>Ga0302322_100006239_pt1 | contig 10545 bp, 6 predicted proteins | sample Fen_T0_2_FD_203757 | JGI IMG/M metagenome (GOLD analysis project Ga0302322, IMG submission 203757) | Peat permafrost microbial communities from Stordalen Mire near Abisko, Sweden - Fen_T0_2 | ecosystem: Environmental > Terrestrial > Soil > Wetlands > Permafrost | place: Sweden: Abisko... | reverse complement strand
AGCGCCACGGACACGAACCAGTTTTTCTGGCAACTGTTTGAAATCACCGGCCTGCCCAATGGTCCCTATGCGATCACCACCATTTCCGGGCAGCCGACGAATTACAACAACGTGTCACCCTGCTACCTGCCGGACGGACGGATCGTGTTCGCCAGCGACCGTCCGCGCGATGGTTCGCCGCACTTATATCCGCAACTGGACGAGTACAACGAATTCCCGACCGTCACCGGCTTATGGAGCCTGGATCCGGCGACCGGTGACTTTCACCTCATCAACCACACGCCGAGTGGCGTGTTCTCGCCGGGCGTGGACAGCTTTGGCCGGTTGATTTTCATCCGCTGGGATCATCTGGTGCAGGACCGCAACGCCACGGATGACCGGCTGAACATCGCCACCAACGGCACGTTCAACTACGCGGACGAATCGGCGGGCTCGGCCTACAACCTCGCCGACCGCGCGGAATTTTTCCCCGAACCGCGCAATTTTGACACCACCAATCTGGCGGCGCTCGGCGTCAACGGCAACGCGCTGAATTCCTTTTTCCCGTGGACGACTTTTCCCGACGGCTCGGGCGAGGAGATTTTGAACCACATGGGGCGCCATGATTTGATGGCCAGTTTCAAACGCAGCTTCACGAACGATCCAAATCTGGTGGATTTCGTCATCACCAACCGGCCTCTTTCTACGAACTTTCTGACGAGCGGAAATTTTTTCTGGCTGCGGGAGGATCCGCGCACGAACGGCGTTTACTACGGCATTGACGCGCCGGATTTCGGCCTGCACGCCGCAGGGGAAATTGTGACCATCACCGCGCCCCTGGGTTTGGACGCGGACAATTGTTTCATCACCTACATCACCCCCAAAAGCACGGCTGCGCCCAATGGCTACGGCCTGTATCGCAATCCCCTGCCATTGAGCGACGGCGCGCTGGTCGCGGCCTTCACGACGAACGCAACCGCGGCGGATGCGAATCTCGGCACGTTCACCCTGCCGCAACCCCGGTTTCATTTCCGGCTCTATTCACTGACGAACAGCGGCGGGGCCTGGTTCGCCAACGTGCCGCTCACCGCCGGCTTGAGCAACAGCCCCGGCAGCAGTGTGGTTCAATACGTCAACGGCCAGCTGGTGACCAACACCGGCGCGCTTTGGGAACTGTATCCCGTCGAAGTCGTCGCCGCCAAAGTCCCGCCGACCCTCACCAATTTCATCAACAGCACGGAGCAGCAGGTGTTTGACGAGGAAGGTGTGGACGTGGCGCTGTTCCAAAATTATCTGCGCGCGAACAATCTCGCGCTGGTCGTCAGCCACGATGTCACCAAACGCGACCGCGCGGACAAACAGCAGCCGTACAACCTCCGCATCGCCGGCACCGCGACCATGACCGTCGGCACGAACAGCGGAAAGATTTACGACCTCGCGCACATCCAGTTTCTCCAGGCCGACCAGCGGCGCGGCTACACCGCGAACACCGGCAGCATCCAGCCCGGTCGCCGGGTTTTGCCCACGCCATTGCATGACCTCGCGGCGGACAATGTAGTTGATCCCACCGGCCCGCCCGGCAGCCTGAAGCTCGGCAACGACGGTTCCGTGGCCGCGCTGGTGCCGGCGCGCCGCGCAATCACGTGGCAGCTCATGGGCACGAACGGCGTGGACATGACCACCAACAGCATCGTGAAGGAACGTTTTTGGGTGACGTTCCAGCCCGGCGAAATCCGCACCTGCAAAAATTGTCACGGCATCAACACCGCCGACCAGGCGGGTGCGCCGGGCGGACCGAACAACGAACCGCAGGCGTTGCACGACCTGCTGCGCTACTGGAAAACCAACAACACGTCGGTTGCGGGCATCATCACGAGTGGTGGGGGGAATTATCTTTCACTGACGTTCAAGCGGCGCATCGGTGTGAGCAACGTCACCCATACCGTCCAGATTTCGCCGGACCTGGTCAACTGGACGAACGCCTCGGCCTATTCGGCCACCGGCAGCGTGCCGGTCACGGCGCTGACCACCGAAGTCAGCCGCAGCGGCACCAACAACGAAACCATCATCGTCCGGGAAAATTCCCCCATCGGTTCCATCCCGCGGCAATTCATGCGCGTGCGGGTGACCTCGCCCTAGGATTATTTTTCGGGGGGCGGCAAACTGGGCGGCAAATCAACCACCTTCGCCGGGTTCGCAGATTTCACCGGCAGATCCGGCGCCGCAGCCTTTGGCTCCCGTTTCCGGAGGGCGATCACGGCGATGACGCACGCCGTCCAGGTGGGCAGCATGTCCACGACTGGAAAAATCTCGGCCATGAACGTGGGCAGCAGCAGCAGGTGAAAACCAATCGCCCACGCCGTCAGCAGCAGGGCGACCACATCAATGGCCTGGTCAATGAACGCCCAGCCGACCGGGCCGAGAAAAAACTGCACGCTGTCGGCGGTCATCGCCACCGCGAGCGCCAGGGCGATGCGCGTCCCGGTCAATCGGGGCGGGCGAAAACTCGAATTCAACGATTCCAGGAACTTCAACATTTGGGCCGGCGCCAGTCTGGACTGATCCGGCGAAAAATGCGAACGGTTTTCCCGTCGCGGCCTCGCGATGACTGCAGGCTTTCCATTTGCCCCGATTGGTTCTATGATCGCCGGTTTGTAAGCAGTCAAAATTTTCCAAATCACATGGCCAAATTATTTCTCGGACTCGATTCCAGCACGCAAAGCTTGAGCGCCGTCGTCATCGACCTCGACACGCGGAAGGTGGTTTACGAAAAGTCGCTCAACTTCGACCAGGCGCTGCCGCAGTTCAAGACCCGCAACGGCGTGCTGCCCCACCGCGACCCGCTCGTCAAGCACAGCCCGCCGCTGCTCTGGGCCGCCGCGCTGGATCTGCTGTTCGCGCAGATGAAGAAAGACAAGGTTGCGCTGGGAAACATTCTCGCCGTCAGCGGCAGCGGCCAGCAGCACGGCTCGGTTTATTTCAACGACAAGGCGGCGCCCGCGCTCGCGGGCCTGGATCCAAAAAAATCCCTGGTCGAAAATCTTGCCGGCGTGTTCGCGCGCAAGACGTCGCCGGTCTGGATGGACTCCTCGACCGCGCCGGAGTGCGCCGAGATCCGCAAAAAACTGGGCGGCATCAAGTTTACGGCCTCGCGCACCGGCTCGGACACGTTTGAACGGTTCACCGGCCCGCAAATCCGCAAGTTTTACAAGACGGAACCGAAGGCGTACGAAAAGACCGCGAGCATCGCGCTGGTCAGCTCGTTCATGGCCTCGCTGCTCGCCGGCCAGATCGCCCCGATTGACTTTGGCGACGGCGCCGGGATGAACCTCATGGACATCCGCCGGCGAAACTGGAACCACGACGCGCTCAAAGCCACGGCCCCGAGCCTGGCAAAAAAACTGCCGGCCCTCGCGGAACCGGGAAAGGTCATCGGCCCGGTCAGCCCTTACTTTGTGCGGAAATTCGGCCTCAATCCCGAGGCGATCGCCACTGTCTGGACCGGCGACAATCCCGCCAGCGCCGTCGGCCTCGGCCTCATCAAACCCGGCCAGGTGGCCATCAGCCTCGGCACCAGCGACACCTTCTTCGGCACCATGGAGAAATGCTCGACCGACGAGAGCGGCGAAGGCCATGTTTTCGGCTCGCCCGCCGGCGGTTACCTGACGCTCATCTGCTTCAAGAACGGCTCGCTCGCGCGTGAAAAAATCCGCGAATACTATAAAATTTCCGACTGGAAAAAATTCGGCGAACGGGTCGCGCAGGCGCCACCCGGCAATGGCGGCGGAATCTTGCTGCCGTGGTTCGAGCCGGAAATTGTGCCGCGCGTGAACCGGCCCGGCGTCCACCGTTTTGATCTCGACGAAAAAAATGCGGCGGCGAACTGCCGCGCGATATTCGAGGCGCAGATGCTTTCCATGCGGCTGCATTCGCAATGGATGCAGGTCACGCCGGAAAAGATCTTCGTCACCGGCGGCGCCGCCAATGACCGCGCGCTGTTGCAGGTGCTGGCCGATGTGATGAACTGCCGCGTGTTGCGGATCGAAGTCGCCAAGAGCGCCGCGCTGGGCGCCGCGCTGTCGGCCGCCTACGGCTGGCTCGCGGCGGCGGGAAAAAATCCGCAGTGGGACAAGCTCGTCGCCGGCTTCAGCGCGCCCGTGCCGGGTAGCGAGATCAAGCCGGACAAAAAGGCCGCGCGGATTTACGACCAGCTGATTGAAAAATACGCCGCCTGCGAAAGCGACGCGCTGGATGCTGTTTGATTTTCAAAATGGATTTTTTACGGCAAGCGATGTGCGATTGTAAACAAAAACTGAGAATGAATATCTGGCGTCAACTCATTATGGTGAGCGCGCGAGTGTTAGCGCAGGCTGTGGGAACAGCGATGTTACCGTGAAGCCTGACAACGCCACAATGATCGGGGCTTGGACGCCTGACAAAGCTACCAGCTCTTGTCCCTCGGCGTTGATCTCAGAGACAACGAAATTGGTTATCCGGCAAGACCGAACATTCTTGGCGCAGGAGTTCCGGCCAGCGCGAGTAACTGTCTTTGACGACGAGCCAGACAACACACAACACGGGGATTTTTGACGCCTCACCCCGGCCCGCTTGTATCTGAATTTCCGTAGTGCCTTCAGCGCAGGCTGATTTTTTCCGCGTGAGAATCTTGCCGGGTTCATTTGCTTCTGGCTTAATGTCGCCGCTTTAACTCATGTCCGCCAAACGCAAAAAAGATTCCGGTCAGCCCGAGTTGCCGATTGTCGGCGCGCCACCCGCCGCGCCGAGGGAAATCAAAAGGAAACCACCTGCCGAGGCAAATGGGAATGGCGCAGACCACGTCGTCGCCGAAACGGTCGAGGCCATCGTCCACAAGCCGTTTGACCCAAAAAAGCTCGAAGCCGGCCTGCACACGCGCGTGGACCGCGGGTTTCTGGATTACGCGAGCTACGTCATCCGCGACCGCGCGATTCCGAATCTCGCGGACGGTTTGAAGCCGGTCCAGCGGCGCATCCTGTGGGCGCTGCACGAGAAGGATGACGGGCGGTTCATCAAGGTCGCCAACGTGGTCGGTCACACAATGCAATACCACCCGCATGGTGACGCATCCATCGGCGACGCGCTCGTGGTGCTGGCGAACAAGCGTTACCTCATCGAGGGCCAGGGCAATTTCGGCAACATCTTCACCGGCGATCCCGCCGCCGCGTCGCGTTACATCGAGTGCCGGCTCACGGAACTTGCGCGCACGGAAGTTTTCAACGACGCCATTACCGACTTCATTCCCAGCTATGACGGGCGCAACCAGGAGCCGGTGACGTTGCCTTGCAAACTGCCGCTCAACCTGATGCTCGGCGCGGAAGGGATCGCAGTCGGGTTGAGCGCGCGCATTCTGCCGCACAATTTCCCCGAATTGCTCGAAGCGCAGATCGCGATTCTGAAGAAGCAGCCGTTCAAGTGCCTGCCGGACTTTGCGACCGGCGGCCTGATGGACGCGCGGGATTATTCGGACGGCAAAGGCTCCGTCAAAGTCCGCGCCAAGCTCAAGACGAAGGACGAATCCACCGTCGTCATCAAGGAAATCCCGCCGACGACCACGACGGAATCACTGATCGCCTCCATCGAGGACGCGGTGCAAAAGGGCAAACTCAAGGTCAAATCCATCAACGATTTCACGTCCGAGACGGTCGAGATCGAAATCAAATGTCCCGCAGGCGTGGAGGCGGAAAAGCTGGTGGACGCGCTTTACGCCTTCACCGACTGCGAAGTGTCCATCGCGAGCCGCATCGTGGTCATCAAGGATAACCGCCCGGTGGAGCTGACGGTTTCGGAGATCCTGCGCGAGAACACCGGGCAGCTGGTCGCCATTCTCAAACGCGAACTGGAATTGCGCGAGAAACAGCTGCTGGACGAATTGCACTACCGCACGCTGGAACGCATTTTCATCGAGGAGCGGATTTACAAATTGATCGAGAAATGCAGGACCAATGAAGCGGTTATGGCCAGTGTTTATGAGGGTTTCAAGCCGTTCAGGAAGCAGCTGGTCCGCGACCTCGTGGACGCGGACGTGGAGAAACTGTTGCAGGTTCGCATCCGCCGGATTTCATTGTTCGACATCAACAAGCACCGCGAGGAAATGGAGAAGACCAAGGCCGAACTCACCGAGACGTTGAAGCAGCTTAAGGGCCTCACGAAATATGTCATCGGCCACCTCGAAGGGTTGCTGGAAAAATACGGGCCGCTGTATCCGCGCCTGACCACGAAATCCGCGCGCCACGAGGAAGTGGACGTGAAGGCCGTGGCGTTCAAATCTTTCAAAGTCAGCTACGACCGCGAGAGCGGCTACGTCGGCTACAAAGTTTCCGGCGAGGAGTTCAAGCTGGAATGCACGAAGTTCGACAAGATTCTGCTGGTCTTCAAGGATGGCACCTACAAGGTGAGTGAATTGCCGGAGAAATTATTTGTCGGGCCGGAGCTTTTTTATTGCGGACTGCCGGAGCGCGAACGGGTATTCACCTGCGCCTACACCGACCGCAATGCGAGTTACCTGAAGCGGTTCACCTTTGGCGGCACGATTTTGAACAAGGCCTACCTTTGCATCCCGGAAAAATCCCGCATCCTGTATTTCGCGCCGGACACCCCGAAGCAGCTTTTTGTCCGTTACAAGCCCGCGCCGCACCAGAAGATTTCCCAGCAGCTGTGCGACCCGCAGCAAGTCGAAGTCAAATCGCCCAGGACCCGCGGCCGGCAGATTTCGTTCAAGGACATTTCGTCGGTGACCGCCGAACCGACGCGCGGGTGGGATGAGCAGGCGGCCACGACCAAAATCGTTTTTGCGTGAGCGGAAGTTTTTGAAAGGCTTTGGCCGCTGGAAAGATGGTCGGGGCGGTGGGATTCGAACCCACGACCTCTTGTACCCGAAACAAGCGCGCTACCAGGCTACGCTACGCCCCGACACAGGGAAATTTAATGTTGCCCATGCGGACGCAAAAAGGCAATCCTGTTTTTTGCGGATCCGGGGTGTTCCCATGGCTTCGCGAATTAACTTGCCGCCCAATTCGTCCGCCCCAAAATGTGCGGCGCCGCTTCCACCATGCGGGCCTGTAGCTCAGCGGTTAGAGCAGGCGACTCATAATCGCTTGGTCCTCGGTTCAAATCCGAGCAGGCCCACCATCTTCAAATTAATGTAATTGAATTAGTTCCGCGTTTTTTTTGGCGAAACCCATTTTTCGGCCGGAAAAAATTCATTGCCAATTCATTGCCGCTTTTCAGGTTCTGGCCCGGCCCGATTGGCTGGAAAAATCCTGTTTTGTCATCAACCAACCATGTGCAAAAATGTTTTTTCGGGCAGCTGCTTCCCCTTCCCGTTCAGCCCCGAGGGAATAATGGAATGGATACCGGCGACTGCAAGCTCGGGACGAGCGCTGGTTCGGAAGGCGGGGCGGGCGCAGCGAAATGACGCGGAGTCCTGTCAGCCGACCAGGTCGCGCGCTGGTCACGGTGACCCGGCAAATCGTCCAATGTGGCGAAATAAGCGCCTTGAAGTGGGATGTTCGCCTTAAATGACGATTTGCAATTATTTTTATATTCGCCTTTTGTGACGAATTAGTTGACATATAGCCTTTAATTCGCCATAATAGGCGTGTTATGAAGATAACCAAGCAAGCCACAGACGAAGCAATCCTCGGCGAACTGGGCGGGCGGCTGGCCAAAATCCGGTTGGACCGTAATCTCACGCAAGCCCAGCTGGCGACGCAGGCTGGCGTCTCGAAGCGCACGGTGGAGCGACTGGAATCCGGGGCGGTGGCAACCCAGTTGTCCGGCTTCATCCGGGTGTGCCGGGTGCTGGAGGTGATTGAGCGCTTCGAACTGCTCGTGCCGGAACCGGTGCCCAGCCCGATCGAACAATTGAAACTGGCCGGCCGGAAACGCCAGCGCGCTTCCACCACCAAACCCGCCAAACCTTCGGCCAAAAAATGGCAATGGGGAGACCAATCATGACGCTGGCCGAAGTTCAACTTTGGGGACGAACCATCGGGGCCGTCTCACTGGAGGAGGGGAGCCGCCATGCGGCCTTCCAGTATGATCCGGTATTTGCGCGGAGCGGAATTGAAGTTTCGCCCATCACCATGCCCTTGAATGACCGGGTGTATGACTTCCCGGACTTGCCGCAAAAAACATTTCACGGTCTGCCCGGCCTGCTGGCCGATTCCTTGCCCGACCGGTTTGGCAACGCCTTGATTGATGCCTGGCTGGCGACGCAAGGCCGGACCTCCGAAAGCTTCAATGCGGTGGAACGGCTTTGTTACACCGGGGCGCGCGGCATGGGCGCGCTGGAGTTCGTGCCGGCGATCGGGCCCAAACCGCAGGCGGCAAAGAAGATTGAGATTGATGCCCTGGTCAAACTGGCTTCGGAAGTCTTAAGCCATCGCAAGAATCTGAAAACCACTTTTGCCAGCGCGCGCCGGAAAAACGCCCTGACCGACATTTTGCGGGTCGGCACCTCGGCCGGTGGTGCGCGGGCGAAGGCGGTCATTGCCTGGAACCGCGAAACCAACGAAGTGCGTTCGGGGCAGGTTGAGGCGGGCAAAGGATTTGATTACTGGCTGCTGAAATTTGACGGTGTCACCGGCAACAAGGACAAGGAACTCAACGATCCCAAAGGTTACGGTGTGATTGAATACGCGTATTATCTAATGGCGAAAGCGGCCGGCATCACCATGAGCGAGTGTCGTTTGCTGGAAGAAGGCGGGCGGCGGCATTTCATGACCCGGCGTTTTGACCGGCTCGACGGCGGTGAGAAATTGCACATGCAATCGCTGTGCGCGCTGGCACATTTTGACTTCAATAACGCGGGTGCGTATGCCTACGAGCAGGCGTTCCTGGTCATCCGCCAGTTGAATCTGCCGATGGCGGCGGTGGAGGAACAGTTCCGGCGGATGGTATTTAACCTCATTGCCCGCAACCAGGACGACCACGTCAAGAACATCGCCTTTCTGATGGACAAAGCCGGGCACTGGTCGCTCGCGCCCGCCTTTGACGTCATTTACAGCTTCAACCCGGTCGGCGACTGGACCGCCCGGCATCAGATGACGATGAACGGCAAGCGGGACGGATTCACGCTGGCCGACTTCCGCGCCTGCGCCAGGAGCGCATTGATGAAACGAGGTCGGGCCGAGGTCATCGTCGAAGAAGTCCATGCCGCGGTGGCAAAATGGCCTGCTTATGCGGAGCAGGCGAATGTGATTAACGACTGGAGGGTGCAGATTCAGCAAAACCACCGTCTGAATTTTTCAGCCAAATAAATTACCCACGCCGAAAAATCAATTTGAGGAATGTGGTGGATGAAACGAATATTTTGGCCGCGCCTTTGGTCTAAAAATTGAACGCAATCCGGTCGGCGATCAAAAATTAATGGACTTTTGCGAAGCGGCTTCATCGCCGCGCCCGCTTCGGAACCTCCGGCGCAAACATCCACCGGGCTTCCTCTGCGCCCCGGCTTGATTTTTCGACCGGGATACGGCTAGCTGGTGGGGTGAAACCGACCGAAGCAGTCATCCTGGCCATCAACCGTCCGGACAAGGTGTTGTGGACCTATTACCTTCTGGGTTGTCTGGTCCTACCTCCCCTGTTTCCCATCATGGTTTTGCCGATGTGGTTTCGTTATCACACGATGCGATATAAGTTTACCGACGAAGGCATTTCAATGAGCTGGGGCATTCTCTTCCGCCGCGAAATCATCCTCAACTACGCGCGCATCCAGGATATTCATCTGCGCTCGAATATCGTCGAGCGCTGGCTGGGCCTGGCGCGCATTCTGGTGCAAACCGCCAGCGGCAGCGCGTCAGCCGAATTAACCCTCGAAGGATTGAAGCAGTACGAGGCCGTGCGCGACTTTCTTTATTTGAAAATGCGGGGCGTGAAGGACGCGCCCCATCATCCATCGGCGCAGGCCACCGCCGCTTCAGTCAATACAGCGGGCGGCGATGCGCCACCTGCCGCGGAAGTCGCGGTCATCCTGCGGGAAGTCAGTGGCGAGTTGCGCGCCATTCGACAGGCCTTGGAATCCCGGCCCGGCCCCAGCCTGAAAGGCCCCGGCGATGTTTAGCCTCTTGCGTTCGTGGTTGCTGGGCATCCTGCGCGTGCCGCCGGAACCCCAGGCGCCGGTTGGCGATCCGGCCTCCACCCGGGTGTTCCGCGCCAGCCCCAAATTCTACTTCCTCCGTCTGCTTGGCTGGGGCTTGGGTCAGTTGTTTGCCCTCGTCGGATTGATCGTTGGCGTGTTGATTTTGCTGGCAGTCGAACAAAAGGCGGCGGAACTGCGCACCCGGACGGCCACCGGGTCGGGTCCGCAAGTTCAGGCCGGAACGAGCGTGAGTGAAAACGATCCGAAAACTGGAAAACCGGTGAAGGCGAAACGACCGCATGCCAAGTTGGTGGATGATCTGGCTGGCGTGCTCGCGAAGGTGCCGCCTGGGTTGTTCTTTCTGGTCTGGATCCTGAAGTTGTTGGGCGTGCTGGCTTACTTGACACAGGTCATGGTGACTTTTGTGGCGTTGCGGCTGGATTATG
>Ga0302322_100006237_pt1 | contig 10546 bp, 10 predicted proteins | sample Fen_T0_2_FD_203757 | JGI IMG/M metagenome (GOLD analysis project Ga0302322, IMG submission 203757) | Peat permafrost microbial communities from Stordalen Mire near Abisko, Sweden - Fen_T0_2 | ecosystem: Environmental > Terrestrial > Soil > Wetlands > Permafrost | place: Sweden: Abisko... | reverse complement strand
GGCTCGGCCAGCGTGAGCAGACCCTTGGCGGCGCTCTCGGAGACGGCGGGGTCGGTGTCGGTGAGGCAGCGCGCGAGGACGCCCGCGGCGTAGCCCTTGTGCGTGTGGCGCGCACCGCGCGAGCCGAGCGCCTGCGCCGCCTGGGCGCGCACGATCCAGGCCTTGTCGTTCTGCGCCAGGCGGCCGAGGTGCTCCTCGAGCGCGACTTCGCCCTCGCCCGCGTTGGGCAAGCGCCCGAGCAGCTCGGCGGCGCGCCGGCGCACCTCGGGCGCGGGGTCGTCGAGCTTGTTGCGCACGGGCTCGTTGGCGCGCGCACCGATGCGCACGAGCAGGTCCGACGCAAGAAACGAGACGATCCCGTCGCGCAGGCCGAGCATCTCGGCCAGCACGGGGGTCGAGTCCTTGGCGAACAGCACCAGCTCGTCGCAGGCGCGCTCGAAGGGCCCCTGCTGCTCGCCTGTGTGCGCGAGGTGCGAGCGGTCGTAGTTCTTGACCATCTCGCGCACGAGGTTGTCGACCACGAAGCGCGCCAGGTTCGGATCGGCGAGCACGCGCTCGCGCTCGAGTTCCCAGGGCGCGCCGCCCGCGTGGTAGAGCTCCCAGGCCGCGCGCTCGTTCTTCGGGAGTTCGTCGGCGCGCACGATGCGACCGTCCTGCGAGCCGGAGTGCGGGGCGGAGCAGGCGCAGAGGACGAGCAAGGCGAGGAGCGGCAGCGGACGCACGCGCCTCATCCTAGCCGCGTGTGCGGCCGAGAGCCGCATCCCACTCGCGCGCCGAGGCCTCGGCGAGCATCACGGCGTACGGATTCTCCGGCGGGCCGGAGTCCGGCGCGCCGGCGGCGAGCGCACGCGCGTAGATCTCGAGGAGGCGCGCCGCGAGCTCGTCGGCGGGCACTTCGAGCACTGGGAGCGCGAGGAAGCGCCGTGCGTGTTCGCTCGCAGCCACGTCGTGAACCAGCAGCGCGCGCGCAAGGCGCAGCTCGCGCTCGAGGTCCTGCTGGTGCGTGTACTGCGCCAGGAACTGCGCATCGGGCGGGATCCAGGGCGTCTTCGGCTCCACGCTGGCCGCGCAGCGCAGGCAAGGGTTCGGCCCCGCGGGCACGTCGCAAGCTCCGCCCGCTGGGAGCAGGCGCGTGCCGAGCAGACAGCTCGCACTCGCATCCTGCAGCGAGAGCAGCGCCGGAACGCGCTCGCGCGCGGCGGCGTGCACGAGATCGCGCGAGAGCCCGCGCCAGCCGAGCACGTGCAAGACCTCGATCTTTTCATCGCGCAGGAGCTTGCGCAGCGCGCGTGTCGTTGCGGGGTGCCAGCTCTTCTGCCAGTGCTCCGGATGCAGGTCCGTGCGCGCGGGCGCGAAGCGCCGCACGGTGTGGCCTGAACTCGCCAGCGCCGATTCGATGCGCGCTGCGAGCGTGTCCCCCGCCGGGATCGCGAGCGCGATCCTCAACGCAGGTACTCCCGCTCCAGCGCCTCGAGGTGCTGCGCGGGTGTCGGCAGCGGCTGTGCTCGACCCGGCAGCGCGCGCAGCAATCCAGGGTTCGCGACGAGCCGCGAGAGCTCGGAGGCGAGCGCCGCCGCGTCGCCTAGCGGGAAGCGCCAGCCGCTCACGTTCGGTTCGACGAGCTCGGCCATGCCGCCCGCGTCCGCCACGAGCAGCGGCGTGCGCGCGGCGAGCGCCTCCTGGATCACGAGCGGCGCGTTCTCCCACCACAGGCTGGGCACGACGAGCAGGTCGGTGCGCGCGAGCAGCTCGGGGACCTGCGCGTGCGGCAGTGCACCGAGAATCTTCGCGCCACAAGCCTGCGCCAGACGGTCGAGCTCGAGCTGGAACGCAGGTTCATGCCCCCGCGGACCGTGGAGCTCGAGCTCGGCACGCGCGCGCAACGCCGGATCGACGCGCGCCCAGGCTTCGAGAAAGAGCTGCGGGCCCTTCGCGGCGATCAGCGTGCCGAGAAACGTGATGCGCAGCGGACCCGCGGGGCGCGGCCCCGCTTTCGCGGGCGCCGGCTCGAATCCGAAGGGCAGGTGCACCACGCGCTCGGGCTCGACCGGCCACTCCGCGAGGAAGCGCTCGCGCAGGAAGCGGCTGGGCGCGAAGAAGCGCCGCACGGCGGGCAGCACCTGCGTGCGCGCGGCGTCGGTGCGCAGGCGCGCCGCCTCCGCGAAGGCACGCTCGCGCGCGGGGTCGGACGGTCCTGCTCCCGCGCCGGCCTTGCCCGCGCGGCGCGCGAGCGGACCGAGATCGACGCCGGTCAGCGATCGCACGCCTGCGAGCGTCTTCCCCACGCCGCGCTGCAGCGGCGTCTGCGAGAACTTGAAGCTCGGCAGGCAGGTGCCGCAGCGCTCGAAGTCGACGCGCTCGCACAGCCCGCCGTCGGCGTGGCGGCGCTGGCCGAAGCGCGGGCAGCCGAGCCAGTAGTCGTGCAGCGTGAAGTACACGCGCGCGCCCGGGATGCGCGCGCAGCCGAAGGACCAGCCGAGCAGGTGCTGGAAGTGCACCACTTCGGGCGCGAGCGCCTGCACGCGCTCGGCGAAGAGCTTTTCGATCCCTGCGTGCTGCCAGGTCTCGCCGAAGTCCTCGTAGAAGAGGTTGTTGACCAGTTCGTGCAGGCGCACGCCCTCGGACTTGGATTCGTGCCAGCAGAGGTCGGGAAGCGAGATCTCCTTGCGCAGCGCGAGCACGTCCACCGAATGCCCCCGCAACACGAGGTCGCGGGCGAGCTCGGCGGTGTAGTTCTCGGCCCCTCCCGCGGCGCGGGGCGGGTAGCCGTGGCTGACGAGCAGGATCTTCAAGTGCGCGACTCGGGGCTCGAACATACACTCCCCGATGCAATGGCTGGAACGATGCGCAAGCTCAAGATCGCACTCTACGTCCTGATCGGCCTCTTCCTCGTGCTGCAGCTCGTGCCCGCCGGGCGCACGAACCCGCCGGTCACGGGCGACCTCGAGGCTCCCGCGGACGTCAAGGCGGCGCTCGTGCGCTGCTGCTACGACTGCCACTCGAACCAGACGCGCTGGCCCTGGTACGCCTACGTCAACCCGGTCGCCTTCTTCGTCGTGCGCGACACCGACACGGGTCGCCGCAAGCTCAACTTCTCGAACTGGGGCGAGTACCGCGCCGTCAAGCGCAAGTCCAAGGCGAGCGACTGCCTGGACGAACTCAACGAGGGCAAGATGCCGCTCGGCCCCTACCTCTGGATCCACACCGACGCGCACCCCACGGCCGCGGAGTTGAAAGCGCTCGAGAAGTGGATCGACTCACTGCCCAGCGAGGACTAGGCGCGCGAGCGCCCACCACGCGCGCAACCCGCGGTCGAGCGCGCGTTGCGCCGCGTGGCGTGCGAATCCCGCCATCGCGTCCGGTGTCGTCGTCAGCGGCCCGCCGACGAGCAGTCCGCCCGCGCCGCGCGGGCACTCGCGCCGCGCGCGTAGCACGTCGCCCAGCATGCCCAGGAAATCGAGCTTGCCGCGCAGCCAGGCGAGCGGCGCGCCGGCGAGCAGCGCGAATCCGAAACCCGCGAGCTCGTAGAGCGCGAGCCCCGGCGCGCAGGCGACGAGCGTCGAGACGCGGTAGTTCTTGGCCAGCAGGATCCAGCGGTTGCGCGCGTGCAGGTAGACCCGCCGCGGCGGGTAGCTCGGCCCCTCGCGGTAGCTGATCCCGCTCGTGCCGCCCATGTGGCGCACGAGCGCATCCTCGACCGCGAGCAGCTTCCAGCCGCGCGCGCGCAGGCGCAGCGAAAGGTCGAGGTCCTCGAAGAGGATGAAGTAGCGCGCATCGAAGCCGCCGATCTCGAGCAGCCGCTCGCGGTCCACGAGCAGCGCCACCGCGACCGCGCTGCCGATCTCGACGGCACCCTTGCCCTGCGCCTCTGCGAGCGGCGTGTAGAAGTTGCGCAGCGCGATCAGGCCGGCGTAGTGCGCCGCGCCGCCGTCGTAGTGCACGCGCCCCGGCTCGCCGTCGAAAACGCTGCGCGGTTCGGCCAGCACCACCTCGGGCCCGCCGGAGTGCACCGCTTCGACGAGCTTGCCGAGCGCACCCGGCTGCAGCAGCGCGTCGTTGTCGAGCAGCAGCACCCAGCGGTTGCGCGCCTCACGCAGTCCGGCGTTGCGCGCCGGGCAGGGACCTTCGTTGCGCGAAAGGCGCACGACGCGCACCTCCGGGTAGCGCGCCGCGATCTCGAGGCTCGTGTCGCTCGAGGCGTTGTCGACGAGCAGGATCTCGTCGATGCCCGGACCGGCCGCGCGCAGCGCATCGAGGCAGCGGCCGAGGTAGCCGGCGCCGTCGAAGTTGACGACGACGACCGAAACCGGGCCGGGCGGCGGTACGCTGGAGTTCACGCGAGCAGACCTACCATGCCGGACGCGCGCGTTCACGCGCGCGCTATCAGTGGCGGATCGTGGCGCGCTCGCGTGCGGCCGGTTCGGCCGGGAACCAGGTGACCTCGCCCGTGTCGAGGTCGTAGCGCGCCCCGACGACGCGCAGTTCGCCGGTCGACTGCAGTTCGGAGAGGATCGGTTCGCAGCGCTGGAGCTCGGCCACCACCCCGCGCACGTTCTGCTCCACGGCCGCGTCGAGCAGTTCGGGCGGGATCGGCGCGGCGGACTCGCCCGCGGCGGCCTGCGGCAGCGCGCGGAGCGCCGCTTCGATGTGCGGCGCGATCGCGCGCGCGAGGAACTTCAGGTGCCCGGGCAGCTCGCCGCCGGCGAGCGTCGCCTGCACGGCGCCGCAGCGCTCGTGGCCGAGGACCACGATCGTGCGCACGTCGAGGTGTTCGACCGCGTACTCGACGCTCGCGAGCGAGAGGTCGTCGAGCACCTCGCCGGCGCAGCGCACGACGAACAGGTCGCCCAGGCCCTGGTCGAAGACCACTTCCGGGGGCACGCGCGAGTCGGCGCAGCCCACGACCAGCGCAAAGGGGTGCTGCTCGCGCGCGAGGTCGAGGCGCCGGTCGCGATCCTGGTTGAAGTGGCCGGACTTGCCGCTCGCGAAGCGCTGGTTGCCGGCCGCGAGGCGCTCGAGCGGGTCGAGCGCGCCCTCGCGCGTGGGCTTCTGCGCCCCGAGGAAGAAGAGCGCGAGCAGGCAGATCAGGAGACGCATGGAAGGACTTTCGGGGTGCCGGGGACCGGGAGAGGGGGACGCCTCAGTGATCGGAGTCCGCGCGCCGGACTTGATGCCCGGCTCGCCTGAACGCAGCATCCCCCTGCCGCATGCGCACCACCGCCCTCCCCGCGCGCTTCTTCGTGGCGCTGGCACTCGTCGCGGCGCTTGGCTTGGCGCTGCGCCTGTGGCTCGCGCAGGGTGACCTGTGGCTGGACGAGATCTGGTCCTTGAAGCTCGGCCAGGGCGTGCACGGCCCGCTGGATGTCTGGCGCGTCGCGCACGACAACAACCATCCGCTCAACACGCTCTGGATGCGCGCGGTCGGGGAGGCGGCGAGCGCGCTGGCCTACCGCGCGCTCGCGCTCGTCTCGGGCACGCTCGCGATCGTCTGCGCCGGACTGCTCGGCGCGCGGCGCGATGCCTTCACCGGCCTTGCCTCGGCGCTGCTCGTCGGGAGTTCGACGCTGCTCGCGTACTACTCCTCCGAGGCGCGCGGCTACGCGCCCGCGGTGGCCCTCTTCTTCGCGGGCTGGCTGGCGCTCGAGGACGCACAGCAGAGCGGGCGCTGGCGCAGCATCCTGCTCTGGTGGCTGTGCGCGACGCTCGGATTGTGCGCGCACTTCACGTTCGTCTTCGGCCTCGCCGCGCTCGCGGCGGGCTCGCTGCGCAAGCCGCTCGCGCGCGTCGTGAAGTTGCACGCGCTGCCCTGCGCGATCGCGCTCTGGATCTATTTTGGCTTCGTGCGCGGCATGGCCTACGGCGGCGGGGATGCCTGGAGCTGGGGCGCGATCTGGAAGCAGGCCCTGGCCTGGACCTTCGGGACGCCCGAGAGCCTGCTCTTCGCGGTGCTCGGCAGCCTGCTCTTCTTCATGGCGCTGGTCTTCGAGAAGCGCGCGGCGCTCGTGCCTGCAGTGCTGATCCTCGTGCCGCCGCTCGCGACGGCGCTGATCCTCAAACCGGAGTTCGTGGCGCTGCGCTACTTCAGCGTGCCACTCGCGGGCGCCACGCTGCTCCTCGCGCGCGCGCTAGGCCGGCTGCCGCGCGCAGCGGCGCTGCTGCTGCTCGTCGTGATCGCCGGGCTGAACCTCGTGCGCGACGTGCACTACGCGCGCGCCGGCCGCGGAGAGTTCCGCGCGGCGCTCGAGTACATGGCCGCCTCGAGCGCCAGTCCGAGCATGAGCCTCGCGAGCGACCTCTCCTTCGACACGCGCTTGACGGTCGAGTACCACTCGCGCGGCCTCTCGAAGCCGATCGCCTGGTTCCAGAAGCCGCCCGCGACGGGCGTCGACTGGTGGATCGTCACCGCGCCGGCGCGGCCGCCATCGCTCGAACTCGCCGGCCAGCACTACACGCTCGCGCGCGTCTTCGAGGCCGACGGCCCCTCGGCCTACGCATGGGCGCTCTACCGCCGCGTTCAGTGAAGCGGCAGTTCGAAGTCGGGCGCGCGCACCGGTGAGCGGTGCTTCAGGCAGTAGGGCACGTTCGCGAGCACGCTGAACGCGGCACGCGTCACGACCCACCACGCTCCGGGCGTCTCGCGCAGCGCGCGCCCGATGCCGATCGTGCCGACCGCGTCGCTGACCTCGCCCGCGGCCTCCTTCTTGCCGCCGCGCAGGACGACCTTGAAGAGCACCAGGAAGGGCATGCGCGCGAGGTCGGAGAGCGGCGCGTACTTGAGCATCGAGATCCAGGCGTTGCGCGCGTGGTAGTACAGGCTGCGCTTGCCCATCTTGATCCCGAAGGGCGTCTTGTGGAACACGCCGCAGCCGGGGTACTGCAGCACGCGGTAGCCGAGGTTCAGGAGCCGGCAAGTGAGGTCGCGCTCGTTGCCGTAGATGTAGAGCCGCTCGTCGTAGCCGCCCGCCTCGCGCAGCGCTCGCGTGCGCGCCAGCGAGGCGCAGCCGCGGAACGTGGACATGTAGCGCTCTTCGTTGACGCGCGGCGATTTCAGGTAGCTCTCGGGCGTGCCCGGCTCGACGACCTGCGTCGAGACGATCGCGGTCGAGTCGGGCTCGCGCGCCATGCGCGCGGTCGCCTTCGCGAGCCAGTCGGGCGGCATCACGATGTCGTCGTCGAGGATCGCGGTCAGCGGGCTCGAGCTCGCCGCGAAGCCCAGGTTGAACGTCTCGCAGGCGCCGAAGTTCGGATGCGGCATCACGATCCGGCGCACCATCGGGAAGTCGCGCTCGAGCATCTCGACGGTGCCGTCGGTCGAGGCGTTGTCGACCACGACGATCGACTCGAAGGGCAGCGTTTGCGCGAGCAGCGCGACGAGGTTCTCGCGCAGGTCCTCGCGCTTGTTCCAGGTCGAGACGACCGCGGTCGTGCGCGGGAGCTCGGAGGTCGAGGTGGCTTGGGGCTCGGTGCTCACGCGGGTCGGCTGCTGGCCTGCATCATCGGGTCTCGCACGCGTGCGCGGAAGCGGGAGCGAAGATGAACCGTGGCACTGCTTTGGATTCAGCCCTGCACGATCGTGCGGAAGCCGCCGCTCGCCATGCGCTTCATGTCGAAGGGCAGGACCTTGGGCATCTTGTGCCGCTGCATCTCCTGGAAGACCTTCTTGTTGACCGCGTTCCGCTGCGCCCGGTTCCGGTACACGATGAACGAGTAGAGCAGCGTCTCGCCGCGCTTGAGTTTCGCCAGCTTCGTGAAGCCCAGGCCGCACCCGGGCTGCACCGCGAGGTCGTCGGCGACGCATTCGAAGTACTGCTGGGCGCCGTGCTTCATCCACAGCTTCCTGCCGAGGATCGCGAGCTTCTTGTACGCGGCAATCCTGCGCTTCTGGACCGGGATCACGTATCCGTCGATGTAGGTCATGGCTTGGCTCCTTTGTGCCGGATCGAGGATGGCGGCTCGATCGGGGCGGACAGTCTAGCGCCGGGGCATGGGCGAAAGACATCGGCGAGCCCCGGCTCTGGCGGAGCTCGGCCGGGGCAAGCGCTGGAGGCTCGGTCGGGAGGCAAGTGAGACTCGAGCAGCGAGACGAGTCGCAGCCGGCGTGCAGGGCTCCCGCGTCAGCGCACTCTCCAGTCGCGAGCGGGCGCTCAGGAATCGCAGGCGACCCGAGTCCTCCACACCCTCTGCCCTCACCCAGAATTCCGGGATGGATCCCTTCGCTCGAGATACCCCTTGTAGGCCTCCGACTGATAACCGCTGGTGAACACATACACCTGCTGGGCCGCGCCCCCGAAGTAGTGCGGAATGAGCAACCCGGCTCCTTTGGCATTGAACTCGCGAATCGCACGCAGCTCGCCGAACTCGGGATGGCCCATGTAGGCCCAGATTCCGACGAAGATGAAGAAGGTGCCGTCGCGCAGCATCGGCCGCAGCCACTCGAGGACGGTCGCCGTGGAGGAGTAGAAACCGCAATCCATCATCACCACGCTGGGCTTGTGGCTGGCGAGCCGCAGCCGGAGTTCTTCATTGAGCGACTTGTCGTAGTAGCCCTCGACCACCTGGTACACGTCGCGAGGGACACCCTGACTATCCATGTAACGCTCGAAGTCGCCTCGCCGGCATTTCATCGACCCCGCGACCCACCCCGCCCGCTGATCCGCATCCCCGGGCGCTGGCATGCCGTCGAAGCTGTCGAATCCGTACATGCCGACGCCCAGTTCCTTCAAGCTGGCGCAGCCTACGTCCCGGGCGAGTTCGACCAGGGTCTTGTAGCTGAGGCTGAAGCTCACTCCTTGCTCCAGGCCGAACTCGTAGTAGTCACCGATCGGAATGACGCCTGCCTTGTTCTCCCAGTACTGATACTCGAATGCTCGATAGACGGCGGTCTGCCGGTCGAGCCAATGAATGTGGTCTCCTCCCCCGGCGTTGCCGGCCTTCACGAACCGCCGGCGTGCTCGGCGTCCCATGGACTCGATCCTGGAGAACAACTTCCTGAGTACCCTGTCTTCGAGGGGTCGCATGAGTAACTCCGTGCAGCGCTCTTCGGTCGAGAGCAACCCGGTTCAACGGCTTGGCAACACGGGTTGAGCAAAGCCGCGCGGGGTCATGGTGATCCCGCCAGCCGTTCCGTGTCGAGAGCCGGCATCAACGTGCCGCGATGCGATCTTGTGAGCGCAATTCTCCCAGTTCGTGACCGATTGGGTCTTCGATCGGGGGGTGGCGGGCGAATCCGCCGCCTCCGGGAAAGGAACCGTTTGCCCCCCCCAGCGCGCGGAGCCGATCCCCGCAAGCGGCCCCAGCACTGCGAGCCTTCCAGCGCCCGGCCCATTCCGGCCTCACCCGCACGCGCGAAGCGCTCTCGCTCAGGCCGCGTGGCCCGGACGCTCGAGCCGGGCGCGCGAACGGCGCGCAGCGGCGGCCTCGAAGGGCGCGAACGCCTCGGCATACATCCCGGGCGAGGGCAGCCAGGCGCTGCGCTGCGCCGCGAGCCCCAGGGCCACGTGCGCGAGGTCGCGCTGGCCCGGCAGCGAGCGGTGCTCGTGCAGCGCGGCGCGCTTGCGCTCGAAGACGGCGCTGATATCGACGACACGCGTCGCGGGCAGCGGCGTCCAGACCTCGCAGCCGAACGCCGAAAGCTCGCAGCCCGACATCTCGAGCGCCAGCTGCGTGCCGTGCGCCAGCACGCGCTGGTCGTGGCGCAGTTCGCCCGACCAGGGCACGTAGAGCGTGCGCGGCGCGAGTTCGCCGATGCGCCCGGAGAGCAGGCGCGCGCCGAAGAAGAGCTCGTCGGGCGTCGGCTCGCGGCCCTCGGGGTAGTCCCAGAACTCGTATTGATCGAGGCCCAGGTGCGCTCCGCCCGCGCGGCACTCCGCGCGCCGGCGCGCCGCCAGCGACTCGCGTTCGTGCTCGCCGCGCCGCGCGGCGCCGGCTCCGTCGTAGACCACCACGACGTGCACGGCATCGCCCTGCTCGGCGTGCAAGGCGAGCGTGCCGCCGCAGGCGACGAGTTCGTCGCCCGGGTGGGCGGCGATCACCAGCACGGGGCCGCGCGGGAGCGGGATCTTGGCGTCGGGGAGGTCGGCTCGGGGCAGCATCGCGGGTCCTTGTCGCGCGAACATCGAGCGCGCGTTGCCCGCTTCATCGGCAGCCCCCTGCGCCGATCCCAAGGGAGATCAATGCGTATCGAGCATCGAGCGGATGAACTGCGCGACCAGCTTGGCGCGCTCCTCGTCGTCGGGATCCGACGACCAGTCGGCGTAGCTCACGTCGAGCGGGTGCGAGATGTCGTCGTTGCGCTCGCGCTCGACGCGCACCTCGAGGTGCCAGCGGCCCTCGCCCACGCGCGTCCATTTGATGTGGCAGCGCTCCCGGAAACCCTTGCCGCGGAAGGGCGCCAGCGAGTGCATCCAGCCCGAAACCGCCGTCATGTGCGTCTCGTCGATGCCCGTGCCGATGGGAAAGTTGTTCTTGTCGAGCGCCATGCGCGTGGCGGCCCAGAGCACGCGCTCGGAGCCGACCAGGAGGTCGCCGCCGACCCACTTGGGGTCCG
>Ga0302322_100006234_pt1 | contig 10548 bp, 9 predicted proteins | sample Fen_T0_2_FD_203757 | JGI IMG/M metagenome (GOLD analysis project Ga0302322, IMG submission 203757) | Peat permafrost microbial communities from Stordalen Mire near Abisko, Sweden - Fen_T0_2 | ecosystem: Environmental > Terrestrial > Soil > Wetlands > Permafrost | place: Sweden: Abisko... | reverse complement strand
TGGAACTCGAGGTTGCATATCCGGTCATTGGTAACAGATGGGCATGCGGCACTACCGGTCGTAGCACCGTCGCTGCAATGATCCTCCCACGTCGTCGCAGCCTGCATGCAATTCGAAATTGCTGTGCTCATGGGTTGCGCTAAGGCAAGTTGATTGTGAGTCATGCATGACTGACCCGCGCCGTCCCGCAAGTTAACCGGCGGCGCAAATTATTGACTTATAAGATATCAAGCGCGGCTGAGCGCGTCCGCGCGCCCAGCGCTTTCCTCGTGCCGCGCTTTTGACAACTCAGCGCGGCTGCCCGGCCGAAAGCCCCGCGGCCGGGCGGCGCGCCGGCAGCAGGCCGAACAAGCCGGCGGACACCACCGTGAGCGCCGCCGCGCTGGTGAGTGCCACCGTGTAGTTGCCGTTCATGTCGTGCAGCTTGCCGGCGAAGATCGGGCCCAGGCCGGCGCCCAGGCTGAAGGCGGAGAGCAGCCAGCCGTAAATGCCGGCGTAGCGGCGCATGCCGAAGTAGGTGCGAACGAGGTAAGCGAGCAGGTCCACCTCCGCGCCGGCGGACATGCCGACCAGCACGACGGCCACGACGGGTGAGACCTTGCCCAGCAGCACCAGCGCGGCGAGCGCCGGCAATAGCAGCACGAAGAAGGCGACCAGGCGCGCCGGCAAGCTGTCCAGCAACGCGCCGATGGCCAGCCGCCCGACGATGATGGCGATGCCCAGCATGCTCATGTTGGCGGCGGCCTGCTTGATGGGGATGCCCATGTCCACCATCATCGGCACCAGGTGCACGATGAAGCCGGAGACGATCATGGCGATCAGCAGGATGCCGATACCCATTTGCCAGAAGGCCGGAGTGGCGGCGGCTTCGGCCACCGTATTGCCTTCGACCTTGGCCAGTTCCCTGGGCAGGCCGGCATCCGGCGCCGCCACTTCGGGGCCGGCGCGCCTGGCGAGCAGGGCGTACACCGCCGGCATGCCGATGATCACGATCACGGCCGCTACCGCGCCGTAGGCGGCACGCCAGCCGTAGCCGGTAATGACGGCGTTGAGCGACAGCGGCGCGATGATGGCGACCACGCCGGTGCCGCACAAGGTGATGGCCAGCGCCAGGCCGCGATGCGTGTCGAACCAGAAGTTCACCGTGCGCGTCCAGATGATGGGCGTGGTGCCGGTGCCGGCGAAGGAAATGAACAGCCAGGTGCCGTAATACAAGGGCAGGGAGCCCGGATTGATCGCCAGGACGACAAAGCCCAGGGCCACGGCGAGCATCGACAGCATGGCCAGCTTGACGGTGCCGATCTTGTCGATCAGGGCCCCCACCATTGGTGAGGTGAGGATGGTGCCCAGCAGCAGGCACAGGGTAGCGCCGCTGATCTCGGTACGGTTCCAGCCGAATTCCTTGCCCAGGGGGCCGATGAACAGGCTCATCGAGTAATACGCCAGGCCGGTGGTGCCTAGGCCCACGCCTAGCGCGCAGGCCAGGATGACCGGCCATCCCTTGGCGAATTCGTTCGGGTGTGAAGCGGTATCCATTGAATGCCTTTTCCTAGTTGAAGGTGATGATGAATTTGCGTGGCTTGGCGTCGGCGCCATGCGCGGTCATGGCGTATAGCGCCCGCCGTTGACATACAGCGTCTGCCCGGTCATGTAGGCCGAGGCGGGGCCGCTGAGGAACAACATGGGCAGCGCGATCTCCTCGGGACGCGCGACCCGGCCCAGCGCAATGGAGGCGCGGATGCGTTCGCCCTGCGCGCCTTGCCTGGCGAGGAAGTCGTCGCTCGCGCCCGCCGCGCCGCCTTGGCCGGTGCCGCCGGAGAGAAAAGCGGTGTCGACCAGGCCGGGGGCGATGGCGTTCACCCGCACGTCGGGCGCGGCCTCCTTGGCGAGTACCTTGGAGAGCGACACCAGGCCGCCCTTCGACGCCGCGTAGGCGCCAAAGCCGGCCTCGGCATTCGCATGCAGCGTGCTGGAGACGAATACCATCGACGCGCCGCCGCCGTGCTTGAGCAGCGGCAGCGCCGCCCGCGCCGCGACGAAGGCAGCCACCAGATTGACGTCGAGTATGCGCAGCAGATCCTCTATTTTCGTCTCGACGACGCGTGTGGGCGCGGTGTTGATGCCGCTCACGTAGGCGAATACATCGAGCCCACCCCAGCGTGCGCCGAGCGCGGTGATGCAGCGTTCGAGCAGGCCGTGGTCGGTGACATCGGCCGCGATACCCTCGACGCCCGCGGGCAGCGCCACATCGCGCAGCGAGGCGGGCAGGTCGATCACCGCCACGCGCGCGCCGGTGGCCACCAGGCCTTTGACGTATTCAAGGCCGATGCCACCGCAGCCGCCGATCACCAGGCAGCGGCTGCCGGCCTGGGGGCCGAGTCGTACAGGGTCCATGCAGGGTTCTCCAGGAAAAATCACGGCCGCGCGCAACCCGCGCGTGCCTGTGCGCTTCATGTGTAGGCGGCTCGCCACCCGTCGGCGCATACGCCGCGCTGCGCAGGCCGTGCCGGACCAGGCAATGAGCAACAAGCAACAAGCTGTGCCGGTGGTGTTGGCCGGGTCCGCCACGCGCTCGCAAGCCTGGCAAACGTCGGTGAATTCTAGGGCCGCCATGGCGTGCCCACGCGCGTTCCTTGAAACTATCCGTCAGATGGATAAACCGCCATGACCCCGGGGCTTTGCATCGGCCGTCACGCGCGCATAGCATTGCGGCTGGCGCGGCGTGCATCGGGGGTGGAGCATCGGCGCGCTGTCGCCGCAAGCCGGCAGTCAGGGGCGGGCACACGGATGGCGCCGCGAAGAGCACGCGTCCGGCGGCGCTAGCGAGTAGTGCCGCGAGCCAATGCTGGTGTAAACCGATTGCTCGTGAGCACCGGAGCGGGCCGCTCTTCGGCTAAATGGTCGCGCCTGCAGGCGCCCTCAACGCGCGCCTGAAAAGCAGCGCCCAATTCGGAGGCCCATCGCGGCCGATTCGAGGACGGCGTGGCGATACAATGGGGCCGCGCGGCCCGGTGGCCGTGGCAGTGTCGGCGCGCTCTTCCTGGGCGGGTGCGTTTACCTCCAATTTCTGCGATCGCCTGGCTTGCTGAAGCGGCAATGCCGGGCAGCATCTCCAATATTCATGACTCATTTTCTGATCATTCGCCACGGCGAAACCTTGTGGAATCGCGAGCATCGCATCCAGGGGCAGCGCGACTCCGGGTTATCCCCTACGGGCCTGGCGCAGGCCGAGGCGGTGGCGCGGCGCCTGCAAAACGAGGGTATCGGCCTTCTGCTTTCCAGCGACCTCGGGCGCACCGTGCAAACGGCCACGCCGATTGCCGCGGCCACCGGCCTGCCGCTGGCCACCGATGCGCGCCTGCGCGAGCGGCACTTCGGCATTTTCGAAGGCTTGACGCCGGAGGAGATCGCCCTGCGCCACCCCGCCGACTACCATCGCTGGCAGGCGCGCGAGCCGGAGTTCGCGATGCCGGGTGGCGAGAGCCTGCTGCAGCTGCGCACGCGCCTGGCCGAATGCCTCGAAGAGATCGCCGCGCAAGGCCATGCCAAGGTGGCCCTGGTCACCCACGGCGGCGCGCTCGACGCGTTGTATCGCATCGCCACCGGCACGCCCTATTCGACGGTGCGCAACTGGGCGCTGGCCAACGCCAGCATCAACGACATCGTGATCGACGGCGGCGCGTGGCGCCTGGTGGGCTGGGGCGATATTGCGCACCTGACCGCCGCCGAAGACGACTTCGCGTAGCCCGTACAAGCACGCGCAATGCACCGTGTGCAGTGCCGGAAAAGCCGCCCCGCGCGGCCCTGCCGGTGCAAGGGGGGCTTGCGGACGCTGCCTGGCTGATTGAGCGTATCGGCGGGCCGGCCGCGGTGGGAGGCGCTCGCCCTGCCGCTTGAAATCGGCTGGTCGTTGGTCGCAACTAGCACCGCCGGGGCGCTGGCGACGCGCGCCATCCCAGGCCTGCCGCGGCGCCGTCGCCGGGTCGGACTTTTCAATTTGGTCTGGTTGGGCGCAAGGTCGGCAGCCTGGGAGTTTCATGTCCGCCCGATGACAGGCACGCCCCGCTAGCACTGGTCGCCCTCGGACCGAGTGATACAATATGTAGTGAATTTGCGTCGCGCGCCGGCGTGTCGGCAAGTCGTCTGGCACCGCCGAAACTGCAGCTTTTGCCCGGCTTTCCTTGACGCAATTTCGCCCCTGATCCGCCCGCCATCCCGGCGCCGGCCGTCTTTTTCGGACCCTTTTTTATGTTCAGCCGCTCGCTCAATCTCAAGATCGCCGATCCCGAAGTCTTTGCCGCCATCGAAAAGGAAAATGGCCGCCAGGAAGACCATATCGAGTTGATCGCCTCCGAGAACTACACCAGCCCGGCGGTGATGGAAGCGCAAGGCTCGCAACTCACCAACAAATATGCCGAGGGCTATCCGGGCAAGCGTTACTACGGTGGCTGCGAGTTCGTCGATATCGCCGAGACCATCGCGCTTGAGCGGGTCAAGAAGCTGTTCGGCGCCGAAGCGGCCAACGTGCAGCCCAATTCCGGCTCGCAGGCCAACCAGGCTGTCTACATGGCGGTGCTCAAGCCCGGCGACACGGTGCTGGGCATGTCCTTGGCGATGGGCGGCCATTTGACGCACGGCTCGCCGGTGAATGCCTCCGGCAAGCTGTACAACTTCATCTCCTACGGCCTGACCGAAAAGGAAGACATCGATTACGACCAAATCGAGAAACTGGCGCGGGAACACAAGCCGAAGCTGATCGTTGCAGGCGCCTCGGCTTTCAGCCTGGCCATCGACTTCGAGCGCTTCGCCAAGATCGCGCGCGACAACAATACCCTGCTGATGGTCGACATGGCCCACTACGCCGGCCTGGTGGCCGCGGGCGAATATCCCAACCCCGTGCCCTACGCCGACTTCGTCACGTCCACCACCCACAAGAGCCTGCGCGGCCCGCGCGGCGGCTTCATCCTGATGAAGTCGGCACATGAAAAGATCGTCAACTCGGCGATTTTCCCCGGCATCCAGGGCGGCCCGCTGATGCATGTCATCGCCGCCAAGGCGGTGGCCTTCGGCGAAGCGCTCAAGCCCGAATTCAAGGCCTATGCCAAGCAGGTCAAGGTGAACGCGGATGTGATGGCCAAGACCCTGATCGCGCGCGGCCTGCGCGTGGTCTCAGGCGGCACCCAGTCGCATGTGTTCCTGCTTGACCTGCGCGCGAAGAAGATCAACGGCAAGGACGCCGAGAACGCACTGGGCAGCGCGCACATCACGGTCAACAAGAACGCGATTCCCAACGACCCCGAAAAGCCCTTCGTCACCTCGGGCATCCGCCTGGGTTCGCCGGCCATGACCACGCGCGGCTTCGGCGCGGCCGAGGCCGAGCAGGTGGCCCACCTGATCGTCGACGTGCTGGAAGCCCCGGCCGATGCAGCCAATCTCGCCCGCGTGCGCGAAAAGGTGGCGGCGCTGTGCGCGCGCTACCCGGTCTACGGAAAGTAAGGCGAACCGGTCATGCGCTGCCCCTTCTGTAGCCACGCGGATACCGCTGTCGTCGACAGCCGCGAGGCCGACGAGGGCGCGGTGATCCGCCGCCGGCGCCGCTGCCTGGCCTGCGACAAGCGCTTCACCACCTATGAGCGCATCGAATTGCGCATGCCGGTGCTGGTCAAGCGCAACGACGCGCGCGTCGACTACGACCGCGAAAAGCTGCGTTCCAGTTTCAAGCTCGCCCTGCGCAAGCGCGACGTCGCTTCCGACAAGGTGGACGATGCCATCGGCCGCATCGAAGAGCGCCTGATCGCCATGGCCGAGCGCGAAGTGTCGACCCACAAGGTGGGGGAGCTGGTGATGCGCGAACTGAAAAAGCTCGACAAGATCGCCTATATCCGCTTCGCCTCGGTGTACCGCAGTTTCGACGATCCCGAAGAGTTCGAGGATGTGGTGGCCGAGTTGTCCCCCCTCAGGCGCGTCAAGCGGAGCTGATGGCCATGGCGGCTTGCGGCTCGGTGCCCGCCGCCGTGGGCACGGGAAGCGCTTCCGATCAGCGTAGGATGGCGCTAATTCACCGCGCGCCCGCAAGAGCTTGACACCGATGTTCACTCCGCAGGACCAAACCTTCATGCAGCGCGCGCTCGACCTGGCCGAGCGCGGCCTGTACACCACCACGCCCAATCCGCGCGTGGGCGCGGTGATCGTCAGGGATGGCGAAATCATCGGCGAAGGCTGGCACGAGGTGGCCGGCGAGGGACACGCCGAGGTCAACGCGGTGCGCGACGCCCATGCCAGGCATGGGGTGGACGCGGTGCGGGGTTCCACCGTCTACGTCACCCTGGAACCTTGCAGCCACCACGGCCGCACGCCGCCCTGCGCCGACCTGCTGGTCAATGAAGGTGCGGCGCGCGTGGTGGCGGCGATGGAAGATCCCAACCCCTTGGTCGCCGGCCAGGGCTTCGCGCGCCTGCGCGCCGCCGGCATCGACGTGCGCTGCGGCCTGATGGAAAACGACGCCATCGAACTCAACATCGGCTTTGTTTCGCGCATGACCCGCGCCTTGCCCTGGGTCCGCTTGAAGGTGGCGGCCAGCCTGGATGGCAAGACCGCGCTGGTCAACGGCCAGAGCCAGTGGATCACCGGGCCGGAAGCGCGGCGCGATGGCCACGCCTGGCGCGCGCGCGCCTGCGCCATTCTGACCGGCATCGGCACCGTGCTCGAAGATAATCCGCGGCTCAATGTGCGCGAGGTGGAAACGCCGCGCCAGCCGCTCAAGGTGATCATCGACAGCCGCCTGCAGACCCCGGTGGATGCGCGCATCCTGGACGACGGCAAGGTCTTGATCGCCTGCGCCGTCGAGGACGCGGCGGCGCGGGAGCGGCTTGAAGCGCGGGGTTGCGAAGTGATCTTGCTGCCCAACGCCGCCGGCAAGGTCGAGTTGCTCGACCTGCTGCGCGAACTGGGCCGCCGCCGGCTCAACGAAGTGCATGTCGAAGCCGGTTTCAAGCTCAATGGTTCGCTGCTGCGCGAAGGCTGCGTGGATGAACTGCTGCTTTATCTCGCTCCCTGCGTCATCGGCGACAGCGCCCAGGGCATGTTCAACCTGCCCACGCTTGCCCATCTCGATCAACGCAAGAAGCTCAAATTGCACAAGGTGAGCCAGGTCGGCCCCGACTTGCGCCTGCTTGCGCGCATGGAATAGGAAAACGCAATCATGTTTACCGGTATCGTCGCGGCGGTCGGCCGCATCACCAAGCTGGAACCCCTCGGCGGCGCCGACGCCGGCCTGCGCCTGAGTATCGAGGCGGGCGCTCTCGGCCTGGACGACGTGGCGCTGGGAGATTCGATCGCCATCCAGGGTGCCTGCATGACCGTGGTGGAAAAAAACGCCACCGCATTCGCCATCGACATCTCGCGCGAAAGCCTGTCCAAGACCGTCGGCCTGGACGCGCCGGGCGAGGTGAATCTGGAGAAGGCGGTGTCGCTTTCCACCAAGCTGGGCGGCCACCTGGTCACCGGCCACGTCGATGGCTTGGGCGAGGTCATCAGGTTCGCGCGGGTCGACGAATCGCACGAGCTGGTGGTGCGCGCGCCGCGCGAACTCGCCAAGTTCCTCGCCTACAAGGGTTCGGTCACGGTCAATGGCGTCAGCCTGACGGTGAATCGCGTTACCGACGTGCCCGCGGGCGCCGAATTCAGCATCAACCTGATCCCCCACACCGTGGAAGTCACCACGCTCAAGGCGCTCAAGCCGGGGGCTCGCGTCAATCTGGAAATCGATCTGATCGCGCGCTACGTCGAGCGGATGCTGAGTGCGAAATAAGTGGCGTGGCCATCCATGGGCGCCGCGCCAGGCGCCTGCGAAGCGGCCGGCCGGAAGTACCGGATTGTCGGCATGGGCATGGTCATCGGCGCTGGCGGCAGCGCGTGCCGCGGAAGCGAACTCAGGCTTGCGTTCATGTGCCGTGCTCTGCGCAGAGGCTAGTCTGGATACTGATGCTCTTTCCAAGCGGCCGTTTTTCGGCGCCCTGCCTGGTGGTGCCGGGGGCTGCGTTCCTCGAATGCGCATGGGGCGTCATTCCACGTGCCCTGTTGACTTCGATAGTCGGGAATGCTCGCGCGGCACGAGCCACGGGTCAACGCCATGAGCGCCTGTTCATCCTCCATGGCCAAGCGGGCGGCGTTGCAACCGCGCGCGCTCTTCTTCGGCTTGGCGTACCTGCTGGTCAGCGCGGGCACGTGGTCCGCCGATGCCCCCCGCGCGCCTGCCACGGCCACGACATCGGCGGGCGCCACGACGCCCACCGCCTCCGCCCCCACGACTACTCGGTCCGCATCGCCGGTCACGTCGGCGGTGCCGCCCGGCCCGCGCACCAGCATTCCCGACACCATGGCCGAGCGGGTGGCCGCCTGCGTGGCCTGTCACGGCAGCGAGGGCCGCGCCACTACCGACGGCTACTACCCGCGCATCGCCGGCAAGCCGGAAGGCTACCTGTTCAACCAGTTGCTGAATTTTCGTGAGGGGCGGCGGCAGAACGGCACCATGAGTTATCTGGTGGCCAATTTGCCGGACGACTATTTGCGCGAGATCGCGCGCCATTTTTCCGCGCGGAACCCGCCCTACGCCGCACCGCAACTCGCGAGTGTGAGCGCCGCAACCCTGGAGCGCGGCCGCGTGCTGGCCACCACGGGCGACGCCGCCCGCGGCCTGCCCGCCTGCGCCGCCTGCCACGGTAGCGCGCTCACCGGCGTGGCGCCGGCGACCCCCGGCCTGCTGGGCTTGCCACGCGACTACCTCAACGCGCAATTCGGCGCCTGGAGCAACGGCGCGCGGCGCGCCGCCGCGCCCGATTGCATGGCGCGCATCGCCAGTCGCCTGAGCGGCGAAGACCTGGGCGCGGTCACCGCCTACCTGGCGGCACAAACGGTGCCCGCCCACGCCGTGCCGACCGACGTGTCAGCCTTGCCGACCAAGCTGCCGCTGGAATGCGGCAGCGTGCCTGCGCGGGGTGCGCCATGAACAAGTACCTGAAGCGCGCACTGCAAGTACTGGCCGTGCTGATCGTACTTGTGGGCTGCGTGCTGCTGTTCATGAGCTACCTGGCCGAACGCGAAGAGCCGGTGCCCGGCCGCGCGGTGGCTGATGGTGGCGCGCAAGTCGCGCGTGGCCGCTATCTCGCGCTCGCGGGCAATTGCGCGGCCTGCCATACGGCGCGCGGGGGCGCCCCCTACGCGGGCGGGCGCGAGGTGCAAACGCCCTTCGGCAGCGTCTATTCCTCCAATCTCACGGCGGACCCGCAATCCGGCCTGGGGGCATGGAATGCCGACGATTTCTGGCGCGCCCTGCATCACGGCAAGTCGCGCGACGGCCGCTTGCTGTACCCGGCTTTTCCCTACCCAAACTACACCAAGGTGACGCGCGCCGATGCCGACGCGCTGTTCGCCTACCTCAAGACGCTCGCCCCGGTGGCGCAGCCCAATCGCGCGCACGCGCTGCGCTTTCCCTATGATAGTGCCCTGCTGCTGGCCGCATGGCGCGCCTTCTATTTTCGCCCCCGCGTATTCGAGCCGGACCCCGGCCGCGACGCGCAATGGAACCGCGGCGCCTATCTCGTGCAAGGCCTGGGCCACTGCAACGCCTGCCACACCAGCCGCGACCCGCTGGGCGGCAGCAACCTCAAGGCCGACCTCGCCGGCGGGTTGATTCCGGTGCTGAACTGGTATGCGCCTGCGCTCACCGCCGACCCCAAGGAGGGATTGGGCCGATGGGAGAGCCGGCACCTGGTCAGCCTGCTCAAGACCGGTGTTTCGGAAAAGGGGGCTGTCTACGGGCCGATGGCCGAGGTGGTCTACAAAAGCCTGCAATACCTGAGCGACGCCGACGCGCAGGCGATGGCGGGGTATTTGAAGTCCCTGCCGGCCAATACCACCTCGCCTTCCGACGCGCCGCCAAGCGCCGAGTCGATGGCCCGCGTGATGGAGGCGGGCGGCCAGCTCTACGCCAGGCATTGCGCTGACTGTCACGGCGCCAACGGCGGCGGCTTCACGGCGGCCTATCCGTCCCTGGCCGGCAATCATTCCCTCACCATGGCCTCGGCGGTCAATCCGATCCGCCTGGTGCTCAATGGCGGCTACCCGCCAGGCACCGCCGGCAATCCGCGCCCCTACGGCATGCCGCCTTTTCGCCTGGTGCTGGGCAACGACGAGGTGGCGGCGGTGGTGACCTATATCCGCAACTCCTGGGGCAACCAGGCGGGGCCGGTGTCTTCGGTGGAGGTTGGCCGCTACGCGGCGGTGCCGCTGGAGTAGAGGCGCGCGGAACAATCGGCTCCGGATTATTGATTGCGCCTGCACTCCTCGCCAAACCCGGCCGAGTTTGCGGCGCCAAGTTCGAGGGAGTCGTTACTCGCGCGATTGCCCGGCGGACCTGCCGCCCTCCTGGCGCGTGCATCACCGCTGAATGCCTGCGTGGCCGAAGGCCTGCCGGCTGGCGGCGGGTCGCCTCGGTTCAGGCACAGTGTTGAGTTAGCGCTGGCGCCGTGCAAGGGGACAACGACTGCA
>Ga0302322_100006233_pt1 | contig 10549 bp, 8 predicted proteins | sample Fen_T0_2_FD_203757 | JGI IMG/M metagenome (GOLD analysis project Ga0302322, IMG submission 203757) | Peat permafrost microbial communities from Stordalen Mire near Abisko, Sweden - Fen_T0_2 | ecosystem: Environmental > Terrestrial > Soil > Wetlands > Permafrost | place: Sweden: Abisko... | reverse complement strand
TTGTCGGGTTAGTGCCCCGGCGGCTCGCCGTCGAGCGGATGTGGAACCACCTCGTCGCGCGTGGGCAGCAGGTGCTCAAGGCCGTGCTTGCGCATGCGATAGTAGAGTGTCGAACGGTTGATGCCCAGGGCGCGTGCGGCGTGGGCGATGTTGCCCTGGGCGCGTTCCACCGCCGAGATGATCTCGCTACGCTCCTGCTCGGATAGACGTCGGTAGAGTGAACGTCCCCCTTCGCCCGAAGGCGCGCTGCCAATCTCGGCCGTGGTCCCGATGGGAATCCCGCCCGACGGGGTCATGCCCAGGCGTCGGCCGAAATCCAGATCAGCCACGGTCAAGGTCGGCCCGGAGACCAGGATCATGGCGCGCTCGATGACGTTCTCCAGCTCGCGCACATTGCCCGTCCAGGGATAGGCGGCCAGCGCGGCCAGGGCGCGCGGGTCCGCGCTGCTGACCATCTTGCCGCTCGACTGGGCGTACTTTTGCATGAAGTGCTCGACCAGCAAGGCAATGTCGCCGGGCCGTTCGCGCAAAGGCGGCATGGTGATGGGAAAGACGTTGAGCCGGTAGTAGAGATCCTCGCGGAATTTTCCCTCGGCAATCAGCCGTTCCAGATCGCGGTGGGTGGCCGAGATGAGACGCACGTCCACCTTGACCGTGTCCACGCCGCCCACGCGTTCGAACTCACGCTCCTGCAAGACCCGCAGCAGTTTGACCTGTACGTCGAGGGGAAGGTCGCCCACCTCGTCGAGAAACAGCGTGCCGCCGTCGGCCAGCTCGAAGCGCCCCGCCCGACGCGCCACTGCACCGGTGAACGCGCCCTTCTCGTGACCGAACAGCTCGGATTCCAGCACCCCCGCGGCCAGGGCCGCGCAGTTCACCCGCACGAAGGGACGGCTCTCGCGCGTGCTGTTGATGTGAATCGCGCGCGCCACCATCTCCTTGCCGGTGCCGGTTTCCCCGCGCAGAAGCACCGTGGCCGAGGTCTGCGCCACCTGTTCCACCTTGGCCAGCACCTGGCGTAGCGGAGGCGAGTCGCCCACGATGGCACCGAAGTTGTAGGCGCTGTCGGCCTCGCGCGAGAGCACGCGCGCGTACTGGGAAAGCTGGTCCAGCAAACGGCGATTCTCGCGCACCAAGTGGAAACGCTCCACCGCGTGCACCAGGATCCCGCGCAGTTCCTTGCTGTCCCAGGGCTTGGTGATATAGCGGTAGATGCGACCCAGGCTGATGGACTCGATGAGCACATCCACGTCGGTGAAGGCGGTGACGATGATCCCCACGGCGTCGGGGCGGATGTCGCGCACGGCACGCAAGAGTTCAAGGCCCGTCATGCGCGGCATGCGCTGGTCAGTCACCACCACCGCCATGTCGTGCGCCCGCACCAGGGTCAGGGCCTCCTCGGCGCCCGAGGCCAGGTGCAGGGTGAAGGTCTTGCCAAAGGTAAAGCGGAACGCGTCCAGGTTGTCGCTCTCGTCGTCGACCACAAGGATGGGGAACTTCGCCAGTTCGATTTCGCCCACAGCCATGGCCTTGACGGTAACATAAAGTCGAAGGCCAGGACCGTGGATACGCACCGACAACTTCACATGGGAACCCTGGAAGGGTTCGCTCCGCCCTTCGGCACCCCACCTGCCACCCCATCCCCCTCGCTTCCCCCTCCGGGGACTTCGGGACCTGCACCTTCCCCACCACACCCGCTCGCTACGCTCGCGCCCTCGCGCTCGGCCTCGCCAAACCCTCCCGCGACGGTGCGCGGCGAGCTACGCTCGCCGGCTCCCCACGCGACTATTGAATTGCGCGCCTGGGGCGCCTTCGTCGTGGCCGGGCTGGCCTTCCTGTCCTACGCCCTGTGCGCGACGCCTGCTCCCTATTTTCTCGATTCGGCCGAGCTGGCGGCAGCGACTTTCGGCCTGGGTGTGGCCCATCCGCCGGGCGAGGTCACGGCGTTGCTTTGGGGCAAGCTCTTTGATCTGCTGCCCCTGGGCAACGTGGCTTTTCGAGCTGCCATCTCGCAGGGCACGGCTGGCTCACTGACAGCGCTCGTGGTCTACGCCCTGACTCTCGATGTGGCTGATTGGCTCGATCCCGAAGACAGGCTTGATCCGATCACGCGCGTGCTGGTGGCCGCCGCTACCGCGGTGATGTTCGCCTTCGCGCCCGGCGTGGTGATCGTCTGCAACCGCGCCGAGGTCTACGCGTTGCAGACAGCGCTGTCGCTGGCCGCCCTGTGGCTGGCCTTGCGCGCGGCACGCAACCACGATGCTCGGCCCGCCCTGGTAGCCGCGGTACTCATTGGCCTGGGGGTTGCCAACCATTCTCTTCTGGCGGGATTGGTCGGTCTGGGGCCGGTGGCAGCGGCGCTGCCCCTGCTGGCCGAGAAACGCGGCCGCCTCATCGGGCTGGCGCTGCTGGCCTTCCTGGCAGGCGTGGCGATCCACGCGTATCTGCCCCTGCGCGCGGCCGCGCTATTTGGCGCGGCTGATCACGGCACCAACAACGTGGTCTGGGGCGACGCCCGCTCGCCGGGCGGTCTGTGGTGGCTGGTCTCGGCGCACACCTTCGCAGCCAAGCAGGCCGTGGTGCAGGGCCAGTCGACCCCCGGAGATCTGCCGTTCCTTCCCATGGAAGAACTGGGCGAGGTCTTCGCCTTGCTCGCGCCCGCGGGCCTGTACTTTCTGCTCCGGCGCGGGCGCTCGCGCGGACCAGCCCTTGCCCTGTTGGTGGCAGCGGCTGGCTCCATGGTGGCGGCCCTGATTGGCGGCCTGGCCCCGGCCAACCCGGACATCCGCGGCTACCTGGGGCCAGCCTTTGCGCTGGTCGCGGTCTTCTCGGGTGCCACCATCCTGTTCGGTCTGACCGTGTTTCGCCTGGTGCGCTTGCGTCCGCTTGTGGCTGGTCTGCTGCTCGCGGTTGCGCTCAGCCGCTTTCCCCATCCGAATCAATACCCGGGGCTGCGATACTCGACCGCAGGCGACGCAGCGACCGGCCAGCTACTGGCGCATCTGCCGCCGCGAGCGGCGCTGCTGACCAACCACTTCGAGACCGCGTTCCTGGTCGGCTACCAGCGCCTGGTCGAAGCGCGCCGTCCTGACGTGGCCTGGGCTCACCTAGCCTTTGTCGGCGGGCCCGGCTATGCCGAACGCGTGTCACTGGCCGAACCCGATCTGGCGCCCTGCCTGCAGGCCTATCGCAGAGGGGACTCTTCCGTCGAGTTGTTGCGCGCCCTGGACGCGCAACGGCCGGTGCGAATCGAGGCGGACGTCGTGATGCCGCTGGACCTACGCAGGCAGCTCGTGCCCGCGGGCGAGCTGTGGGCCCCGTCTCTCGGCGCCGAGTCGACCGTGGATGCGCTCGCGCCCTGGATGCTGGCCGAGGCGAAGTCCGACCCGCAGGCGCGCGGCTATCTCGGCTGGCGCTCGTACATTGACGCGGTCTGGGCCTGCGACAACGACGACAGCGACCGCGCGCACCTGCGCTTTGCCGAGTTGGAAAGCCTCATGCCCTCGGACGCCCGCTTCAAGGAGTTGAAGGCGCGCTGCCGACAATGAGCGAAGTTCGATGTAACCTGCCTCTGTGAAGAAACGCGAACCGCGCCAGAAGATTCTGCTCGCCGTGCTGCTGCTCCTGCCGTCGGCAGCGGCCTACGTGCTCCACTGGGCCATCTTCCGCAACGCCCACGACATCTTCTTCTACTTGCTGATGGACGTGGCCTTCCTGTTCGTGCAGGCGGTTCTGGCCACCCTGGTTTTCGATCGGCTGCTCAATGCCCGCGAGCATGAGGCAATTCAAAAGAAGCTGAACGTGGTCGTCGGCGTCTTCTTCAGTCAGGTGGGCACGCCACTCTTGCGCCTGCTTTCCGCTTTCGATTGTCGCGCGGAAGAGACGCGCAAGCATCTGAAGGTCGACGGCGGCTGGAACGAGCAACACTTCGCCAAGATGCAGATCGTCCTGCAAAGCCACGAGCCAGAGATCGACGCGGGCCGCGGCGATCTGGCCCTGCTGAAAGTCACTCTGGAAGAGCAACGCGACTTCCTGGTGCGCTTGCTGGAAAACCCCAATCTGCTCGAACACGAGACTTTGACCGAACTCCTGTGGGCGGTTTTCCATCTTGTCGACGAACTCGCCCACCGGCCCAACATGGCCAGCCTGCCGGCCCCGGATCGCAAACACCTGGAGATCGACATCCGGCGCGCCTACGACTTGCTGGTCAAGGAATGGCTGCGACACATGCAGCACCTCAAGACCGACTACCCATACCTCTTCTCCCTCGCCGTGCGCACCAACCCCTTCGACCCGGACGCGAAGGTGGAAGTGTCATAGAGGCGGACGCTAGCCACTGTTGGCGTCGCCGCCAGCCACTCCCTTGGGGAGCGGCTTGCCTGTTATCCGGTAGTACAGCGTCGCAGATTCAGGGTACCAAGACGCGGACTGAGGCTCCCAGCACGCAGCCAGAACCCGCTTCGTCCAGTCCTCTGGTGGAAGATCGCGGCGAGTGTACCTATGATCCAAGGCGCTGAACGCCAGGGAACGCCCCTCCTCGGTTCGAATCTGGCCCCGCTCCAACATCGTGAGGATGGTTTCGAGTACATCTTCGGAATGGGCGAGAATCTGTGCGACTTGATAGTCCGTGTGCGGAGGCCGGGCCCTGCCAAGGCCCTCGGCGAAGCCCCCCGCCCAGGCGTCCATCGCCGGAGTCTCTTCCTGGACCATGATCCTCGTGAGGCGACTCTTCTCGTCGATCGCAATGGCAGGGTCACGTAGGATTGTGTCCGCTGCCTCGATGACTTCGGCCGGTGCGCGCGCTCGCAGACTGTGAAGCCGCGCCCAGCTCTCATACGCGTTGCTCCGGTAGACCGCCAAGTCAGAGCCAAGCTGAGCGGCTACTTTACGCCAGCTCTCCTTTTGACTCTCGATTTCGGCTCTCGGACGCCTGCGATCGATGTCGTTCCGCAACGTCACCTTGACCGCCACGCCTTGGATTTCTTGAAAGGCGGGTGACGGCAGGCCGAGCTTGTCCATCTCGGCCTTCATGCGCCGGGTCCCTTCTTTGGCGAGTCGGACCAAGCTGAGGTATCGAAGCGCCTCAGCGAGACGCGGATTGCGCGGATAGCTGAGCGGGAAAACACCGTCGCCGTCGGGTCTGACGGCCCCGGGATAGCCGCCCGGGCTTTCCACCTCCAGGCGATCATCGAACATTCGGACCTCGATGTGTGCCTTGTCGAGGCTATACGACCGGTGGACCAGAGCGTTGACCAGGGCCTCATCCCAGGCCAGCTCGGGATACTCCGGCTCGGTGACGAAGGTTCCGTCGGGGCCCAGGTAGTCGAACTCACTCACCAGGGTGCGCAGAAACTCGCGGATCTGCTCAAGTATCTGGAGAGTCGGTCCGTCGAACCAGCGCTCCTTGACCACGTTCCGTTCGGCGCCAAAGCGTTCCTCACGGCCGTCGATCTTCACGAAGTGGATCCGCGCCCCGGGGACGAAGTCGGTGGGCTGCTTGCCAAGGGAAATGAGTCCAGCCACGGTCAGATGGGTCTCGTTGTCCACGACAACGGTCAAACGCTTGTTCGCCAGAGCCTCGTCGATGGTCAGCGGCATGCTGAGTCCGTTTCGCTGGAGCAGGCCATCCATGAACGCCTTCGCGACAGCGGGATCTAGCTGCTCGAGTAGGTAGCGCACGACCGGCCTGTCCTCGAAGCTCTTCTCGCCGCGGGTGTAGCGAAGCTCAAGGATCTCAGCGGTACTGAGTTCGACGGTGTTTGAGCCCTTGCGCTGATAGGCGCGGCCGTCGCTTGCGCACACGACTCGGTCCGTGATCCTGGGGACCAATATATAGAGGATCTCGCTGTCACCGCCGGCGATCGGTACGAAGCGGTGCTTGAAATCGCAAGTCTCGATCGGGATCTTGCTCAGTCGCTCACGCACGGTGCCGGCCTGGGAGCCAAGGCCCGCGACGTGGCCATCGGACGTGACGCCCACGACGATGAGACCGCCTTCGGCGTTGGCCATGGCCGAAACCTGTCGCGCAACCTCCTTCGGGTCGAAGGTCTGCTTGCGTTCGATCTGTTCACCCTCGACGTCGCGATCTGGCTTCTCGAGCCAGCCGGTTTCATCGGAGTCAAAGAGAGCCCTCGGATCGAACGCCACGGCATCCACTTTGGCTGTCCTGCGCGGGGAATCAAGCTTTCTGGCGCCCCTCGAACCCCCTCCTAGATCAAAGAATTTGGTGCTTTGGCGCTTCCGCATTATCCTACCTTTATCCACATGGCACGACATGACCACACAGAGTCGTGTTTCGCAATAGCAGCCGAAAGCCCGGCGCGTCCCAAGCGCGCCGGGCAGTCTCTTCTTCTTCGCCCTATGGCGCGTGCCTCGCGCATCGCCATGTTCGAGCGCGAGGTGCACGAGCGCCTGTCGCGCGCGGCGCTCGACGCCATTCTGGACCGCGCCGAGGTGATCTCCGAGGGGCAGCGCGCGGAACGCAACGGCAAGGATTCCTACCTCGGGTCGACCATGGTGACCGTGGACTTGGACAGCCTGGGCCCGGTGCTGCGCGAGCCTGGCGACGCGGGCACGGCACAACGCCTGGCTGCGCTCCTGCGCGCCGACCTGACCATCAAGGCGCGCATGGATGCCCTCGCCTGTCGCGAGGTCTTTCGCGTAACCAGCGCGCGACCCAAGGGCGTGCGCACCGAGATCCAGATTCGCGCGCAAGGATCGCGCGTGTTCATCGACGCTGACGTGGAGGCGAGCTTCTGATGGCCAGCGGCACCGAGCAGGAATACACCTTTGCCACTGTCTCCCGCATTCTCGGCGTGCCCGAGGCCAAGCTGCGCTACTGGTCGCAGTCCGGCTTCGTGGGCCCGTCGCGGCGGCGCGGGGCGCGCCAGACCTTCACCTTCCAGGATCTGGTGGCGGTGCGCGCGGCCAAGGAACTGGTCGAGCGCGGCTTCTCGCCAGCGCAGATCCGCAAGGCCCTGGATGCCGTGCGCGCCGCGCTTCCGTCGGTGAATCGGCCGCTCGAACGCCTGCGCGTGGCCTGGGACGGAAACACCCTGGCGCTGGTTGCCGACGGGGCTGCCTTCGAAGTCACGGGGCAACGGTTGTTCGACTTCGGCCTGGGCGATCTGGCGGCCCGCGCAGCCTCGGTAGCTGCGCTGCCCACCCCGCGACCTGCGTTGACCAACCTCGACGGGATCGAGCGGTCGGCCTACCAATGGTTCACCCTTGCCCTGGCACGAGAAGCAGAGGGCAAGCCCGACGAGGCCGTGGCGGCTTATCGCCAGGCCCTGGCGGCTGACCCTGGGCTGTCCGCGGCCCACACCAACCTGGGCAGGCTGGCGTACAACGCAGGCGATGCCGGGGCGGCGCGCGCGTCGTTCGAGGCAGCCCTGGCCCTGGATCCCGAGCAGACCGAGGCGCGCTACAACCTGGCCCGCATCCTTCACGAGCTGGGCGAGATCGAACTCGCTGCCTCCGAGTTGCGCCGGGTCGTGCAGACAGCCCCGGATTTCGCCGATGCGCACTACAACCTGGCAACCGCCCTTGAACACCTGGGCAGCCAGCGCCAGGCGGTGGAGCACCTGCGGCGCTATATGGCCCTGGCCGCCGACGGTGGCGAGGAGCTTGCCCCCTGGGTGGAAGAGGCACTGGCCAGGCTGGAACGACTCCAGGCTTGAGCACGGCCTGCCGGCTGCCGATGTAGAGGAAGCCAGTCCAAGAAGTTGCCTTCCTTTCGGCAGTCGTCATAGTTGAAAAACCCATGCCCGCCTGGTTCGTATACGTGGTCCGATGCCGCGATGGATCCCTGTACACAGGCGTCGCCCATGACGTGAGCGCGCGCGTGGCCAAGCACAACCAGGGACGTGGCGCCCGCTACACGCGAGGCCGGCGACCGGTGGCGCTGGTGCATGTGGAGCGCAAGCAATCCCAGGGTTCGGCCCTGCGGCGCGAGGCTGCCATCAAGGCGCTGCCCCGCAAGGCCAAGCTGGCGCTGACAATCGAGGCGGCTCGCGCGTGATACGCATCATGTTGCCTTTCCTTCTTGTCGTTGCCGCCGAGGCCAAACCCGAGCGCGTGCTGATTCCCGCCGGGGCCTTTGTCAAAGGCTCCAATCGCGGTGCTGACGATGAACGGCCCCTTACCAAGCGTACCCTGCCTGCGTACAAGATCGACCGCACCGAGGTCACGCGCGCCATGTACGCGCGCTGTGTGGCCAGCCGTCGCTGTCCACAGCCGGCCATCGATCTGAGTCAGGACCCGGCACTGCCAGTCACCAATGTGAACTGGAATGAGGCGCGCACGTTTTGCGCATTTTCCGGCGGCCGTTTGCCCAGTGAAGACGAATGGGAAAAGGCGGCGCGCGGAACCGATGGCCGCGAATATCCCTGGGGCAACGAGCTGGACTGTGGCCGCGCCAACTGGGGCAATTTCGAGAACGAAGGCCCTTGCGCGGGCAAGAACCCAGGGCGACCCACGAAAGTGGGCAGCTACCCGCAGGGCGCCAGCCCCTATGGTGTCGACGATATGGCCGGCAACGTGTGGGAGTGGACGGCGGACAAGTACGACCGCGACCCCAGCCGGCGTGTGGTGCGCGGCGGGTCTTGCTGCAGCTATTTCGTCGAACCACGCGCCGCCAACCGAAACGCCTGGGATCCCCAACATCGCGACGGCGACCTGGGGTTTCGCTGTGTAGCGAGATGAGGGCATGAAGCATCGATATCCAATAGCCGCCATGTTCGCGCTCCTGCTTGTCAGCGTGACGGCGTCTGCCCTTCCTGCGAGCCAGGCCGGCGCCAAGCCGCAGGCCACGCCGCCCGCCAAGCTGGGCCGCTCCACGCCGGCTGCAGTGGGCAAGCCAGCAGCGAAGCTGCCTGCGCCGATCCCTGCCAAGCCCGCAAGCAAGCCGGTGGCAAAGCCTGCCACGGCGCCGATCCCTCCCAAGGCCGCCAGCAGGCTCGTGGCAAAGCTCGCCACAACTCCGGTCCCTCCCAAGGTCGCCGGCAAGCCGGTGGCAAAGCCCGCCACAGCGCCAATCCCTGCCAAGCCCGCCACAGCCTCCGGCAAGTCACCTGCCAGACCGGCGAGCAAGCCTGCCGCCGTTCGCTGCTCCCTCGCCAGCGCCGCCAAACCGGCGCCCTCAGTCGGCAAGATCAGCGCCGCCAGCACATTGCCGGCACCAGCCGAGGACGAGACACCCGCACCGGCCACCGACGATCCCAATCGCGAACGCATCTTGGCTTTGCAGGAGGCGCTGACTCGCATCGTTCATGGCACGGTACTGGGCCGATTGCGCGTCGGTATGCGCGTGCTGGACCTGGCCACCGGTCACGTGCTGTTCACCCGGCGCGGCTCGGTGCTCATGGACCCCGCGTCCAACCAAAAAGTCTTGGCCACTGCCACGGCGCTGTTGCGCCTGGGCAGCACCTGGCGCTTCCGCACCGAGTTGTCGGGGCCTCCGCCCGAAGGTGACGGGACGATCGCCGGCGACTTGCTCCTGCGCGGCAGCGGCGATCCGTCGCTGCGGGGCGCGCACCTCGATGCCATGGCCGAAGACCTGGCCCGCCGGGGCACGAGCCGCATCGAGGGCCGCGTGCTGGGCGATCCGCGGCGCATCGGCTCTGACGAAGCCACCGTCACTGGCCGCTCGCCTGTGCGGGTGGACTGGGCAGCCATCGAAGTGCGCGTGCGGCCAGGTGACAAGGTCGGCGCCGGCGCAATCGCTTCATTGCGGCCAGGTTCCGATTCCCTGCGAGTGGTGAACCAGGCCGTGACGGCCAAGGGCCGGGGCCGCATCGGCGTGTCTGTGTCACGCGTCGGCGACCAGATCCACGTCCTGATCACGGGCAAGATCGGGCTGGGCCGCGCTGGCATCGTGATCCGGCGAGCACCGCCCAGTGACACGCTGTACGCGGCGATCCTGATGCGCGCGGCCCTGGTCCAGGCAGGCATCGAGGTGCGTGGCGCGGCCGGCGTGTATGGGGGAGAGGGGCGCGATCGGCTGGTCGACGCGCCAGCAAACGCCGATCTGCAGCTTGCGTCGGCGACCGACTTTGGTGACACACCCGTGGCCCTGGTGCGCAGGAACGCAGCGCCCGGCCCCGCGATTCTCGCTGTGCACGAATCAGCCCCCCTGCCCTTGCTCATTCGCCGGGTCAATAAGAACTCGGACAATGAATGGGCCGAGCGAGTGCTGGAAGCAGCGGGCGCCGAAACCTACGGCGGCAGCGCCAATACCGCCAAGGGTGTACGCGCCTTGCGTGAGGCGCTGACCGATCTGGGCGTGCCGTCCTCCGGCTACAACCCGGCCAATGGCTCGGGCCTGGGGCACCAGAATCGGGTTGCCCCGGCCACCATGGCGGACCTGCTGCGGCGGCTGTATTTCGACCCGCGCGTGGGACCCGACCTGCTGCAGTCGCTCTCAGTGGGTGGCGTGGACGGCACCACCCGAAATCGTTTCCGCGGCTCGTCGGCGGCCGAAAGGGTGCGCGCCAAGACCGGCACACTCAACGGCGTGTCGTGTCTGTCAGGCTACGTGGGCGACAAGTCG
>Ga0302322_100006232_pt1 | contig 10549 bp, 7 predicted proteins | sample Fen_T0_2_FD_203757 | JGI IMG/M metagenome (GOLD analysis project Ga0302322, IMG submission 203757) | Peat permafrost microbial communities from Stordalen Mire near Abisko, Sweden - Fen_T0_2 | ecosystem: Environmental > Terrestrial > Soil > Wetlands > Permafrost | place: Sweden: Abisko... | reverse complement strand
GCAACTCGAACCAGAGCAACTCGAACCAGAGCAACTCGAACCAGAGCAACTCGAACCAGAGCAACTCGAACCAGAGCAACTCGAACCAGAGCAACTCGAACCAGAGCAACTCGAACGCCGATGGCGGGACGGCCCGTATCAGCTCCTCCCGCGCACGGGGGGACGAAATAAAACTCGTCATCATGGCGAATAATTTTGGCCGAGTGCACGGGTCTCTTCGTGCGCGAGGGATTGCCGCGCGTCGGGTGCGACCGCTGACTTCGTTGCTGATTTTCCCGAGTATTCGGCGACAGCAGCGTGGGAATTCGTGCTACGCTGGTCACGTGGGGCGTTGGCAGACTGCCCAGCCGTGAATCAGCGTGTCCCGGTGCCGCGTCGCGCACCCGAGACACCGCCTTTGGCTGGCCTGTCACCAACAGCCAAGGAAGTACGACGATGATGAAGCCATTGAACCGAAGAGTCTTCCTGCGTGGTTTGGGAGGAGCGGTGGTCGCGGCGCCGTTTCTCAGCTCCCTCACGAGCCGCGGCGCGAAGGCGCAATCGATCAGCCCTCCGAGACGGCTGATCGCCATGTTTACGCACTACGGCTGCATCACGACCCGTTTCTTCCCCGCAAAATCGCACGGCGTGCTCACGGCGGCGGACCTCTTGCCGACGACTTTGGCGCCACTGGCTCCGCACGTGAGCAAGCTGCTCGTCCCTCGTGGCATCCGCGCGATGAACGAATGGACCGCGACGATGGCGCGCGGCCAGGGGAACGATTCGTACCTCAACGTGGTGGGGTCGTACTTCACTTGCCAGCCCGTGAGTCCAAACGGCGACGATCCTTTCAGCTTCAATGCGGCGACGAAATTCCAAGCCATGCCATTGGGACCCTCGCTCGACCATGTCATGGCTCAGCAATTGAGTCCGGAGGGGGTCCCTCTGCTCATGAACGTGAGCGGACAAATCAAAGAGGCGCCTCCCTCGGCGATCTCGTATCGGGCCAAGAACGAGATTTTCAACGCGCTGACCGCGGCGCAGGCGTACAGCAGTTTGACGGGTCTGTTCCGGACCGGTTCTGGAATGTCACCAGATAGCTATCAGGCGGCGCGCGGCAAGAGCGTGCTGGACCTGGTGAGCCGTGACCTCGACACGCTCCAGCGATTCGACATGAGCCGCTCGGACCGGCTCAAGCTCGATGCCTGGAAGCAGCTGCTGCGCCAGACAGAAGTGGTCATGACCTCGTCTCAGTGCAGCCAGGCCTCCGCCTCCGCGCTCGGCGCAACGCAACTCAATGTCGACGCGCTCTCGGCCCACGCTCCAGGATATGACTCGGTCACCAACAAGATCACGGACAGCATGGATGCGGCCGATCTGTATTCGGCCCTCGCCGTGCTAGCGGCCGCCTGCAATGCGAACCCCGTCATCCTCCTGAAGTATCCGTCGAGTTTCGTGTTCAAGGGGCTCGGCATCAATCAAGATTCCGCAACCCTCGCTCACCGTCTCGACAGCGCCGAAATGCAGGGACCGTGCGTCCCCAATGCGATCGCAATGCTGTTGACGCTCGACCGGTACTACGCGCAAAAGTTCGCCAATCTCGTCGGAATGCTCGATGCCATTCCCGAGGGCAACGGCACGACGACCCTAGACAATAGCGCGGCGGTCTGGTTCTCGGAGGTGTCAGACGGCGCTGCGCGCAACCTAAATAACCTTCCCATCATTCAGGCGGGCGGTGCGGGCGGATACTTCAAGACCGGCTGGGCCGTCAATGTCGACGATGGCTCGGAGAACCTGTCGAACGGGAACAGTGAATCGGCATGCACGGATGGGACGACGAACATGATCGATGGCATCTCGCAATCGACCGGAACCGATCCCGCCCTGGCCAACGCGCCGATCAACAAATATTACTGCAATCTGATGAACGCGCTCGGGGTGAAGGCAGGCGTGGATGGCTTTCCGGCCGCAGCCGGCAACGCGGAAGTGAGCAAGTTCGGTATGTATGACAAGACCGAAGATTTCATCGGTGGTGGGTCGAACCCGCCGACGATTCACAGCCCCGGTGAGTTTGACGCGCTCAAGGCGAACGTTTGACGAAGGCGATTACGGAGGGCTGAACGCTGGTGAAGAACCGACCAAACCATCGTTTGGCAAGGCCGGGTTCGGCGTCGAACCGGGATGCAGCCGTTGCCCACCGGGGGTGCCACCAGGGACGGGCTGCCCCCAACACCCGCTCCCCCAACATTCACGAATTCGAAAGCGAACGAGCCGAAGAGGGGTGAGCTGCTCTAACCATTGGAGTCGAGACGGCGTCGGAGCGCCCCTGCCCGTTGCTTCAACGCATCCGCCTCTCGAGCCAGCTCCGGGAAATCCTCGGCGTGGGCGACCTCGAACAGGGAGCGCGCATCTCGTGCGATCGCGGCAAGCTGCGCATCGACGTCACGCAAGACTTCGGCACGTTCACCTTCGCCGGACGCGATTCGAGCCGTGACCTCTGCCGCGGCAACTCCCAGCGCAGAGAACGTCTGCATGTGCGAACGCAGCCGCTCGTGCCGCCGTTGAATCTCGCCAGCAAATGCTGCCAAGGGTTCGAGCGCGGCTTGTTGGCGTGCTTGCATGCTAGCCATCGCCGACGCCAGGCTCTGCAAGCCCGCGGCAAGACGCTCCGGGAGCGCAAGCAGCTCTTGCAGGTCCTTGGCGGCACGCGTGATGTTCTTTTCGGAAGTGAGCGGGATCTTGCGCGCAGCCCGGGCCAGCGATTCGAGGTGGGCGAGCTCCGCTTCGAGAGCGGCGGCCGCGAGCGAGAGAGGCGACTCCTCCTTGCAATTTGGAGGGGCGGCGTTGCGAGGCGGCATGGGTCCCGATTGTGCTCGAAAGAACGAGTCGATTGAGTTCCGAAGGATAGATCAGGTTGAAGCGGAGAAATCTCGCCTGGGCAAGGCGAAGCGGCATTGCCCAGGCGCGGTTGTCGCGAGTCCGATCTCACTTCATGTGATGGATGGTCGCCCAGCCATTGGCAGGCAGGTCGAATTGAAGCTTGGTACCGCCCAAGGAAACAATCGCCTTCTTGGCCGCACCTGAATTGTACATCACGACCACGATTGCGCCGTCGGGGTTCTTGAACGCCAACGCATCGCCGCCGGTAGTCCCGATGACGGTGGCCTTAGGGGCGACGAAGTAGGAGAGATGGCGGAAGACGTAATAGGCCGGGGTCGCGGTCAGCTTCTTCGTGGACCGGTCCACGGTGAGCAGGGCGTCCTGGTGCCAGGGTTTCGAGGCATTCAAGTTCGTGCCAAGGGTGTCCAGCACCATGTTCCATGCGCTGTAAGAATTCACGCCGGCCACGATCCAATCCTTGATGTTCTTCCAGCTTTCCACACCATAGGCGTAGTCATTCGGGGGTTTGCTGGCGTTATAACTGCTCTGCGACCAGTAGTCGGTCGCGAAATCATAGTTGCCGCATTTGTGCTCCGTCTGCATGATGGGCACGTTTTTCGACTTCAAAGAGGAGATGGAACCCTTCGTGTTCCACTGCAAGCCGAAGCCCTTGACGTAGGACATCGCCTTCGTATCGCTCGCCAGATTCGTGGCGATGGTGCCATCGGTCTGATTGGACATGGTGCCACACCAGATTTCGGCGGGGACGTTATCCTTGGTGAAGAGCGGCCCCAAGTAGTCCCTGATGAACTTGATATACAGGGCTCCCGTCCACCCGCAGCTGGGATACGGATTGGTATAACCCGGCTCGTTCTGGGGATGAACCGCCTCGATCTTGAGCCCCTCGGCAGCGTACGCTTGCACGAACTTTTCGAGGTAGAGCGCAAATGCGGTCAGGACCTTGTCGTCATCTTTCATGTTGCCAGCATCGATGCTGTTGTTGTCCTTCATCCAACCAGGCGGGCTCCACGGGCTAGCCCACAGGTGGATGCCTGGTTTGATCGCCAGCGCTGCTTTGATGTAGGGAATCAACAACTTCTTGTCCTGGGCAATCGTGAAATTGGCCATGGTGTAGTCGTTCGCCGAGTCATCCAGTGTATAACGAGCCAATGCGTAGTCGCTGGCGCCTATGGGCAGCCGCCCATAGGCGAAGTTCGCTCCATTCGCCGCGTCGAAGAGGTAGCTGAGCGCCAACGCCCTATCGCTGTCGGAGAGCACCGCGAGAGCGTCCCAGCCTGCTTCGTTGAACGTGCCTCCGAATCCGTCCCAACGCTGCTTGAGTGCGGTATCATCCGCCGTCACGTCGGCGGTTCCGCTGCTGGCCGGGGTCAGCGTCCCCGTCTTCCAAAAGGCCCCATCGGCAGAAGTCACCACGTCGGGGAGGTTCGTGGAGACCGATCCACCGCCCGCGGTAGACGCGCCCGCTTGACCAACGCCGGCCGCGCCGTTGCCTCCCGAGGAAGTCCCCGCGGTCGTACCGGGGCTTCCTGCCACGCCGCTCCCGCTCGCACCGCTCGCACCGCTCGCACCGCTCGCACCGACCGTGCTCGCGCCTCCCGTACTCGCGCCAGCCGTATTCGTAGCGGCTCCGCTCGCGCCGGCGGTACTCGTTCCGGCTCCGCTCGCGCCAACCGCGCTCGCGCCGGCACTCGCGTGCGCGCCACCTCCAGCGCCCGAACCGGCTTGCCCTGGCGTTTGTGAGTTCGAGGACGAGGAACCGCAGGCCGCAAAGAAAAATGCCAGCCAAATACCGGCGGTGCTATCGAGTAGTTTATTCATTGGATCGATCCTTGTCCCAGTTCACCCAAACTCTTGCTGTGGTTTGGGCGCTCCAACATGCGGCCCAGTTGGCCGAACCAGTCGCGCGAATACGACTTATTGTGTAGCTCATCCAGCGCGAACGCGCAGAACTAGAGCAACCGGCACGCGACGGGTCGTCAAGCGCGTCTGAGGATTGTGTCTACGCTCACGGAGCTCGAGCCGACTGCGGGAGCGATTCGTCGGATTCGAGCGCGCGCAGTTGAACTTGGGTTGGAGAATTCCCATTGGATCGCACGCTTAGGTCGTGAAATGTTTCGCCCCGTGTGCCTACGCCGAGTCGATCAATTCTGCAGATACACTCGAACTTTTCAGGCCTGACCAGGCGACGTCGATGTCGTTATCGCACACGCGGTGGACTCGGTAGGGTCGATGGGATGTCGCTCGCGAAGCATGAGAAGAAGTTCCAGCCGGTGTTTGCAAAACAGAGTGCATGCCTACTCGGCGCGCTCGCCCTCTGCGCCAACCTCGCCTGCTCGAGTAGCGACACGGGCAGCGGTGGAGCTTCGCCGGGTGGTGGTGGCGGCGGCGTGGCCGCGACTACCGGGGGACACGGCGGCACCGCAGTTGCCGGCGCGAGCGCCGTAGGCGGAGGCGGCAGTGGGTCTGCAGGCAGTCCAATGACCGGCGGCGCGGGCGGCAGCGGCGTGGCCGGCAGCATCGGCGTCGGTGGATCGAGCGGCGCTTCGGCGGGCGGCGCTTCGGCGGGCGGCGCTTCGGCGGGCGGCGCTTCGGCGGGCGGCGCTTCGGCGGGCGGCGCTTCGGCGGGCGGCGCTTCAGCGGGCGGCGGCACGAGTGCCGGTGGAGCGGCGGGTGGCAGTGCGACCGGCTTCGATCCGTGTCCAGCGACCGGAGATTGCAAGGTGCTTCCGCTGGGCGACTCGATCACCTTCGGCACGCCGACGAACAACGGCGGTTACCGCGTCGAGTTGTTCAGCAAGGCCAAGGCAGATAACTTGCACCTGACGTTCGTCGGAAGCCAGTCAGACGGCCCCGCCATGGTCGCGGGCGTGGCCTTTCCCAAAGGCAACGAGGGGTATCCAGGCATCACGACCGCCAACCTCGACTCGCAGCACGTGAAGGGGAGCGCGCTCAAAGACATGCCCCAGATCATCTTGCTTCACATCGGCACCAACAACGTCAGCCAGGCGAACGCTGCCTCGGATCTCGAGAAGATCATCGACGATATCGTGGCGGCGGTTCCAAATTCGCTACTGGCAGTCGCCTCGATCATCCCGCTGCCAAGCTCGTCGGCTGCGGTAGACAAGTACAATGCGGGGATCCCGGCGCTCGTTCAGAAGAAAGCAACGGCCGGCAAGCACGTAATCTTCGTCGACCAGTTCAAGGACTTCCCAACTGCGGAGCTTACCGACGGCGTGCATCCGACGGACGACAAGGGTTACCCGCGAATGGGCGACAAGTGGTATGGGGCAATCAAGCCGTACCTCCACTGATCTCGGCGAGGGCGCCAGGGCCGCGACCATCGACCGGCTTAGGGCCCGCGAATGGCTAGTCGATCGTTCTCGCGCCCGAGGCATCCCGGCTGGCTTCGTTGCTCCTCAGTTACATACACGCAGTATGCGCCTTTGTCGCGCCTCGCCATCCGGGCGCCTCGACCACGATCTTCGACCGACTTAGCGATTCGCGGGCCCTTAGGGCTCGCCCAGAAATAACTGATACTGCGCCCGCCGATACTCTCGCTGCGGCGGGCGGCCTCGTCGCTGCGCTCCTCGACCTACTTCAGTAGGCCTCCGGTGCTCGCTCCTCGGGCGCCCGCCTCGCTTCGGTCTCGGCGGGCTCGCGACTCAGTTATTTCCGGGCGGGCCCTTAGCGATTCGCGGGTCCTAAGCGGGGGAGTTTCAGTTTGCCAAGCACTGTTTTTGCATGAACGCGTAGGTCGCAGCCGCAGCCACGGTTGCGCCGGCGTCCGTAAAGACGAGCCCCTGCGTCCCCACGTACTCAGGATGCCCGGCGAAGAGGGAACGCAAGTCCAGCCAGTGACAGGGAACTCTACTGCGACCGCAGGCGTTACGGAGGAGCGGGCGCATCAGATCTAGGCCGTCCTTCAAGGTTGGATTGTCGACCGGGTCGCCATAAAAGAAGTAGACCACGTGCTCCACGCCGTCTCGGGCGAACCTCTCGAGCAGCTGCTCGGCCCCAGTGACCGCGGCATGCGCCGCTGGGCAATCGGCGGTCAACATGCCCGCGCATTGCCCCGTCAGCACGTCGGTGGCGCCGCCGTCCATGATGATCAATCGCGCGGGGCCATCCGCGCGGGCGGTCGTGTATTCACTATCGATGCTGAGCGGGCCCGTCGCCAGAAGGGAGCTGCCACCGGCCGCCTGATTCCTGTAGTGCTGACCCGCCGGGAGGCTGCCTGCCAGGACCGCCGCTTGCTCGAGCTGCGGCGCGAAGATGCTGAGCTCGATTAGCACGTCACCCAAGATCAGAACGTCCGTGGCCGCGAAATTTGCGAGCATACAAGCCGGGGCAGGCGGTTCGAATTGCCGGTTGAGCTGGCGGCAATAGCCATAGTCACAAATGCGGTCCGCAGCCAGTTTCGTGCAATCGAAGTCGCCCAGGCAGGGCGCGTCACACATAGCGCCCAATTCCGTATCGCCGCAACGCTGCTCCGCGACTCGAGGACCCAGCGGCGCGCAGCTCGCGAGCCCTGACAAGTCGTTGCAATCGGTCTGCCGCGTACAGGCTTTCGTGCAGACACCGCAGATGCATTGCATGCCGTCGCCGCACGTCGCATCGCAGCCCTTCAGAAAGTGAGTCTCACTCCCCTCCTCGGACGCCTCTGGAGTACTGCACGAGAAGATCAGCCAGAGACCGACCAGCAGCGGCGCCACCCCCCGAAGCTTACGAAGGGTCCGTTCAAGATTCATCCGCGTCATCCTCACCCCGCTCGATCGAGCACTGACCCACGTACATCAAGACCTGCGTGTGGCGTTCGGGCAGTGGGTGGTCCGCGTTGTAGCGCTCCACCTTGTCCCGTAACGCGCCAAGCTGCGAGCGGATCGATCGCAAAGTCTCGAACGCCTGCTCAGCGTGTGGATGTCCCGGCCAGACGTCTACTGTGTAAGTACTGCCGCCCACGCGGTCGGCGAGTGCCGGACTGTTGCGGTCGAGCCGCAGTCGATGAGTTACCGTGTTGACGACGGCTTTGAAATGGTCGAACACCGCGGCCTCCCAGCCCACCGAAGAACCCAGCGGTAGCACCAACGTGCGCGCCGTGTACGGACCCTCCGGAGTGGCTTGCTCGATGCGACCAGCCTCCAACAAACGGGCAAGCGCCGGACCGAGTTCGTTGCCGTCTACCTGCGTCTTCTGCAGCTCGGCGAGGCTGCACGGCCCTTCACGATAGATCAGCGCCCACAGTAGCTCGTCGAGACCTTCGTTCGAATGTGCTTGTCGCAGCCGAGCCAGCGTGTCCTCGGGCGTGACGCGATAACTGAGCCGGGAGCCGGAGCCGGAGACCGTGATCAAACCGCTCTCGCAAAGGTCGTGCAAGACGCCGCGCACCTGGCCTTCGTCGTCGCTCGCGAACTGCAGCAGAACTTCGGCGCGAGTGACACTCTCTGCGTGCTGCACGAAGTCGAGTACTGCGACCCAAAGCGAGCGCCCGCGGTCCGTGGAGCTCTCCAAGAAGCGCTGTATCTTACGCTGGTACGTGCGTAGACCGAGACCGAACATGTCCGCGCTGACCTTGCGGCCTACGCCCTGGCGTTCGAGCTCGTTCACCAAGTCCAAAAAGACTTGGTTTGCCACCTGCGCCAGCGGAGCCCGCGTCCCCCCGGACGTGGCAAGCTGGGCGATCAAGATCGTGGTTTGGCGCACGATGGCCTCGATCAGCAGCTCTATTGTCATTTTAGTTCAGCACGGGCGCGCAGCGCATATTAGTCAGGATGAGTGGAGGGCGGGGGGCGACAAGTTTGCCATCCCCGCGCAAACTCGCGTTACTCCGAAGATTCCCGAGGAAGTAGCGCGGATCGGCCAGAAATTTCCACGAGTAGTGTTTTGACGCTAGCTCGAAATAACCGAAATGCGTGGCCGTCCTTGCCGCTCGGGCAGAATGGGCATAACCCAAACTGGGCCCCTGCGCGGAAGCCGCTAATGGGCTCGCGTCCACCAATCACGAGCGGATGATGAAGTCGAAGTTTGGCGGGTTGATCCCACCTGGAACGGTGAGCTTCGCATGCTGTGCGGTAGTCGCGTGTGCTGCGGCCTGCGGTAGCACAGGCGCGGACCACGCAGGCAGCGATCCTCAGCAGAGCGCGGGAGGCATGGCGGGAAGTAGTCGAGCCGGCGCTGGAACGGGAGGAGCACTGCCCAGCGGAGGAGCGCCGAGTGGCAGCGGCGGGGCGACGCTCGGGGGAGCGGGCAGCTCCGGCAGCAGCAACTCGAGCGGTGGTGCCAGCGCGGGCGGTGCCAGCGCGGGTGGTGCCAGCGCGGGCGGTGCCAGCGCGGGCGGTGCCAGCGCGGGCGGTGCCAGCGCGGGCGGTGCCGGCGGAGCGACGAATGCAGGAGGCGCTGGCAAGGCGGGCGCGGATACGGGGCCCTATCCGGACATCACCTTGGCTGGGTTGACGACGGCGGTGGAGCTCGCCCCCGTGCGGCTCGCTGCGGGCGGCATCTATCCAGCCAAGGTCACCGTGACGAGCGGCGGCGTGGACGCGCTCTTTGGCAGCAACCCGCCCCTCGTGGCAACCAACGCCGAAACACAGGCGCTGCGCTCCTCGGTTCAGCACGGGAATTTGCGGATCATCTTTACCGTCTGCGAAGGGCTGTATCGAATCGTCGCCAAGAAGTCCGCGGGCATCACCACGCTCGCCGACCTCAAGGGCAAGACCGTGGACTATAGCGGCGGAACGTCGTCCGCGTACTTCCTCCATCAGATGCTCGGGCTCGTGAACCTCAGCGAGAGCGACGTCAAGACCGGTTCGGCTCCGTCGGCGAATTCGGGGGGACAAGCGGCTGCGTTTTGGGAACCCAACATGCAGCAGTACGCCGCCGCGATCATGGACGCGGATCGAATCGAATTCCAAAAAGACGATCAAGGGCACGAGGTGTATCGAGAACTCTTCGATCTCCACGCCACGGCCGAGAGCCTCGCTGACCCGGTGAAGCGACGCACGATCGTTCGCTTCGTTCGCTCACTGATCACTGCCTCCGAGCAGATCCGAACCGATCCGAACGTCGTCTATCCACTGCTGACGGGCCCCACCGGAGTCAGCCAGGCGGTACTAGAACAGTCTTTCAAATACGAACGCTACGCCGGTACCTTGGTCAGCGACGCGCTCGACCAACTGGTCGCGGAGGAGGTTTGGCACGCCAAGGTCAACAACCGCACGGCACGCAGCCGGGCGGAGCTCGCTCCGCTGATTGACGATAGCGTGGTCCGAGACGCACTCGCACCGTGAGTGAGCGCAGGTCGCGTCCCTAGAATAGGCCACCTCCGATAGACCGTTGGAGGAACATCGACCTCGGTTTCGACTCGCGCGGCGTCATGCCGCTCCTACCGCGTTCGCTTGGATTCGAGATCACATTCGGCCTGGCCGGGCATCTGTGGGCATGAAGACATCGTGGGTATCGATTTCCGGATTCGGCCTCGCCTTGCTGGTCGCAGCGTGCTCGTCGGAGGTCAAGAGTACCGGAGGCGGGACGGCGGGGGCCGCGACTGGCACCGCGGGCGCCAGCAACGGCACCGCGGGCGCCAGCAACGGCACCGCGGGCGCCAGCAACGGCACCGCGGGCGCCGGCAACGGCACCGCGGGCGCGGTTGGAACGGGCGGCGGCGCGGGGAGCA
>Ga0302322_100006229_pt1 | contig 10551 bp, 10 predicted proteins | sample Fen_T0_2_FD_203757 | JGI IMG/M metagenome (GOLD analysis project Ga0302322, IMG submission 203757) | Peat permafrost microbial communities from Stordalen Mire near Abisko, Sweden - Fen_T0_2 | ecosystem: Environmental > Terrestrial > Soil > Wetlands > Permafrost | place: Sweden: Abisko... | reverse complement strand
CACGGGGTTCGTTGCAACAAGGACCCTTCCACCCCTAGGAGGTCATCATGTCTGCCCACGCCCTCGCCCAGGGCGGCCTTCGGTCTGCCGAATTCCTGCCGCCCAGCCTCCAGCCCAACCCCATCGCCACCAGCGCGCCCGGCACGGATCGCGGGCTCAGCCTGCTGCTCTCCTGCCTGCTCTATTCCGCTTTTGCCGCACTGATCGTGGTCGCAGCCAGGAATCCCAAGGCCTTGGCGCAGATCCTCCCCACCCACACCGACGTGATCTTCGATCACGGCGACGCCGTCATCGATCCCGTGCCGCAACCCCCACCCCCTCCCGCTTTGTCCCGACTCGCGGCGCCCCCGGTCCAGAGCACGCCTCCCGAGACGATCATCAGTCCACCCAGCGAGGCGGTGCCGGAGACGCCGCTCGCCATGCCCACGGTGGACATGTCCCACGCAGGCGTGAAGCCCGCCGATTCCGCCAATCCGAATCTCTTCGGGGCGAACTCGGATAGTACCTATTCCGATCGCAGGGTCGGTGATCCCCCACCCCCGGGTCGACCCATCGTGCTCGACGTCGACTTTTCCGCGTTGAAGGCCACCGTGCAGGTGCAGCCCAGCTATCCGCCCCTGGCCCGGCTGATCCACGCCCAGGGCCCGGTGGTGCTGCAGATGACCATTGATGCCCAGGGGGTGCCCACCGACGTGAGGCTGATCTCCTCGCCGCACCAGAGTTTGGACGCGGAGTCCTTGCGGGTGGCTCGATTGTGGCGTTTCGAACCGGCACGCCTCGATGGAAGAGCTGTCGCCGCGCAGTTCCGGCTGACTCTGAATTTTATTTTGAAGCGATAGGAAATCGATACTTGTAGGCTGCAATAGGAACTTTTTCCGGGGGGGGCCACGGCGCCCTCCCCTGGATGCGTACGGCGGACAGGTTTTCTGGGAAGATGGGGGCTGGAGGAACAGGGATCGATGCTCGGAATCGGAGAAAACCAGGGGGAGAGACGCGGCCGATGAGCATGAGCAAAGGTTCGGTCCAGGCGAGGCTATCTCGCGCCCTCGGCGACGTTGTCCGGATCCATTCGGCCGACAAGGAAGTCCCCATGCGGTTCCAGAGTGGACCTTCAGCGGAGATCCCGAAGGAGACCACGTGAAGGTGGCCTTCTTCCATTCCACCTTCCGCAATCTGGGCGGGGCCGAAATCCTGGCCACCACCCAGGCGGCCTACCTTTGCAGGGAGGGCTGGGATATGTCCCTGGTCACCTTCCGATTCCAGGAAGAAATCTGGCGGGACAAACTGGTGGGCGTTCCCGTGGAGCTGGTGCCCCGGCGGCACTGGCTGGACTTCCTGCCCTTCGGCGGTCGCCTGGGCAAGCTCAAGCGCAGGGCCCGCCGGGCCGAGCCATTTTTTGCCGACGTCGAGACCATCCTGGCCCACAACTCGGCCTCAGCAGCCATGCTGGGCCACATGCCAACGACGGGGGTCCGCGCCTGGTACTGCCATGAGGCCCCCTGGCGACTGCATCCGAGCAGTGCCGATTACGATCTGGTGCAGAGCCTTCCGGCCTTGGAAGGAGTCATGCCTCCGGGCCATTTCAAGGCCCTTCAGGATATTCGCAGCGGGATTCTCACCCGGGCCGCCCGGGATCAAGCCCTGGCCGACTGGGACCAGGCGGGAGTGGCCAGGCTGGAGCGGATCTTTGCCAATAGCGAATTCTGCCGGGACAACCTGCATCGAATCTACGGCCGCGATGATGTGCGCGTGATCCCGCCGATCATCCCCTTTGGCGAGCATTCGCATCGCCGCGGCCTCGATCGAACGGCGCCGCAGATTCTCACCTTGGCGCGACTGGAGGCCATGAAGAACGTGGACACCGTGCTGCGTGGCTTCGCCGACTTCGCTGCGGGTTTGACCGGAGCCCGGCTGCACGTGGTCGGCGATGGCCGAGAGCGATCGGTGCTGGAGCGACTCGCCCGGGAACTGGGGGTGGCGGACAAGGTGATCTTCCATGGTTACCTGGATCCCCGGCGCGACGAAGCCAAGCTGGAGAGCGTTTTCCAGGCCTGTGATGTATTCGCGCTGCTGCCCATCGACGAGTCCTTCGGCCTGGTGTTCCCCGAAGCGGCGATTCGGGGCTTGCTGCTGGTGGGACCGGATCGGGGCGGACCCTCCGAGATTCTCGAGGGCGGACGCCTGGGCTGGACGGTGCCCTTTCATTCCCCCAAGGCGCTGGCGGCGGTGCTGGCAGAAATCTGGACCCTTTCGGACGAGGAAGCCGGCCGCCGGCGCAGCGAGACCGAAAAGGCCTGCCGGGACCGCTACTCCTTTGGCACCGTGGGGCCCATCCTGAAGGATGCGCTCCGGAAGCGGGAAGGCTAACCGGCTGTATGGCATACTCGGGAACGCGTCTCTTTGCGGCGCACCACTAGGACTATGCGAAAAAACCTTACTCCGAATCTGCGTCATCGCTTGGAATATGCCCTGGTCAGGAGCGTGGTGGCCCTGGTGGGTTGCCTATCCTGGTCCCAGGCCCTGGGCCTGGGACGGGGGATCGGGCGCCTGTTCCGCAGGCTGGATGCCCGCCATCGCCGGATCGTCCGGGAGAACCTGCGTCGCGCCGACCTGGGTCTTGATGAGGCGGGACTGCAGCGGGTTTCCATCGCCTGCTTCGAGCACTTCGGCGCGCTGTTTTGTTCCATGCTGCGCCTTCTTAACATGGAAGAGGCCGAAATCCGCGGACTGCTCAAGGTCGAGGGCCTCGAGCACTACGACCGTGCCATGGCCGAGGGCAAGGGGGTCATCGCCCTCACGGGCCACTTCGGCAACTGGGAAATGCTGGGCCTGGGCATGAGCCTGGCCGGCCGCCCGGTGGAAGTGATCGGCCGGGAACTGGACAATCCGCTCCTGGAGGCCTATCTCAAGCGTCTGCGCACCCGCTTCGGCAACTCGGTGATCCCCAAGGACGGGGCCGTGCGGGAATCCCTCAAGCTGCTCAAGAAGGGCAAGGCCATCGGCTTCCTGCTGGATCAGGATGCCCTGGGCATGGGCCTGTTCGTCCGCTACTTCGATCACTGGGCTTCGACCTTCTCCACCGCCGGCATGCTCGCCGACCGCTATGATCTGCCGGTGCTGCCCTGCTCAAGCCATGTGGATGCCAAGGGCATCACCACCGTGCGCGTCCATCCCCCCTTCCACATTCCCCACACCGGCGTCCCGGACCGGGATATCTGGGTCGGGACCCAGATGATGACGGCCTGGATCGAGGCCCAGGTGCGACAGGAACCGACCCAGTGGTTCTGGATGCATCGCCGCTTCAAGACCCAGCCTGGCTACGGCAATTCGCCGCTGCCCGATGAGGCCTGGCTGCCGCACTATGAGGCCTCGAAAAGGGACCTGGGACTATCATGAGCATTCCTGCCCGTGCCCTTTGGGTGCGCCTTCCGCGTTTCATCGGGGACGCCGTCATGATCAGCCAGGCCCTGGAGCCGCTGCGCGAGATCGGACTGCCGCTGGTGGCTTGGGGCGGAGCGGGTCTGCTGGAGCTCTTCGAGGGCTCCAACGCCTTCAGCGCGGGGGCGGCCGATGACCCCGGCAAGCCCACAGCCCGCGCCATGGCCGCGCTCTTGAAACAGCACCAGGCTTCGGGCGTGCTTTGCCTGCCGCGCAGTCACCGGGCCATCCTGGCTGCCCTGCTGGCGGGCCTGCCACAGCGGGTGGGCTGGGGCGAAGGCCTGGGCTGGTTGCTGTGCAGCCACTCCCTCGCCTTCAACCGGCTCGGTGGCCACCAGTGCGAGCGCTACGGGGTCCTGCTGCGGAAGGCCTTCCCGGACCTGCCTGCCTTGGAAACGCGCCCCTTCATTCCCCGGGCCGAGTCCCAGGTGGAGGCGGATCGCCTGCTGGAGGATCTGGACCGACCCTTCGTGGCCATCGGCGTGGGTGCCATGAGCTGGAACAAGCAGGTGCGGGTGCCGGTTTGGGTGGCTCTCGGACAGCTCCTGTCCAAGCAGGGCGTGGCTCTGGTGCTGCTGGGCGCGGGTATCGAAGACCAGGCCATGGCCGGGGTCATCCACCAGTCCGTGCCGGGCACCCTGGATCTGACGGGACGGACCTCCCTGTCGGTGAGTGCAGCCATTCTGCGCCGTGCGAGCGGCGTCGTGGGTGGGGATTCCGCCCTGTGTCATCTGGCTGGGGCTTGCGGCGTGCCCACCGTGACCATCTTCGGCCCCACCTCCCCCGAGTTCACCGCAGCGCCTCAGCCCTGGGCTCGGGTGCTGCGCCGGGATGATCTCCCCTGCCTGCCCTGCCGGCGCGGGGATTGCCGAACCGAGGGCCACCCCTGCATGACCGTGGTGGATCCCGAAGCGATCCTGCGGGAGCTGGCGGAGGCGACCAAGGCCTTGAAATCGCTGCCTTCGCGCGGGGTCAGCCCTATAAAGTGCAACCCGGTCTCTTTTGCTGGGGACAGGATTTGATACACTCCTTGGTTGACGGATGGATGACAGAAACAGTCAGGATCATGCCGGACCCCCGGTTGGATCGTTGACCCAAATCACGGATCTCAGTCTTTTTGCTGAAGGATGCTCAATGGCCCATATCAAGGGAGTGGTGCTCGCTGGAGGAACGGGGTCCCGTTTGTTCCCGTTGACGAAGGTCACCAACAAACACTTGCTGCCCGTGGGACAGGCTCCCATGATCTGGCACCCGGTGTGGAAGCTCAAGCAGGCGGGCATCGACGAGATCCTCATCGTGACCGGCACCGAGCACATGGGCGACGTGGTGGGCTGCCTGGGTTCCGGCAAGGACTTCGGTTGCCGCTTCACCTACAAGGTGCAGGACGAAGCCGGGGGCATCGCCCAGGCCCTGGGCCTGGCGGAGAACTTCGCCGGCGGCGACGGGCTATGCGTGATCCTCGGCGACAACATCTTCCAGGATGATCTGGGACCCCACGCCGAGGCCTTCCGGGCCCAGGGCACGGGGGCGCGGATCCTGCTCAAGCCCGTGGAAGATCCCCACCGCTTCGGGGTGGCTGAGATCAAGGGCGAGCTGGTGGTGGGTATCGTCGAGAAACCCAAGGAACCCAAGTCGAACCTGGCGGTGACCGGCATCTATTTCTATGACGGCGAGGTCTTCCGCATCATCCGCACCCTCAAACCCTCCGGGCGGGGCGAGCTGGAAATCACCGACGTGAACAACGAATACATCCGCAAGGGCCAGCTCACCTACGGCAGCTTCAAGGGCTGGTGGTCCGACGCGGGCACCTTCCCGAGCCTGAGCCACGCCAACGAACTGGCCAGCCAGGAGCAGCCCCCCTTTCCTGAAATTGCCCGAAAGGTCTGATATGAATTTTGAAAAAGGCTCCATCGAGGGTGTCGTGGTTACGCCTCTGCGCAAGTTCGTGGACGAGCGCGGCTGGCTGTCCGAGCTGTATCGCATGGATGAAGTGCCCGCTGGCTTCGCGCCGGCCATGGCCTACCTGAGCCAGACCAAGCCCGGCGTGCTGCGTGGACCCCACGAGCACGTGGACCAGGCCGATCTGTTCTGCTTCATCGGCCCCGGGGACTTCAAGCTCACCCTCTGGGATAACCGGCCCAGCAGCCCCACCTACTGCAAGCGCATGGAGGCGGTGCTCGGCGTCGACAATCCGGCGTCCGTGCTGATCCCCAAGGGCGTGGTGCACTGCTACCGCTGCGTCAGCCACGACATCGGCTGGGTGTTCAACGCCCCCGACCAGCTGTTCGCTGGGGAAGGGAAACGCTCGCCCATCGACGAGATCCGCCACGAGGATGATCCCGAGAATCCCTTCGTGAAGGACGAGAAAGCCCGCCGGGTGATCCACTAATGCGGATCGTCGTCACCGGAGGATCAGGGCAGCTGGCCAGGGCCATCGAGCGCTTCTGCACGGAGCACGAGGTGATCCTGCCCCCCGAAAAGGAGCTGGATCTCTCCAGCCCCGAGGCCATGGACCGGGTCATCCGCGAACTGCGGCCGGGCGCGGTCATCAACGGCGGTGCGCTCACCCAGGTGGATCTGTGCGAGACCCAGGAAGCCCTGGCCATGCAGATCAACGGCGCGGCGGTGGGCCATCTGGCCAAGGCCTGCGCCGGTGTGGGCGCCCTGCTGGTGCAGATCTCCACGGACTATGTGTTCGATGGCAAGGGGCAGCGTCCCTACCTGGAGGACGACCCCGTCAATCCCTCCTCGGTCTACGGCAAGTCCAAGCTGCTCGGTGAGCAGGAGGCCCGCAAGCTCCCGGACCACCTGATCCTCCGCACGGCTTGGCTGTATGACGCCTGGGGCAACAACTTCCTGAACACCATGCTGAAGGTCGCCGCCGAGGGCCGCACCCTGAAGGTGGTGGACGATCAGCGCGGCACCCCCACCACCTGCCGGGCCCTGGCCCGGCAGATCCAGGCCGCCATCGGCGCGGGCTGCCGCGGCACGGTGCACGCCACCTGCGCCGGCGAGACCACCTGGCATGGCTTCGCCGCGGAGATCTTCCGGCAGCGGGGCATGACCGTGGATCTCCATCCGTGCACCACCGAGGACTTCCCCCGACCTGCCCCCCGGCCCGCCTATTCCGTCCTGGACGGCCAGCGCCGCCGCAGCCTGGGCTGCGATGTCATGCCCCCTTGGCGCGAAGCCCTGGCGGAAGTCCTGGCGGAAAAGGAATAGCTACCGCTTTCCGCGCAGATTCCTGCGGGCGTCCCGGATGGCCCGCAGGGCAGGGGCCAGCATGCCCCAATTGCCCTGGAAGAAACGCTTCTGCAGGATGTGCAGGCCATGCCGGAAGCGCGCCCGGTGCAGCTCGGGCCATAGCTCCTGATGCAGCAGCAGCTCATTGCGCACGCCATAGTAGGTCGCCAAGGCCGAATGGCGGCCGGTGGTGGTGCAGCGATTGTGCTGGATCGCCAGATTGGTCATGACCGCGGGAATTCCGGCGGCATAGGCCTTGAGTCCCCAGGCCACGTCTTCCCAGTAAAGGAAGCACCATTCCGGCCAGGGACCGAGCCGCTCCCAGGCGCTGCGGGTGATCAGGATGGAGGCCCCGCTCAGGGTCTCCATCGGGCCCAGGGAGCGCAATCCAGGCGGGAGCACGGGCTCCTCGGCAGCGGGCCGGCAGGGCAGTTCCGGAAACCAGCGGGGCAGGTGATCGGCGCCGATCTCCCGGGCCCCGTCCAGTTGGAGGGTGCCCCACAGGCCCACCTCCGGGTACCTCTGGGCGAAGCCCACCAGTTCGCCTAGTACGGATCCATCCAGGGTGGCGTCATTGTTCAGAAACCAGACCCACTGGGCCCCATCCTGGAAGGCCGCTGCGGCGGCCCGGTTGCATCCGGGACCGAAACCCAGGTTCTCCCCGCTCAGGATCCGCAGGCAGGGATGCGCGTCCGCGAGGGCTTCCAGCAGATTCGTCCCGGGTCCATGATCGGCAATGTACACGCTATGGGGCAGGAATTCCTGCTCGGCCAGGGACTCCAGGCACCGCTTGGTGACGAGCGGGTCTCCGTAGTGGACGAGGACCACTGCGGCTGAACTCATCTCGGAGAGTGGAGAGGCGGACGGGACTCGCATAAACGCTGGATGATGACACGAACGGCGGCCGATGTCCTGCAGGGGCTGCAACGGCTTGCCATTGGCGCCTTCACCGTTCTACGCTTGCCCGCTCTGCTGGAGCAAGGCTTCCATGGTCTCGACGGCCTTGTTCCAGTCCAGTTGGGTCTGGACGAAGGCTTGACCGGTGGCCGCTGTGCGGATGCGGAGCTCCTCATCCCGCAGCAGACGCTCGATGTTGTTCGCCAGTTCCTGGGGCTGCAGGGGCTCCGATACCAGGGCGGTCTGTTCATGGATGGCGTAGTCCATGACCCCCCCGCTGTTCGTGGTGGCCAGGGCGCAGCCGCAGGCAAGGGCCTCAGCGCCCGGAAGGCCGAACCCTTCCACATGACTGGAGCTGATGAAGATCGTTTGCCGGTTGTAGAACTGAACCAAGTCCTGCTGGCTGGGGTTCTGGATGTAGGTGATCCAGGGCTCCAATCCCTCGGGGGCCGGGCACGCCCCCACGAATTCCACCTGCAGGTCCGGGAACTTCTCCTTGACGAGTCTCAGGGCCTGGATGCCGTCGGCACAGCGCTTGAATTCCTGGCCGCTGTAGATCATGCCGACCTGGGTGAGCCGGCGCGACGTCAAGGGAGACAACTGCTTGAAAATCCGGGTGTCGATGGCATTGGGTACCACGCCGTACACGGCGGACTGGATCTCTGCCAGCCGGTCCTTCAGCCAATGGGATACCACGACGATGCGCTGGCCCATGAGGTAGGTCTGTTCCACCAGGTGCTTGGCCCCTCCCCAGGTCTCGTAGTGCTGGACAAGATAGAATTTCCGGCCGGCGGAGGGCCGCAGCTTCTGCACGCCGTGGGCCGTGGCCCACCAGGTCGAAAAGACGATATCCCCATCCGGGATCTCGGCATCGCAGATCCTCGAGATCCTGTCCACCTGGACCGGCTGGCTGAAGGGGAACCAGCACAGCGCGTCACGATGGCTGCGCAGCTCCTGCCGGTGCCGGAGATACTCCTTTATCCAGCGAATGGGCGGCAGCCGCTTGGCGTAGCGACTGAAGGGAAGATTCGTCACATGCAGGACACGGACCTCGTGCCCACGTGCCTGCAGGCGATCGGCATATTCGTAGATGATCCGGGATCCGCCAGTAGGAATCGGACCCGTGGGCGGCAGCAGGAAGGTGATGCGCAAGTGATGCCTCCGATGGGACGGCAAAGGATGGAGGTTCCGGCGGATTCAGCGAAGCTCCCGTCGGATCGGGGTTCCCTTGCAAGATTACCTGAATCCGCAGGCCGGAGGCTCGCTCTGAATGACAACCCGCGCCCTTCCGTTGCGACGAGAGCAGCGGATTTTTCTTCCTGTGAACCTTGCATCTCCTTCCGCACTTTCAGGGGAAACCTGCCTGCGTTCATGGCATTCTGGACTTTCAGACGAGTCTTCCTGGAGATTGTATTCATGACCGAAACCATTCTTGTCACTGGCGGCGCTGGCTTCATCGGCAGCAATTTCGTGCATCGCTGGTGCCGGGAGCATGCCCAGGATCGCGTGCTGGTGCTCGACAAGCTGACCTATGCGGCGGATCCCAGCCAGCTCAAGGGTCTGGACCGGGTGGAACTGGTGAAGGGGGATATCCAGAATCGCGAGCTGGTGGCCCACCTGCTGGATCGCGCCAAGATCTCCAAGATCGTCCACTTCGCCGCCGAGAGCCACGTGGACAACAGCATCAGCGGCCCCACCGCCTTCATCAATACCAATATCCTGGGCACCTTCGCCCTCCTGGAAGCGGCCCGGGAGGTCTGGGCGGGGGATCAGGGCGTGCGCTTCCTGCACGTCTCCACCGACGAGGTCTACGGCTCCCTGGGGGACGAGGGCAAGTTCCACGAGAAGATGGCCTACGCGCCCAATAGTCCCTACAGCTCCAGCAAGGCCGCCAGCGATCACCTGGTGCGCGCCTACCACCATACCTATGGCCTGCCCACGCTCACCACCAACTGCTCGAACAACTACGGCCCCCGGCAGCACCCCGAGAAGCTGATTCCGCTCGCCATCAGCAAGATGGCCAGCAATCAGCCGATTCCCGTCTACGGTGACGGCCAGAATGTGCGCGATTGGCTATTCGTGGAGGATCACTGCGCGGCCATCGAGATGGTGATCGCCAAGGGCGTCCCCGGCGAGACCTACTGCATCGGTGGCGATAATGAATGGAAGAACCTCGATCTGCTCAACCTCCTGTGCGATCTGGTGGATGAGGCGCTGGGTCGCCCGGTGGGCACCAGCCGCAAGCTGCAGACTTTCGTGAAGGATCGTGCGGGCCACGATCGCCGCTACGCCATCGACGCCGCCAAAATCCGTGCGGAGCTGGGCTGGGAGTCCCAGACCACCTTCGAGGCCGGTATGCGCGCCACCGTGGCGTGGTACGTGCGCCGGTAGCGGCGGATGGGCCTCCTGCTGGAATGGGTCTTCGGCCGCACCTTGACCCGTCTGCGCGGGGAAGTAGTCGCTCTGCAGGACGAGGTGGATCAGCTGCGCTCCCGCATCGATCTGGGCGAGCAGGCGCCGCAGGCCTTCCAGGCCCGGCGCCTGACCCCCGAATACCAGGCCGCCTTCGAACTGGAGCGGCCCCTGGTGAGCGTGTGCATCGCCACCTACAATCGCGCGGAGTTGCTCACGGGCCGGTGCCTGCCGTCGCTGCTGGCCCAGACCTACGACAACCTGGAGATCCTGGTGGTGGGCGACGGCTGCACGGACCACACCGAAGCCGCCGTGGCCGCGCTCCGGGATCCCCGGATCCGCTTCCTCAACCGCCCCGCCCGCGGCGTCTATCCCGAGGATCCGCACCTGCGCTGGATGGTGGCCGGCACCGATCCCATCAACCAGGCCCTGGACCTGGCCCGCGGCCAGTTCATCACCCATCTGGACGATGACGATGCGCATCTCCCGCAGCGCATCCAGGCTCTGTTGGATCTCATCCGCGCCCAGCGGGCCGACCTGGTCTGGCACCCCTTCGACTAC
>Ga0302322_100006228_pt1 | contig 10551 bp, 9 predicted proteins | sample Fen_T0_2_FD_203757 | JGI IMG/M metagenome (GOLD analysis project Ga0302322, IMG submission 203757) | Peat permafrost microbial communities from Stordalen Mire near Abisko, Sweden - Fen_T0_2 | ecosystem: Environmental > Terrestrial > Soil > Wetlands > Permafrost | place: Sweden: Abisko... | reverse complement strand
GCGCGCTCGCGGCCGACGAGGCGGTTGAGGAGTGAGCTTTTGCCGGCGTTGGGTTCGCCGATGATGACGGTTTTGATGCCGTCGCGCAGCAGATCGCCGTAGTGTTGAGTGGCTAGCAGTCGCTTGGTGCCGGCGATCAGTTGTTCGATCGCACCACGCACGATGCCGCGGTCTTCGGCGGGCAGATCTTCGTCGGGAAAATCGATGTAAGCTTCGATCCGCGCGAGGGTGCAGAGCAGTTCGTCGGTCAGCTGTGCGAGGTGGCGTCCGAGACTTCCGCGTAGCTGTTGGTTCGCCGCCGTCAGAGCGCGCTCGCTACGGGCGTGGATCAAATCCATGACCGCCTCGGCCTGGCTGAGGTCGATGCGGCCGCTCAGAAATGCCCGGCGGGTAAACTCGCCTGCTTCAGCCGGGCGGCAACCACGTGCGAAAAGGTCTTCGAGGATTTTTTGCGCAATAAATGGATTGCCGTGGCAGGAAATCTCGAGCGTGTCCTCGCCGGTGTAGGAATTAGGTGCGGCGAAAAGTGTGGCGAGCACGTCGTCGAGGACGTTGCCGTCGCTGTCACGGTAATCTTGGTGGGTCGCAACGCGTGGCGGGAGCGGCTGTCCGAAAACCGCTTGGGAGATTTTTGCGCTTTCTGGCCCGCTGGCGCGGACGACGGCGATGGCGGAGGTTCCGACGGGTGTGGCGAGTGCGGCGATGGTTTCCTGAGTGCTGGCCATGTGAGGCAAAGACAAAGCAGCATCGGCTCGGACGCCAAGGAAAAGGCGAGGGGAATACGTTGCGTGGAGATTACCGCTGCCGCGGCGGGTATTATTTTCCTGCCGTCGATTGCGCCGGTTTATTTTGCGCGGAGAAAAGTTCCTGTTCGAGCTGGGCGGCCCGTTTTTCGGCGAGCGGGATTTTTCCAGGATCGTTCTCTTTGAGCTGGAGGCGGATTTGCCCCTCGGTGCGAGGATCCATGTCGTGCTTTTTGGCGAGGATCAACCAGGCAAAGCCTTCAACCATGTCCTTGGAAACCCCACGGCCGTTCACAAAACAGACGCCAAGATTATAGAGGGCGGGGCGAACTTTTCCACGCGCTGCCTGCTGAAAATAGCTGAAGACTTTTACGTCGTCGTGCTTTACGTAGGTGTCCTTCGAATACACCTCGCCGAGCTGGTAGGCAGCATCGACGTTTCCAGCGGCAGCGGCTTGGCCAAAAAGTTCGATGGCGCGTTTCGGATCGGCCGGGACAAGGTCGCCGTCGAAGTAGACTTTTCCGAGAGCCCAGAGTGCGGCCGGGAGCTGTTTTTCAGCTTCTTCCCTCAATTCCACCAGGCTCGGCCAGCTTAGGATGGTTTGGCGTGGCGTGACCAGGCTGACGGGCGGGCTCTGTTCGCGTGCGATACGCAGGCGGTTTTCGACCTCCGGGTTGATGTTGGGTAAAGGCACGGAGGGGACAGCGAGGTTGATTTTGGTCGGTCCACTTCCTGCGATTTCAATTCTGCCAGGCGCCTGCGCAACGGGTGAGAGCGCTATGCCGGGTGCGCCCGGGACGGTGTCGGTGGGGGATTTTAAAATCTCGGCTGCGCGTTGTTCGGCGTCGGCGATCTGTTTCTGGCGATTAGTTTTAGTCAGACGTTCGCGGACTTGTTTCTCGCCGTCGGGAGGGGCCCCGTTTTTTGTGGCAACAATGAGCCAGGCCAGGCCTTCGACGTAGTCGCGTTTCACGCCGTGGGCGCTGACATACATGACGCCGAGATTGTACTGGGCTTCTGAAACGCCGGCCTTTGCAGAGTCAGTGTAGTACGCGAAAGCCTTCGGATAATCTTTTGGCGTGAGTTCGCCGTCATCGTAGATTTTCCCTAGGCGGAAGCCTGCGTTGGGTTCGCCGGCGTCTGCAGCCTCGCGCAAAAACATCATGGCTTGCGCGGTGTCCTTTTGCACACCGTCGCCGCGCAGGAGTGCGTCGCCGTATTGCGCGCAGGCCTTGGGGTTGTGGGCTTCGGCGGCTTTTTTCAATTCGGCCGTGTTGGCCCAGTCGCCACCTTTGCCGCTGGTGGTAGAGATTAGTTTTGGCGCACTGTCACCGGGTGCAGAAACCAAAGCGGTTGAAGCCACCGAGAGAGCCACCGCCGCGCAGAGAATGACGCGGCGGTTCCCATTTAAAGGCCGTCTGTTGGCAACCATCTTACCGATGGCGGTGATTACTCGGTAACGTTACCGGTGACGGTGGCGCCGCCAGTGATGGTGACCTTTTCGAGAATGGCGGCGGAGATTTTCTCGGCGAGCTCGGGCTTTTCTTTGAGCGCGGCTTTCGCGGCGTCGCGACCTTGGCCGACGAGCGCGCCTTCGTAGGCGATCCACGAACCTTTTTTCTCCAGGATTATGTGCTCAAGGCCGAGATCGAGGAGCGAGCCGAGCTTGGAAATGCCTTCGTCGTACATGATGTCGAACTCGACCTCGGTGAAGGGTGGGGCGACTTTGTTTTTGACGACTTTGATCTTGGTGCGGTTGCCGATGACTTTTCCGTCAGGGGTCTTGATCTGGTCTTTACGACGGATGTCGATGCGGACGGACGAGAAGAATTTCAGCGCGCGACCGCCAGAGGTTGTTTCGGGGCTGCCAAACATGACGCCGATCTTTTCGCGTATTTGATTTGTGAATATGCACACGCAGTTCGTCTTGCTGACGACGGCGGTGAGGCGGCGCATGGCTTGCGACATCAGCCGGGCCTGGCTGCCCATCGTCATGTCGCCCATCTGGCCGTCGAGTTCGGCTTTGGTGATGAGGGCGGCGACGGAGTCGAGCACGATGACGTCGATGGAATTGGAGCGGATGAGCGTCTCCATGATGTTGAGCGCGTCTTCACCGGAGTCGGGTTGAGAGACGAGCAGGTCGTCAAGTTTCACACCGACGACGCGGGCGTATTTCGGATCGAGCGCGTGCTCGACGTCGATGAACGCCGCGAGGCCGCCTTGCTTCTGGGCCTCAGCGATCACGCTTAAACAGAAGGTGGTTTTACCGGAGGATTCCGGGCCGTAAACCTCGATGATGCGTCCCTTGGGCAGCCCGCCGACGCCGAGTGCGAGGTCGATCGCGAGCGAGCCGGTGGAAAGCGTCTCGACTTTCATCTTGGCGTTGCTGCCGAGGCGCATGATCGAGCCTTCGCCGAACTGTTTGGTGATGGCGGAGAGTGCGAGCTCGATGTTTTTGTCGCGTACGGGAGCGGCAGGGACGACGGCGGATGCGGTTTTGGCGGGGGCGGCTTTGGACATGGTGGTGTTGAGTGATTGAGTGGGCAGTAGAGCAAACCGAGCCCTACCGGGTGTCGGGCTTCACCGACTGAAGAGCGACCTCGCAACGTGAAGCCGGGCGCGTGGCGGAAGCAAGCCCGACTTGGCAGGAAAATGCGCGAAGTGTCGTGAGAAGCGATTGCGGCGGTTGCTCCAGCCGAAAAAGCCGATGCGAAGAATGGTTGTTGGCGTTGAGGAACGACCGGCTGAAGAGGTTCACGTCAACGAGGCTGGCTCTGAGTTGGCGCTACGCGTGGGGCGCGCAATTCATCCAAAGCTGTGCAGAGCTGAGTGAGATCGTTAGCTTGGTAAGCGCCGATTTTTTTCAAAGCAGCCCGATAGGCTGGCATCGCCCGGCCGCCGGCGATCAATTTTACCTCAGGCGGCAGCAGTTCATGCAAACGGGTCAACTCGCCCTCCATGCGCGGATCGTCCTCCGGATAGACCAGACTCAAGGCCACAGCACGCGCGCGGTTTTGCCGCGCCGCCCCTGCGATTTCCGGTGCCGGTAGGCTCGCGCCGAGATAAGTGACGTGCCAGCCGAGGTTGGCCGCCAGTGCGCCAGCCAAGAGTGCGCCCAGTTCGTGCAACTGCCCGGCCGGCGTCGCCACGATAAGGACTGGTTCGTTGGCGCCGGTGGCAAACGGTCTTGCCGCTAGCGCAAGGTGGGTCCTTAGCACCGCGCTCGCGAAATGCTCATGCGCTGCGGTGATCGTGCCGTCCCGCCAGAGGCTGCCGATGGCCTGCGCGAGCGGAGCCGCGACGCGCTGCAACATGCCTTGTGTGCCGAGAGCGGTTTCGGCGTGCGTCAGCGCCTGTTCCAGCGCGCGTGCGTCGAGCGCCTTCACAGCGGCCAGGCCGCTTTCCAGAAACGACGGCGAAGCATGGGTTGAGGTGAGCGCGTGGGTGGCGGAGGCTTCGCTGGCGAACGTCGCGGCCGCGAGTTGCTTCAGCTGTTCGGTCGGCAACTTTGCGACGTAACCGATACTCTGTCCCGCCTGGGTGATCTCGCGCAATAACAGCAAGCGTTCTACTTGCTCATCTGAATACAAGCGTCGGTTGGTCGCCGTGCGCTCGGGCTCGACGGCGCCGTAGCGCTTCTCCCAAATCCGGATGACGTGCACGCTCAATCCTGTGCGTCGGACGACGGCGTTGATGGCGTGGAGTGATGTGCTCATTAATCTAGACAAAACATAGACAGCTTCTCGGCTGAATGGCAAGATCGAATAATATTCTCGTAAGAAGCTAATGTATAACGACTAAATATGCGGACTAAGAAGGCACCGATCAGGTTCGTGTTACGAAAAATATAGACATAAGCTTGACAACTGATGCAATTTCTAGACAATGTGTCTACCTTCACGACCGAAGGTTTTCCCAGGGGTTACCACTGCGAAGTAGATTAAGAACGAGAAACCAAACCTAAAACGAAAGTCACTAAATCGGAAACGTCATGAAATCTCCCCACGCCACGTCCCATGACAGTGCACACCTTTAAGGCCGAGCTCTGGCTGCTCGAAAGACGTGACGCGGTCTTTTCGTTTTTCGCCGATGCACGCAACCTCGAAGCCATTACGCCGCCCTGGGTGAACTTCGCCATCCTCACGCCAGAACCAATCGATATGCGAACCGGCGCTCGGATCGACTACCGGCTGCGTGTCCATGGTTTCCCGTTGCGCTGGAGAACCGAAATATCGGCTTGGGATCCGCCGTATCGATTCGTCGATCGACAGCTCCGCGGGCCTTATCGGCGATGGATTCACACGCACACCTTCGAGGAAAAAGATGGCGGCACTCTCTGCCACGATGCCGTGGAATACGCCGTGCCTGGCGGGCGTTTTATCAACTGGCTGCTCGTTCGGCGCGACGTAGAAAAGATCTTCGCCTATCGGCAGCAAGCCCTGTCGGACCGATTCAGAGGCTCTATTTCTACAGTCTTCACGGGTGCACCGAACCATCTTTAAGCGAATAAACAATTTAACTGATGAAAACCGTTTTGATCGTCACCGTGGTCGCGTTATCCATTCTCACCGTCGTAGTTGGTTGCAGAACTTCGCGCAGTGCTTACGCGACCGCACCGTTCAAGCGTGAGCGCTCCTCCGGCAAGTTTGAACTGCGTGATTATCCGACGCTGACCCTGGTCGAGACGTCCATGACCGACGCTGACGGAAACTCCGGATTCGGGCGACTGTTCCGGTACATCACGGGACGCAATGAAGGAGCACAAAAGATCGCGATGACGACGCCGGTCTTCATGAGTGCCGACGAAAACCATGCAGCCATGGCCTTTGTCATGCCCGCAAGCCTGAAGACCAATCAGGTTCCTCAACCAACGGACAAATCTATCTCAGTACGCGAGGTTCCGGCCGGTCATTTCGCCGTGCTATGCTTCAGTGGTGGGCGCAACACGAAGAACGAGGCAGAGGCGCTCGCCCAGTTGGAAACATGGATGGCGGCGGAGGGGCTGAGCGTGTTGTCGCCGCCAGTTTTCGCCTATTTCGATCCACCGTGGACGCCGTCGTTCTTGCGACGGAACGAAGTAATGTTGCGAACCAATACCGCAACGAAATGAGCCGCCTGCGCAAAAAACGCTCAGTTCTTAGACAGACCATGCACAAAGCCAACAAACGGAACTCACCCGCTCCTACGAGCGCTTTACGCTTTGGGCTCTGCTGCCAGTTTGCCGAGCAACCCATCAAGTTCCGCACGACTACGGCGACGGTGTTGGCGAAGTTGTCACGTCGCGAACAACTCAGCCGTCGTCTTGAGGCTTTGGCTTTCACGGTCGAGGTCGAAGCAAAAGCCAGGGAATTGGCGGTCGATCATCTTAAGTGCTACCTTGAGGGGACAGAGCGATCCCCATGACTGGCCCTAAATTAATTCTTGTCACTGGTTCCACCGGCTATGTAGGTGGGAGGCTCGTACCCAGGCTTTTAGAGGTAGGATATCGGGTGCGGTGTCTTGTGCGCGATCCTGCACGTTTGCAGGGACGTGCCTGGCTGGGACTGGTCGACGTTGTTTCTGGTGATGTGTTGCAGCCTCAGTCGCTCTCCGCCGCGATGCGGGGAGTGGACGCGGTCTACTATCTTGTTCACAGCTTGGGTGGCGGCAGCGATTTTTCGGAGCGGGATTTGCTGGCAGCACGCAACTGCGCCGAAGCGGCAAAGTCCGCCGGGGTTAAGCGCATAATCTACCTTGGCGGTTTGGGCGATCCGCAATCGAACCTTTCGCCGCACCTACGCTCGCGGCACGAAACCGGGGCAGCCCTCCGCGAAGCGGGCGTGCCGGTCACGGAGTTTCGCGCCGCAGTCATCGTTGGCTCCGGCAGTTTGTCGTTCGAGATGATCCGCTATCTCACCGAGCGATTGCCGGTGATGATTTGTCCGCGCTGGGTTTTCACTCGAGTACAACCCATTGCCATCCGTAACGTGCTCGATTACCTCGTGTCGGCGCTCGAATCTGTGGAAAGCGCTGGCCGCGTGCTTGAGATCGGCGGACAGGATGTGCTGACCTACGCGGGTATGATGAGCGGCTTCGCCAAGGCGCGCGGACTCAAACGTCGGCTGATCTCGGTGCCCGTCCTCACTCCACGGCTCTCCTCGTACTGGGTGCATCTGGTGACGCCCATACCGGCCGCTATCGCCCAGCCTTTGATTAAAGGATTGGGCAACGAAGTTGTTGTGCGGGACGATACGGCCCGGCGATTTTTCCCTGAGATCGAACTGCTCGATTACGAAACTGCGGTACGACTCGCTCTTGGAAAAATAGAAACGCATGGCGTCGAGACGGCATGGAGTGACGCCCTTACTTCCAGCCAGGGACAAACGACACCGGTGGCTCTTATTTCCAGCGAGGGCATGATCATCGAACGCCGGCAGCGCACGGTGGCCGTTGCGTCCGAGGCGGTGTACCGAAGTTTTGCGCGGCTTGGCGGAGACCGCGGCTGGCTCTATCTGGACTGGACGTGGCAGGTGCGCGGAATAATCGATCGGTTGTGCGGTGGAGTTGGTATGCGCCGATGCCGCCGCGATCCCGAGGATCTGCGGGTGGGCGATGCGCTGGACTTCTGGCGCGTGGAAGCCGTCGAGCCCAACCGCTCGATTCGATTGCGGGCAGAAATGAAGGTTCCCGGGCGCGCGTGGTTGGAGTTCCGCTCAGTTGCCCAGCCTGATGGAGTCACGCTCCTAACTCAGACTGCGTTCTTTGAGCCGAAGGGACTTTTAGGGCTGCTCTACTGGTATACTCTATATCCCGTACACAGCCTGATCTTCAGCGGACTAATCCGAAAGATCGCGTCGGAGGCCGCCCGACCCAGCGGCGTGTCGAAACCAACCCCTAGGTTCGCCAAGGCATCCTGACCTTCCTCTAAGATGACGACCAACCTGCAACCATCAATTGACCGTGCGAGAAGTGATTCCCGGTTTAGGGCACTCTACACCTCACTTGTGCAATGGCTCGATGCTGATTTCTCCGCGGAAGGAGCCCGTGCTACGCGTCAACAACCAGACAAAATCGACTGGATGCGTTGCGTGCCATTCATCGTTTTACACCTCGGTTGTCTCGCTGTCATCTTTACCGGCTGGAGCCTGACCGCCGTGGTGGTGGCAGCTGGTTTGTACTTTATCCGGATGTTTGCCGTCACGGGCATCTACCATCGGTATTTTTCTCATAGGACTTACCGCACTTCGCGAGCCGGACAGTTCTTTCTGGCACTGTTGGGCGGAACTGCCGTGCAACGCGGTCCCCTTTGGTGGGCGTATCATCACCGCCATCATCATCAACATTCCGACGAAGAGGTGGACGTACATTCTCCGCACGTGCATGGATTCTGGTGGTCGCACATCGGATGGATAACCAGTCGGCGTAATTTTCCAACCGACTATAGTACGGTTCGGGATCTCAAGAAGTTCCCCGAGCTGGTTTTTCTCAATCGTTTCGACACGCTCGTGCCTGCGGCATTTGCTCTGGCGGTTTGGGGAGCGGGCTGGTGGCTAGAAGTGAATTTCCCTCAGCTCGGAGTGACCAAATGGCAGCTATTGGTTTGGGGTTTCTTCATCAGCACGACCGCACTATTCCACGGTACTTCGTGCATCAACTCGCTCGCGCATTTGATGGGACGCCGACGTTTCCTGACCGATGATGACTCTCGCAATAGTTTTGTTCTCTCCGTCGTCACGCTCGGTGAGGGTTGGCACAACAACCACCATCGCTATCCATCGACCGCGCGCCAAGGCTTCTATTGGTGGGAGATCGACATCACCTACTATCTGCTACGCGTTCTGGCTTGGACGGGTCTGATCTGGGATCTGAAAGGCGTTCCCAAAAGTGTCTACGTCGAGGCTGAGGAGCAGGGGCGTCCGAGTTTGCTCAACCAAGTTAAACCTTCATTCTCGGCGATCTCGCCGCCCTCCACCCAAGCTCAAGAGCTTGTGCAGCGTTCAGGGTAAACCGTCAAATTCATGCAACGACTCGCCATCATTGGTTCGGGTATTTCAGGTCTTGGTTCGGCCTGGTTTCTCCGCCGTGAATACGATGTCACCGTTTTCGAAGCGGCCGATTACATCGGGGGTCACACGCACACGGTCACTGTTGACGACGGCGGCCGCGCGGCACCGATCGACACGGGCTTCATGGTCTTTAACCACGTCACGTATCCACACCTGACACGTCTTTTCAAACACCTCGGCGTACCGACCAAGCGCACAGACATGTCGTTCGGCGTGCAGCACCGCTCGCGAGGATTGGAGTATTGCGGTAGCAGCCTCAACCACCTTTTCGCCCAGCGGCGGAATCTTTTTCGGCCGTCGTTCTATCGCATGCTCTGGCAGATCGACCGCTTCAATCGCGAAGCCCTCACAGCGCTTGATGACCCTGCTCTCCACCATCTCAGTCTTGATAATTATGTTCGTCGCGGCGGCTATGGGGATGATTTCTTCCAGCTTTACCTGATACCGATGAGTTCGGCGGTCTGGTCGACGCCACCGGAGAAGATGCGGCAGTTTCCCGCCGCCACGTTGCTCCGCTTCTTCCACAACCATGGTTTCCTCGGCCTGCACACGCAACACCCCTGGTGGACGGTGGAGGGTGGGGCACAAACCTACGTCGAGAGAATCACTGCGCCGTTTCGTGATCGCATTCACCTGCGCGCGCCCGTGCGGGCGGTGCGCCGCCTTTCCGCCGGCGACGTCGAGTTGTCGACTGCGACCGAAACCACTCGCTTCGACAAAGTCATCTTTGCCTGCCATGCGCCGGCCGCACTAAAAATCCTCGGCGCCGATGCCACACGTGACGAACGCCGGTTGCTCGCTGCGTTTCAATATCAACCCAATACCGTCACACTTCATACCGACGAATCGGTGTTACCTCGCGCTCGACTTGCCCGCGCGGCCTGGAATTACCGGATCGATTCCGCGGACGTCGGGCAAAGCGTTTCTATTCATTATTGGATGAACCGTCTTCAGGGTGTTTCGGATCGGAAAAACTATTTCGTCTCGGTCGAGGGTGCTCACCTGGTGAACCCGAAACAAACGATCCACACCTTTGCGGAGGAGCATCCTCTGTTTGATCTGGCCGCCGCGCAGGCGCAGCCCGAAATCGCCGGACTCAATGCTGCTGCCCGCGGTCGCACCGAGACTTACTTCGTCGGCGCGTGGCAACGCTACGGTTTTCATGAGGACGGGCTGCTTTCGGCGGTAAACCTCGCGACCTTGTTGCTTGGCCGCGATCCGTGGGAATCCGCCGGTGCGCCAAAGGAGCACGTATGATTCCTGCCCAAACCACTTCTTCGCTCTACGAGTGCACGGTGCTGCACGAGCGTTTCTCCCCGAAGCGTCATCGCTTTGTGTACCGTCTGTTCTATTTTGCACTCGATCTCGACGAACTCACTTCGTTGTCGAAGCGCCTCGTACTGTTCTCTGTAAATCGCGCCAACCTCTTCAGTTTTCGCGAGCGCGACTTTCTTCCTCTCGGCGAGCCATTGCATAATCCGACCGCGCCTGCGGCCGAATCTTTCGACACCGCTAACCTAACGTCACTGAAATCTCGCGTGCGGGCCTTCTGCGCCGCCCACGGAGCTGACATTGGAGCGCAAGGCCGCGTTCTGCTTATCACGCTCCCGCGCGTCTTCGGATTTCTTTTCAATCCAGTTTCCTTTTATTTCTGTTTCGACGCCGCTGGTGCGGCGGTCGGCGCGATTGCTGAAGTAACGAACACGTTTCGAGAGGTAAAACCATATTTCATTCCGGCCACCATCGGCACCGACGATGTTACC
>Ga0302322_100006227_pt1 | contig 10552 bp, 8 predicted proteins | sample Fen_T0_2_FD_203757 | JGI IMG/M metagenome (GOLD analysis project Ga0302322, IMG submission 203757) | Peat permafrost microbial communities from Stordalen Mire near Abisko, Sweden - Fen_T0_2 | ecosystem: Environmental > Terrestrial > Soil > Wetlands > Permafrost | place: Sweden: Abisko... | reverse complement strand
TGGCTCAACCGTGGGCTTCCGCGTGCCGATACCTCATTCGAGGGAATAGCCCATGAACTTCGAGCCCGCAGGCCCGCTCCGCACCTCGACCCATCTCGGCGACTCCGCCGGGACGTTCGTCTCACCCTCCGTCACGGGCGACGGCGGGTTCGAGACGCTCGCCGACCTCGTCGCGGAGCTCGTCGCCGCCGCCGATGCCGTCCCGCGCGACCGGCTCGCCGCGGCCCGCGGCCGTGCCGGCGCCGGCTCGCTGGCGGAGGCGCTGCGAGACGTGGGCGTCACGCAGCCCGAAGGGATAGCGAGGTCACTCGCCCGACGGCATGACCTGGCGTTCATCGACCTGCAGGAGGAGCGCGTGTCGCCCGACGCGGGCGAGCTCATCCCCCTGCTGACGCTCCAGCGCGTGATCGCGATCCCGGTCTCGCGCCAGGGCGACCGGCTGCGCGTCGCGGTCTCCGACCCGGCCAACATCCACGGGATCGACGAGCTGAGGCTGGCGAGCCGCTACCCGGTCGAGATCTGTGTCGCGAGCCGCGACGACATCCTCGTCGAGATCGAGAAGATCGCCCGGCGTTCCGAGGTGCTCGAGACGCAGTCCGCGCTCGACGACATGGTGGTCGTCGTGGAGGACGACGACCTCGAGGTCGACGACGGGGTCTCGGACGCGCCGCTCGTTCGTCTCGTCAACTCGATCATCATGCAGGCGGCCACCGACGGGGCGAGCGACATCCACTTCGAGCCCCAGGAGGACTGCCTGCTCGTGCGCGTTCGCGTCGACGGCGTCCTCAACGAGACGCAGCGGATCCCGAAGCGGATGTCGAACGGCGTCACGACGCGCCTGAAGGTGCTTGCGAAGCTCGACATCGCCGAGCGACGGAAGCCGCAGGACGGGCGCATCTCGCTGGCGGCGCGGGCCGTCGGGCGCATGCTGGACATCCGTGTCGCGGTGCTCCCGACGGTCGAGGGAGAGCAGGTGGTGATGCGCCTGATCGACAAGTCGCGCACGACTCCTACCCTCGAGTCCCTCGGCCTCTCCGAGGCGATGCGCGAGAAGCTTTCGGAGGTCATCCGCCGCCCGACGGGCGCCCTGCTCGTCACCGGGCCTACGGGCTCCGGTAAGTCGACCACGCTCTACGCGGCCCTCGCGGAGATCAACCGCCCCGAGATCAACATCATCACGGTCGAGGACCCGGTCGAGCACCGGCTTGCCGGGATCAACCAGGTGCAGATCAACGTGAAAGCGGACATGACCTTCGCGGCTGCCCTGCGGTCGATCCTGCGCTCGGATCCCGACGTGATCATGGTCGGCGAGATCCGCGATCCCGAGACGGCCAAGATGGCGATCGAGTCGGCCCTGACCGGACACTTCGTGCTTTCCACCCTGCACACGAACGACGCACCGGGAGCGCTGACACGCCTCAACGAGATGGGGGTCGAGCCGTTCCTCACCGGCTCCGCGGTGTCGGCCGTGCTCGCGCAGCGCCTTGCGCGCAAGCTCTGTGCGAACTGCTGCGAGATGTACTCGCCCTCGCCGGAGGAGCTGATGGCCGCTCGTCTGTCACCCAACATGGCAGCAGCCCGGGAGGGAATGGTCCTCTATCGTAAGGTGGGCTGCCCTCGCTGCAACCGCACGGGTTACAAGGGCCGTGTCGGCGTCTTCCAGCTCCTGATGATGAACGACCAGATCGAGGCTCTGGCGGCGCAGAACGCACACCGGGACGAGATCGAGCGCGCGGCTGCGGGTGGGGGGATGCGCTCGCTCTGGGACGACGGGCTTGCGAAGGCGGCCGCCGGGCTCATCTCGCTCGAAGAGCTCGCGCGGGTCGTTTCGACCTTCTAGCCGGAGCCTGCCGAGGAAGTGAACCGAGCGCGGTGGCGCCGCGGCATTGCGATGCGCTGGGCGCACCGCGCCGTGGCGACGAGGCGCGTCCAGCGCGCATCCGACCCTCCCTCAGGCGATCGTGCAGTTCAGGTATTCGAACGCCACGAGTGCTTCTTCCGCGAACCGGTGCGCCTGGTCGAGTGTCGTGAAGACGAACGGGCGAAGAACAGGATCGCCTCCCGCGGGCTGGCTCAACGGATAGACCTCGGAATCGACCGTCACACCGGCAGGTGTCGTGTGCCCGCGGAGGATGGCGACGACACGACCGTCGCGGCGAATCTCGTGCTGGAAGAGCGGACGGCCCTGGTCGCCGGCCCGAGGCTCCGCGGGAGCGTTGTCGCGGGCCGGGCTCACGCTATCGGCGACGCGCGCCGGCGTTGTGTGCAGCCTGCATCGCGACGGCGGTATCGACGTTCCCCTCCATGGTGGTCATGATCCGTCCCGGGCGCGTGACGACGAGCATCGCAGGGGAGGAGACCGCTCCGGCGAACGAGGCGATGTCACCGGCCTTCCGGTCGTCCGTCACGTTGACGGCGACGAACCCGGCTCCGGCGGCTCGTGCGCCCTTGCGGGCGGAGGCCACGGCCTGCCTGTCTCCGCTGGCCGAGCCCGTGTACAGCGAGACGACGACGACCTTCGAGTAGCGGAGTGCGTGCGCGACCTGCGTCGGCAGGCCGGGGAGGAGCACGACGGCCGGCTTGGCCGGGGTCGTGTGCTTCGCGGGCGTGGGGGTCAGGGGCGTCGAGGGCGCTGCGGTGCTCGAGTCACTCGTCGAGCCACCGAGAACCCCGGCGCGGACGACCATCAGCAACGCGAAGGCGGCGACGAGCACGACGATCCCGATGAGGGCGGCGCGCGGGACGCGACGGGTTGAGGCGGCGAAGGTATTCACAGGGGCTCTATCGGCAGGACCGCTCGTCGGCTTTAGCCGTCCGGCTCCGGTCGTCCTCGCCCGACCCTGCACCCGAAGAGGGGCGCGCAAGCGCCGCACCGCGGTCTTCTTGCGAACGCTTGCCACACCGGTGTCCCGGTTGCGCGGCACGTGTGCAAACCGCGCGACGAAACAGGCAAGCGAAAAGGAGAGGGGCGCGGTCTCCCGCGCCCCTCTCCCGCCAGCACATGCTTCAGGTTGGTGTTACGGGCAGGGCGTCGCGACGTTGGCGACCGTGCCGCCCGGATTGGTGACACCCGCCGACTTGTTACCGACTGTGGCGCAGAACGTGTAGGTCGCCGCGCCAGGAGTGATCTTCGTCAGCTTGATGCCCTGGTCGATCAGCTGCAGAGCGCCGAGCGGCGTGCCCACAGCAGTATTCGTCGGCGACAGGTTGAAGTTGTAGTCGCCGTGATCGGAGTAGTAGGCCTCGGCGGCGGGGATGGCCGAGCGGACGTTCGCCGACGCCGCCGTCTGGTTAGCGCGATCCTTGAAGCCGAGGTACGACGGCACCGCGATCGCCAGCAGGATGCCGATGATCACGAGCACGATGAGGAGCTCGATGAGCGTGAAGCCCGACTCCTCCTTGGCAAGCCGCTTCTGCAGCTTGGCGATGAACGAAGACATGCACATGCTCCTTGCTAGGGGGTTTGGAACCGACAATCCCCCATCGGCAGAGCTGGACTCCGCCCCTCAGCCCCGAAAGAGTGATCTTTGGGTGACCGTGCTCACCCACCGTGGGTGAGCACCTCCCAGGTGGGCGACGACCATCACCGTTCTGACGGCGCTGTCCAATTGTGTCGACTCTCGATCTGGCCGGTGCTGGGCCGCGGGCCGTGAGAATCGGCCTGCACGGGGCCGATTCTGACGAGTACCGCACACAGGCCTCAAGCCTCCAGCCGACCGTGCCGATAGGGCACCCGTGGAGAGTTCCCAGACCACCGCCGCCGCACTCCTGTCCGTCGACGCTCTCCTCGAGCAGGCGGTCGAGCTCGCCGCCTCGGACCTGCATCTCACCTCCGGCGTGCCTCCCGTCATCCGCAGGCGCGGTCACATCGAGGTGCTCGACCAGTTCCCCGAGCTGGACCCCGACATGATGCGGCAGCTGATCTACCGCATCACCACGACCGAGCAGCAGAAGCACCTGGAGATCGGGAGGCAGCTCGACTTCGCTTACGGCATCCGGGGCCTTGCTCGCTTCCGCGTCAATGCGTACTACCAGCGCGGCAGCCTCGCAGCGGCATTCCGGACGATCCCGACCGCCATCAAGTCGCTCGAGGAGCTGGGCCTGCCGGGAAGCCTGCACGACCTCTCCAAGAACCCTCGTGGCCTCGTGCTCGTCACCGGGCCGACCGGTTCGGGTAAGTCGACGACGCTCGCCTCGATCATCGACGAGATCAACGCGACCCGAACCGATCACATCATCACGATCGAGGACCCGATCGAGTTCCTTCACGACCACAAGCGCTGCATCGTGAATCAGCGCGAGATCGGAGAGGACGCAACGGGCTTCGCCGATGCGCTCAGGGGAGCGCTTCGCCAGGACCCCGACGTGATCCTCCTCGGCGAGATGCGTGACCTCGAGACGATCTCCACCGCGTTGACCGCAGCCGAGACGGGCCACCTCGTCTTCGGCACGCTCCACACCCAGAGCGCGCCGAGCACGATCGACCGGATCATCGACGTCTTTCCCGCAGAGCAGCAGGGGCAGGTGCGCATGCAGCTCGCGAACACGCTCCAGGCCATCGTCACCCAGACACTCGTGCCGACGGCCGACGGCCACGGCCGGGTTGCGGCGCTCGAGATCCTGTTCCTCGACGACGCGATCCGCAACCTGATCCGGCAGGGCAAGATCGAGCAGGTCTACTCCTACATGCAGACGGGCTCCAGGCGGGGCATGCAGACGATGGAGCAGTCACTCGCCGAGCTCGTCCAGAAGAAGCTCATCACCGTCTCGGAGGCCGCCGGCCGCTCGAGCCGCGCCGATGCGCTCATGTCCGCGCTCGAGCGCGCGGGCGTCCCGGTTTCCGCCCTGTCCAACGACGCCACGCCGGTCGCCGCGCCGATTCTCGGTGCGACGCTACGAGTGGCCGGGAGCTAGCCGCCAATGAACCTGTGGAACCCCATGAACGTGTTCTCGCGCCCCTCCGCCGGCGAGCCGGTGGCCACCTTCGACCCGTCCCGGACGGGAGATCCTGTTACCCCCAGCCCCGGAGATCCAGGGATCGGCTACGGGGAGACCCAGGTCGGCGGGGGTTCGGTGACGATCGGCTATCGCCGTCATCCGATCGGCTTTGCGCCTCCCTGCGACGCCGAGCCGCAGACGCGGTATCGGACGGAACTCTCCTTCAGGCGCCACCACGAGCTGCCGAGCGCGAGCACGGCCCCGCCGTCGAGCGCCGGCGACGGCAGCCAGCCTTCCTGGCAGACACCGGCGTCCTCAGCCGTCGGCTCCGACGATCCGGGCATCCCGGAGGTCGAGGCGACCCAGCAGGCGAAGGACACTCCTTTCTACAAGCGCGAGATCTCCTTCCGTCGGAAGAGGGAGGACACAGCCGTCGATTCCCTCGAGCAGGACGATGCCTCCGAGCAGGCTGAGGACTCCGCGACGGCGGACGTCGTGCCGGCCGCCGAGATCGTCGAGCACGACCTCGACGTCGCCGCTACGGCCGACGCCTCGATCGAGCCCGCCGCGTCGGACGCGTCCGCGGACCCAAGTGTGCCGTTTTACAAGCGCGAGATCAGCTTCAGGCGGAAGAAGGCCGACGAGGCCGCAGTCGGCTCCGAGACCGAGCAGATCGGGCCCGACGCCGATCCGGCGTACGCGCCCGGCGCATCGCCGGCCGAGCCGGTCGTGCAGGCCGAAGCGACGGCCGAGGCCGGTCATCCCGGGCTCGGCGAGGCGGCCGACGAATCGCGTTCGGAGGTCGTGCCCGCCGACGAACTTCCCGCTGAGACCCCGCGTGCGGGCGAGAACGAGCCTGCAGCGGTCGGCTTCGACGGAGCCTCCGACGCCGCGGGCGAGAGCGCTGTCGGTGCCGAGGCCGAGCTCTCCGCGCCGACTGGCGACACCGACGTCGTCGCGCCTCCGCCGCTGAGCGAAGCCCCCGAGAGCGACGCTGTCAGCGACGAGGCGGGCGAGATCGGGGCCGATGAGCCCACCGCCGGCTCGGACGGCGTCGCCGCTCCCACCGGACGCCTTGGCGCGCGGAAGGAAAAGGTGGCCCGCCCGAAGAGGGCTGCGAGGCTACAGCGCTCGAACGGCGGCAAGGGAGGCAAGGTCGTCGGCCTGAAGATCGGGGCGTCACAGATCGCCGCGGCTGTGATCAGCCGGACCGATGCCGGGCACGAGCTCCTCGAGCTCGCCCGCACGCCTCTTGCCGAGGGTATCGTCGTCGACGGCGAGGTGCGCGACGAGGCTGCGCTCAGCTCGGCGATCAAGGCGTTCGTCGACGAGCAGAAGCTTCCGCGGACGGATGTCCGAATCGGAATCTCCAGCAACCGGATCGGCGTACGGACTCTCGACATCGTCGCCGCCGCCGACGAGTCCCGCTTCGACAACGCCGTCCGGTTCAAGGCGCACGAAGTGCTGCCGGTCGCACTCGACGAGTCCGTCCTGGACTACCGGGTCCTGTCCGAGCACACGAACGAGTCCGGCGAGCGTGTCAGGCGTGTCCTTCTCGTTGTCGCACCTCGAGACCAGGTCGAGCCCTATCAGCGGGTCGCCGACAAGGCCGGGATCCGTCTCGCAGGGGTCGATCTCGAAGCGCTTGCCCTGCTCCGGGCATTTGTCGAGCAGACGCCGGATCCCGGCGCGTCGCAGACCGCGACGGTCGTGGTGTCCATCGGTCACGAGTCCTCCACGCTCCTCGTCGCGGGCGGCGGCACGTGTGAGTTCACACGCGTCTTCGACTGGGGCGGAGGCGCCCTCGAGGAAGCCGTCGCCGGCGCGCTGGACGTTCGGCCCGCCGAGGCCGCGACGATGCTCAGGCACCTGTCGCTCTCCGGGCCGGGCAGGCAGTACGACGGGCTCGACGAGAGCCTGCGTGGACGAGCGACCGATGCCGTGCGCCAGCGTCTGAATCCGTTCGCCCGTGAGCTCGTGAACTCGCTCCAGTTCTACCAGACCCAGGCCGAGTCCCTCGGCATCGGCGGGATCGTCATCACGGGCGGAACGTCCCAGCTCGAGGGGCTGGACGCGGTGCTCCATCAGATGATCGGTGTCCCCGTTGCAGTGGGAGATCCACTCGCGCGGGTGATCCGGGCCGGCTCCTACGACCCGGCGATCGAGGCCGCGATCGGCTCGATGGCGATTCCGATCGGCCTGGCGATCGAGGACGGCGCCGGACGGGGGGTCAACTTGCTTCCGGGCGGCAACGCCAAGCGTGCCGGGAAGCGCCCTGCGCTCATCTCCGTCGGTGCCCCGATCGCCGTCGCGGTGCCCCTCGCCGCGCTCGCTCTGCTGTACATGGGAGCCCACGGCAAGGTGTCGGACCAGCAGTCGCAGCTCGACGCCGTCCAGGCGCAGATCGCCAGCCTGCCTGAGCCCACGGTGCCGGTCATCGACGCCGGCGTGGTAGGCGACGAGGCGACGCGGGCTACCGCGGTCGCCAACCTCCTCGGCGGCAGGGTGGCCTGGGATGGTGTCTTCGGCGACCTCGGGCGCGTGCTGCCGGACAACGTCTGGCTCACCGACCTCTCCGTTGCCGAGCCGGACGCCTCGACGGTGGCCGTTGCACCGGCTCCGGGAGCCGCCACGGCCGTCCCTTCGGCTGTCTCGATCCAGGGCTTCACCTACAGCCAGCCGGACGTCGCGCGCCTGCTCGCGCGGCTCGCGACGCTTCCATCTCTCAAGACGGTCACGCTGACCTCGAGCACTATCGAGCCGCTCGGGAGCAGGAAGGTCGCGCACTTCACGATCGTCGCCGACCTGAATCAGACTGGAGGTGCATCATGAGCGACCTGTTGCGCTCGCCCAAGGGAAAGCTCGGGCTCGTCGCGGCCGGCGGCGTCCTGCTGCTTGCGGCGACATGGTTCCTCATCGTCGCTCCCCAGCGATCGAAGGCGAACAAGCTCTCGAACGAAGTCACCGCCTCGCGGGCGGAGCTCGAGCAGCGTCGGGTTGCCCTCGCGCGGCCGTCGGCGAAGGTCACCGTCAAGCCGAGCGATCTTTACCGGCTCACCAAGGCGCTTCCGAACGAGACCGACATGTCGGGTGTCCTGATCGACGTCGATAGGGTCGCCCGCAACAACAAGCTCTCGTTCACCTCGATCACTCCCTCGGTGCAGGTGTCGGGGGCCGGGTATCTCCAGCAGCCGATCGCGATCGTCGTCCAGGGCCGGTTCGGGAACGTCTCGAGCTTCCTCGGCGATCTCCGCAGGCTGGTCTCGGTCCGCCGCGGCCGACTCGACGCGCGCGGCCGGCTCTACACCGTGTCGAAGGTCACCATGAACGCGCCGGACAGCCCCACCTCGTATCCCGTGGTGAAGGCCGCCGTGACGTTGAACGCGTACTCGTTCAACCAGGTCCCGTCCGCGAGCACCCCCAGTCCGTCCACGACGACCGACACGTCCTCCAGCGGGACGGTCGCGGCAGGAGCGAACCCCTGATGGCCAAGAAGAGCGTAGATGCCGCCGCCGCCAAGGCGAAGAAGCAGAAGATCATCCTGGCCGTCGGAGCGGTGCTGCTACTCGGTGTGGCCGCGCTCCAGGGCCCCAAGCTGATGTCACACGGCAGCACCACCACGGCAACACCGGCTGCCGACAGCGGCACTGCCGGCGCTGGAGCCCCGGTCGCCACCGCTCAGGCCGGTTCCGCTGCTGCCGCCGTGACACCCGTCGCGGTCGTGGCGACCGGGAAGAGGGTGGGCGTGGTCGCGGGCGTGCCGCTGACGGCCGGGCCGTCCGCCAGGCCGGCCACGAGTCAGCTGGCATCGTTCACGCTCTTCGTCGAGAAGGACCCCTTCGTGCCGAAGGTCAGCGACACGACGAGCACGGGCCAGACCACCGGCAGCACCGACCAGGCCGCCAGTAGTCCGCCGACCGACACGACGGGCAACGCGGCGGCGTCCAGCGCTCCGACCGCCTCGGCGCCCGGCTCGGCCCCGGCGGCGCCTGCCCCTGAGCCGACCGTCTACGCGACGATCAATCTCGACGGGAAGCCCCAGCAGGTCAAGGTGAAGGACGACTTCCCGACCAAGAGCCCGCTGTTCGTCCTCCGCTCGCTGAAGAAGAAGTCGGCGAAGATCGGTGTCGCCGGCGGCTCCTTCGAGGACGGCCAGTCGGTGGCGCTCGAGTTCGGCAAGAAGGTGACGCTCGTCGACACAGCGACCGGCGTCCGGTACGTCCTGAAGCTCGTCTACACGGGATCCGAGCCGGAGGTAATCCAGGGCTTCACGACCACCCAGTCGAGCTCCTCGTCAGGATCCAGCACCTCGAGCTCCGCCACGACCGCCACTCCCGCCGCGACCACGTCGACGGCCAAGTAGTCGCGTGAACAAGCAGTCCGTGTCGATAGGAGAGATGTAGATGCCGCAGTTCGCATACAGCGCCATCAACGCCCAGGGAGCACAGCTCAACGGGGAGATCCAGGCTCCCGACGTGTCGGCAGCGCGCGATCTCCTGCTCGGTGGCGGGCTCCTGGCGGAGCGGATCGCCGAGATCAAGACCGCGACCCAGGCGAAGTCCAAGCCGGGCATGTTCTCCAAGAAGGTCGCTCCGAAATCCTTGCAGGTCTTCTCGCGCCAGTTCGCGACCATGATCGAGGCCGGGCTGTCGGTCGTGACGGCGCTCGTCATCCTGGAGCAGCAGACAGACGACGCTGCGCTCGGAAAGGTCATCGACGACGTGCGCGAGCAGGTCGAGACGGGTTCGCTCCTCTCGGAGGCGATGGCGATGCATCCGGAGGTGTTCAGCCGGCTCTACGTCGCGATGGTCGAGGCCGGAGAGGCCGCGGGCGTGCTCGACACCGTGCTCGACCGGGTCGCGATCCAGATCGAGAAGGAGCAGAAGATCAAGCGCCGGATCAAGGGTGCGATGATCTACCCGACCGTCGTGCTCACCTTCGCGACCCTTGTGATGATGGGCATGCTGATGTTCCTGGTCCCGATCTTCGTGAAGATCTTCGACCAGCTCGGCGGCAAGCTGCCGACCCTGACGCAGTACGTGCTCTACGGGTCGAACGCGCTGCGTCACCCGTGGTTTCCCGGCGTACCCATCCCGGGTGTGATCTTCGTCCTGGGCGCGGCCTTCGGCGGGTTCTTCGCGTTCAAGCGCTGGAAGAAGACCGAGACCGGCCGCCAGCAGTGGGACCGCTTCAAGCTGCGGGTTCCGATGTCGATCGGCGTCGTCGTCCGGAAGGTCGCGATGGCGCGCTGGTCGCGCACGCTGTCGACGCTGATCGCCTCGGGCGTCGACATCATGCGTGCGCTCGAGATCACCGCGCAGACTGCGGGCAACTGGGTCGTCGAGAACGAGACAGCAGTCCTACGCCACCGGGTCGAGGAAGGCGCCTCGATTGCCCAGCCGCTGATCGAGAGCGAGGTGTTCCCGCCCATGATCGCGCAGATGGTGAAGATCGGCGAGGAGACCGGAGAGCTCGAGAAGATGCTGTCGAAGGTCGCCGACTTCTACGAGGACGAGGTCGACGCCTCGATCACTGCGCTCACCTCGATCATCGAGCCGCTGATGATGGTCGGCGTCGGCGTGATGGTCGGCGTCATCATCATCAGCATGTACCT
>Ga0302322_100006226_pt1 | contig 10552 bp, 9 predicted proteins | sample Fen_T0_2_FD_203757 | JGI IMG/M metagenome (GOLD analysis project Ga0302322, IMG submission 203757) | Peat permafrost microbial communities from Stordalen Mire near Abisko, Sweden - Fen_T0_2 | ecosystem: Environmental > Terrestrial > Soil > Wetlands > Permafrost | place: Sweden: Abisko... | reverse complement strand
GGCTGCGAAGGCGGTGCCGGCGAGAAGGGTCGCGGCGATGCCCAGGGCGATGCCGGCAGCGAGACGACGGCGCCGAGCCGAGCGGTCGCCGAGGCGCCGACGGGCAACGCCCAGCCCGGCGAACACGCCCGTGCCGAGGAGCGCCAGCCCCCACGGGTAGGCCGCCTCGGCCGACGGGAGCAGGGTCTGCGGACCGCGTCCCTCGAGCTGTGTCACCAGACCCGCGATCGAGGGCACCAGCAGCAGGATCGGCAGCAGCGCGAGCCACGCCATCAGCACGAACGCCCTCGGACTTCGTGCGACCGGCGGCCACACGACCGCGGCCACCGCGACGGCGATCGGCCCGATGGCGGCCAAGCCGACGAGGACGTCCACGGGCCCGCCCGGCCGATAGCCGAGCAGGATCAGCGCGAACGTGGTGAGCCAGAGGGCGGCCAGGACCGCCCCCAGGATCCGCAGCTCGATAACGCGTACCCGCACATGGGCGAGCATACCGAGCCTGCGGGAACCGGCTGGCGGCATGCGGCGCGCCGGCCCCGGCGCCATGCGACGCCGACACCCCCGAGTGGGCTCCCGCAGAGCCCCAGAACGGGTGCCCCGCAAAGTACCCGCGGGGTGGGACTCACGGGCCATCGCCGGGCGCCAGACGTCCGCTCATAGTTGCGCCACCGCACCGAGAGATGCGGGGACGTACCAGACAACGGAGCGGGCGTGGCGGTCCCTCCCTCCTCACGTCGCGACCCGCAAGCCCAACCGAAGCGAGGCCGATCCTCCTCCCGGCCTCGCTTCGGCGCGTCCGGACGGGCGCCGAGTTCTCCGCGCGCTGACCAGACGCAGCGAGTGACAGCGCGGATCTCGGAGCCGAGGTCCCGGGGCCGGGAACCAGCTGGTTTCGCGGCTCTTGTGTTCTCCGGCCACAACGACGGGTCGCCGCCGAGCACGACCCTCGGGACCTGACCCATCCCATCGTTAACGGCCCGGTACACTTCCCCGGGCACACCCTGCAGGAGAGACGGACCACCCATGCGCACCCCCAAGGCCATCGTCGGCCTCGCCCTCGCCGCCGCGCTCGCCGCGGCCTGCACCTCGGCGCCGGCCGCCACGCCGCCCGCGTCGACCACCCCGGTGCCGAGCACGGCGCCCACGGCCGCGCCATCGGTGGCCGCGTCGTCCTCCGCGGCCCCCACGACCGCTCCCACGCCGGCGCCCACGCAGAACGCCTGCGCCCCGGCCAACCTCACGCTCAAGACAGCCGGCAAGCTCACCATTGGCACGGACAACCCGGCGTACCCGCCGTACTACGCCGCGTCCAGCCCCAACCCCAAGCCGTGGGAGCTCGGCGACCCGACGAACCAGCAGGGCTTCGAGGCAGCGGTCGCCTACGCCGTCGCCGCCAAGCTCGGCTTCACGCCCGACCAGGTCGGCTGGACGGTGGTCCCGTTCGACAACTCGTTCCAGCCGGGTGCCAAGGCCTTCGACTTCTACCTCGCCCAGGTCTCCTACACGGATGCCCGTGCGAAGGCCGTCGACCTGTCCGACGGGTACTACTTCGTTGCCCAGTCGGTCGTGGCCATGAAGGGCAACGGGCTCGAGAAGGTCACCTCGATCGCTGGGATGAAGGACTTCAAGTTCGGCGCCCAGGTGGGAACGACCGCGTACGACACCATCAAGAGCACGATCCAGCCCAACAAGCCGATCAGCGTCTACAACAGCAATGACGCCGCCATCAAGGCGCTCCAGGCCAAGCAGATCGACGGCCTCGTCGTTGACCTGCCGACCGCCTTCTACATCACGGCCGCGCAGCTCGTGGACAAGAACTACAACCCGCTCGCGAGCATCGTCGGCCAGTTCCCGGTCGCCCAGGGCCCGACCGCCGAGCACTTCAGCCTCGTGCTGGGCAAGGGCTCCGCGCTGACGACCTGCGTCAACCAGGCCATCGGGGCGATCACCGCCGACGGCTCGCTGACCCAGATCACGCAGACCTGGCTGTCCGACAAGGCGAACGCGCCCGTCCTCCAGCCCTGACCCTCGCGACCCAGTAGGCGATGACCGCCCTCGGCGGTCCCGGGACACCCGACCGGGGAGGCCTCAGCAGCCTCCCCGGATCTCGTGCACGACGGCGCAACGACGATCGCGGGAGCGCCCTCCGATCGACGCTCGTCGCGCTCGTCAGCACCGTCCTCGTCTTTGGCGTCATCGTCTACGTCGCCGTCAACTCGCCCGGCTGGCCGGCCGTCCAGGCGAGCTTCTTCGACAAGGACATCTTCTGGTCCTCGCTGCCGGACATCGCCTTGGCGTTCCTCGTCAACGTCCAACTGTTCCTGATCGCCGAAGTTCTCATCCTGGTCCTGGCGCTGCTGCTCGCGGTAGCGCGCTCGTCCACGTCGGCCGTGCTCTTTCCGGTCCGGCTCATGGCGACGATCTACGTGGACGTCTTCCGCGCGGTACCCGGCGTGCTGGTGATCTACATCCTCGGCTTCGGGATCCCGGGCCTGAACCTCCCGGGCATACCGACCGATCCGTTCCTCTACGCGGTCTTCGCGCTCACCCTGATCTACTCGGCGTATGTGTCCGAGGTGTACCGCGCGGGGATCGCGTCGATCCACCCGAGCCAGACCGCCGCGGCCCGCTCGCTCGGGCTCTCGCAGGCGCAGGCGCTCCGCCACGTGGTCCTGCCGCAGGCGATCCGGCGCGTGGTGCCGCCGCTGCTGAACGACTTCATCGGCCTCCAGAAGGACACGGTGCTCGTGTCGTACATCGGCGTGATCGAGATCTTCCGCCAGTCGCAGATCATCGAATCCGCCAACTTCAACTTCACCCCGTACCTCGCGGTGGCGCTGGTGTTCCTCGTCGTCACCATCCCGATGGCGCGCTTCACCGACTGGCTGATCCTCCGCCAGGTCCGGCAGGAGCGGGGCGGCGGCACGGCTCTCGCGACACTCGCTGGAACGCCCGCCAGTGGCGCTGGAGCCGTGCGGTGACCGCTCCCGCGCTTCGGATCGAGGGAATCTGGAAGAGCTTCGGCGCGCTCGACGTCCTGCAGGGGATCGACCTCGAGGTCGCCGAGCACGAGGTCATCGCGCTCATCGGCGCGTCGGGCAGCGGCAAGTCCACGCTGCTGCGCTGCATCAACCTGCTCGAGCCCATCGACGAGGGGCGGATCTTCATCGAGGGCGAGGAGATCACCGGCAAGGGCGTGAACGTGGACCGGATCCGCCGCCGGGTGGGGATCGTGTTCCAGTCGTTCAACCTGTTCCCGCACATGCGCGTGCTCGACAACGTGACGCTCGGGCCGCGCAAGGTTCTGCGCCGCCCGAAGGCCGACGCCGAGGCCGACGCGATGCGCCTCCTCGAGCGCTTCGGACTCGCCGAGAAGGCGAACCAGCTGCCCGACCGGCTGTCCGGAGGCCAGCAGCAGCGCGTGGCGATCGTCCGCGCGCTCGCCATGGAGCCGGACCTGCTGCTCCTCGACGAGGTCACGTCTGCGCTCGACCCCGAGCTCGTCGCCGAGGTGCTCAACGTGGTCCGCGAACTCGCGGCGGGCGGCATGACCATGCTGATCGCCACCCACGAGATGGGCTTCGCGCGTGACATCGCGAACCGTGTCTGCTTCCTCGACGCGGGCCGGATCCTCGAGCAGGGGCCACCGGCGCAGATCTTCGCCGAGCCGCGCGAGCCGCGGACCCGCCAGTTCCTCAACCGGATCATCGAGGCGGGCCGGCTCTAGGCGGCGAGGACGTCTCAGCGGACTCGGCAGGTCTCCACGAACGCGGCGAACAGCCCCTCGAACGCCTTGGGCGTGGACTCGGTGCGCTCGGGGTGGCACTGGACGGCCACGCGCCACGGGCCGGCAGTGGACTCGAACGCCTCGATGATCTCGCCGGCCGGGCTGTCCGCGAAGGCTGTGGCGGTGAAGGCCGGCGCCAGGTCCTCGGGCCGCACTGCCTGGTGGTGATAGCTGTTGACGACGAGCGGGGCCCCCGACGCGCCCGGGTCGAGGATGCGTGCCGTCGCCGTGCGCGCCACCAGCCGCAGCGAGTGGGTCAGCGCCGGGCCGTGGCCCCAGCCGGGTCCCTGGTGCCCGTCCACGTGCTGGAGGAGCGTCCCGCCGGCAAACGCGTTCATCACCTGGAAGCCGCGGCAGATGCCGAGCACCGGGATGCCCCGGGCCTCGGCGACGGCGAACGCGGCGGCCTCGAGCTCGTCACGGTCGGGCTCGATGTCGCGTGAGCCCTCGTTCGGGCTGCCGTAGCGCGCGGGGTCGAGGTCGGCGCCGCCGGCGATGAGCAGGCCGTCCATCTGCGCGAACGCGGCACCGCGCCCGACGTCCGACGAGCCGGCGTCGAGCGGGATCGCGGCGCCGCCGTGCCGGGTGACGGCGTCCACGTAGAGCGCGATCTTGCGCAGCGTGATCTCAGGCTCCGACTGGGCGTGCGCGGCCATGACCGTGATCACAATCCGGGGCGGGCGGGCTGCGGTCGACATGCGGCGCAGGATAGCGGCCCGGTGCGACCCGCGAGGGGCGAGGGGCGAGGGGCGAGCGGCGACTACCCGCTGGCGGCAGGCGACGCGGACGGCGCGTCCGACGGCGGGTCCGTTGGCGGCCCCAGGTACTCGGTCGGCTGCGGCGTGACGTCGAGCCCGGAGTCCGTGGCGTCGGGCGGCGGGGAGTACAACCCTCCCGGCAGGACCTTGAGGACCCAGCCCACCTGGAGCTTGTTGGGGGCGTACTTGGCCGACTCCGGGTCCAGCGTGGGGTACGTGGCCCGGTTCCAGTACGCGATCGACCGTGCCGTGGTGTGGAACTTGCGGGCGATGTTGGTCAGGTTGTCGCCGGACCTCACGGTGTAAGTCACGAACGTGGGTGCGGGTTTGGGCGTCGGCGGACCTGGCGTGGGCGTGGGCGTTGCCGGGGGAGGCATCGTCGGAAGGGGCGTGGGGGCGGGCGGAGGCGTCGGTCGTGATGCCATCTGGAGGCATCCGCCGAGCGACCCTGCCAGTGCAGCCAGCGCGAGCAGGAGGACGAGACGATGGCGGACGGTGCGTCGGGTGGTCATGACCGGGTCTCCGCGAGATGGCCCGAGTGTGACGCAAACCGCGGCGTGGCGGTGACGAAACGGCGTCTACTCGAAGATCGTGGGCTCGTCGACCGGGGTCGGCTCGGACAGCGTGTAGCGGTCGGCCGCGGCCAGGCCCTCGCGGGCGGTGCAGACGCGGTCGCGGCCCATGAGCTTGGCCACGCGACAGGCGCGGTCGGCGGCCAGCAGCATGTCGTCGGCATCGATTCCGTCCAGGGGGTAGGACGCCGTCCCGATCGAAGCGGACACCTTGAGCCCCATCTCCCGCCAGCGCGTCCCGGGTCCGCCCACGGCGCGGATTGCATCCTGGATGCGATCGGCCGCGTGCCCGAGACCGTCCAAGTCGCTGATTGCCGGAAGCACCGATCGACGGCTTGAGCGGTCCGACGGGTTGGTCAGGAGCACAGCGAACTCATCCCCGCCGTAGCGGAACACGGCATCGGTGTCGCGCGCTGCCTCAGTGATCGCCGAGGCGATCTCCTTGAGCACCCGGTCGCCATCCTGGTGGAGCGCCTCGGTCTCGTTGAACGAGCTGAACCCGTCAAGGTCGATCATCACCAGGCTGAACGGCTCGCCGATGTCCACGGCCTGGTCCAACTGCTGCTGGAAGGCCAGGTGGTTGAGCAAGCCCGTGAGGCCGTCGGTGGCGGCGCGGACCTCGACCGCCTGGAAGACCTCCGCGTTGCGGAGCGCGATCGACACCTGGGCCGCGAACAGCTTGACGAGGTCGAACTCCTCGGTCGTGAACGGGCGGCTGTGCCCGAGGCGCTCGAGCGTCAGCACGCCCGCGGCCGACTTGGGGCCGAGCAGCGGCACGACGATGAGGCTTCCCTCGATGGGCCCGCTCCGGAAGTGGTTCACCCGCGGGTCGGACGTCTCGTCCGCGATGAGGACCGGCTCGTTGTGCTCCACGACCCAGGGCGCAATGCCCTGCTCGCCGGGCTCCCAGAGCTGCAGGTAGTCGTCGCGGTGCCGGCCCTGGGCGGTCAACGGCTTGAGGAGCCCGGTCGCCCGGTCCACCAACTCGATCGCCATGTTGTCGCAGGCGATCAGCGCGCCGAGCCGGCCCGTGATCTGGTCGAGCACCGCGCGCGCGTCGAGCGTGGTGAGGATGGCCTCGGTGGTGCCAAGGAGCTCGCGCTGCGCGCGGAGCTGGCGCTCGAGCGTCTCGGCCTGCTCGCGCAGGCGCTCGGTCGCGTCGGCGTTGGCCATGGCCTGGGCGGCGAACGACGCGTAGATGACGAGCAGCCGCAGGTCGTCCTCGGTGAAGTGGCGGAGCGCGCCAAACGCGAGCACCACCACGCCCATGCAGGTGCCCTCGTGGACCATGGGCGCCAGGAGCATCGACTCGTCCGCGTCGGGCTTGGTCCCGGGGATCGTGATGGCGCGCGGGTCGTTGGCGCTGTCGTCCACCAGCTGCGGGACGCGGAACCGGGCGACCCAGCCCGTGATGCCCTCGCCCACCTGGACGGTGAGATCGTCCACCTTCTCGTCGGTGTAGTCCGCCGAGAGGCCAAGCCAAGCGACCGGCTTGAGGGTCGCGCCGCGGACGCGGTAGACGCGGACGTTGTCGTACTCGATCAACTGGCGCAGCTCGGTCGCGATGGCGTGGCCGATCTCCTGCTCGGTGGTCAGGCCCGACAGGCGGGCGCCGAGTCGCTGGATGGCCTGGAGCTGCGCGGCCCAGGCGGCCATCCGCCCGAACGTGCGCGCGGAGCGGATGGCGATGGCAGCGTCGCCGGCGAGGGCCTCAGCCGCGTCGAGGTCCACCTCGCGCCAGCGGAATGGGCGGTCGTGCCCGAGGTACATCGTGCCGTGGAGCTCGTGGCCGTCCACCAGCGGCGCGACGAGCAGGGTGTCGAGGCCCTCCTGGACACCGGCAGCGCGCAGCGGGCTGATCGATCGGGCGCCGTCGCCGCCGAGCAGCTGGTTCGGGCGCCGCGCGGGCATGTCGCGCTGGCCTGCCCGCGCCTCCTCCATCTCGCGGGCGAGGTCGAGGAACGTGGCCGAGAACCCGACGCTGCTCGGGATCGAGATGCGCCCGTCACCGTCACGGAGCACGACGGCCACGCGGTCTGCGCCAAACAGGACGCGAGCGTGGTCGCAGAGGTCGCGGACCACGTCGCCGACATCGAGCCGAGACGCGAGGTCTGTGGCCACGCGCCGCAGCGCCTCCGAGCGGCGGAGACGCCCAGCTGCCTGCTCGGCGGCGGCGGCGCCGCGGATGATGACCGCCAAGGTGCGCGCGATCGCGTTGGCGAGTCGGCGGCCGTCGTCTGGACCCAGCTGCACGGCACCGGCGAGGACGAGCACGCCCCACGGGGCCTCGCCGCCCGGGATGCGGACAACCAGCTCATCGGTGCCCAGCCCGAGGACGGGCATGGGACCGGTGCTGCCGGGCCGCGCGTGGATGGGCTCGGCTGACTCCAGCGCGAGCGAGAGGACGTTGCGCTCGGGCGGCAGCGAGCGGACGGCCGGCCCGGGGCCGCTCTCGGTGACGACGGCCCGCGGCACGAGACCGCCCGGCCGCCGCTCCCAGATCCCCACGAGCGCGGCACCCGTGGCGGAGCGGATCCTGCGGCAGGCCTCATCGAGCGCCGGGTCGAGCCCGGACGGGAACGAGGCCACCTCCGCGAGGTCGGCCAGCAGGTCCACGCCCGCCGAGGTCTCGGTGAGCGTCGAGGGCAGGGTCGCGGCGTGCCGTCCGTTGCGTCCCGCGAACCCCGAACCGTCGCCGGGCCCGGTCGTCGCGTCCGACGCGGCGGCGGCGAGGAACCGCTGGAGGTCGGTCAGGCGGTAGCGGCGGTCGCCCCGCTCGTTGATGCGGTAGTAGCGCACACGCCCGGCGTCGCTCCACGCCCGGATGGTGTTCGGGTGCACGCCGAGCACGCGCGCCGCCTTGGTGACGGTCAGCGTCGCGTCACCGGGGCGGGCTGGCTTCGGGGCGGCTGCCTGGGGAGTGTGGGATTTGGGAAGCATGGTGCGACGCACAGCGTCCACGACTTCACAGCAGTTGACAATAGGACGTTCCTCCCATTCGCTCCGCGATGGGCCCCGGGGCGGGCTTGCCGGAGACCGCATGGCGGATGGGAGCGGCGGTCAGCGGTCCTCGACCGTGTCGGCGCGACCGCCTGTGGCGCGGACCCAGGCGAGGGTCGCCGCCACGGTGACGATGGCGATCAGGGCGACGACCACGATCGCGAGCGCCGGGTTGCCCGCGAGGGTCGCCGCCTGCCCGGCGCGCGGGTCGCCGATGTCTGCCTGCGAGGGGACGGGGGAGTCGGCGAGGGCCGTCGCCGCGGCGGCGAGCCAGGCGGTCGCGCTCGCGATGAGCAGGGCGGCGGCGTCGGCGGCGAGTCGGGCGGCTCGCGCCCGGCGTGTCCCGCGTCGGCCTCGGTCCACCTCAGGCCACCGCGCCGATCACGGTCCAGACAAGCCCGGCGATGGCGACCAGCAGCCCGCCGCCCATCAGCACGGCACCGAGCCGCGTCGAGGTCCGGTGGCCCGCCGCCAGGATGCGCATCGCCTCGGCGGGCTCGAGCGTGGTGAGGATCAGCGGCCGCCGCAGGCCCGGGCCGAGCATGGGCACGCCGTCGGCGCCCAGCGCCGGAACGCCCAGCGCAAGCGCGTGGTCGACGGTGCTCAGCAGCTCCACCTGGAGCCGGGCCGGGGTTCCCGCTGGGGTGCCCGCCGGGACGAGGTCGGGGATCTCGCCCGCGGTGCCCTCGGACTCGCGGACGACCACGACCAGCCCCTCGTCGAGCGACTTGCCGTCGATGGCGATGCTGGCCAGCCCGCCCGCCAGCCCGAACGGGACGACCTCGCGGTTGTCGGTCACGGTCCGCCATCGGGACCCGTCGCGCAGCTCGATCCGCGACCGCCGGAAGACCAGTGGACGCTCGTGCTCGTCGAGGAACTCGTGGTCGCTGTCGAGGCGCCCGCCGACGCCGACGTACCGCGGTGCGCCGCTCGCGAGGCGGACGGCCTCGTCCACGGGCACGACCGGCGTGGAGGCGAGGATGCGGCCGACGCGGGCCTGGGCCCCCAGACGGCGGACGAGGAGCCAGCCGGCGGCGAACGCGACGAGGCCGATGGCGAGCAGGAGGAGGGACGTCACCCGATCGATGATACCGGGGGTCCCGGGCGCGGCCGCCTGCGCCGAACCCGCTCCAGGGAAACAAAAAGCCCGAAGGAACCTACTCGACGCGTGGACGTTGATGTCATCGCCGCCGTTAGCATCGCTCGGCCCCTTCGGGCCTGTTCCACGCTACGGCGTCGACGCGGGCAGGGTCAATCCGCTTTTCCACCTATTCGCGAGTAGGACCCGTTCGGCGAGTCGACTTGTCCACAGGCTGTCCACACTGGTGCGGTCCGGCGTCCGGCGTCCGGCGACGCCGCCGCCAGAACGCGGGTCAGCCGGCGCCGCGGCCCGTGAGCGGGTCGAGGGCGCGCACCTGACCGGAGAACGCGGTCAGCACCAGCTGGCCGCCGACGAGCTCGGCGCCGGCGACGACGTCGCTGTGCGCGACCCGCCATGCGACCTCGCCGGACGGCTCGAGCGCGAACGTCTCGATCTCCGCCTGGAGGATCACGTGGGGCAGGCGCGGCGAGCCCAGGAGCGCCACGATGGGCGATGCGGAGCGGTGGCTCCAGGCCAGCTCGCCCGTTCGCGCTCCGAGCGCGTAGGCGTGGAACCCGTAGGTCACGACGAGCAGGCCCTCGGTGTCCCAGAGGAGCCCGGCCGGCTCGTCGCTGATCGTGGACGCGAGGCGGACCGTCCACGGGCCCGACGGCGTCTCCACCCGCAGCTCTGCGCGACAGCGGCGGTCGGGGATTGGCCCGCTGACCTCGCCCAGATCCGTGAGCGGACCGCCCGTCTCGGTGAGGGCGAAGACCGAGGCGCCATCGCCCGAGCCTGCCCAGCGATACGACGCGCGGAGGCCGCCAGGGTAGGCGACGACGCGGTGGCGGACCTCGGACGGCACGGGACGGGCTAGGCGTCCTGCGGGGGCTGCGGCGTCGGCGTGAGCCCCGCCTGCTCGGCCAGCTTGTCGGCCTGGCGGCGCTCCTCGCAGATGGGCGCGACGTGCGCGTTCGCGAGCATGAGCAGTGTCCGCGGCGTGACCGGGAAGACGGCAGTCGCGGTCCCGGCGGCCGCCCAGACGGTCTGGAAGCGTCCCAGGTCGGGGTCCATGATCACGCGCAGTCCGCCGCCGTGGCCGATCGGCGGGATCCCGCCGATCGTGAAGCCGGTCAGGTCCTTCGCCTCGGCCGCGGTGGCGCGGCGCACATCCGGCTCGCCGACAACCGCGGCGAGGCGCCCGAGGTCCACGCGGTTGGGCCCCGACACCAGGCACAGGATGGGCCGGTGGCCGTCCCCGCCCGGCGCCACGAACACGAGCGACTTCACGATCTGCCCGATCTCGGCGCCGACCGCGCTGGCCGCGTCCTCGGCGGTGTGGGTGCCCTCGGGG
>Ga0302322_100006224_pt1 | contig 10554 bp, 10 predicted proteins | sample Fen_T0_2_FD_203757 | JGI IMG/M metagenome (GOLD analysis project Ga0302322, IMG submission 203757) | Peat permafrost microbial communities from Stordalen Mire near Abisko, Sweden - Fen_T0_2 | ecosystem: Environmental > Terrestrial > Soil > Wetlands > Permafrost | place: Sweden: Abisko... | reverse complement strand
GCTGGATCCTGACTGGGATAGTCCGCGTCGATGGCCGTCGCATCCTGATCCCAGTTCTCGAACAACGGATCATCGACGCTGGTCATGAGCGCCACGCGATACGTCGCGAGGGCGAAGACGTCGCGCACGTGACAGGCGTACTCCAATGGCGACCAGACCGTCGGCTCAGGCCGTTCCCTGACCGACGGCACCGAGCGCATCGCGCTCAGCCACTCGTCGCCCACCCGATCGGCCAATGGCGCGAGGTCTGCGCGCGAGGGCTGGCGAGTGTCGAATCCGCACTCAGGGCATGCCGTGTCCAGGACCCACGTCCAGTCCTTCGTGTCGGGAGCGATATTCACGACGCAAACCTAGACGTTGGGCCTAACGTGGGTCGCGTGACCAGCCACGTGGGGATACAGCGGCTGATGCACTACGAACGCAAGGACCTGCGTGGTGACCTCCTCGCAGGTGTGACCGTCACCGCCTACCTCATCCCGCAGGTGATGGCGTACTCGACCCTGGCGGGCCTTCCTCCGCAGACCGGCCTCTGGGTCGTCGTGGTCACCATGACCATCTACGCCATCATCGGGTCGTCGCGCCTGCTGTCCGTCGGGCCGGAGTCGACCACCGCCCTGCTGACCGCGGCCGTTCTCGCACCGCTGGCGGTGGGGGACCCCGTCCGCTACGCGCAGCTCGCGGCCCTGCTGGCCCTCCTCGTCGGGGCGTTCGCCCTGCTGGCGTACGTTTTCAAGCTGGGGTTCATCGGCGACCTGCTCTCCAAGCCCGTGCTGACGGGCTACATGGCCGGGGTCGCCGTCATCATGATCACCAGCCAGCTGGGCAAGATCACCGGTGTCTCCATCGCCGGCGACACCTTCGTCGAGGTGATCCGCACGTTCGTCACGAACGTCGGCCAGCAGGGCATCTCGTGGATCACGCTCGCACTCGGGTTGGCAGTCGCCGGCGTCCTGCTGTGGCTCACGCCGCGCTTCCCGCGCCTGCCCATCCCGCTGTTCGTGATGCTTGCCGCGACCGCGATCGTATGGGCGTTCAATCTCACCGCTCAGGGCATCAAGACCGTGGGAGACATCGCTTTCTCGGCTCCCCATTTCGCACTGCCCGGCCTCAACTCGACGGACCTGTCGATCATGCTCTTCCCCGCGCTGGGCATCTTCGTCGTGGCCTACACCGACAACATCCTCACGGCTCGGGTGTTCGCGACCCGTCACCAGCAGCGCGTGCACAACAACCAGGAGTTCCTGGCACTCGGTGCCGCCAACATCGGCTCGTCGCTGATCTCCGGCTTCCCCGTCAGTTCGAGCGCGAGCCGGACCGTTATCGCCGACGCGAGCGGCGCCAAGTCACAGCTGTACTCGCTCGTGTCCGCCACGCTTGTCATCCTGTCCTGGCTGCTGTTCGCCAAGGTGATCTCGGCCTTCCCGGCGGCGGCGCTCGGCGGCCTCGTGGTCTACGCGGCCATCCGGCTGATCGACATCCCCGAGTTCCGGCGACTCTGGCGATTCCGCGGTCGGGAGTTCCTGCTCGCCATCGGGGCACTGGTGGGCGTGCTCGCGTTCGACATCCTGTACGGAGTGCTCGCGGCCGTGGCGCTGTCGGTCATCGAGCTGCTGACCCGCGTGGCCCGTCCACACGCCGCGGTCCTGGGGCAGAGCCCGAATGTGCCTGGGTGGCACGACATCCAGGACTACCCACAATCGGCGCAGATCCCGGGGCTGGTCGTCTTCCGGTACGACTCACCGCTGTTCTTCGCGAACGCCGAGCACTTCTCGAAGGAGTGCCGGGCGGCGTTGGACTCAGCGGAGCCCCCGGTGCGCTGGTTCCTCCTCAACATGGAGGGCAACACCGAGGTCGACATCACCGGGCTCGACGCCCTTGAGGACGTCCGGGCGACCTGCGTCCGGGAGGACGTCGTGCTGGCCCTCGTGCGCGTCAAGCGCGAGCTGCGCGAGGAACTCGACCGGCACGGGGTCGGCGAGCGCATCGGCGGTGAGCACATCTTCCAGACACTGCCGACGGCGGTGGCGTACTACGAGAACTGGCTCACCCGGCACCCGGCGTAGTTCCACTGCCCTTCTCGGCAGCCCGCTTGGCCGCCTTCTCGCGCCGCACGCGCTCGTCGATCTCGGCGGCCTCCTCGATCGTCGGCGCGCTGCCACCTCTGCGCTTCGGTATCCACCACGCACCATCGGGACGATCGGGATAGCGGTCAATCGTCTCGTCGAGGAGCGCGACCAGGCGGGCATGCAACTGCTCCGTGACCTCGTCGGCATCGGACCCACGAGGGTTTTCGAGTGGCTCGCCGACGGTGATGCAGATCGGCTTGCCGCGGGAGAAGTCCTTGCGGTCGTAGGACAGGATCCGCTGGCCGCCGAACACGATCATCGGGATCAACGGGACGTTTCCCGCGCGGGCCATGCGCACCGCGCCGTTCTTGATCTCCTTGATCTCGAACGACCTGCTCATCGTGGCCTCGGGGAAGACGCCCACGAGCTCACCGGACTTGAGGGCGGACACGGCATCGCGGAAGGCAGCCGAGCCGGCATCGCGGTCGACCGGGATGTGCTTCATGCCGCGCATCAGGGGGCCCGCGACCGGGTGCTTGAAGATGCCGTCCTTGGCCATGAACCGGACCAGTCGGTGCCCGACCCGGTCCGCGGGGATGCCGGCGAGCGCGAAGTCCAGGTAACTGGTGTGGTTGATCGCCAGGATGGCGCCGCCGGTTCGAGGGATGAAGTCGGCGCCGACGATGTCGAACTTGAGGCCGAGCCCGGTGAAGACGGACCGCGCACCGAGGATGATCGGGCGGTAGACCGGATCACTCATCGGACGGCCCTTGAACGACGAAACGGTTGCGACATCACACGCATGTCGCAACCGTAACGGGGCGGGGAGCCGGCATGGCCCCCACCGTGAGAAGTGGGAAGCGTCAGCCGGCGGCCGACACGTCGTAGTGCATGGGGGCGTGCGCGTCGAGCAGAGCGTGCACCTCCGCCGAGCGGTAGCGCCGGTGCCCCCCGAGCGTGCGAATGCTGGTCAGCTTGCCGGCCTTGGCCCAGCGGGTGACCGTCTTGGGGTCGACCCGGAAGAGCGCGGCGACTTCAGCCGGAGTAAGCAGATGCTCAGCCTCTGTGGCGTGCGCGGACATATGACCTCCTAGTAGCGATCCCCCGGCACGGTCGAATTCTCGGCCGCGTCCTTACTGTGCAGTAACGTGACTGTCGCATTTGTGCACCATCGAGGCAACTCGAATCACCCCTTATAGCCACTTTTTATCCCATGCTTACCCAGCGACCCATTTAGGGTGAGATCCATGACCCCCCAGCCTTCGGCCCCCACGAGTGATCCCTGGCGCGGATTCGAGGGCCACGAGGAAGTGGTTGTGAGCACCTACCGCGGCGTGCGCATGGTCGTGGCCATCCATTCCACTGTGCTGGGACCTGCCCTCGGGGGGACCCGCATGGCCCCCTATGCCGACTCGGGGGACCCCGGGGCCGCCGCCTACGCCGACGCCCTGCGCCTGTCCCGCGCCATGACGTACAAGAACGCCCTCGCCGGCCTCGACCATGGCGGCGGAAAGGCCGTGATCATCGCCGATCCGAGCCACAAGCCCGCCGACCTGCTGCACGCCTACGGCCGCCTCGTGGAGTCCCTCAACGGCCGATACGTCACGGCCGGGGATGTGGGGATGACGGTCCACGACATGGACACCATCGGGGAGGTCTGCCGGTGGACCACGGGGCGCTCCCCGGCGAACGGCGGCGTGGGGGATTCCGGGATCCTCACCGCCTTCGGGGTCTTCGAGGGGATCCGAGCAAGCGCGGAGTCGGAGTGGGGCAGCGATGACCTCACCGGCCGAAGGATCGGGGTGGTCGGAGCCGGCAAGGTGGGCGGCCGCCTGATCGGGCGCCTCGACGAGGCCGGGGCCGACGTCGTGGCCGTCGACCCGAGCCCGGACGCCCGTGCGGCAGTGCTCGCGGACCACCCGCGGGTGCACTTCGTCGACGATGTCGACGAGCTCCTGCGCGAGGAGCTGGACCTGCTCTCGCCGAATGCCCTGGGCGGCTTCCTCACCGCGGAGGTCGTACCCCGCATATCGGCGAGCATCGTCTGCGGCGGCGCCAACAACCAGCTCGCCACCCCTGAGGTCGCCGATCTGCTGGCGGCCCGCGGCATCGTCTTCGTGCCGGACTTCATGGTCAACTGCGGCGGGGTCATCCAGGTAGCCGAGGAACTGGTGGGCTGCGACCTCGACCGGGCCCGAGCGGCCACGGCGCGGGTCTACCCCACCACGCTGCGGGTCCTCCAGCGGGCGAGGACCGAGCAGGTCACGCCTGTCCGCGCCGCCGAGCAGGAGGCCGAGGACCGGATCGCAGGGGCGACGCCCGCCTGAACCCCCTTGGCGGGGCACTCGCCACCAAGCCTCCGAGGAGCAGGTACTCTTCGGGTATTGCGTCTCACCCGGGCTAGGGCGGAGACGCCCGAACTGTCCACTGCTAGCCGGGCGGGGTCCCGGATGAGGGGGTCGAGCCATGGGGCGCGGCCGTGCCAAGGCCAAGCAGACGAAGGTCGCCCGCGAGCTGAAGTACGGCGGGCCGCAGACCGATTTCGACCGCCTGCAGGCTGAACTCGCCGGGGGAAGCGGCGATACCGCCCGCCCCGCGGCGCTCGACGACACCTACGACGCCGTCGAAGACCCCTATGCGGATGATCCCTACGCGAAGTACTACGACGACGACGAGGACGACGAGACCTCAGCAGCGCGCTGACGCACCGCCGACCACGCCTCAGCCCTGATGGGCTCCCACGAGCAAGACTGCCCCACCCTGACCGCCCTTGGCCTCGGCGTCGCCCTGCTCGCCGTCGGCCCGGCCGCGCACCGTCCCGCACACCCATGACCGGCAGCCACGCTCGTTGAGCAGGCGCACGGCGGCGTCCGCATCACCGGCGGCGACCACCGCGACCATGCCGATGCCCATGTTGAACGTCCGCTCCATGTCGGCCCGATCGACGTGGCCGAGTCCCGAGATGAGCCCGAATACCGGCTGCGGCGTCCACGTGAACCTCTCCACGTCGACGGCAACGGTCGCCGGAAGCACGCGAGCAAGATTCGCCGCGAGTCCGCCACCGGTGACGTGGCTGATGGCATGCACGTCGACCGCAGCGGCCAGGGCCAGGCAGTCCTGGGCATAGATCCGCGTCGGCTCGAGCAGCTCCTCCCCCACGGTCCGGCCCAGTTCGTCCGCGTAGGCAGTGAGGCCGGGACCGTCGTCACCGAGGAGCACGTAACGGGCGAGCGAGTAGCCGTTGGAGTGCAACCCGGACGAGCCCATCGCGATGACGGAGTCACCGACCTGCACGCGATCGGCGCCGAGCAGGGCGTCGGCGTCGACCACTCCGGTCCCGGCGCCAGCGACGTCGTACTCATCGGGCGCCATGAGCCCGGGGTGCTCGGCGGTCTCCCCTCCGACCAGCGCGCAGCCGGCCTGCTGGCAGCCGGCGGCGATGCCGGAAACGATCGCCGCGATCCGCTCGGGGACGACCGATCCCACGGCGATGTAGTCCGTCATGAAGAGCGGCTCGGCGCCGCACACGACGAGATCGTCGATAACCATGGCCACGAGGTCGATGCCGATCGTGTCGTGCACGTCCATCGCTCGCGCGACGGCGATCTTGGTACCGACGCCGTCGGTCGACGTGGCCAGCAGCGGCCGGCGGAAATGGGTGTATGCGGAGATGTCGAACAGGCCGGCGAAACCGCCGAAGTCACCGACCACCTCGGGTCGCTGCGCCGCCGCGACGGACGCCCGCATCAGCGCGACCGCCCGCTCCCCCGCCTCAACGTCAACCCCGGATGCCGCGTAGGACGCACCCTGGGTCACGGACGCTCCAGCGCATCGGCGGCCCCGCCACCCATCAGGGTGGTGACGCCCTCGGCGTCGGCGTTGGCACCCGCGACGGCGCGTCGCTCGATGCCCTCGAGGACGTGCTTGCCGAGCAGTTCGGGCTCGGGCAGCTCGACGGGGTACACGCCGTCGAAGCAGGCGCGGCACAGTCGGTCGCGATCGATCGTGGTGGCCTCGATCAGCTCCTCGAGGTCGACGAAGCCGAGACTGTCGGCGCCGATGGACCGGCAGATCTCGTCGACGGACAGGCCGTTCGCGATGAGCTCCGCGCGACTGGCGAAGTCGATTCCGTAGAAGCACGGCCACTTGACCGGTGGGCTCGAGATCCGCACGTGCACCTCGAGCGCGCCCGCCTCGCGCAGCATGCGCACAAGGGCGCGCTGCGTGTTGCCGCGCACGATCGAGTCGTCGACGACGACCAGCCGCTTGCCCGCGATCACGTCGCGGAGCGGATTGAGCTTCAGGCGGATGCCGAGTTGACGGATCGTCTGGCTCGGCTGGATGAACGTACGACCCACGTACGCGTTCTTGACGAGACCCTCCGCGAACGGGATGCCCGACTCCTGCGCGTAGCCGATGGCCGCGTAGCGACCGCTCTCCGGCACGGGGATGACCAGATCGGCATCGACGGCGTGCTCGCGCGCCAGGCGGCGACCGGTCTCCACGCGCACCGCCTGCACGCCGCGCCCGCTGATGCTCGTGTCGGGGCGGGCAAGGTAGACGTACTCGAACAGGCAGCCCTTGGGGTCGGCCTCGGCGAACCGATGCGAGCGAAGGCCGTTCTCATCGATGGTGATGAGCTCGCCGGGCTCGACCTCGCGCACGAAGGCCGCGCCGACGATGTCGAGGGCCGCCGTCTCGCTGGCAATGACCCAGCCGCGCTCCAGCTTGCCCAGCACGAGCGGGCGGATGCCCTGCGGGTCGCGAGCGCCGTACAGGGCGTCGTCGTCCATGAACACCAGGGAGAAGGCCCCGCGCACGTGCGGCAGTTCCTTGAGCGCCGCTGCCTCGACGGTCAGGTCGGCGTGCGCTGCGATCAGGGCCGCGAGGGTGTCGGTGTCGCTTGTGGCCGCCATTCGAGTGGGGCCCAGCGGCAGTTCACCGGACTCGACGGAGAGATCGGCGAGCCGACGCTTGAGTTCATGGGTGTTCGTGAGGTTGCCGTTGTGCCCGAGCGCCAGATGGCCGGTGGCCGTGGCGCGGAAGGTCGGCTGCGCGTTCTCCCACACGCTCGAACCCGTCGTGGAGTACCGCGTGTGGCCGATGGCCACATGGCCCTTGAGCGACTCCAGGCTCGCCTCGGTGAACACCTGCGAGACCAGGCCCATGTCCTTGTAGACCACGATGTGCGACCCGTCGCTGACCGCGATGCCCGCCGACTCCTGACCGCGGTGCTGGAGGGCGTACAGGCCGAAGTAGGTGAGCTTGGCGACCTCGTCGCCGGGGGCCCAGACCCCGAATACACCACAGGCGTCCTGGGGACCCTTCTCGCCGGGGAGGACCTCGTGCGAGAGCCGACCGTCACCGCGTGGCACGGGTACAGGGTACCCGCTTCGGAGGTGGCCGGTGCCACCGCGCGCCGCCCCCTACGCTCGGCGGATGGACGACGTGACGGTCGCATCGCGACCCTTCCGCCAGGTGGACGTCTTCGCGGAGGCCGGCCTGCTCGGCAACCCCGTCGCCGTGGTGCAGGACTCGATCGGACTGGGAACCCAGCGAATGCAGGCCTTCACCGACTGGACCAACCTGTCCGAGGCGACCTTCCTCGCACCGCCCACCCATCCGGACGCGGACTATTCGGTGCGCATCTTCTGCCCCGGCCGAGAACTGGCCTTCGCCGGTCATCCCACCCTCGGGACCTGCCACGCGTGGCTCGAGGCAGGCGGCACGCCGAAGGGCGACATGATCGTGCAGGAGTGCGACATCGGCCTCGTGCGGATTCGCCGCACGGCGAGTCGACTCGCCTTCGCCGCACCCGCGCTGAGACGGCAGGGACCGCTCGACGAACCCGAGCTCGACCTCATCGTGCGCGGCCTGGGCCTCCAGCGGGGTGACGTCGTCGACCACCAGTGGTGCGACAACGGCCCGCCCTGGCGCAGCATCCTGCTTGAGAGCGCGCAGCAGGTCCTCGGCATCCGGCCCGACGAGACCCTCCTTCGCGGCCTCGACGTCGGCGTGGTCGGGCCCCATCCGGCGGGAGCCGACGCTGACGTCGAGGTGCGGGCGTTCTTCACGAAGGGCAACGGCGTCGCGGAGGACCCGGTCACCGGCTCCCTCAACGCCGCGCTGGCGCAGTGGCTGATCTCGACCGGGCGCATGGGCTCGTCCTACACGGCTGCGCAGGGCACGGTGCTGGGCCGGCGCGGACGTGTCCACGTCGAGCAGTCCGGGGAGGACGTCTGGATCGGCGGCAACTGCGTCACGGTCCTGCAGGGCACCGCGACGATCTGACGCTAGATGAGGCCGCCGGCGGTCTCGTCGGCATTGGAGTAGCGCTGCGCGATGTAGATCGGCAGGATGCTGAAGATCACCAGCGCTGCCGCGACCACGTTGACGATCGGCGCCTGGTTGGGGCGGAACAGGTTCTGGTAGATCCAGATCGGCAGGGTCGTGATGCCCGGTCCCGCCGTGAAGGTGGTGACGATGATCTCGTCGAACGAGAGCCCGAAGGCCAGGATCGCGCCCGCGACCAGCGCCGATCGCAGCAGTGGGAACGTGACGAGCCGGAACGTGGTCAGCCCGCTGGCACCGAGGTCGGCGGAGGCCTCCTGCACGCTCCCGCCCATGCGCCGCAGGCGCGCAATGGCGTTGTTGAACACCACGACGATGCAGAACGTGGCATGACCGATCACGAGGGTGACCATCGTGAGTCCACCGAGGAACGACGTGAACACGTTGTTCAGCGCAATACCTGTGACGATGCCCGGAAGCGCGATGGGCAGCACCACGAGCATCGAGATGGCCTCGCGACCGAAGAACCGGTAGCGACCCAGCGCGAGTGCGAGCAGGACGCCCAGCACGAGGGCGATCAACGAAGCGACGATGGCGACGCCGATGGAGGTGACGAGGGCGGACCGGACTCCCTCGTTGTCGATCGCCTTGCCCCACCACTGGAGCGTGAATCCGCTCGGCGGCCAGGACAGGCTGCGATCGGTGCTGAAGGAGTTGATCAGGATGACGCCGAGTGGCACGTAAATGAAGGCGAGCACGATCGCGGCCAGGATGCTGACCACGATCTTCGTTCCGCGCGAGATGCTCATGCCGCCTACAGGTTGTCCAGCGCGCCCGAGCGGCGGACGGCCATCAGGTAGAGCAGCACGATCACGACCGGGATGGTCGCGACGGCCGCCGCGAAGGGGAGGTTCGTGACGTAGGTGGTCTGTACGACGTTGCCGAGCATCGTGGTCGTCCCACCGACGATCTGCGCCGTGATGTAGTCACCGAGGCTCAGCGAGAAGGTGAAGATGGAGCCCGCCACGACCGACGGGAAGATCATCGGAACGACGATGCTGCGGAACGTCCGCCCGCCGGAGGCGCCGAGGTCTGCGGACGCGTCGAGCATCGAGTTCGGCAGCCGGGTGAGACCGGCGTAGATGGGCAGGATCATGTAGGGGAGCCACAGGTAGGTCAGGGTGATGATGATGCCGACGGTTCCGTAGCCGGGGCCGCTCAGCCCCAAGGGCTTGAGGAACCAGGCGATCACGCCGCTCTCGGGCTGGAGCATCGCCCGCCACGCGTAGACCTTCACCAGATACGAGGCCCACAGCGGCGTGAGGACGAGCGCCACCATCAGCGGCCGCCACGACGGCTTCGCGATGCGTGCCATGAACATCGCCAGGGGCAACGCCAGCACGAGGCACACCACCGTCACGGACAGCGCGATTCCCAGCGTGCGCAGCACTGTGGTGAGGTACGCCGGATTGCTGAAGACCTCCTGGAAGTTCTTCAGCGTGAAGGTGCGGACCAATTGCCCCGTGAAGTCGTCGACGGTCCAGAACGCGGTGATGAAGAGCGCCAGCAGCGCACCGAGGTAGACCACGACCAGCCACGCCATCGGGGCAGCCAGCAGCCCGGCGATCCGCATGCGCGGATGCCGATAGCCGAAGCCCGATGGCGTGGCGGTCGTGGTCGTCACTCGTCAGAACCCTTCATGTCCCCAGTGGTGAACTAGCTGCTGCGCAGTGCGCTCCATGCCGTTGCCCACTCCGAGTACGGCACGCACTGGACGTCCGTGCGACCGTCGAGGCACTTGGCGGTCGGGGTGTTCCAGTAGTAGACGTCCTTCCAGTACGCGGTGTCTGCCGCGTGGTAGGTGTCGCAGAACGACTTGTCGCTCGTCTCGGCGCAGGACTTGGAGTTGGATGGCGCCTCGCCGAACCACTCCGCGACCTGGGCATTGACCTTGGGCGAGACGATCCAGTCCAGCCACTTGTACGCGCAGTTGATGTTCTTGGCGTCCTTGGCGACCATCCACGTGTCCGACCAGCCGGTGGCGCCCTCCTTGGCCTTGACGGCCTCGACGGTGGCCCCGTCGGCCTTGGCGAGGTTGTTGATGACCTGCCACGACGTCCCGATCTTGGTCGTGCCCGACTTGAAGGCGTCAACGGCCTTCGTGTAGTCGCTCCAGTACTCGCTGATCAGCGGCTTC
>Ga0302322_100006221_pt1 | contig 10556 bp, 9 predicted proteins | sample Fen_T0_2_FD_203757 | JGI IMG/M metagenome (GOLD analysis project Ga0302322, IMG submission 203757) | Peat permafrost microbial communities from Stordalen Mire near Abisko, Sweden - Fen_T0_2 | ecosystem: Environmental > Terrestrial > Soil > Wetlands > Permafrost | place: Sweden: Abisko... | reverse complement strand
TTGCGCGACGGTGACGTCGCGTGGTTCGTCGTGGCCGAGGATCGTCGCCGCGTAGGTGAGCGCTTCTCGTCCGGCCTCGTACACAAGCGCGGTCAGCGCGAGGCGCGTCAACGTGCTCTGGCCCGGGCCGCCACGCGACTTCGCGAACGTGTCGTGCGCCTGGGTCAGTCGTGCCACGCGTCCCTTGCGCTTGGCGTGGCTGTCGTCGCGTGACGCGCTGCGTGTGCTGCCGCTCACGAGGTCGGACGCCGCCCCGGCTTGGGTGCCGGATCGATGGTGGCGAGGGTCGAGGCACACCTCGTCGGTGTCGACGCCCTTGCCCCAGGTGACCTTGCGGACGACGACGGCGTGACAGTCGAGTGCCGCGTGGGCGCTGCGGCCTTCGGCGTCGAGGAGTTCGGACAGTCGTCGAGCTTGGCGTGGAAGTTCGGTCTCGGTGGTGTACACGTGGGCGTGCTTGCGGCGGGCCCGCTCGACGGCGGTGTCGTAGGCGGCGTCGCGTGCGAGCGACTCGCGATAGCGGGCGACCACGCGGGTGGGTTCGTTCCAACGGTCGTGTGCGAGGAGTTGGCAGACGGCGTCGAGGTGCTCGGGTCCCAGGTCCGTCACGGTCGTTGCGGCTTCCGCCGCGGCGAGGGAGAGCTCACCGCGGTCGATCGCGTCACGCCATCGCGAGGGCAGCACGGTGACCGCCATCCGCGTGCGGACCCAGGCCTTCGACTTGCCGATCCGTCGACAGAGCTTCGCGGGTGTGAGGCCTGCTTCCAGGCTCATGAGTCGTTCGATGGCACGGATCTCATCCGCGATGGTCAGGTCGGCGCGGTTCGTGTTCTCGCTCAGCATCGCCTCGACGACCTCGACCGGTGTCATCGCACGGACGACGACGGGCACCGCGTTGACGCCGGCCGCGAGCGCGGCCGCGTGACGGCGGTGACCCGCGACGATCGGGTGCCGGCCATCTGTGTCGGCGGGCAGCACCACGAGGGGTTCGAGCACGCCATGGGAGCGGATCGAGCGGGTGATCTCGCTCAGGTCGCCCAGGGACGACCGAGGGTTGTCCGGATGGGCGGTGAGCTCATTGAGCGCCAGGTAACGCAACTCCCCTGCTGGTGTCGCGTCGGCCAGTTCGTCGGTGGAAATGGGCGTGGTCACGGTGTGTCCTCCAAGGCGTCGGCAAGGATCCGAATCCAGGGAGACTGCGGTGAGTTCGTGCTCACGCCTGCAGCATCGAGACGTGCAGTGGCACCGTCCGAGCAACAGACCCAGGCCACGCCGGTTTCGATCGCGATGCGACGCGCCGCGACGGCAACGACGCCCAACGTCTCGGCACGTACTTGTTCGACACCTGCGGCGTCGACGACCCGGTACTGGGATCGACGCGCACCGCGCAGTTCGAACAGCACGCCCTGTGCGCCAGGGGCAGTGCAAGACGGCGTGAACGTGGGTTGGGCCACCGTGTCTCCCATCGGTGCGCCCGGCCGACCTGCGGGCGCTTCCGCCCTCCGGGCGGTCAGCCGCCGCATCAAGCGGACGGTGTCAACCCGCCGCAGGCGGGCTTGGCCCCGAAGGGGCTTGACACCGGCCGCGGCGGCGGCGACACGGCACGCCGGCCGTCAGGCCGGCCAACGGCACCCCACCGTCACGGTTCGTGCGCCTCACTGCAGAAGCGAGGGCGCAGTGTCGGGAGCGCAACCGGGAGTGAAGTCGGGAGCGGTGTCGGGAGCGCGGCGTGGCTTGATGTTTCGTGCACCGTCATCAGACCGCAGGATGGATCACGTGGGTACGCCAGGAACGGGCGCCGGAACGCTGATGGACGTCAACGAGCTCGCCGCACGCCTCGGCGTGCAGGTGCGGTACGTTCGCCGACTCGTAGCGGAACGTCGGATCCCATACGTAAAGCTCGGTCACCTCATCCGATTCGAAGCAGCCGAGGTCGAAGCATGGATCGATCTCGCTCGGGTACCCGCGAACGGCCGGCCCTCGTGAGCACGTGGTGCTCTGGCGGCGTACGCGCCGGCGGAGATCAGTCGGTCGGTTCTGCCGGGGCGAGAATGGCCTCAATGCGCGCGTTCGCGATCTGTATGTCGCCGTCGAGCGCACCGACGTATGTCGAGACCAGCGTCTCTACGCTGTGCCCGAGACGCCGGGCGGTCTCGCCGAGGGGAACTCCTGCTTGGAGCCACGTCGTCGCAGCTGCGTGACGGCAGTCATAGACGCGCATGGGTCGCTCACCGACGGCCTCGAGGGCGCGCCGCCATGCTCGTGACCAGTTCGACGGTGTTGGACGACGCCCAGTACGCGTGCGGAACAGCAACTGCGAGGGATCGGTGAACTCGTTCTTCGCGATCCAGCCTCGCAAGATCTCGACGAGGACGGGCGGGATCGGAACGAGACGGGTTCCCGTCTTCGGCATACCTGGTTCGTCGTACGACACATCGGCCTCGGCGACCTCGATGGTTCCCCATGGGCCTTCGAGATCGAGGGCCCGCAGTCGGAGCATGACGACTTCGGAGGGACGGAGTCCTGCGTAGTACGCGACGGCAGTCATCACTCGGTACGTCGCGCTGCCGGGTGGGTGTGTCTCGCGGGCCGCGCTGGCCCGGGCCATCGCGTCGGGTCCAGGGAGCATCCGGATGTTCACGGCCGATCGGCTCCGCGAGACCTTGCGTTGCGCTCGGTTCCGCGAACGGGTGGGCCAAGGATCGGTCGGCAACGCGCCGGCGTCCACGGCACCGCGTACGCAGGCTCGAGCAATGACTCGAAAGCGACGCGCGGTGCTCGGCGCGAGGAACGAGCCGTCGAGCTTGAGCCCCAAACGATCATCGACGCGACCCAGGACGATGCGGTCGAGATCGACGAGCGGTAAACAATGACGCTCCAGCCACGCTTCGAGCTGCGAATCGCGCAGATCTTCGGTACCGGGCGCCAACGTCGTTTGAAGGTACCGACGAAGCACGACTGGGGCGACGTCGTCGGACCTCACGACGAGCGGCACGAAGCGCGACAGGCCTTCGAGGTTCGACGCGCGCGTGCGCGGTTGCCACTCCGGCCATTCACCGGCGACCCAGTCCCGTGCCCACTCGTGCATCGGCTTGTCCCGTAAGGATGGCTGCCACGACATCGGCTCTCCGAGCAGAACATCGAACCGTTCCCCGTCCTCGACCGCCCGCAGCAGCAACATGCGGTAGCGGTCAGCCTCGGCACGGGTGCGGAATGCCTTGCCCTTCTCACGCCCTTCGACAGTGATCCGGACGATCCAAGGCTTCTTCGCATACTTGGTCGATCGACGATCCTGGATGTTGTGAACACGTACGTCCTGCATCGGCCTTGCCATCGCGACACCTCCACCGAGTGGTCTCGCCGCGGTGCTGACGCACCGTTGCGAACTTCCGGGGAGGCCATGGGGAGGGGTGCCATGTTGCAGGATGCGAAACCCTGTGACCTGCGCAAACGCCTAGGATTCCGGACGTGCTCCGGAGCCGTGTGCGGCAGTTCGAGTCTGCCCGGGGGCACTCTCCGCAAAGTCGATGCCGGAGGCCGATGCGAGCATCGGCACTCCCCCACCGGCCGAGCCGTGTGCGGCAGTTCGAGTCTGCCCGGGGGCACTCTCCCATCTGGCTCGCGAAGACCGCGCCTCGGATGACGTCACCAGGCGGCCAGGAGCTCCTCGGCGGTCACGATCGTGGCGATCAGTGAGAGCGACCCTTCGATGATCGACTCCGCGTAGTCGGCCGGCACACCACTCACGGCGTCGCGCACCACGACGACCTGGTAGCCCAGGTCGAGTGCCGAGAGGCAGAGCCCGAAGATGCCGAGGTTGACCGACACGCCGGTGGCGACGACGGTGCGGACACCCAGGTTGCGCAGGATCTGGTCGAGCGACGTCGACGTGAAGGGCGTCATGCCGTGAACCCGGGGGAGCACGATGTCGCGCTCGTCCTCCAGCCCTGCGACCAGCTCGGCCCCGGGAGTACCGATCTGGGTCGGGTACGCCCCCTGCTCGCGGCGGACCCGCTCGCCCAGGGCGAAGATCTTGCAGTTGACCGCCGAGCCGGCGCCGTCGGCGCGATTCACGGCAGTGCAGTGCACGACGTGGGCGCCCGCGTCGCGCGCCCCCTCGCAGACCCGCCGCACCACATCGAGCATCCCGGTGCGCTCGACCTCGTCGGAGAGCGCCGACATGAGCGTGCCCTTGCCGACGACCCCCTCCTGCAGCTCCATCGTGAGCACTGCGGTCGACGACGGCTCGAGGATCCGGGCGAGGAAGTCGTTCATGCCCGGGACAGTACCGGTCAACGGGGTCGGCGAGGACCTGCCCGACCGGCCCGACCGGCGTGCCAAGATGCCGACGCCGACCCGACGGATGCAGCGAGGGAACATGGCCGAGTTCGAGACCCTGACCTATGACGAGCGCGACGCCGTCGCCTACATCACGCTCAACCGCCCCGAAGCCCTGAACGCGTTCGACTCGGCGATGATGCGCGAGGTCCAACAGGTGTGGCTCTCCCTGCGCGTCAACGACGACGTTCGTTGCGCGGTGCTCACCGGCGCTGGGGAGCGGGCGTTCTGCGTCGGCATCGATCGCAATGCCGAGGACACCTACGTGGTGTTCGAGAAGGACACGCTCTACGGCACGTCGAACAACTACATGTACGACGACCCCGGTCGCTTCCTCGGCCCGAAGGCCAACGACCTGTGGAAGCCGGTCGTGTGCGCGGTCAACGGCATGGCGTGCGGCGGCGCGTTCTACATGATCGCCGAGTCCGACGTCGTCATCGCCGCCGACCACGCGACGTTCTTCGACCCGCACGTCACCTACGGGCAGGCCGCGGTGTACGAGCCGATCATGTTGCGGCAGTACCTGTCGCTCGGCAACGTGCTGCGCATGTCGCTCCTCGGCGCACGCGAGCGCGTCACCGCACAGACCGCGCTGCAGATCGGACTGGTCACCGAGATCGTCCCGTCGGAGGAACTCGCCGAGGCCGCGCAGTGGCTGGGTGAGGCGATCGCGAGCGTCGACCCCGGCGTGATGGCCGGGACGCTCCGCGCGGTGTGGGCGGCCAACGACCTCGGCCGGACCGGCGCTCTGTCGATGGCGACGTCGATCCTCTCGACGTCGATGGACAAGGACGTCATGCGCGCCGGCAACGCGTCGTTCTCGAATCAAGCGCGCTTCACGCCCAAGCTCCGCTGAGTTCCCGCCGCCGACGCGAGAGGTGACGCCAGGCATGCAGACGACGAGCGACATCTGGGAGACCATGTCGACCGCGCGGTCGATCCGCCGGTTCACCGATGAACCGGTCGACGACGCAACCCTGGCACGCTGCCTCGACGCCGCGCGCCAGGCCCCTTCCGGCGCCAACGCGCAACGATGGCGCTTCGTCGTGCTGCGTTCTCCCGAGTCGCGCGCCGCCGTGTCACGGGCCGCGGCCGAGGCCCTCGCAGTGATCGAACCGGTGTACGGCATGAGCCGCCCCGATCACGACGACGACAGCCGGCAGGCACGCGACAACCGCGCCACCTACGAGCTGCACGACCGGGCCGGCGAGTTCACGTCGGTGGTCTTCGCCCAGATGCACTTCCCCACCGCGTCCGAGCTCCTGCTCGGCGGTTCGATCTACCCGGCGATGCAGAACTTCCTGCTCGCGGCGCGCGCGCAGGGACTCGGCGCGTGCATGACCAGTTGGGCGTCGTACGGCGGCGAGCCGATCCTGCGCAAAGCGGTCGGCGTGCCCGACGACTACCTGCTCGCGGGCCACATCGTCGTCGGCTGGCCGCGTGGCCGGTTCGGGCCGGTCCGGCGGCGCCCGTTGAAAAAGGCGGTCAACCTCGACCGCTGGGACGAGCCCGCGGACACGATCGTCGACGCGCTCCCCTGACCCGTCAGCGCACGGGCATCGTAAGGTGCCGCCATGAACGAGTGCAGCGGTCGGGTCGCGATCGTCACCGGCGCCAGCCGCGGGATGGGCAAGGCGATCGCGATGCGCCTCGCCGCCGAGGGCGCGGCGGTGTGCGTCACCGGCCGCTCCGCAGAGCCGGGATCCCACGAGCTCGGCGGGTCGCTGCGCGAGACGGTCGAACAGATCACTGCCGCAGGTGGGCGCGCCACCGACGTGGCCGCGGACCTTTCCGACCCGAACTTCGATCGCGCCACTGTGGTGAAGGCCGCCGAGGACACGTTCGGCGCCGGCGTCGACATCCTCGTGAACAACGCCGCCGCGCCGCGCACGTTCGGCATCGGCTTCCTCGACATGAACCGCACCACGTTCATGGAGAGCATCGAGGTGAACGACTGGGCCGCGTGGGAGCTCGGCTCGCTCGTCGCGCGCGGCATGGTGGAGCGCGGCCGCGGTTGGATCGTGAACATCTCGTCGCGCGCGGCCGGCCCGAAGGTCGGGCCGCCGTACCCACAGACACAGGTGGGCGCACAGGTGCTCTACGGCTCCACGAAGTCGATGCTCGATCGCATCACCACCGGAGCGGCGATGGAGCTGTACGAACACGGCATCGCGGTCAACGCCCTCGCCCCCGAGGCCGCAGTGATGACCGAGAACGCCGCGACCCTTGTGTCACTCCCCGAGCTGGCGGTGGAACCACTCGAGGCGTTCGCCGAGGCGACGCTCGCGCTCTGCACGTGCGACCCGCGCACACTCAGTGGTCGCGTCCTCTACAGCGTGTCGCTGCTGCACGAACTGCAACGACCGGTGCGCACCCTCGACGGGCGTGGGCTGGTTCCCGGTTGGCAACCCGGTGAGATCGACCCGGCCCGCCTGAAGCCCGGCTACCTCGACCCGCCCTGACCCGACCCCGCAGTCAGCGCATCTTCGCGCCCGCGGCCTCCGCGGCCGCGAGCCAGTCGTCGAGGCTGGCGTCCTCCCAGTCGTCGGGACCGTAGACCGTCTTCGGGAGCGGCGTCATGATGTGGCTCGCGCCACCGATCGTGTATTGCGCCGAGCGCGCCTCCCACGCGGTGATGCGGTCGTCGGCCTCGCCTTCGTCGCACAGACCGCGCGTCGTGTCGCGGTTCGCGAGCCATTGCATTCGCGCGGGGATGCTCGTCGCCCACACCATCACGACCTCGTGCGGGTTGTCGACCACTTCGTAGATGCCGGTCGGCTCGTGGCCGTACTCCTGCATCATCGGCACCCGCTCCTTCACCACCTCGCCGAGGAACTCGATCGCACTGCCGGCGCGAACCTGCAGGATCTCGTTCACGAACAACGTGCCCTTGATGCCGCGCTCGCGGATCTGCGGCGTGTTCGGGCTGCCGGGCACCCCCGCGCACAGCCGGTCGAACCCGCCGGTGCGCAGCTTGTAGGCCTCGTCCCACCAGTCGGAGTAGAAGGCGTGGCGCCGCTTGAGGTTGAGCCGGTCGACGTTCTTGGCCCAGCCCTGCCAGCCCTCGCTGCCGACGTCCCAGATGTTCACGACCTGGGGCCAGCGCCCGCCGCCGAAGGCGCAGATGTAGAAGGAGCCCTGGAGCTTGTCCATCTCCGGCATGTCCTGCACCGGGTCCTTCCAGAGGTGCTCCATGTACTCGTACTGGCCCTGACCGACGATGTCGATCACCTCGTAGAGGTACAGGTCACGGTTCGCCACGATGTCTCCCCGCCGTCAGTTGATCAGGTCGGCCTTGAACGTGATCACGTTCGAGGCCTTGCAGTCGAAGGTGCCGGCCTTGGTCGGGTACTGACGCACCCACTTGCCGCCGACGAAGCGCATCGCCACGAAACACGGTGAGGGCTTCTGCGTCGCGAACGAGTGGGTGCCGGCCATGCCGCCGGCATTGAACGCGGTGAGGGATTCGAGGCCGTGGATGAACGACGAACGCGTGATGCCGTTGACGCCCTGCTTCGCAATCACCGCCTTGGTGGCTTCGGCGAACGCCAAAGTGGCATCCCAGGCGTAGACCGCGAACTGATCCGGCGTACCGCCGACCTGCTTCATGTCCTTCAGGAACGCGGCAAGTGTCGGGTTGGACTTCGCCTCCTCGAAGGGGAGGAAGCCCAACGACTGGTACTGCCCCTCGAACGACGACGCGTTCTGCGCCACGATTGCGTTGCCGTACGCGGAGACCGTGTCCCACACGACCTTCGAACTGTCGAGGCTCTGCAGGGTCGCTTCGTCGCGCATCTCGAGCAGGGCGTTCGCCGACGACGTCATCAACGAGTAGTTCGAGTTGTCGGCCTTCATCTGCTGGATGACGCTCGTGTACGCACTCTGCGGGTCCCGAGCCGACTTCGGCACGACCGAACCCTGATCCGGCTTGATGCCCGCCTTCTGCGCGGTCGCCGCGATGAAGTTCGGGTTCTTCACGTCGCTCCCCACGATCATCGGACCGTGCAGATCGTTCTTGTGCCTCGACAATTGCCACTTGAACGCGCCCTGATTGCCGAGGTACGTCTGCTCGCTCTGGGCGAGCGTCGAGCAGTCGTAGTTGACGCCGTTCACCGGGTACGACGTCGACGCGCACGCCTCAGCGGTCCCGGCCGCGAACGAACTCAGGTCGGGCAGGCCGACGGTCGCACCCGACTGATCCTTGCAATTCACGATGTCGTCGACCGACGTCAGGAAGATCGCGGCGGTACCGACCATCGCGAGATCGTTCTGGCACGCGGCGATGGTCGCGTTGCGCGCCTGCGCCGGGTTGAGCTTCGAGTCGTAGAAGTCGACGACGAGCTTGCGGCCCGCCACCCCGCCCCCGCCCGCCTGGCTGTTCAGGTACCGAGCGGCCGCCTTGACGCCGTCGACCGAGCCTTTGAACAGGTTCGGCGCCAACGGGCTGTCGACGTCGGCCACCACCGCGATGTGGATCTCGGTCGTACTCACACCGATCTCCGTGGCGGCGGGCGTGCCCTTGTCGGGTGCCGCACCGGCCGGGATCACGGTCATCGCGACCAGTACGGCAACGGCCGCCGCTCCGATCGCCAACGTTCGCGTGCGTCCCATGCATCCCCCTCGGATCGGCCTGACCGTAGCGTACACACTACGAGGTCGTCCCGCAGGCAGTGCGCGTCCGCCGATCAGCGGGGCGTTCGTAGCCGTCCGGGCATGTCCACCGGGCCGTCGTAGATCAGCTCGAAGTCGCGCCGGGCGAAGCACCAGGCCGCTCCGGTTCTCTCGACCTCGTCGTGGTACACGCCGAGCAGTTCGCTCGCACTGCCGTCATGGCGCCACTGCAGCTCGCGTACCTGCCAACTCGCGGTCGCCCGTCCGTCGACCAGGGGGCTGACCGTGCCGTTGAGGATCTGCTGCAGGCAGCGCGCGTAGCCGCCGCGGATCTCGGCGAAGGTCTCGACGATCGCGTCGCGCCCGGTGATCACGCCACTCCCCGGGATCGCCCAGGTCGCATGTTCGCACCAGGTCGTGGCGAACTCATCGAGGTCGAGCCGGAGGACGGAGTCGCAGTAGCGACCGAGCAGTTCTTCGATCTCGACGCGAATCGGCAGGTCCATGGTTCGAGCGCCTTTCCCTGGGTTTCATGCGACATGATGTGGCGGATTCGATCAAGCGCGACCGCGCGTCCGACCGACGACCGTCCCGGCACGGCCACCGACGGAGTTTCGATGCCCCGAGCGAGGATGGACCCCGCAGTCAAGACGAAACTGCTCGCGGCACGCACGGCGGAGCCCGCCACACGATCCGGACGGGACCTGGTCGTCGAGCAGATCCGGCGCTGGGTCTTCGAGGGTGACCTGCGCGACGGCGACGTCATCTCGCAGGAGGATCTCGCGGAGATCCTGGGCACGAGCCGGATCCCCGTCCGCGACGGACTCATCTCGCTCGAACACGGCGGGTGGGTCATCATCGAGCCGGGGATCGGCGCTCGCGCCGTCGGCCTCGACGCCGCCGCGGTCAGGGACAGCTTCGATCTTCTCGGCCACATCTGGTGCCTGCTCATCCGTCGCGCAGTCGAGCGCGACGCCGACGCCGCCGAGCTCCTCGCCGCCGCCGAGCGGGTGGCCCGGACGCGCACGGCGGTCCAGATGTCCGCCGTCAACTCGCAGTTCGTCGCGGCGCTGCGCCACGCGGCGAAGGCACCTCGGCTGGAAGCCGCCTTCGACAACGCGGGTCGGATCGTGCCCGGGGACTTCTTCGCCACGGTGCCGCACGCGATGCCGGTCCAACGCGAACACGTCCCCCCGATGGGCGCCGCGATCGCTGCGGGCAACGCCGACGAGGCGTGCCGGCTCGCCGTGTCGCAGCATGCCTCCCATGCGCACAACATCGTCGAGCTCCTGCGGCGCCGCGGCGTGCTCATGCCGCCTCGTGTCTGATCGCGCCCCGAACCGATCCGGCATCGCCGCACCTGGCAGAGTCGGTCGCATGATCCAACTCGTGGGCTTCGACGGTGACGACACGCTCTGGGAGAACGAGCAGGCCTTCCACCTCGCGAACGCGGAGTTGCGCGCGCTGCTCGCGCCCCACTGCGACGCCGACGTGCTCGATCGCCGGTTGCTCGACGTGCAGCGGGCGAACCTGCAGATGTACGGGTACGGAGCGAAGGCGTTCACCCTCTCGGTGATCGAGACGGCAGCCCAGCTCGCGGGCGACCG
>Ga0302322_100006220_pt1 | contig 10556 bp, 5 predicted proteins | sample Fen_T0_2_FD_203757 | JGI IMG/M metagenome (GOLD analysis project Ga0302322, IMG submission 203757) | Peat permafrost microbial communities from Stordalen Mire near Abisko, Sweden - Fen_T0_2 | ecosystem: Environmental > Terrestrial > Soil > Wetlands > Permafrost | place: Sweden: Abisko... | reverse complement strand
CGACGCTTGTTGAACCTGGGAAAGTTTATCCCGCAGCGACGAGTTGTAGCTTTTGGGTTGGGGGTGATTGCTTTCACGAATTGTGGAGCTGCAGATTCAGATGCTCAGCGCAGCCCTCCGCTATATATACTGAAACCCGACGCCTTTGCTCACCACATTGAACATTTCAACACAATGGAAGACGAGCCCGTGGTCAACCTCGTGCCGAATGCGGAGTCTTGGGCGTGGTTGAAAACCAATGTGCCCTTTTTCACCTGCGACGATGCCGAGGTAGAGGAGATATACTGGTTTCGCTGGTGGTCGCTCCGCAAACACCTACGTATCGAACCAGTGAATAAGCGCCATGTTTTCACGGAGTTTCTTACCAAAGCTCGCCCGGTCAGCAGCGCGCTTGGTCACCACTTAATGGAGGGACGTTGGTTGCGTAATCAAAGTCCTTACGACGACTACGTGATGTACTGGCTTCGCGGCGCCCAGGGCGGCAAGCCACAGGGGCATTTGCACAAGTACAGCCAATGGCTCCAACATGCGCTTTGGCAGCGTTGGCTGGTGACCCAGGACACAGCCTCGCTTACCGGTTTGCTCGATGATCTTGTTGCCGATTACCGTCGTTGGGAGAGCGAAAAGTGCACCGAAAGCGGACTTTTCTGGCAGTACGACGTCTGGGATGCGATGGAGGAATCGATCAGCGGTGGCCGTAAAACCAAAAACCTTCGTCCACCGCTAAATGCCTATATGTACGGCAACGCACGCGCTCTTGCCGCCATCGCGCGGCTGGCTGAAAAGGTGGAGACTGCGAAAGAATTTGACCGAAAAGCGGACGAGTTACGAAGAGCGATCATCGAAAAACTCTGGAACAACGACGCTAAGTTTTTCGAGGTACGCCGTGAAGACGGTACGCTGGCCGACGTGCGCGAGGAGCTTGGTTTTATCCCATGGTATTTCGAGCTGCCCGAGCCAAATAAAGGTTTTGAAATCGCGTGGAAGCAACTTACCGATGGAAAAGGTTTTCGCGCACCGTTTGGCATTACCACGGCCGAACGGCGCCATCCCCAATTTCGATCGCACGGTGTCGGAAATTGCGAGTGGGACGGAGCGGTCTGGCCGTTTGCCACCGCGCAGACGCTGACTGCGCTGGCAAATGTACTCGATGATTATCCGCAGAATGTCGTGAACAAGCGCGATTATTTCGATGCATTTATCACCTACACCCATTCACATCGTTACGATGGGAAGCCCTATATCGGTGAATACTTGGATGAGGTTAACGGCCGTTGGCTGAAGGGAAAAGATCCCCGCAGCCGCTACTATAACCATTCAACATACGCAGATTTGCTGATCACGGGAGTGATCGGCCTGCGCCCGCGGGCTGACGATATGCTCGATCTGCATCCTCTATTACCGGAAGGGACCTGGGCGTGGTTCTGCATCGACGGTCTCCGCTATCACGGGCGGGACTTAACCATAGTCTGGGACCTCGACGGTCAACATTTCGGACACGGTTCAGGCCTGGCTATTTTCGTGAACGGCAAAGAAATTGCACGCCGTGCGCAACTTGGACCGATCAACGTACGTCTGCCGTAGCACCCCATGAAATTCGTGCGTGTGCAATTTTTCTTCTGCTTTCTCGCCGGCTTGGCACTGATCAGTGTTTCGTTGTTGGCCGAACAATTGCCGCCGTTGGTAACGCAAGCAAGCGACGGCAAATTAGCGTACAGCGTAGATGATGAAGGTGCGCGTGTGCCGGATTTTTCTCATGCGGGTTACGCCGGTGGGGGCGTGACGTTGCCTGAAGTGGCGGTGAAATTCATTCTCACGCCAACTGCAGGCGACAACACGGCGCACGTTCAAGCCGCGCTCGATCGCCTGGCGACTATGCCGGTCGACAGCGGCGGTTTTCGCGGGACGGTTTTGCTTAAAAAAGGCCGTTATGAAATTGCGGGTCAACTCCGCATCAGAGCCAGCGGAATTGTGCTACGTGGCGAGGGGCCGGGTGAAAAAGGAACCGAACTTATCGCCACCGGTACAGATCGTAGATCACTCATTTCGATCCGTGGAAAAAACGATCGAGTGCTCAAATCGGCGATCGCGATTAGCAATTCAATCGTACCTGTCGGGTCGCGTGAACTGCACTTGCGAAGCGTCAATGAATTGAAAGTTGGAGATGCGGTCATCGTCTCCCGGCCAGCGACGGCAGAGTGGATGAAAACGCTTGGCATGAACATCTCACCCGGACGGCAGCAATTTAATTGGAAGCCCGAGGTAATGGCGATCGAGTGGGAGCGCACGGTTGTTGCGATTAAGGGCGACGCGATCACGCTCGACGCGCCGATCACCATAGCACTCGACCCGAAATTCGGCGGCGGTACGGTTGCGAAGTTTTCCTGGCCTGGCCGCCTTGAGAAAGTTGGCGTTGAGAATCTGCGATGTGAATCGGCTTTCGATCCGACAAATTCGCTGGACGAACAGCACGCCTGGGAAGCCGTAGCGCTCAACGGAGTGCGCGACGCGTGGGTGGCGGATGTCACTGGACTTCATTTTGCTGGTTCGGTCATCAATGTCGGAGCCAATTCCAGTTGCGTAACGGTGCAGGATTGTGTTTCGCTCGCGCCGGTGTCTGAACTGGGCGGATACCGTCGCCATACTTTTCACACGAGCGGTCAGCAAACTTTGTTTCTGCGTTGCCGCAGCGAAGAAGGACGAGCGGATTTCACAACCGGTTATCTCGCGGCAGGGCCTAATGTCTTTCTTGAGTGCACCGCGGTCGGCACGCATGGCGTGAGTGGCTCAGTGGGCAGTTGGGCTTCTGGCATTTTGTTCGACAATGTATCCATCGACGGCGGCACACTGGCTCTCGACAATCGAGAAACGTGGAATCAAGGCGTTGGTTGGGCGACTGCCAATTCCATGTTGTGGCAGTGCTCAGCTTCCGTGGTGATCAACCGAAAGCCACCGACGGCCCAGAATTGGGCGGACGGCGTTTGGGGCCAATTTGTTGGTGACGGACGCTGGAGTCAGGTAAATGAATTCATTCATCCGGATAGTCTGTACCGCGCGCAGATCGACGACCGGCTTGGCCGCAAGGGCGCCGTCGCATTGGAGCCACGAACGTATTCTCTCGTGAGCGACGAAGCCATGGAGGCCGCAACCGAGAGAATAGTCACCGAGGAGTTGCGGTTGGTTGCGCAAAAACCGAAAGCGGAAAAGGCTCTTGAGCTCACGAACGGTTGGCTCACCGCCAACGGAGCGCTGCTGACGGGGCTGCAAAACGATGTAGCCTGGTGGCGTGGTTACCTTTTGAGCGGGCGTGAAGCGACAAAGCCGAGCATCACGAGGTTTGCCCCAGGACTGATTGGACCGGAGTATACTGATGACCTTGATGAAATGACGGATACGATGGTTTCAAACGGTGAATTGGCGGTCCGACATCATTATGGGCTCTGGTACGAACGCCGACGTATGGACCATGAACGTATTCGGCGTCCGGATGCAGATGTGTGGCCGCCGTTTTTTGAACAACCGTTTGCCCGAAGCGGCCAGGGCAAGGCTTTCGATGGTCTGAGCAAATATGATCTCACAAAATATAATCCATGGTATTTTGGCCGCTTGCACGAGTTTGCAGCTCAGGGGAGAACCAAAGGTTTGGTCCTAATCGACGCGATGTATTTTCAGCACAACATTCTTGAGGCGGGGGCACATTGGGTTGACTGCCCATGGCGTCCGACGAACTGCCTGCAACCGACAGGCTTCACTGAGCCACCACCTTTTACGGGCGATACGGTGAAGATGGCGGCGGAGTTCTATGACCTTTCGAACCCTTTGCGTCGTGACCTGCACCGCCGATTCATTCGTCATAGCCTTGAGGCCTTGGCTGACGAACCAAATGTCATCCATTTGATCAGCGACGAATACTCCGGCCCGTTGAATTTTATGCAGTTCTGGGTCGACGTTGTCGCAGAGTGGGAAAAGGAAACGGGCAAACACCCATTAATCGGCCTGAGCGCCTGCAAGGACGTGCAGGACGCGATCTTGGCAGACCCGGTGCGCGCCGCGGTGATCGATGTGGTTGATCTTAAGTATTGGTTTCGCACTGCGTCGGGCGATGAATTCTCGCCGAACGGCGGTACCGATCTAGCGCCTCGCCAGCATGAGCGGCTTTGGAAAAACGGACGTCCGAACGCCGCGTCTATCGCAGGTATGGTTTCAGAATATCGGCAACGTTTTCCTAAAAAGGCAGTCATCGCTTTTTTGAATGAAGCTGATGGCTGGGCCTTTGTTTCAGCCGGAGGTTCATTTGCCAAACTGCCGCGCACGACTGATCCGCGACTTCTCACTGCTTTGGCTAAAATGGTTCCCGTGCAATCACACGCCAAAAATCTATACACGCTGGCTGAAGGAGCTGATCAATTTTTCATTTATTCGCTAGGAAGCGGTTCGGCTGAGCTCGATCTGCGCCAGAATTCAGGTGCGTTTGTTGTCCGCACGATCGACCTGAAAACGGGATCAGTGGCTAGCGAACACTCTGGCGTCGGAGGGAAAATTTTGTCCCTAGATAACTCCGGCAAATCGGCTGCTGCCTTCTGGATTTCCCGTGTTCCTTAAATTCTATCCCATGACCCTGACCGCTAAAATAGTTAAAGCTTCGATTTTTTGCTTAGTGTGGGCTGTTGCGCCGCTCATCGCCCGCGTCTCTGCGCCTGCATCTATTGAGAAGTGGGGGACCTACGAGATCGAACTCACAGGCCCCTCCGATGGAAATCCTTTTGCTGATGTGACTCTCTCCGCAGAGTTCACTGACGGCACGCGCACGATCAATGTGCCAGGATTCTATGACGGGGACGGCGTGTATCGTATTCGTTTCATGCCGGAGGAGACCGGGAACTGGAGCTATTTCACTCACAGCAACCGCTGGCCGCTCACTGAGCGGCGGGGCACATTCACGGTCACTGCTCCAACAACGAAGGGCAATCATGGGCCGGTGCGCGTCGCTAATACCTACCATTTCGCTTACGCTGACGGCACGCCGTTCAGACAAATTGGTACAACGTGTTACACTTGGACGCACCGCCCCGACGCAGTCGAAGAGCAGACGCTGAAAACCCTGGCTGCTTCGCCCTTCAACAAAATCAGGATGTGCGTGTTTCCGCAGACGCACGGAATAAAAACGATGCCTCCTCCTCGTTTTCCGTTTGCAGGGGAACCAACAAAACCCGACTACACCCGCTTTAATCCGGATTTTTTTCAACATCTCGAAAAACGTATAGGCCAGCTTCGTGAGCTGGGCATTGAGAGCGACCTCATCCTGTTTCACCCGTATGATGACGATCATATATGGGGCTTAGATAATATGCCGGCTGCGGTAGAAGATTTCTACGTACGCTACCTCGTCGCACGTTTGGCAGCCTACCGGAACATCTGGTGGTCAATGGCCAACGAGTACGATTATGTGCGCACGAAAACTGAAGCCGATTGGGATCGCAACTTTCAGGTCGTGCAGGCGTCTGATCCCTTCAACCACCTGCGTTCGATTCACAACGGGAAGATGATCTACGATCATAACAAGCCCTGGGTGACGCATGTTAGCATGCAGAATGGTTCGGCGGTGGAAGAGGTCGGACGCGCCTTGCTCTACAGGGATGTCTATCGCAAACCGATCGTTTACGACGAAGTGGTTTATGAAGGTAACCACCGGCTCCGTTGGGCACAGATTGATGGTCACGAAATGGTGCACCGCTTCTGGGTCGGCACAGTCGCAGGCACTTATGTCGGTCATGGCGAATATCTGATCGATACCAACGATCCGGCCAGAGCCGCGGAGTATGGTGCCAAGGATCCTAAAGGGAACAACGCATTCGTCTGGGTTGGGCAAGGTGGCGCCTTGAAAGGTGAGAGTCCGGCTCGGCTGGCGTTCCTGCGTAAGATCCTCGAAGACAGCCCGGTGACGGGTATCGATCCGATTGACAAGTGGTGGACCGTTGGGATGGGCGGAAAACCCGGCGAATACTACCTGGTTTATTTTGGACACGAAAAGCCGACCTCGTGGACGTTCGAGCTGTATCGCGACGGCATTGCCGATGGCAATCAGTTTAAGATCGAGGTCATTGACACGTGGGATATGACAATCACGCCGCTAGACGGTGTTTTTGCGGCGAAGAAGAAAGACGGCTATACGTTCATCGAGGAAAATGGGCGCGCGGTCGCGCTGCCAGGAAAGCCAGGAATCGCACTCCGCATCCGCCGCGTCGCCGGTGTAGTGGGCGAAATCAGCGACAAACCCCCAGGGAACTGATCTATCGTGTTGCTTCGTCTCTCCACCGCTCTGCTCGCTTTTGCGCTGGTGGCCATGCCGGTTAAGGCAGGTTCGTCAACAGACCTGCCCGGGACCTGCTATCTTTTTACCTATTTCTATCACCAAAAGGCGGACGACGGATTACACATGGCGTGGAGTCGCGATGGTTTTGCCTGGGAGATTCTCAACGGCGGTCGACCCTATCTTCGGCCGACCGTGGGTGAGGCGAAACTTATGCGGGACCCCTGCCTATATCAGGGACCTGATGGTATTTTTCGCCTCGTCTGGACGACATCGTGGAAAGGTAAAACCATAGGCTACGCCAGCTCGAGCGACTTGATTCATTGGTCAGAACAAAAGGCGATCCCCGTGATGGAGGGTGAACCGGAAACGCAGAATTGCTGGGCACCGGAAATCATCTGGGACGATGCCAAGCAGCACTACACGATCTTTTGGTCGAGCACGGTGCTTGGCCGGTTCCGCGAAACCGATTTTTCTAACAAAGGCCCGGAGGGGAACCATCGAATCTACTCTACGACCACCAAGGACTTCGAGACGTTTACCCCTGCGAAGCTCATGTACGATGGTGGCTTCAATGTCATCGATGCTACATTGGCCAAAAACGGAACTGAGTGGCTGATGTTCGTGAAGAACGAAACGGCGCACCCCGACATCGAAAAAAATATTCGTATGATCAGAGCAGAAACGCCGGACGGTCCATTTTCGAAAGCATCAGTGGCGATCACCGGCGCTTATTGGGCGGAAGGCCCCTCTGCGATCAAGGTCGGCGACGAGTGGCGTGTCTATTTCGACAAGCACCGGGAAAATAAATACGGGCTCGTGGTTTCACGCGATCTGGCGCGCTGGGATGACTTGAGCGAACGCACCTCGTTTCCAAAAAATGCTCGGCACGGCACGATCATAGCGGTGACGCGCGACGTCATCGAACGATTGCTGGCTGCCTCGAAGCCGGCTGATGACAAACCAGGGGCGACCTCCAATTAATAATCCAGAATTATGAAATCCACTTTTCCTTCTGAAGGAATTTTAGCTGCACTGACCATCCCCATGGATGCGAACGGCAAGCTGATGAAACGCGCGCTCGCCACGCACCTGACTTGGCTGCGTGCCAAAGGCATTCACGGGGCGCTCGCCCTGGGCAGTACCGGCGAATTTCTTCGCCTCGGCGTCGAGCAGCGGAAGGAGGTTCTTGAAGTCGTAGCTGAATTGGCGGCTCCGCTGCCTGTCATTGCAAATATCAGCGACATCAATCCGCGCATCGTGGCTGAGCTAGGCCGCTTTGCACGAAGACTTAAGCTCCCGGGCGTCGCCGTCATGCCTCCGAATTTCTTTCCGTGCTCAGCGGCCGACCAGCTGGCGCATTTCGAGTACGCGGCGGAGGCAGCGCAATTGCCGATGATGCTCTATAATTTCCCAGAGCTCACCTGCAATCGTATCAATCTCGATACGATTTCATTGTTCGCTGATCGCCATCCGATGGCGGCGATCAAGCAGAGCGGCGGGGAATTCGGTTACCACACCGAGCTCATTCGCCTGGGCAAACAGAAGAACTTTGTCGTTTTTTCCGGTGCCGACACGCGGTTGCCCGAGGTTTTTAAGCTGGGTGCTGCCGGCTGCATCGGCGGACTCGTCAATATTGTCCCTGAGCTGATGATTGAGCAGTTCAACGTTTACAGGCGAAACCAGCCGGGCCGTCTTGAACCTACTGCGACGCGCATGCGAGAAGTGGGTGCAATCGTCGACCGTCTGACTTTCACGATCAATTGCACGGCGGGTGTCGAGGCTCGTGGTTTTGAAGTCGGCACGCCGAAGATGGTTGTTTCGGACGCCACCAGGAACATCTATTCGGGCGTCGTCACCGACCTGCGCAGGAACTTCGCAGAGTGGGGGCTTGAGCTTGCGGCCGGTCCGGCCAAGGTTTCCAAACGTCCCCTTCGCTAAATTATTCCCCGGGGCATGCCCATGAGCAAAAACTACAAATGGACGGTTGTCGGCATGCTCTGGTTCGTTTGCTTCTTCAACTACGCAGACCGCCAGGCAATTAGCTCGGTGCTCCCCTTGCTCGGCCGCGAGTTCAAGTTCGATGATCTTCAGCTTGGCTGGATAGCCTCCGCCTTTGCGTGGGTGTATGCTGCTGCGGCACCGGTGGCCGGAATAGTGGCGGATCGTTTTTCGCGCAAATGGCTGATAGTGCTCGCGTGCATTGTGTGGAGTTTTTTCACGCTGGCAACGGGTTGGTGCGGCGGCTTGGTTTCGCTTATCGTGGTGCGTGCGCTGACGGGTCTGGGTGAGACATTCTATTTTCCTTCATCGATGTCGATGTTGAGCGATTATCACGGGACGGAAACCCGTTCGCGTGCGCTGTCCTGGCATCAATCGTCGGTTTATGCAGGAACGATCCTGGGCAGTTGGATGGCGGCTGAGCTGGCGGAGCGAGCAGGGTGGAGAGCGCCATTTTATTGGTTCGGCCCTATCGGTGTGATAATTGCGATCATTTTGGTTCGCTTTCTTGACGAGCCGGATCGCGGCTCGGGCGCAGGGCGTTCGGCCAAGACGATGGATTATCGGATTTATGGCGAGGAACGGATGCCCGTCCGCCGCACAATTGGGATTATTTTTCGGACGCCATCGGCCATGCTTCTCATGGCCGGTTTCTTATGTGCCAATTTTGTCGCTGTGATTTTCCTGGCGTGGACGCCGAAGTTTCTCGTCGACAAGTTTCACTATGCGATCGGTGCAGCCGGTTTGACCGGAGCTGTGTATATTCACCTCGCCAGCGCGGTGACAGTCCCCTTCGCGGGCTGGCTGGCGGACCGCCTGAGTCGGCGCTTTAAGACGGGCCGTATGCTGGTTCAAGCGGCTGGTTTAACAATTGGCGCGACGTTTGTGTTTATCGTGGGGAATACGGCCAGCACGGTGACATTGATGCTGGCGATGACCCTGTTTGGTGTCTGCAAGGGCTTTTATGATTCTGGAATTTTTGCCTCGCTCTACGACGTTATCGAGCCGCGTGCGCGAGGAACGGCCGCAGGCATAATGAACACAATTGGTTGGGGCGGCGGAGCGCTTGGGCCTCTTGCGGTAGGCTACGCCACGAAATACGGGCGCCATACGAGCGCGGTCGAGAACATGAGCGAGGCGATCGCTTTTGGAGCGGTGATTTACGTGGCTGGTGCCGTTCTTTTGTTTGCCGCCGCTTTCATCCATTCCCGCCGTACTGCGCTTACAACTACCACCTGACTTTATGAAAAGGACCTTAACGATCGTTTCCTTCGTGCTCGCGGCTGTGGCCGTATACGCCGCTGAAAAGCCGCTGCACCCTGCTATTCTCTCGTCGGAATTCATTTACGAAAAAGGTCCGTATCCCGAGTGTCATGCATCGACGATTGCAGAGACCCCAGACGGGGTGTTGGTGGCATCATGGTTCGGCGGCACCAAGGAACGAAATCCCGACGTGTGCATCTATGTTTCCCGTTTCGAAAACGGTCGCTGGACTGAAGGCATGAAAGTGGCCGACGGCGTTCAGGCTGACGGCAAGCGGCAGCCGACCTGGAATCCCGTCCTGTTTCAGCCAAAACAGGGCCCGCTTGTTCTATTCTACAAAGTTGGCCCGACTCCTCGCGATTGGTGGGGAATGATGATGACCTCCGCTGATGGCGGAAAAAGCTGGTGCAGCCCTGCACGCCTTCCGGATGGAATTCTCGGGCCGATTAAAAACAAACCTGTGCAATTGACCGATGGCGCTTGGTTTTCACCTACGAGCACCGAGGGCAACAAGGAAGTCCAGAGCGATAAGGGCGACGCCGAAGGCGGCTGGCTTGTGCACTTCGAGCTTTCGCGCGACGCTGGCAAAACTTGGGAGAAAATCGGCCCTGTGTCCAAGGGCGGCCCGAAATTTGACGCGATTCAACCCAGCATTCTCTTTCACAAGGACGGTCGTCTGCAGGCCGTCTGCCGTTCGAAGCAGGGTGTGATTGCGCAAACCTGGTCGAAGGACGGCGGAAAAACGTGGACGGCGCTCACGGCCACGGAATTGCCGAACCCTAACTCTGGCACAGACGCTGTTACATTGGCGGATGGACGCCAGCTGCTCGTCTACAACCACTCCGCACATCGGATCGACGAGGCCAAGGGAAACCGTTACCCGCTCGATGTGGCCGTCTCCACCGACGGTCTCTCGTGGAACCGCGTTGTTACACTCGAGACCGAGCCGTGTACTTCGGGCTACGCTTATCCCTCGGTGATT
>Ga0302322_100006219_pt1 | contig 10556 bp, 4 predicted proteins | sample Fen_T0_2_FD_203757 | JGI IMG/M metagenome (GOLD analysis project Ga0302322, IMG submission 203757) | Peat permafrost microbial communities from Stordalen Mire near Abisko, Sweden - Fen_T0_2 | ecosystem: Environmental > Terrestrial > Soil > Wetlands > Permafrost | place: Sweden: Abisko... | reverse complement strand
ACGCGCACGAACTGGCCGACCGGGTTGCCCGTGGCGGATGTCCACGCGGCCGCGGGATCGGCGGCGAAGGCGCGCGACGCGCGCGCGTCGGCGTCACCCTGCAGGTGCGTCGACGACGAGAACGTGACGCCTGGCGCGGTGGTGCCGAGCACGGAGTCGAGCACCGGGTCGGCGGCGTTGGGGTTCACCCGCACCGTGCCCGACATGCCGAACGAGCGTGCGTTGCCCACCACGAAGCGGCGGTCGAGCGCGAGTTCCTCGTCCTGGTGGGTGGGGTCGGCGGGGTCGGTGCGCAAACGGCTGAACACGACGTCGAGCCCGTGGCCCGCGGTACCGGTGAGCACCACGGGGAGGCGCACCGTCTCGGAGACCCGCAGGCCGTCGAGCCCGATCTCGGCGAATCCCACCGCGTTCGCGGCCTCGGGTTCGACGGTCGGGTCACTCGTGGCGAGGAGGGTCACGGTGAGCTCGCGCACGTCGGTCTCGGGGAAGGTCACCGTCTGGCCGGAGGCCAGCAGCGAATCGGCGCCGAGGGCCACCACCTGCGGCGCGCCGCCGTTGACGCTCACCGACGCCTCGGTGAGCACGCGGTCGCGCGGGCCGTCCTGCGGTTGGACGAGCGTGACGTGGTCGGTGCGCACCGGTCGGCCGGGGCGCACGGTGATCGACGCGCCGGTGGGGTCGGCACCGCCGACCCGCCACGCGGTGCGCAGGTCGCCGTCGAACGCGCGTGCCGCGCGGTCTTCGGGACGCGACGTGCCGCCGTCGGCCGTCGCGGTCACCCGGCCGCCGTGTTGTTCGACCACCGTGCGGTCGCGATCGGTCGCGGTGGGGAACACGTCGAGCGGGTACGACTCGAGGTACGGATCGGGGAGGGTCTCGCCGGCCTGCTCGGTCGCGCCCTTGTTGTGCGACAGCGACGCGAACCAACTTGCCGGGCGACGACGGTTCGAGTCGGTGAGGATCAACGCGGCCTGGGCCTGCAGCGCCTGCGCGTACTGCTGCACCGTGAGTGCGCTGCGCTCCAACACGAGTTGGTTGCCGTCGATGAGCCCCGCAGCCGCGGCGTCGACGATGCCGTCGCCGTTGCCGGCGAGCACGACGGGTTCGGCGCTCGGCGCGGTGTGCACGATCGGCACCGCGTCCTGCACGCCGAACAGCGCGACCGACGGCGGGCGCGCGTCGTTCGCCGTCGCGACGCTCGTGGGATCGGCGGCGCCACCGTTCACTGCCACCGGCCCGAACGACTGCGGCGCGTCCAGCCCCGGGGCGAGCGGGTTGGTGAGGTCGTTCCAGAGCACCTGCGGCTGCACGAGGCCGAAGCGTTCGTACTGGAGGTCGCTGCGCAGCACGAGGGTGCCCACGCCGAAGATCCGGGCAATGGGGGCGATCGACGCGGCTTCGAACGTGCCCTCCTGCATGCGACGGTCGACCGCGTCGAGGAGGTCGACGGTCTGCGGCGAGCCGTAGGGGAGCACCTCCCGGGCCAGGTACGGGCGGTCGGTGAGTCCGGGGGTGATCGGTTCGACGGTGTTGCCCCAGCGGTACGCGGAGAAGTTGGCGCCGGGGATCTCGAAGACGCGGGTGGCGTCACCCTGCGCGTCGAGCGCGGCTGCGGCCTGTTGCCAGTAATCGGGCACGTGCTCGGGCCGCTCGAGCCGGTCGAAGAGGTAGCCGTCGCGCCACACCGGGGCGAGTGCGCCGAACGCGAGCACGGCGACGATGCCGAACGCAGCCCACGAGAGCCACGGGCGCGAGCCCGATCGGGCCGCGCCAGAGCGGCTGCGCTCCGAAATGGCGCCGACGCCCGCGGCGATCAGCGCGGCGAGGCCGAGCACGATGACCGGTCCGATGCGCGGCGTGTTGCGCAGCGCGAGTCCGATCGACGAGCCGTTGGCGAACGACTTCCAGAGGCGGCCGTACGCGCTGGGGTCGTCGTAGGGCCACGCGCCCACGCCCACCACCACGCCGACGACGACCAGCAGCAGGAAGTAAGTGCGGTGACGCCAGCGCAGAAACGCGAGGGAGCACAGCGCCACCAACGGGATCGCGAAGCTGCACAACACTGCGATCTTGCCGTGCAGGTAGTCGGTGGACTGCCCGACCGACGGCCCGAGCCGGTCGCCGCCGTAGAAGAACCAGTTGCCGAGGCCGCGCAGCAGGTCGAGCGGCGTGGATTTCAGCGCGACGACGTGCAGGTTCTCGGTGAGTTGCAGGACTGGGAGGCCGTACGCGCCCTGCAGGCGCAGACCCACCGCCCACCAGATCGACACGCCGGTCGACAGCAAGCCGATGCGCCACGCGGCCGCCCACGCCCGCCCGATGCCGACGTCGCGGTCGAAGCATTGCAGCAGCAGCCACAACCCGGGCGCGATCAGCGCGAGGAGCAACGTGGCCGCGTTCACACTGCCGACGCTCAACACGACCAAGGCAATGATCGCCGGGTCGCGCCAACCGCCGTTGCGTACCGCGCGCATGGTGAGGCCGACCAGCCACGGCAGGCCCGCCCACGCGAGGAGCAGCACCGAGATCCGCGCGGTGAACGCGAGCTGGTACGGGGTGAGCATGTAGACGAGCGCGCCCGCGAGCGCGCCGGTGCGGCGCACGCCGAGCATCCGGAACAGCCAACGCGCTCCGAGCGCGGCGATCAGGGAGATGGTGCCGAGCCACAGGCGCTGGGCCACCCAGTCGGGCAGGCCGACGGCGTCCATGAGCCAGAAGTACGGCCCCATCGGGAAGAGGTAGCCGATCTGCTGGTGGGGAACGGTCCCGGCGGCGACGTGCGGGTCCCAGAGCCACACCGCGCGGGAGAGGAAGCGGCCCGGGTCGAGGTAGAGGTATTGCTTGGTGTCGGCGACGACCCGCCCGGGCGACGACGCGAGGAACGGCACGTACGCGAGCCAGGCCAGGGCTGCGATCTCGACGACCTGGGACGGCCGGAACCGGCCCGGGGCGCGCGGTGACGCTGTGGTCGATTCGGCCATGCGCAGCAGATCGTATTGGGGTGGAGGGCCCGGCCCGGGTCGTGCCGCCCCGGGCCCTCCACCTGCGTCAGCTCTGCATCAGCCCAGTTGGAACTTCGCGGTGTGGCGGGTGCCGTCGTCGAGGGTCACTCCGCCCACGCGGCAGGTGCCGCGCCAGGCTCGCTTCGTCTGCCAGTTCGCCTTGAACCCGCCGCGGGCCGACTGGACGGGCCCGTCGGTGCGGTCCTTGGCGAAGGGACCACTCGTGTCGAACGACGAGCAGCTGGCCGGGGCGGAGACCACGCCGGTGAAGCTGGCGGCCGTGCCCGCCGGTGCGCCGGTGAAGTCGGTGAGCTTCCACTTGAGCGGCACATCGTCGCCGGCTTCGACCTTCGTGACCCCCGACTTCACCGGCGGGTCGAACCCGGTGAAGGTGTATCGGACTGCGTAGGTGCACGGCACCGTTGTGCTGTTCCCCGCCGTGTCGGCCGCGGTGACGCTGACGGAGAGTGTGCCGCCGACCTTCGAGGTGTCGACCGGCACGGTCACCGTCGGCGCCGGTACCCCGACGCCCGCGTCGCTCACCGCGGCCGTCAGCTTGGCGTTCGGTTGATTGAGCACGTACGCCATGTCCTGCGGACACTGGATGGTCGGTGGGGCGTTGTCCACCAGCACGGGCGCGCCCGGGTCGGCGATCACGCCGACGCTGGGGTCGCTGTCACCCGGACCGTTGTCGGTCAGGGTGACGAGCAGCGGGTTGCCCGAGAAGTCGACGTTCGCCGAGAAGTCGGTCCACTGGCTGCCGTCGAACTTGAGGTAGCCGTTGGCCGATGTGCCGGGAGGCAGGGTGACCTGCACCTGGACCGTCCCGCCAGGCGCCACGCCCGAGACGACGAACGACAGCACGCCGACCGGGAGCTGCTGGACATTGGCCGGCAGGGGGACGCTCGGGGCCGCTGCGGTCGCCTCGCTCACCGTGGTGCCATCGGGTGCGGTGATGCCCACCGGGCCCGCCGGGGTGCCGACGACTGCCTGGTTGGGTGCGCCGCCACCGCCCCCGTACGGCGTGCAGTAGCTGTTGATCGTGCCGGGCGGGCACGTGGGGGAGAAGGGACCGGTGTTCAGGAGCACCAGGGCGCCGGCGGCGCTGGCGAGCAGGAACACGACGCCGACCAACGTGGTCACGAAGGACGACGCCTTGCGATCGGAGCGCGCACGGGCAGTCGCGGGTTCGCTCGACGCGGTGCCCGGGCTGTCCGGGCGCGCGTGGTTCGCGTCGAGTTCGTCGTCTGTCATGGTGTCCCCTTCCGCCGTCTGGGAGCGTTGCGTTCTGGGCCCGCGGCGGGGAGCATGCCGTAGGGTTGCGACGCGGTCAAGCGGTGCGGGACCGGGCGAGCGGGACGAAATCGCCGTGACGGCGACGAACGGGGGAGAGCCGCCGGTTGGGCGCGATGGGCGTGCAGGGCGCGATGGGCGTGCAGAACGCGATGGACGCGCGGGACGCGGGGGACGCCAAGACGACGGCGGACGTGACCCGTCGGCCCGCGGTCGGTCCCGAGCGCGCGCCGCGCTGGTGGTGGGTGACGCTCGCCGCGCTCGCGGCAGTGGCGGCGATCGTCGCGGTCGCCGGGTCGTTGTGGCTGACGCCGCTGCTCACGGAGAACAGCGACGAAGGCTCGTACCTCGCGCAGGCCACCGCGTTGCGGGCGGGACAGTTGTTGCCGGTGGCTCCTGCGGCGAACACCGCCGCGTTCCGACCCTGGTTCACCGCACTCCGGGATGGTCACTTCGTCTACAAGTACTCACCGGTGCACCCGGCGATGCTTGCGGCCGCGCGCACGATCGGTGGATCCGAACGCGTCGCGCTCGGGCTGATCGCGGCCGGCGTCGTGGTGGCGGTGGCACTGTTCGCCCGGGAGATCGGCGCGTCGCCGCGCGCGTCGCTCCTCGCGGCCGCGTTCGTCCTCGGCGCGCCGTTGTTCCTCGTGCAGAGCATCACGTTCTTGCCCTACGTCGACATGTTGCTGCTGCTCCTCGGGTTCGCGACCCTGCTGCTGCGTGGCGCGCGGCGGTCGAGCGCGCGTGCCCTGACCGGCGCCGGACTGCTGCTGGGCGTGGCCGTCTGGCTGCGCCCGTTCGACGCGCTGCTCTTCGCCCTGCCCGTGCTGGGTTGGCAGTTGCTGCGCCCCGCCCACCCCGACCGTCGGCGCACCCTCGCCTTCGTCGGCCTCGGCGTGTTGCCCGGGCTGCTCGGATTCCTCGCGTTCAACGCCGCCGCCACCGGGAGCCCCTTCGAGTTGCCGTTCCGTCTGCTCGACCGGGCCGACACCGTCGGTCTCGGCCGCCACCGCGTCCTCAGCACCGACTCCTACGTCGACTACACGCTGGCCCGGGCGCTGGAGGCGACACAGAAGAACGTGCTGCTCCTCGTCACCTGGTCGTTCGGCAGCATCGTGCTGGTCGCGCTGGGGGTATACGGGTGGGTCACCCGCCCGCGGGTCCCGCACCGCAGCCTGCTCCTGGTGCTGACGATTGCCTGGCCCGTGGGGTTCTTCTTCTTCTGGGGGTCCTACACCTACGTCTTCCTCTGGGGCGGTGGCCTGCGCCTCGGCCCCTGGTACTACCTCCCGCTGCTGGTGCCGATCTCGGTGATGGGCGGGATCGGGCTCGACCGCCTGCTCGACCGGGCTCGTGTGCTCGCGGTGCTCGCCGCGGTCCTGTGCGTCGCCTTCGCCGCGCCGGTCGTGGCCGATGCGATCGACGGGTTGCAGGCGCGCACGGCGCAACGCGAAGCCGTCCACGATGCGGTCACCGCGGCCACGTCCGGTGGCCGCGCGCTGGTGTTGCTGCCATCGGTGTGGGGACCGTATCTGCAGAACCCGTTCTCGTTCTGGCGCAACTCGCCCGACTACGACGGCGCACGCGTCTACGCGCTCGAGGGCGGCAATCGTGACCTCGGTGTGGTGGCCGACCACGCCGGTCGCGCGGTCTTCGTGCTGTCGATGCCGTCCGGCTTCTCGACCGGCCAGGGCACCGACGTCCCGATGTGGATCGACCGGCAGCACGAGGAGACTGCGTCCGCCGTCGACCTGTCGGTCGCGGTGCCGAAGGAGCTCGCGGGAGTGCCCCTCGCGCTGGAGGTCGGTTCGCGGAATCGTGTGGTGCGCGGTCCGGTCACCAACGGGAAGGCGACGGTTCGGGTGACCTCCGTCGGACCCGGCCGGGTGCTGGTCAGCATCCCGGGGGGAGACGGCACGACGGGCAGCTCGCCGCCGGTCGAGCTGTCGCGCTCGGAGCTCGCGTCCGGGCTGGACGTGGCGCTCAGCCAGGACCTGGGGGGCGGGCAGCGCCGCGCCCTCGTGCGGAGAAAGGTGCCGATCCGGGCGGGCCGCGAGATCTCGGTGCTCTGGCCCGGCACGGTCAGCGGATCGGTGCTGCCGCCCAGCACCGCGCTGCGTTGGATCGCGGCCGCCCGGTAACGGCCGACTAGGTTCACCGCCGGCAGGAGGGCGGCCCGGGGAGAGTGACGCAGCGCGTGTCCGGCGAGCACACGAAGACGGCCACGACCCGCGGCGCGCGGCGCGACGTGGGCACGCTCGCTCGGCGCTACTGGCCGCTCGCCCTGCTCGGGATCCTCGCGGTGCTGGTCAGCGCCGCGGTCTACCACTGGGTGTACCCCGCCTACTCGTGGAACCGCGACGAGACGGTCTACGTGTGGCAGGCCCGCGCCATGCGCCAGGGCATCCTGCTCCCGACCGACGGTGGCGCGCCCGCGTTCTTCTGGCCCTGGCTGAGCGGCCACGGCAACGGGTTCTTCTTCTCGCAGTACACCCTCGGCTGGCCGTCGATCCTCGCGGCAAGCCTGCTCGCATTCGGCACCACCGCGGTGGCGATCCCGTTCGGCGCGCTGCTCTCGGTGCTCGGCATGTACGCGATCGCCCGCACCACCACGCGTGACCACACGCTCTCGCTGATCGCCGCCGCGCTGATGGTGTTGTCGCCGATCTTCCTCGTGCAGAGCGGCCTCTACCTCGGCTACCTCTTCACCCTCGGGCTCGGGCTGCTCGGCCTCTCGGCACTGCTGACCGGCGTGCAACAGGGCGCGCGTTGGCGACTGGTCGCGGGCGGTGCGCTGGTGGGCTGGATCTTCATGACCCGTCCGTTCGACGCGGTGCTGTGGGCCCTCGCCGCGCTGGTGGGTGTGCTCGCCCTCCACTGGAAGCAGTGGGGCAAGGTGCTGCGTGCCGCGGCGTGGGTCACGCTCGGCTTCGTGCCACTGTTCGTCGCGACCCTCGCGTACAACCGCCACGTCACCGGCTCGTTCACGCAGTTCCCGATCACCGCGGCCGACCCGCTCGACACCTTCGGCTTCGGGCTCAAGCGCCTGATGCCCACCTTCGGCAAGGACGACTACACGCCGTGGGTGGCCGTGAAGAGCGTTGCGAAGAACGGCATCGCGATCCCGTGGTTCATCGCCGGGAGTTACCTCGGCATCATCGCCGCGGGGTGGGCGCTGTGGTTGCGCCGCCGCGACCGTGCGATGGTCGTGCTCGTCGCGCTGTTCCTCGCGTTCCCGCTCGGTTACTTCGCGTTCTGGGGCATGCACGTGTCGTCGGTGACCGCGCACCTGAGCGGGCCGATCTACTTCATCCCGCTCTTCCCGCCGCTGCTCGTGCTCATGGCCGCGGCGATCCGCGAACTCTGGCAGCGTCGGCGTGCGTTCGGCATGGTGCTCGCGGCCGCGCTCGTGGTGGTGACGGTGCCGTTCGCGGTCAGCCGCCTCGACGTCAACCACACCATCAGCACCGCACAGGTGCCGTGGAAGCACGCCGACCAGACCGCGCCCGCCCACTCGCTGGTGTTCGTCGAACAGTCCGGTCTGTACCTGCTGCTGCTCAACCCGTATTCGTCGAACCCGGCCAACCTCGACGGGCGCGTGCTCTACGCCACCGACCAGGGCGTCGGCGATCTCGATCTCATCGCGACCCGGCCCGACCGCACGCCGTATCTGCAGAAGACCTCCATCCCGCCGTCGGAGGTCGATCCGAGCGCCGACGCGCCGCCCCCGAAGATCACGCTCGTGCCCATCCGGGTGCTCACCACCGGCGCCGCCGTGATGCATGCCCGGATCACCAACACCAAGGGTGAGAGAGTGGTGGTGGCGAGCCTGCAGGTCGGCGACCGGATCGAGCGGCAGACGCTCACCACCGAGGGGAAGCGCGGTGAGGTGTACGACGTCGAGTGGGTCGTGGCGGCACCGGGCGCCAACCGCGCGGGCGCGACGACCATCGACGTCCCCGCCGCCGACGCGATTGTGAGCGCCGGATTCGGCGCGACGGTGCGGGAAGCCACCCGGCGCCCGACCCTCCGTGGCTGGGTGCCCACCCGTAACGACGGTTCCTCGCTGCGCATGATGCTGCCGGTGCGCGTGGCGCGTGCCGGGCAGGTGAACGACCACGCCGGTTGGATCGAGGTCGACCGCGCCCCCGACTTCGTGCTGACCGTCACCGCGGACCACGCGCCGTGAGCGACACCCGACCAGACACCCAACCAGACACCCAACCTGGGGAGGCCGCGCCCGAGGCCGGTCGCGCCAACTGGCGGACCGGCGCCCTCGCCGACGCACGAGTCGCGGTCGTGCCGTGGCTGCTGTCGCGCGTGATCGTGGTCGCCGCGTTGTACGGCACGCGCCAGGTGTACGACGACGTCGGTGGCCTTCCCCGCCCGATCCAACTCGGCCAGGGCCTGTTCGTCTGGGACGGCGCGTTCTACCGGGGGATCGCCGAGCACGGGTACCACGACGTCGGCCGGGCGTCGCTGCGTTTCTTCCCGCTGGTGCCGATGTTGGCCAAGGGCCTCGGCGTGGTGATGTTCGGTCACACGGCCGCCGCGCTGATCGTGCTGGTGAACGTCGCCGCGTTCCTGTTCCTCGCGTCGCTGCACCGCCTGGTCTTGCGGGAGACGGGTGATGCCGCCACCGCGTCGCGCGCAGTCTGGTTCGCGGCGCTGTTCCCGCTCGCGTCGGTGCTGGTGCTCGGGTACGCCGAGTCGGTGGCGATGCTCCTCGCCGTCTGGATGTTCATGGCCCTGCGGCGGGGCAATTTCTGGTGGGCCGCACTCGCCGGCCTGGGTGCGGGGTTGTGCCGTCCGGTCGGCGTGCTGCTCATGGTGCCGGCGGTGATCGAAGGGTGGCGCGGCTTCGACCGCGCCGCCGCCCGTGACCGCATCGGCCGGATCGCCGCGGTGGTCTCGCCCGCGATCGGCGTGGCCGCGTTCCTCGCCTGGGTCGGTGCGGAGTTCGGCGACGCCTGGCTGCCCGTCTCCGAGCAGAACAAGGCCACGTTGCGCGGCGGCTTCCAGGACCCGTTCACCCGCTCGATCGACGCGGTCACCGATGCCTTCCACCACCACTTCTCCTCGGTGGTGCACCTGGCCTGGGCCGCCGGGTTCGTGGTGCTGCTCGTGGTGGTGGCCCGCAAGCTCCCGGCCTCCTACACGTGGTACTGCGCGGCGACCCTGCTCGTGGCCTTGTCGGCGAAGAACCTCGACTCGCTCGAGCGCTACGTGATGAGCTCGTTCCCCTTCGTGATCGGCCTCGCGATCCTCGCCGAGCGGGAGGATGCGGAGCGGACGGTGCTCGTGCTCGCCGCTCTGGGGATGGCCGGGTACGCCGCCGTCTTCTTCCTCGGCCTCGGCGCCCCGTAAACGGGCCCTGCAGGGACCGCAAAGCCCGGTTTCCGGGGCCCCGCCCCGTAGACTCGGGGTCCGCCTCAGGGGGAGTGCCCGACCTTGACCGAAGCAGCCAACGACGTGAACGAGGCCGCGCCCGACCGCGACATCGTCATCATCGGCGCCGGCCCGGCCGGGCTCACGGCGGCCTACATGCTCCACAAGCACGGCGTGTCGTCCACGATCCTCGAGGCCGACGACATCGTCGGCGGCATCAGCCGTACCGTGATGCGCGACGGCTGGCGCTTCGACATCGGCGGCCACCGGTTCTTCACCAAGGTGAAGCCGGTCGAGGACTTCTGGTTCGAGATCCTCGGCCCCGACGAGTTCCTGCACCGCCCGCGCATGAGCCGCATCTACTACCGCGGCAAGCTCTACGACTACCCGATCAAGCCGGGCAACGCGCTGAAGAACCTCGGCCCGGTCGAGGCGGTGCTCTGCGGGTTCTCCTACCTCTACGCCCGCGTGCGCCCGCCCAAGGACCAGTCGACGCTCGAGGGCTACATCGTCGCCAACTACGGCCGGCGCCTCTACAACCACTTCTTCAAGACCTACAACGAGAAGGTCTGGGGCGTGTCCGCGTCGGAGATCGCGGCCGACTGGGGCGCACAGCGCATCAAGGGCATGTCGCTCTGGGCCGCGGTGTGGGAGCCGATCCGGGCCAAGCTCTTCGGGGGCCGCGACAAGGGCAAGCAGGTGACCAGCCTCATCGAGGTGTTCAACTACCCGAAGTACGGCCCCGGCCAGATGTGGGAGCGCTGCACCGAGCTCGTCACCGAGCAGGGCAGCACCGTCGAGTTCGACGCCCGGGTCACCAAGATCGAGCACAGCGGCGGCCGGGCCACTTCGGTCACCACCACCACG
>Ga0302322_100006217_pt1 | contig 10557 bp, 7 predicted proteins | sample Fen_T0_2_FD_203757 | JGI IMG/M metagenome (GOLD analysis project Ga0302322, IMG submission 203757) | Peat permafrost microbial communities from Stordalen Mire near Abisko, Sweden - Fen_T0_2 | ecosystem: Environmental > Terrestrial > Soil > Wetlands > Permafrost | place: Sweden: Abisko... | reverse complement strand
GGTGGACACCCCGGACCCGTCTTCCAAATTTTCCAAGGCCTGCAAAGTCAGCGTCAGATCCTGGACGAAGAATTTCTGGAAGGAGGCCATGCCAGCGACATATCCCCACGAGATCTGATTGGGGACATACAGGCCTTGCGCCAATACGAAGGACGCCTCGTCGGAGTTGCGCGACGGAGGCAGCACCTGGAAGTTGCCTATGGAGGTCGAAACGTTCGTGGGGGCGGCCTGGAACCGAGGAGCCCAGGTCCGCTTGGTCCCGTCCTTCAGAACGGAGGACCCGATTGGATCGGACTGCCAGAAGCCCTCGAAGTCCAGGCGCAAACGCTCCGGATCGCCGAGCACGGTGAAGGCTTTCCCGACACCACCTCCCGCTCGCACTTGTTGGCGGCTTTCGTCGCGCTCCAAGGCCCACTGCCCATTCGCGTCCACCACCGGCCGCGCCGACATGTCGCCCGAAAGCCACAGAGCTCCGGCCTGCACGTCCCAACCAAGGACCCCCGTGGAACCGTCCAAGCCCAGTGCCGTGGGCGCGTTCTGCTTGTGCCAGCCGGAAACGGCGATCTCGGCGGGTCCCACCGCGGCTTCCGCGCGCCAAGCGGCAGACAGACTGTCGAAGGCATCCACGTGGGAGAGGTTCACGAAGCCGTAGATGTTCGCCGCCTGGCCCACGGGCACCTGCAGACGCAGGCCCGACGCGCCCTCGCGCGACCCCGCTCGCGCCACCAGGGTCTGCCCTTCCACGTTGACAAGATCCGTCGGCGTCCACAGGATCCCCCGACCCCACTGCAGCACCTGCTTGCCGGCGCGGATCCAGACGAGTCCGTCCCCGACGTTCCCGTCCACGAACATCTCGCGGACATGGAAGGAAGAGGAATCGTGCGTGACGTCCTGGTCCACCTCGAAGATGGCCATGACCCGGCTTCCTGTGGAGAGCCTCGCTTCCACCGTGGCGTCGCCCACGAGCTGGGAACCCGCCGCCGATGCGGTGTCGATCCCGTCCTTGCGCCAGGAGGTTTGACCCACCGCGAAAAGGTCGCCGGAAAAGGTGACCTTCGGTCCCGATTCCGCGACCGCTGCGACGATATTCGCACCCGCTGACCTGGACGTGTCGGCACGAATCGCGCCGGGCGCAGAAGCTTGGGCGCTGTCTTGGAAGAACGACGACTCGTCGAAACTTCCCTCGGCGGAGACTGTGGAAAGAGGGAAGAACAATGCGAGAATGTGAGCTTTCATGCGACCTCCGGTCGTGATGGAAGGCGAGGGTCACCGAACGCCCTTCGAGACGGCCCTTCGGGCCTCCTCAGGACGAACGGCTGAAGGTTACTTGGAACGACTCTCCAACCAGGCCTTGGTGAAGATCTTCGCGTCCAGCCTGCCCACCACCATGCCGGTCATGTCCACCAAGGTGCGGTTGCCCTTCTCGACCTCGTCCACGTGCACCTGCCGCATGGGGACCTGTCGGCCCGCGATGGGCTGGTACTTCGTGTAGTAACCGGTGTGCATGAGCGACCCGCTGGTGGAGAAGCTCTGGTCCTTGGCGAGGAGGAGGTTGTCCTGGCGCAACCAGAAGGTCTTGCGGGGGTAGTCCACGTCCGAGACGATGGCGCGCACCTCGAGTCTCCAGCAGGGCACTCCGCCGATGGTGTCGGCGCGCAGGAGCTCGGCTCCCTTCGCGTCCTTGGACGGCGCGTACATCTGCGTGAGGGGACGGCTCTCGAAGTCCTGGCCGCGAGCGTCCGACCCGCCGATGCTTTCGTCGCGGTTGATGTGCTGGAAGGTGCGGGTGTTCTGGCGGTACATCCAGAAATGGTCTCCCTGGCGCAAATACCCGTTGCCCCGGTCGGATTCCGGCGCCGTCATGGCGATCACGAACGACTTGTCCGAGTCCCTCCGGTAGTATTCGCACTGGATGAGCTTGGCGCCTTGGCCGGGCCGCGTCTCCGTGAGCGAAACCGTGGCGTGGACATCGTCGCGCAACGACTCGTTGGTCTCCAGCACCTTCAGGATCTTGGATCCGTCGGGTTGGTCGGGGAAGGCGGAAAACGCCATGGAAAGCAGGATGGCGAGGATCTTCTTCATTCGTGGTGCCTCAGTGCGTCGGCGGGGTTCAGTCGGGCGGCGGTGCCGGAGGGGCCCCAGGCCGCGAGCACGGCCATGCCCACCACCAGCAGGATCTGTCCGATCGTGGAGAGGATGCCCGGAACGAAGACCAGATGGCCGCGCACCATCAGGATGGACAGGGGATTCCCTTGGACCTTGAACGTCAGGAGCGACAGCCCGAACATGATCGCCCCGGCGATCACCGTTCCGGCCACCGCGGAGAAGAGCGCGAGCAGACCGGTCTCCATCAGGAAGAGCGCCCGGACCTGCGACGCCTGCATGCCCAACGATCGCAGGGTCCCGATCTCCCGGGTCCGTTCGCGCACCGTCATGCGCAGGGAATTCACGACGCCGGTCAGGACCACCAGGAGCAGGACCAGCACCGCGACCAGGGTGATGATGTTGAGCGCGGAGGCGAGCTTGAGGATCATCTCTCCGGTCTCGTACATGGTTCGGACCATCACCACCGGCGACTTCCAGTCGCGAGCTCCCACCTTGCGCATCTGGTCGCGGACGTCGTCGGTGGTGCGGGTTCGCGGAAGCAGGGTCCATTCGGGCGAAAGCAGGGTATCCAGGGTCTTGGCGGCCGATTGGACCTGGGGGATGCCGGTGTCGCCCGGAAGCCGGGACCGGAAGGAGCGCTGGGCCTGGAAGGCGTTCTCGTCCCAGAGCGCCAGACCTTCGGCGCCTGGGGGTGGAACCCAGGTTCCGGCCACCTCCGCGCGGTCCAGGACGGTGTCGCCGGCGTGGGAGAATCCCGAAGAGACCTTGACGGTGTCGCCGGGAACCACATGGAGCGCATCGGCCAGATCCCGGGGAAGGACGATCCGACCCGGCTTCCACTCGTGCGGCAGCTTCAACTGGGAGCCGAGACGGACGCGACTGACGGAATCCGTCTTGACGCCGGCGGCGAAGGCGTCGCGGAAGGAACCTCCCGAAGCGACCCGCACCGGCAGGGCCGCGAGACGGGGAGCGAGGAGTCGACGGATGGAGTCGGCGACGGGGATCGCGTTCTTCTGCGGATCTTCCAGGGTGAAGTACAGGTAGGGGAGGTCGGTGGAATCCATGTCCATCAGGGTCTTCAAGCGGTCCATGGAGACGAACAGGGGCGCGTCCATGAAGGAGTTGGATGGTTCGAAGATCCCCACCAGCACCAGGTGCGAGACCTGGTTGCGTCCTCGGCTGTCCTGGAAGCGCACGGAGAGCGGATCGCCCACCTTCACGCCCAGGTATTCCGCCTTGGACCGCGAGAGGATCGCGGGCACGTCCAATTCGGGGCGCGCGAGGTCCAGGAAGGATCCCGCGACCATCGGGAAGTTGTCCCGGTTCTCCGCCAGCTCCTTCTCTGTCAATTTCTGACTCAGGTCGGTGCCGATCAGGATCCCGTTGTCGCTCTTCTTCGAGCCCACCATGCGGCACACGATGCCGATCGTCTCCTGGACCCGCCTCACGTGCGGGAGCTGGGCCAGGCGCTCGCGCAGGTGCGCCTCTCCGCGCAGCGCGGGCCGGTACTGGTAGCCGCGATCGCCCACGAGCACGCTCACGTGGCCGGCCACGTAGACCATGACGCGGTCGAAGAGGGTCTGTGAAATGCCCGTCACGAAGCTGCCCGCGATGACGAGGAAGCAGGTACCCAGCGCCATCGCCGTGCCCAGGAGGATGGCGCGGCTCTTCTGGCGAAGGATGTTCCGGAGGGCGAAGAAGAGGAGGGTTTTCATCCGTTCATTCCCTGGTGATGGCGTCGAGGGGAGTGATGGACGCCGCGAGCTTCATGGGGTAGAGGCTCGCCAACCCCACGACCATGGCGAGTTCCAACAGGCAGGCGAGGAGGTCCTGGGGACGCAGCAGAGGATGGAAGATCTCTCCTCCGTAGACCATCTGGAGCAGGTCGTTGCCGGTGTGGATTCCGAGCCAGGGCGTTACGGCCACCAGCAGCGCCCCGGAAACCACGCCCGCCCCTCCGAAGGCGGCGGCGAGCACGGAGGTCTCGCAGAGCATCAGCCGGGCGATGAAGGTGCGGGTGGCGCCCACGGCCCGCATCATCCCGATTTCCGTCGTGCGCTCCATCGCCGACATGGCCAGGGTATTGGCGATCACGATCCCGGCCACCACGAACAGGAGCCCCGCGAACCCGAGCAAGGCCCCGCGGATCAGCATGGCGAGCGATCCGATCACCCCCACGGCCTTGTTCCAGGGCACGGCCCGGGCCGGGAGATCGGCCTGCTTGAGCAAGGTGTCAAGACGCTTGGCTCCATCCGCCGCGTTCACGCCCTTCAATCGCACCAGGAGCAGGTTCCAGACCGGATCCGTTCCGGTCGCCTCGGCCACGGAGAGGGTATCGGAAGCCGCCCCGGACTTGGGTGCGGAATCGTTGCCGGAGAGGAGTGCGTCCAGGTCGTTGGAGGTCAGGATGTCGGTCTGGTCCTTGGAGAGAACCACCTTCTCGTCCTGCCGCAGATATCCCATCACGCTGCGGTACGATTCGATGTCGGTCAGGGCGAAGTGCCCCCAGATGGTGTTCAGCGACTTGTAGCGCCCCATGGCGACCACCTTCAGCCTCTGGTCGAAGGAGGCCATGGAGTTGGAGTATCCCATGACCACGACCTCGTGGCGGATGTGGGCCGCGTCGACCTTGCGCGCCTCGAGGGGCAAAAGCGAGGTGTCGGTCACGCCTTCGGGCACGAAGACTTCGCCCATGGTCTCGTAGAGCTGGGTGTTGGCGCCGCCCGGAAGGAGGATCCCCGTCTGTCCGGGTGCCGGAATTCGACCGGCTTCGACCTTGAACGCGTCCGGGAAGAACTTGTGCCAGGCCGCGAAATCCACGCCCAGCAGGAAGATGTACCCTGGACTGCCTTCATCCTCGTGCAGAGCCATCGTCATGTTCTTGCCCATGGGGAGGCTCGCCGCCACCCATTTCTGCGAATCCACCAGCCCCTTGATCGCGTTGATGCGGTAGAGGGGTTCCACCTGCTTGCCCATCATGGTCAAGAAGACGTTGTCGTCCTCCTGCTTGTCGGAGGCGATCACGACGTCGCCCGTGAAGCTCTCCACCACCTGTCGTTCCAGTCCGCGTTCCATTCCGCTGACCACGCCGTTGCCGAACGTGAGGAGCAGGGCGCCCAGGAAGAGGATCCCTCCCACCACCAGACTGCGGCCGCGGTGTCGCCAGAGGTTGCGCCACGCCAGGCGCCAGATCAGCACCGCTACGCTCCCACGATCCGGCCGTCGTGGATCTCGACCACCGTTCGGGCGTAGCGCAGGACCTGCGCGTCGTGGGTGGAGAAGACGAATGTGGTGCCGCGTTCGGCGTTCATCTTCTGCATCAGCTGCAGGATGCTCTCGCCGGTCTCCGAATCCAGGTTCGCGGTGGGCTCGTCGGCCAGGACAAGGGAAGGATCGGTGACCAAGGCGCGGGCGATGGCCACGCGCTGGCGTTGGCCGCCGGAGAGTTCGGCGGGCTTGTGCTCCTCGTGGTCGCCCAAGCCAACGGATGACAGGAATTGGCGAGCCTTTTCGCGGACCTTCCCGGTCGAGAGCTTCCCTTGCAGGAGCAGGGGGAATTCGACGTTTTCCAGCGCGGTGAGCACCGGCACCAGGTTGAACGTCTGGAAGATGAAGCCGATTGTGTGCAGGCGCAGGTCGGTCAGCTGCCTGTCCGTCAGGCTGGAGGTCTCCTGCCCGTTCACCTTCACCGAACCGGAAGTCGCGGTGTCGATGCAGCCGATGATGTTGAGGATGGTGGTCTTGCCCGACCCGGAAGGTCCGGTGATGCTCATCAGACTGCCCTGGGGGATGTCCAGGTCGACTCCGCGAACGGCGTGGACGATGGTGCTCCCCAAGGGGTAGTCCTTCACAAGGTTGTGGATTTCGACGACATTCATCCACTGCGCTCCTGACGATCGTGTGATTCCCTGTCCGCTTCCGCCATCTACAAGGCTCGGGAGGCAAAGACAAGGTGGATGCAATTCTCCACAAATCCAAGGACGCGCAAATCGCGGTATTATTGCGATTGGACCAACTGCGGCAATGGGGGGTCCGGATCCGGTTCGGAGAGGATGGCTTGCGAATACGCGGGGGTGGTCTCCCCCAACCGGGTCAGATCCAGCACGACACCGCCATCTTCCGCGTTTTCCGCCATGTTGGCGTATTTCCTGCCCCACAGGATTTCCGCGGCGCGCCAGGAGGAACGCGCGTGGACGGTCTGCCCGTAGGTTTCATCGTGGGCGCGCACCAGGACCATGATCTCCACCTCCGCTTCCGCCATGTCCTTCGCGGAGAGGCCGTGCATGGGGCTTTCCGCGTCGATGGGGTGGACCAGGGTCCAGTTCATGGGGAAAAACCGCACCGAGGAGCGGTCGAAATGCAGGTCACGGTAGCGGCGCACCCGACCTGTGGGTTCGTCCTGGACCCAGGAGAAGGTGGCCCAGACCTCGGCTTCCAACAACGGGTGGTCGTGGGCGGGAACCATCCGGAACATCCACGCGGTGTCGTCCTGGAAGGGGGCGATGACGGAGTGACGCGCGAACAGGATGCGGGACCGGGGTCGCGAAACCCGGGCGAAAAGGAGCCCCGTCCACATCGCGAACCCACCCAGGCCGGACAGTGCTTCCAAGGAAGACAATGCGGAGGCCAGGAAGCCGTCCGGACTGATGCGCCCGTATCCCACGGTGGTCAGCGTCTGGGCGGAAAAGAAAAAGCAACCCAGGAAAGTTTGCCAGGTGCGTTCGGGCGGCAGCCCCAGGAGGTGCGTTGGACCGATCCAGAAGTAGAGCATCGCAAAGGCGAGGTTGGCGGCCAAGTAGGTTCCCAAGGCGATCAGGAGGAATCCCCATCCCGGCAGGCTCACGAACAACTGGTAGGGCGAATGCCTCAGCCACCAGGCCAGACCGGTCCGCCGGATCTGGAACCGTCCGTTGGGCAGGATCATTCTTCCCGCGTAGCTCCTGTTCCCCAGGCCCGGGTCGTCGTTGCGCATGGCTTTGCGGAAGATCGACATCTATGGGCAAAATAGAGGGTTCGACGCCTTCCGGCGCTACCTCGGTGTACCTGTCGCCTTTCGCTTGCCGAGCGAACTCGCCAACACGAAGACCACGGCGCCGGTGATGTACATGTCGGCCACGTTGAAGATCCCGGTGCGGAGGTTCCCGATTCCCACGTTGAGGAAGTCCACCACTCCTCCTTGGAACCAGATCCTGTCCACCAAGTTGCCCGATCCACCGGCCACCACCGCGGCCATCGTCCAGCGTGATCCCGGGGTCGAGGTCTTGGAAAACAAGAGCCACCCCAAGGCGACGGCGAGGAATGCGGCGACTCCGCCCACGAGCAGCCCTTGCCGCATGGGCTCCGACAGGCTGGAGCCCAGGCTGAGGAAAGCGCCACGGTTGCGGACCAGGTCGATCCACAGGCATCCGCCCAGGTAGGAGTGGACTTCGCCCGGTACCAAGACGCTGCGTGCGAAGAGCTTGGTCGCCTGATCGACCGCGACTCCGGTGAGAATGGCCAGCACCGGCCAGGCGCGATCGATTTTCATGATGAGGGCAAATCTAGGTGCTCCCCTCCCCTGGAGCCAGAGCCCGGGTCCGCGCATGCCTGTCGATTTCCGGACAACGGGATCGATTACATTCGATCCATGCGCCCAAAGGAGTTCCCGGCCAACACTCGACGCGGCTCCCGGGCCACTTGGCTTCCGTTGATCTGGATCATCCTGGGAATCGTCCTGTCCGTGTTCGCCTTCCGATCGACCGTGGAGCTCTGGCCCCGTCCCGGTCTGCGGGTCCAGGGGTTCGATGACGCGAGGACCGGCGGTCGTTCCGTCGCGAACGTCGACACGTCCTCGGGAGATCTCCATCTCTCCGTCCGGCTCGATTCGGGAGCGACATGGCCGGTGGCGGGAACCATCTTGTTTTTCGCACCCCACGGAAAAGGGCTGGACCTCTCCGCACCCGGAGACCTGCGCCTGGAGATCGGCACCAGCAACTTGGCGAGCCTGCAGATGTGCCTGGTGGAGGAAATACCCGGCTTCACCCGCGACGACCGGTGGCAAACAGCCCGTTACGACTGCCAAGACCTCGATCTCGTCCCGGGCACTTCGCGCTACGACCTTCCCTTGGATCGGTTCCTGACGCCCCCCTGGTGGTATTCGACCGCCGGAGTTCGTGCCTCCCAGCTGGGACCGGAAACCCGCCACGGTGTGGTGCGGATGATCATCCAATCGGGCGACGGCACGCCGCTGCGCGAAGTGCGCGAAGTGCGCATCGCCCGCATCGAAACACGATCCTTCCACTGGGCCCTGTCCGGAGCGATCCTGGGTTTGTCCCTCCTGGTCGCCTTTTTCCATTTTGTACGTGACCGAAGGCGCCCGCCGGCCATCGTGTCAGGGCACAACGAAGCCGGACCCGTGGTGTTCCAGCCTGTCGAAGCCATCTCCTACGGTGATCGGGAGCGGGACGCCATCGTCCAATGCATCGCCGTCGACTTCCCCGTTGCGGATCTGTCCTTGGAAAAGGTTTCACGGGCCACGGGTGTTCCGGTGGACCGGGTCACCTCCCACGTGAAAACCGCCTCCGGTCTCCTGTTCAAGGCCTACCTGAACCGGGTCCGGGGCGAGGCGGCTCGCAAGCTGCTCCTGGAAACCGACCTTCCGGTCTCGGAGGTGGCCAACCGCGTGGGCTACGGGAACGTTCCCCACTTCAACCGGATTTTCAGGGAACTTTTCGAAACCACCCCCTCGGCCTTGCGGGAACAGGCCGGAATCCTTGATCCTTCGGCCCCCGGAGAAACCGCAAAGCCCTGAAAACGAGAGAAATTCAAAGCGGTTCTTTCCGTTAGGATCCCCTCGCCTTTCCGTTAACGGCCCATGCCCTCCTCGGCGGAACTTGGCAGGACACCACAAGGAGGTGCCCTTTGCCAAGACCCATCCACGTCCCGATCCACATCGCCACCTTGGTCTCGATCTCCCTCTCGGGATGCATCGAACCCATCCCGACAACACCGGGCTCGTCCACACCAGGTGCGCGAACCGCCGTTCGATCCCCGTCCGGTACGCGGGAAAACGCCTGGATCGGGCACACCTTCTTCGACGAAGACTTCCAGCAGGGGGGGTACACTTTCGCCTATGGCGGTTCCAGCAAGATCTCCTCCGTGGAGGGAAACGGCGCCGACAGTTCGGAATTCCTCCTGCACGCGAGCCTCGATCCGTCGGACTATTCCGGCGTGGCCGTGTGCCTCTGGAACATGGCTTTCGACCTCTCCCCCTTCCGCAAGACCGGAGCGTTGGTTCTCCAGGTGCGCGGAAAGACCGGCGGAGAGAACGTCACCGTGGGCCTGGCCGACGACGAGAAGACCGCGGGCTGGAAAAGCGTCGTGCGCGTGCCCCTGTCCAGGTACGGGACCATCCGGAAGGACGAATGGACGACCTTCGTCATCCCGCTGCGGGACCTGGGCAAGCGCGGAGTGGCCTGGGACGCAGCCCACGGCGTGGAAATCCCCAAAGCCTTCCAGTGGGACAGGGTGGAGGAATTCCGCATCCTCGCGAACAAGGGCGACAACAAGGAATGCGAGGTGGACGTGGACAACGTCCGCATCTGGGCGGACGCCCTCGCGCCCCTTCCCGACTCCGCGCAACCGGTCGATTGGCTGGACCTCGACACCACCCTCGCGGGACCTTCTCCCTCCGAAATGGAGCTCCCAGACCCCGTGGCCGCCACCTTCTTCGAGGACGACCTGCCCCCGGGAGGATCCACCTACGGCTATCCCGCCAAATCCTGTCAGAAGACCTTGGCCAGTTCCACGCCGGGCAATCCGGGCGTCTGGGCCCTCTACATGGAGAACGACTACGCCGGCGTCACCCTCTCCCTGGACCCCAAGGCCACGGTGGACCTCTCCGCGATCCGCAAGGCCGGAAGCCTTTCCTTCTGGATCCTCGGCGGCGCATCGTCCGAGAAGTTCATGGTTGGACTCCTGGACGACCAGGGCGGGCAGAAGAAGGTGCACACCAAGGTGATCGGAAACGACTGGGTGGCCATGAAGAAGGGGCGATGGGCCCTGTGCCGCATTCCGCTCAGGGCCTTTTCCGAGGACGGCACCTTCTGGGACGAGGCGCAGAAGCACGAGGTTTCGGCCAAGATGGACTGGTCCCGGATCGAGGCGTTCCGGATCTCCATCAGCCGAGACGAGAACAAGCCGGAAGCCGGCAAACCAGTCGCGTTCTACCTGGACCGCATCCGGATTTCCAAGGGATCCACCGGCATCTTCGATCCCGACGTCTACTGGGACGGATTCCGGTCGGATGCGCCCGAAGAGCCGCTGACCGACTTCACCAGGTGGGCCGACAAGTGGAAGGCGGTCCACGGACAGACCGCCGACCTCGAGATCGCGGTCGTTTCGCTTCCCAAAGGCGCTCCGGTCGGCATGGCCGGCAAGGCCTTCCGGATGGATTTCCGACCGGGAGACTGG
>Ga0302322_100006214_pt1 | contig 10559 bp, 7 predicted proteins | sample Fen_T0_2_FD_203757 | JGI IMG/M metagenome (GOLD analysis project Ga0302322, IMG submission 203757) | Peat permafrost microbial communities from Stordalen Mire near Abisko, Sweden - Fen_T0_2 | ecosystem: Environmental > Terrestrial > Soil > Wetlands > Permafrost | place: Sweden: Abisko... | reverse complement strand
GGGGCTGACCTTGGATCCCCGCCGTTGTGGCCCTACGATGTCCACAGGATGTCCCCAGGGCGTCCACAGCGCAGGGGGCCATATCTGGGTGGGGTTTGTCCACAGAATCCACAGGGGGTCCACAGATTTGCTGTGGACAACTACGTTTGTGCCAAATTTGGGGCTGCTGTCACCGGATGGCTACTCTTTGCGCACAGGCAACGTCCACAGGCTGTGGATAACTCCTGGGGAAGACGTGTGGATTCGCTGTGGATGCATCCGAAGGGTGACATCACCGGTGCCGAACGTGAGCGCCGTTCTCGGCCGAGTTATCCCCAGAGGTGGACAAACCCTGTGGATAGGCGGTGGACAACCGGTGGACAACGCCTGTGGATGAGCGGCTATCCACAATCCACAGGGATGTACACAGGGGTTCATGCACATGTCATCCACCGGTCCACAACGCGCTGAGCAGGCAATACGAGGGTTTTCCACAGAATCCACACCACCTATGACTACGAAGTAAATCTCTTTAAGAAGAGAAAAAAAGCAATCATCAGTGGGTGGAAAACTTTTGAGGTCCGGATTTGGCGGGGTCGGTGCACGACCGCCGCCTCGAAGCCCTAAGGTTCGATGAGCACAGCCACTCGATGCCCGGCCTCACCTCGATGCCCAACCGCACCAATGCCCCCGACCGCACCGAGGACGACCCGAGCACCAATTGCTTCGAGGACCACCCTCACCGAGTGACGACGCCGCACCAACCGGTCGGACCAGTCGGTGGAACCAGCGCCAGACACGCCGGGCAGCGCCAGACCCGGCCGAGCAGCACCAACCAGATCGAGCACCATCAGACCGGCCGCAAACAGGGATCCAGCACGATCGCAGCACCGTCTTGGCGAACATTCTGAGGTGGCATGACCGTAAGTGGCCCACCGCCGCCTACGCTCTGTCTCGATGAAAGAACGAGCGCACCGAAACGGACAGCACAGCACCGACAGCCGTAAGACACGGCGCCGCACGATGTACAGCTTGAGACGAGTCGACGCGGGAGGACCGCGATGAAGTTCCGAGTCGAGCGCGATGCGCTCGCCGATGCCGTTGCCTGGACTGCCAAGAGTCTGCCCAGCCGCACGTCCGCGGTCCCTGTGCTTGCCGGGATTCTGATGCGGGTCGGCGACGGCAGGCTGCAGGTGTCTGGCTTCGACTACGAAGTGTCCAGCCAGGTGACCGTCGAAGTGCAGGCGGACGCCGATGGCGCCACGCTCGTCTCCGGCAAGCTGCTGGCCGAGATCACCAAATCGTTGCCGGCCAAACCGGTGGACGTGGCCGCGGTGGGCTCGCACGTCGAGATCACCTGTGGCAGTGCCCGGTTCACGCTGCCGACGATGCCGGTCGAGGACTATCCGACGCTGCCAGAGATGCCAGAGATGGCGGGGACCGTCGATGCCGCCACGTTCGCTGGGGCCGTGTCGCAGGTGGCCATCGCCGCAGGCAAGGACGACACGCTGCCGATGCTGACCGGGGTCCGGATCGAGTTGGAAGGCAGCAAGCTGACGCTGCTGGCGACCGATCGCTACCGGCTGGCCGTGCGGGAGCTCGAGTGGCGGCCCGACGAGCCGGGCATGAGCCTGGCCGCGCTGGTGCCGGCCCGGACGCTCGACGACACCGCCAAGACGCTCGGACCGCTCGGCGGTTCGGTGACGGTTGCGCTGTCGCGGGGCGGACTGGGTGAGGGCATGATCGGGTTCGCCGGCGGCCCCCGACGTACCACATCGCGGTTGCTTGACGGTGACTTTCCGAAGGTGCGGGCCTTGCTGCCCGACACCCACAATGCGCAGGCGCGCATCCGCGTTTCGGCGCTCAACGAGGTCGTGCGCCGGGTCGGGCTGGTGGCCGAGCGGCAGACGCCCGTGCGCCTGTCGTTCAGCACCGACGGCCTCATCGTGGAGGCCAGCGGCAGCGAGGACGCGCGGGCCAGCGAGGCGATGGACTGCAACTACGACGGCGAGCCGATGACGATCGCCTTCAACCATCAATACCTGCTCGACGGGCTCAAGGCGCTCGACGCCCCGATTGCGGTGCTGTCGTTCACTGACCCGAAGAAGCCTGCGGTCATGTCCCCGGCCAAGGATGATGGAGAAATCGTCCCTGGGTACTGGTACTTGATCATGCCGGTTCGCATCGGCAGCTGATTCGGAGGCACCACACATGCAGCTCGGTCTTATCGGCCTGGGCAGGATGGGCTTCAACATGCGCGAGCGGCTGCGGGCCGCCGGGCACGAGGTCATCGGCTTCGACCATCACCCCGACGTCACCGACGTCGCTTCCCTCAACGAACTGGTGGAAAAGCTCGCCGCGCCCCGCGTGGTCTGGATCATGGTGCCGGTGCAGTTCACCGAGCCCACGATCGACGAGCTTTCCGGCCTGCTTTCCGCGGGTGACATCGTCATCGACGGTGGCAATTCACGGTTTAGCAACGACAGGCCGCGGGCGGAGCGGCTGGGCACGAAGAACATCGGTTACCTCGACGTCGGCGTCTCCGGGGGCATCTGGGGCCGCACCAACGGCTACGCGCTGATGGTCGGCGGCGAGAAGAAGTACGTCGAGCACTGCATGCCGATCTTCGAGGGCCTGAAGCCGGCCGGCGAGTTCGGTTTCGCCCACGCCGGCGGTCCGGGTGCCGGGCACTACGCGAAGATGGTCCACAACGGCATCGAATACGGGATGATGCACGCCTTTGCCGAGGGCTACGAGCTGCTTGAGGCATCGGAGTACGTGGAGAACATCCCCGAGGTCATCAAGTCGTGGCGGGCCGGATCCGTCGTACAGTCATGGCTTCTTGATCTTTTGGACCGGGCCCTCGACGAGGACCCGAACCTGGACGGTCTGAAGGGTTATGCCGACGACACCGGTGAAGGACGCTGGACGGTCGAGGAGGCAATTCGCCTCGCCGTGCCGATGAATGTGATCGCGGCGTCGCTGTTCGCCCGGTTCGCCTCGCGCCAGGACGACTCGCCGGCGATGAAGGCGGTGGCCGCACTGCGCAACCAGTTCGGCGGCCACGCCGTCAAAAAGGACTGAGGTTGTACGTCCGGGGACTCGAGCTCGTCGACTTCCGCAGCTATCAGCGGGTGGTCGTCGAGCTCGACCCCGGGCCGTGCGTGCTGACCGGGCCCAACGGGGTCGGTAAAACCAACCTCGTCGAGGCGCTGGCCTATGTGGCCACGCTGGAATCGCACCGGGTCGCCACGGATGCGCCGCTCGTGCGGTTCGGTGCGGACCGTGCGGTGGTCCGCTGCGCCGTTCTGCATGACGAGCGTGAATTGCTGGTCGAGCTCTCGATCGAGCCGGGCAAGGCCAATAAAGCGCGCCTGGGCCGTTCGCCCGTCACCCGGACCCGTGACATTCTCGGCGCCCTGAAACTCGTGCTGTTCGCGCCCGAGGATCTGTCACTGATCCGGGGCGACCCTTCAGAGCGCCGGCGGTACCTCGACGAGCTGCTCGTCGCCCGGCAGCCGCGATTCGCCGGGGTCCGTTCCGACTACGACCGGGTCCTCAAACAACGCAATGCGCTCTTGCGCAGCGCCTATCTGGCCCGCAAGACCGGCGGAAGCCGTGGCGGTGATCTGTCGACACTCGACGTGTGGGACACGCACCTCGCCCAGCACGGCGCCCAGCTGGTGCGGGCCCGGCTCGATCTGGTCGCCTTGCTCGCCCCGCACGTGGCCAAGGCCTATGCCGCGGTGAGCGCCAGCCGGTCCGACGCCCGGATCGCTTACAGCCCGTCGACGGACCTGCCGGAAGCCGGGATGCAGGCCGACATCGAGCAGGCGCTGCTGGCCGGGCTGGTCGAGTCGCGCAAGGCGGAGATCGAGCGGGGTGTCACGCTGGTCGGCCCACACCGCGACGAACTGACGCTCACGCTCGGTGAGCTGCCGGCCAAGGGCTATGCCAGCCACGGCGAGTCGTGGTCCTATGCCCTCGCGCTGCGGTTGGCGGCCTACGATCTGCTGCGGGACGACGGCGTCGAGCCGGTGCTGGTCCTCGACGACGTCTTTGCCGAGCTGGACACCGGCCGCCGGGAGCGACTGGCCGACCTGGTCGGCGGGGCGAGTCAGGTCATCGTCACCTGCGCGGTCGACGACGACGTGCCCCGCTCACTGCGCGGGGCACGCTACGAGGTGGGTGGAGGCGAGATTCGGCGTGTCTGAGGAAGCCGGCAGCGGCCCGGAGCTGGCCCGTGCGGCCGTCGAGGCGGCGCTGGCGAAACACAAGGCCAAGCCGCGCCGCAAGGCCGTCGGCGACCAGCCGGCCCGCCGCCGCGGCTACACCGGGCCGGGGCCGGATCCGCGCGACCCGCAGCCCTTCGGGGCCGTGCTGGAGCGGCTGGTCAAGCAGCGGGGCTGGTCGCGGCCGACCGCCGAGGCGACCGTCTTCGGCGAGTGGGAGCGGCTGGTCGGCGCCGATGTCGCCGCGCACTGCCGGCCGCTGAAGCTGGAGGACGGCGAGCTGACCGTCGAGGCGGAGTCGACGGCGTGGGCGACCCAGCTGCGGATACTGGCCGGCCGGCTGATCGCCCGCATCGCCGGCGAGGTCGGCCACAACGTGGTCAAGAAGCTGCACATCCACGGGCCGAGCACGCCGTCGTGGAGCCACGGCCCCAAGCGCGTGCGTGGCCGGGGGCCGCGCGACACATACGGCTGAGGGCTCTCAAAAGTCGGCGTAGACGGCGAATCCGCGGTTGGCGCACCGGCGGTAGAACTTGGCGAGCACGTCGAGCTCGGCGATGGAGTAGCTCCACTGCGGCGCGTTGCCCGCGTCGTCACGCAGCGCGTCGAGCCGGCTTTGCAGCCATCGTAGCTGCTGCTCGGCGAGGCGTGAGCCCTCCAGCGCTCTGCGCAGGACCGTGCTCACGGTCTCGAAGGTGATCTCATCGCCGTACTCCTGGTGGCCGTTGACGAACCGTTCGAGCCCGCCGGCGATCCACGCGCAGTCGTCGGGGCTGATGACGGGGTCCTCATCCTCCGCGGCGGCGTCAGTGGCGAACAACACGCCATTGAGCCCGAAGAGCAGGTCGACGAGCTCCGTATAACCGGTCACCCGCACGGTGCCCGTCTTCGCAACGTGGTCGGCCAGTGTCGCGGCCGGCACGGCATGCATCGGCAGTTTTTCCGCCAGCTCAGCAAAGTCGACGAACTCGGCCGGCGCCACCGGGTCGTAGAACCGTCCGGTGCGCGGCCACTGCACAGCGACGTTGTCCAGCCCCATCGCGCCCCTCATTTCGCACTTGACCCCGCGTACTTCCCGCGCCCCCACCCTGCGGCGGGGAACATACGGCACGAACGGCCGGTTGCGCGACCCCCCAGGGGCCAAAGACCAGGAGCCCGGATTCGGTACCTCCTGTGCCGCCCATCATCGCGCACCGGGACCCCTCCTGCGTAGGGGGACCTTCGCCCAGCACTGTTCGGGCCGCTACGGGGACTACAGGCCCGTCCCGGTGCGAAAATGTCGCCCGGGCACAGTAGGATTGCCACAGGTGTCCGGGGTTTCCGGGAGACCTATGCACCAGCCGATCACATCCCGCGCGCTCGCGACAGCGGGGGTCGGCTCGCCGGCGGTCAGAGTGCCCTGTTGATGGGGCACGGGCCACCGGCGTGCCCGCCCGCGCCCGCGTGCGCGCACCGACTCCGCACGAGACCCGGGGCGCCCATCAGCGCGGCCGGCCAGTGCGAGAAAGCGACCGAGGGTGGCAACAGACAAGCCCGAAAAGTCCTACGACTCCTCTTCGATCACCGTGCTCGAAGGGCTCGAGGCGGTCCGCAAGCGTCCAGGCATGTACATCGGCTCGACCGGCGAGCGCGGCCTGCACCACCTGGTGCAGGAGGTTGTGGACAACGCCGTCGACGAGGCCCTGGCGGGCTACTGCGACACCATCGAGATCACGCTGCTGGCCGACGGCGGCGTGCGGGTTGTGGACAACGGCCGTGGCATCCCGGTCGACATGCACCCCAAGGAGAAGCGGCCCACTGTCGAGGTCGTGCTGACCGTGCTGCACGCCGGCGGCAAGTTCGACGGCCAGGCCTACGCCGTCTCCGGCGGCCTGCACGGCGTCGGCATCTCGGTCGTCAACGCGCTCTCCACGCGCATCGACCTGGTGATCCACAAGGACGGGCACGTCTGGCGGCAGACCTACCGCAACTCCAAGCCCGACCCGCTGCAGAAGGGTGAGCCGACCGAGCTCACCGGCACGAGCGTCACGTTCTGGCCCGACCCGGAGATCTTCGAGACCACGGTGTTCGTCTACGAGACGATCTACCGGCGGACCCAGGAGATGGCCTTCCTCAACCGTGGCCTGACGATCGCATTGCGTGACGAGCGCCCTGACGCGCCGGAAGAGAAGAAGTCGGTCACCTTCTGCTACAAGGACGGCATCGCCGACTTCGTGCGGCACCTCAACGCCACCAAGACGCCGATCCACCGCTCGGTGGTCGAGTTCGGCGCCGATGGCGACGGCATCGCGGTCGAGATCGCCATGCAGTGGAACGAGTCGTACGGCGAGAGCGTCTACACGTTCGCCAACACGATCAACACGCATGAGGGCGGTACCCACGAAGAGGGCTTCCGCAGCGCCCTGACCACGGTCGTGAACAAGTACGGCGCCGACAAGAAGTTCCTCAAGAGTGACGAGAAGCTCACCGGTGAGGACATCCGCGAGGGGCTCGCCGCGATCATCTCGGTCAAGCTGGCCAACCCGCAGTTCGAGGGCCAGACCAAGACCAAGCTCGGCAACACCGAGGCCCGCAGCTTCGTGCAGAAGGTCTGCAACGAGTGGCTGGTCGACTGGTTCGACCGCAACCCGGCCGAGGTGAAGACCATCATCACCAAGGCGTCGCAGGCCGCCCGGGCGCGCATCGCCGCCTCGCAGGCGCGCAAGCTGGCCCGGCGCAAGTCGCTGCTGGAGTCCGGCTCGATGCCCGGCAAACTCGCGGACTGCCAGTCCAACGACCCCCGGGTCTGCGAGGTCTTCATCGTCGAGGGCGACTCGGCCGGCGGCTCGGCCAAGCAGGGCCGCGACCCCCGGGTCCAGGCGATCCTGCCGATCCGCGGCAAGATCCTCAACGTGGAGAAGGCGCGCATCGACCGCGTGCTGAAGAACAACGAGGTTCAGGCGCTCATCACCGCGCTCGGCACCGGCATCCACGACGAGTTCGACATCGAGAAGCTGCGGTACCACAAGCTGATCCTCATGGCCGACGCCGACGTCGACGGCCAGCACATCCAGACGCTGCTGCTCACGCTGGTGTTCCGGTTCATGCGGCCGCTGATCGAGCTCGGGCACGTCTACCTGGCGGCGCCCCCGCTGTACAAGATCAAATGGAACAAAAAGGGCGACGACGCGCAGTATGCGTACACCGACCGCGAGCGTGACGGGCTGATCCTGCTACGCCAGCAGAGCAAGCCCAACGCCAAGCCGGATGACATCCAGCGGTTCAAGGGCCTCGGCGAGATGAATTATCCGGAGCTGTGGGAGACCACGATGAACCCGGCGACCCGGATGTTGCGTCAGGTAACTCTCGACGATGCTGCAACCGCAGACGAGCTCTTCAGCGTCCTGATGGGCGAAGACGTGGAAGCTCGCCGCTCGTTCATCCAGCGGAACGCCAAAGACGTTCGGTTCCTCGACATCTGACCGGCGATACGGAGAAAAGGAATAAAGCGTGACGGAACCGAACACCACCCCTGAGACTCCCGAGGCGGGTGGATCCGCGGTAGACAGCCGCATCGAGCCGGTCGGCATCGAAGTCGAGATGCAGCGCTCCTACCTCGACTACGCGATGAGCGTGATCGTGGGACGCGCCCTGCCAGACGTGCGCGACGGTCTCAAGCCGGTACACCGCAAGATCCTCTATGCCATGTTCGACGGCGGCTACCGCCCGGACCGCGGCTACGTGAAGTGCGCCCGCGTCGTCGGCGACGTCATGGGCAACTACCACCCGCACGGCGACGCCTCGATCTACGACGCCCTCGTCCGGATGGCGCAGAGCTGGTCGCTGCGGTATCCGCTGATCGACGGCAACGGCAACTTCGGCTCGCCGGGCAACGACCCGGCCGCGGCCATGCGATACACCGAGGCGCGGCTCGACCCACTGGCCATGGAGATGCTGCGGGACATCGACGAGGACACCGTCGACTTCGTCCCCAACTACGACGGCCGGGCCCAGGAGCCCACGATCCTGCCGTCGCGGATCCCCAACCTGCTCGTCAACGGCAGCACGGGCATCGCGGTCGGCATGGCCACCAACATCCCGCCGCACAACCTGCGGGAGATCGCCGCGGCGGTCCAGTGGTGCCTGGACAACCCGGAAGCCGAGGAAGCCGAGACGCTCGACGAGCTCATCAAGATCGTCAAGGGTCCGGACTTCCCGACGAAGGGTCTGATCGTCGGCACCTCGGCGATCATTGACGCCTATCGGACAGGCCGCGGCTCGATCCGGATGCGCGCCGTCGTCGAGGTCGAAGAGGACCCGCGGGGGCGCACGATCCTGGTGGTCACCGAGTTGCCGTACGCGGTCAATCCGGACAACCTCGCCGAGCGCGTCGCCGAGCTCGTCAAAGAGGGCAAGCTCGCCGGCATCGCCGACATCCGCGAGGAGTCCTCCGGGCGCACCGGCATGCGGCTGGTCATCGTGCTCAAGCGCGACGCCGTCGCCAAGGTCGTGCTCAACAACCTCTACAAGCACACGCAACTGCAGGAGACGTTCGGCGCCAACATGCTGGCGCTTGTCGACGGCGTGCCCCGCACGCTCAACCTCGCGCAGTTCGTGCGGCACTACGTCACGCACCAGATCGAGGTCATCGTCCGGCGCACCGCCTACCGGCTGCGCAAGGCCGAGGAGCGCGCACACATCCTGCGCGGCCTGGTCAAGGCCCTCGACATGCTCGACGAGGTCATCGCCCTCATCCGGCGCTCCCCGAGCGCCGAGGAGTCGAAGAACGGCCTGATGAACCTCCTGGAGATCGACGACATCCAGGCCACCGCGATCCTCGACATGCAACTGCGCCGCCTGGCCGCCCTGGAGCGGCAGCGCATCTTCGACGAGCTCGGCAAGATCGAGATAGAGATCGCCGACTTCAAGGACATTCTGGCCACGCCGTCCCGGCAGCGGCAGATCGTGTCCGACGAGCTGGCCGAGATCGTCGCCCGCCGCGGCGACGAGCGGCGCACGCAGATCATCCCGTTCGACGGTGAGGTGTCCATGGAGGACCTCATCGCGCGCGAGGACGTTGTGGTGACAATCACCCGGACCGGCTACGCGAAGCGCACCAAGGTCGACCTCTACCGCTCGCAGAAGCGCGGCGGCAAGGGTGTCTCCGGCGCGACGCTGCGGCAGGACGATATCGTCAGCCACTTCTTCGTCTGCTCGACGCACGACTGGATGCTGTTCTTCACGAACAAGGGGCGGGTCTACCGGGCAAAGGCGTACGAGTTGCCCGAGGCCAGCCGGGTGGCGAAGGGACAGCACGTCGCCAACCTGCTGGCCTTCCAGCCCGACGAGCACATCGCGCAGGTGATCGAGATCCCGAACTATCAGGTGGCGCCCTACCTGGTGCTGTCGACCAAGGAAGGCCTGGTCAAGAAGACCAAGCTGGAGGAGTTCGACTCCAACCGGTCCGGCGGCATCATCGGGATCAACCTGCGCGAGGATGACGAGCTGGTCGGTGCGGCGCTGCTCGCCGCGGAGGACGATCTCCTGCTGGTGAGCAAGCACGCGCAGGCCATCCGGTTCACTGCCAACGACGACACGCTGCGCCCGATGGGCCGCGCGACGTCCGGGGTGATCGGCATGCGGTTCGCCGACGGTGACGAGCTGCTCGCCATGGAGGTCGTGCGGGAGGGGATGGACCTGGACGTTCTGGTGGCCACCGACGGTGGTTTTGCCAAGCGGACTCCCATCGAGGAATATCCGGTACAAGGGCGCGGCGGCAAGGGCGTCCTCACCGCTAAAATCACCTCGCGGCGCGGAGGTCTCGTCGGCGCGGTGGTGATCAGTCCGGATGATGAGTTGTTCGCCATCACATCCAATGGTGGCGTGATCCGGACTCCCGTGAAGCCTGTACGACGTACGAGGGATCGGAACACAATGGGGGTCAAGCTCATGGACCTCCCGGAGGGTGTGACCATCGTCGCGATCGCCCGTAACGCCGATGAGCCCGACGAACAGGACTAGTTGATGACAGACACACAGGCGAAGTCGGGGACCGCCTCGGCAGCAACCGATGAGGCCAAGCGGGCCGGAGAGGCTGCCATGACGGGATCTGACTCGGGGGCGCCTGCCGCCGGCGGCGACGGTGCGGTCAACGGGAGCAGCCTGCCCGGTGAGACCACATCCGGCGGCACGCCGAAGTACATGCGCGCGCCGGGGATGCCCCCGCCGCCCGATTCGCTGACGGTGCCGCTCCAGTCGCCGTCTTCGGGTGCGGGCAGCTCGTTGCCCCCGCCCATCTCGATCCCGGTCAGCGTCGGCCCGGCGCCCGGCACCGCGAGCGTCTCGGCGATCGCCCGGGCGGCCGTGCGC
>Ga0302322_100006212_pt1 | contig 10559 bp, 8 predicted proteins | sample Fen_T0_2_FD_203757 | JGI IMG/M metagenome (GOLD analysis project Ga0302322, IMG submission 203757) | Peat permafrost microbial communities from Stordalen Mire near Abisko, Sweden - Fen_T0_2 | ecosystem: Environmental > Terrestrial > Soil > Wetlands > Permafrost | place: Sweden: Abisko... | reverse complement strand
CCAGGCGCGCGGCCTCCAGGCCTTGGGGGGTGCCACCCTTGCCACCAAAACCACCACCCACAAACGGCGTGATGACGCGGACATTCCGGGGGCTCAGAGCCAAGGTCTGGACCAGCTGTCCCTTCAGCAGGAAGGGCGCCTGGGTGGAGGCCCAGACGGTGAGTTTCCCCTTCTCCCACTGGGCCACTGCCGTGTGGGGTTCCATGGGCGCGTGGGCCACGTAGCTGTTCAGGTAGGTGGCGTCCAGCCGGTGCTCTGCCTTGGCCTCCCCGGCTTTGATGGAGCCCTTGGCCGCCAGTTCTTTGGCGGGCGGCGCGGCCTTCAGCAGGTGCTCGAAGATGGTCTTGTCATCGTGGACGGAAGGCGAGGGCTGGTACTTCGCCTTCACGCGGCCCAGGGCCTCCCGGGCCACATCAGGCCGGGCGTGCAGCACGGCCACCAGATCCCCATCCCGGAGGATCTTCACTCCGGGCACCTTCTCCGCCTCTGACACGTCCACGGACAGCAGCTTGGCCCCGTGGGCCGGGGGACGCAGGAGGCAGGCCTGGAGCGTGCCCGGAGGCACGATGTCCGCCGCGTACTTGGCCGCGCCCGTCACCTTGGCACGGCCGTCCTTGCGGACCGCGTCCTTGCCCACCAGCGAGAACTGGGACACGGGCTTCACCTTCACATCCTGCAGGTGGCGCTCGATGCGCTGGCCCTGGACCAGCTCGCCGTAGGAAACCTGTCTCGCGGGATCGCCGACCACTGACACGTTGCCATCCTGCACCTGCAGGCGATCGACAGACACAGCGAGTTTTTCGGCGGCCAACTGCACCAGCACGGCCCGGGCCTCGGCGGCGGCACCACGCAGCACTGGCCCGAACTGCCAGACACTGAGGGAGCCCCAGGTGCCTTGGTCCCAGGGGCAGAGATCGGTGTCACCCATGAGCATGTCCACCCGCTCCAGCGGCACATCCAGTTCCTCCGCGGCCAGCATGGCCAGGGCGGTCATGCTGCCCTGGCCCATCTCGATCTTGCCCACGAAGCAACCCACGCGGCCGTCCGGGCCGATGCGGAGGTAGGCGTTGAAGTCCTTGGGATAGCCGGGCCGTTCGGCGGGCTTCTCGGTTTCCTGGAAGGACGCCGATAGCGGGAAGGTCACGAACAGACCGAAAGCTCCGGTGACTTTGAGAAAGTCGCGCCGGTTCATCGGGCACCCCCCTTCCCGGCGGCGGCTTCGACGGCGGCCAGGATCCGCACGTGGGCCCCACAGCGGCAGAGGTTGCCATCCAGGGCCTCGGCCACCCGCTGGCGGTCCGGCTGCGGTGTCTTCTTCAGCAGCGCCACCGTGCTGAGGATCATGCCCGGCGTGCAGAACCCGCACTGGTAGGCGCCGTGATCCAGGAAGGCCTCCTGCACCGGATGGAGGGCGCCATTCACCTCCAGACCTTCGATGGTCGTCACCACCTTGCCCGCAGTCGCTTCCAGGGTGGTGGAGCAGGAGCGCACGGCTTCGCCATCCACCAGCACGGTGCAGGCACCGCAGAGGCCTTCCCCGCAGCCGATCTTGGTGCCCGTGAGGCCCAGGTCGCCTCTCAGGACATAGGCCAGCATCCGGCTGTCATCGGCGTCCACCGAGACCTTCCGGCCGTTGAGGGTGAACGAAACGGTCTTGGCCATGATGGCACCTCCCCTGTCCGTGGTTTCCTGGACCATCGATCTGGACCAATGATCCGCGAGCCACACGGGCGATCCCAGCATTGTCCTACCACCCACAAGGCCACCCTTGGCCCATCTGAATTCAGGCGCATGCGCGCCTCGCCTCAGCCTTGAAGCCTTCTTGCTCATCTTCGGTTGGAGCTGCCCCTCATGGATTGACGCTCTGTCTGCGCTGACTTGTCCTTCCCTGCTATCGATCACGAATCGCGACCATCACTCAGGCCGGAGGCCACCTGTTGAGCCGCAGCTGATCTGATTTCACGCGCCAGCGTTGCTGACTTGGTGGGCCTGAGGCGGCGAGGACTCGCAGCGGTTGTTGGAAGCTCAGTGGGCCGAGGGAATCGCGACCAATTCTCCTGACTGATGCCTCTTCAGCTCAGGTCTGCCCCAGCCATTCCTGGATCTAAAGCTGAAACTGGCCCAGATGACCTGAACCTGTTTACCCCAGTCGCACAGTCCACCGCAGCGCCCGGCCAGGCCGGATTGTGAAGACTGGTGATGCGTCAACCTCTTGAGGCAACTGACCTCAATCCCAGCGGTCCTTCATCTTGATCGAGTAGGCCGGTGGCTGTTCGGCCCCTTTTCCCCTAAATTGAATAAAATATAATAGTTAACAAATGGATCGAGAATTGCTTTAAACCACGCATGTGCATGGGGAAACCATCCAAGACGCCAACAGCAAATCAACGACGTGTCGAAGATCGACCTTCGAGCCCTTCCCTGCGAACCATTGGATGCGGCCTTTCGCTTGCTCTTTTGTTCGCATGCGCAGTTCCGCACCTCCGGGCGCAAGAGTTCAGTGTGCTCGGCGGAACCATGAGGACGATCGACCCTAAGCAATCGACCTACTCCTGGCAAATCGATTACCGTCAGGATTTTTACCGTAATATTGCGGCGTCGATCACCTATATCAACGAGGGGCACGTACCCGGCCATCACAGGGATGGTTATGCCGTAGAGGCCTGGGCACGAATGCCTTTCGCCCAGAATCGCTTCTCGGTTTCACTCGGTCTCGGGACCTATTCCTTCTACGACACGCAATTGATGACAAGCGGTACCGTGGAGAACATCCACGGCACCGCCCCGATCATCAGTGTGGCTGCGACGGGTCAGCTTTCGAAGCGGGCCTTCTATCGGCTTACGCTCAATCACATCCTCCCGGCACACGAGATGAAGGCGGACAATGCGGTCATGGGGATCGGCTACTGGTTCGGCCAGTATGAGAAACCTACTCCAGGCGGATTGGGCCACGCTCCGGATGAACAGGCTTCGGTCACCGAGAATGAACTGACCATCTTCGGTGGCCAAAGTGTGGTGAATACTTTCTTTAGCCAGTCTGGCCGGGCCTACGCCATTGAGTACCGTCGCGGAATCATCCGCCACGTGGACTGGACTGCCACCTTGATCTACGAAGGCAATCCGGAGATTGTCCGCCGCAGCGGTTTCGCCGCCCAGGCATGGGCCGTCAATAATTTCTTCGCGGACCGTGTCTCCATCGGCATCGGTCTTGGTCCCTATGTCTATATCGATCGAAAACATCCGGTTGGAACTGGCCAACTCAGCCCGGCCGCCATCGCCCCGCTGGCCTCCCTCACACTTTCCACACGACTCTCTGAAGGTTGGTACCTGCGCCTGATCGTGGATCGGGTGGCGAGCAGCTACAACCGCGATGCGGATATTTTTCTCTTGGGGCTAGGCTACCGTTGGTGATGGCGCTACCACCCACTTGCGAGGCCGGAAACGGCCCGATCTGCATCACCCCAGCCGCACGGTCCGCATGTAGCGCTCGGCCAGGCCGGGATTGTGGGTGACCAGCAGGGTGGTGGGGCGCAACTCGGCGTGGAGGCCCACCAGGAAGCCGAACACCTCCACAGCGGTGGCGGGATCCAGGTTACCGGTGGGTTCGTCCAGGAGCAATAAGGTGGGCGTGCGGGGGGGCCCGGGCCAGGTCCGCCCGGGCGGCTTCGCCACCGGAGGGCTAGCGGGCATGCGCTACCCGAAGGTTCCGTGGCCCACGATGGCTAGCAGCTGATTGGTCCATGCTTCGGCCCGGTCTAGGGCGATTCGCACTTCCAGATCAGGATCGGGTTCGTAAGGTCGTCCCGAGTGTTTTCTGACGCTGGTCTGGGCCAGCAGGTCGTTTTGCAGGAAGACGTCAACCGACTTCCCTGCGGCCGACTCGGCATCCACCCGATGCTTCTGCTGCAGGGCCAGTAACCGGTCCTGCTTGGCCTGACCCTTTGCCAGCATGGCCCGGTCAATGGGCCGCGATTCCCTTCAGTTGCTCCAGCCGGATCCGCCAGGGTGCGGCTTTGGCGCCGTGGCCCCTGCCGGGCTCGGCGGTCTCCCAGGAATCGAAAAACCCAACCAGGATCTCCAATGTCCTTGGATAGGTTTCCGCTGCCATGCCCTTGCCGCTGGCCAGCACCCGCGCACCCTCCAGGAGCAGCGGTTCAGCCTCCGCAAACCGCTGCTGCTGGGCCAGCGCCCGGCCAAGTGAGACCCAGCCATAGCCGGTCCGCCCGTGGTCCTTGCCCAGGACACGCACGGTCATCGCCGCGCCCTCGCGGAGGACGGGTTCCGCTCCAGCCGGGTCGCCCTTGACGATCAGGAACCGGCCCAGGTTGAGCAGGGTGTTCGCCACCTCCGGATGATCGGCCGGAAACAGCCGGCGGAGCACCGCGATGCACTCGCGGTAGTGGCCCTCCGCCCCCGCCATGTCCCCGCGTGCCTGGAGCACGAGACCCAGGTCATTGAGCGAGAGGGCGATGTCCCGGTGGTCACCCGGGTAGAGCCTCCGGCGCATCGCCAGGGTCTCCCGCTGGAGGCTCTCGGCTCCGGCCAGGTCCCCCTTGCGCCGCAGCACGCCCGCCAGGTTGTAGAGGGTGGTCGAGGTGTACTCGTGGTCTCCCGGGAAGAGCCGCTTGTTGATCGCCACCGCTTCGCGGAAGACTGGCTCCGCCGCGGCCAGATCCCCCTTGGCGTCCAGGACCCAGGCGTAGTCGCTGAGGGCACTCGCTACATCCTGGTGGTCTGTGGGATGGAGCTGTCTCTGCATGGCCAGTCCTTCCCGGAAGAGCGGTTCGGCCCCCGCCAGATCGCCCCGCAGGGCGAGCACCTGGCCCAGGGTGCCGAAGGCGATGGCCACATAGGGGTGGTCCCCGGGATGGAGCCGCCGGTTCATGGCCAGCGCCTCACGCTGCAACCCTTCGGCCCCGGCCAGGTCGCCCTTCGTCTGCAGAAGGACCCCCAGGCTGGTGAGGGCGCTGGCGAGGTCCGGATGGTCGCCCTTGAACAGCCGCTGGCGCATGGCCAGCGCCTCGCGGAACAGCGGCTCCACCGCCTTCACGTCGCCGCGGGCGAGCACGGTCCGTCCCAGCAGGTCCAGGCAGGCCCCCACCTCTGGATGATCGCCCTTGAACAGGCGCTGGCGCATGGCCAGCGACGCCCGGAACAACGGCTCGGCTTCCGACAGGAGGCCACGATCCAGTCGCAGGTAGGCCAGCGAGAAGAGGGCACTGGCTATATCCGGATGGTCGCCGGAATGGAGGGACCGGGCCAGGACCTGCGCCGGTTCCAGCATGGCGTTGGCCGGTTCGAAGGCAGCCAGTTCCCGGTAGGCGTCGCCGATGGTGAGCCGCAACCGCAGCTCGGCCTCGGGGGCGGTCCGGAGATCCCCCTTGGTGATGCGTGCGGCGGCCATGTCCATCATCTCCCGCAGCATGGTTGCGTCGCGGCCGCGGGCCACGCTGGGGCCGGCGCCCTTGAGGGTGTCGCCCATGAACCCTGCGATCATTTCGGCCCGCTGCAGGGCGGTCTCGGAGCGCACCCGCAGGCGGGCCTGCTCCCGCTCCGCGAGGCGGGCCAGGTCGCGCTGCTGGTCAGCGATCCGCCGCTGGGCACCCTCCGCCTGTTCCGCCGCCCGTGCCCGGTCACGTTCCTGGGCCGCCCGCCGGCCCTGCTTTGCTTCCGCCAGCCCCGCCGCCTGGGCCAGGTCCCGCTGCTGCCGGGCCACCTTGGCCTGCCAGGCAAAGGCCGCCAGGCCGGCGATCAGGCTCACTGCTACCGCCGCGCCTGCAGTGGCAGCCCCGCGGTGCCGGCGGAGGAACTTCCCCAGCCGGTAGCGGGTGTTGGGGGGCCGCGCCTCCACCACCTCGTCAGCAAGGTAGCGCTGGATGTCTCGTGCCAAGCCGTTGGCGGTCTCGTAGCGGCGCTCGCGCTGCTTCTCCAGGCACTTCATCACCACCCAGTCCAGGTCGCCGCGAAGGATGGACACCAGTTTCCCGGGTTCCGTCTGGCGGGCCGCCGCCAGATCCTTCAAGGTGATCTCTGAGGACAGGCGCCTGGATGGTTTTGGGGGATCCTCCTCCTGAATGAGCCGGATCATTTCCGACAGGGCGACCTGCTTCAGCCGGCGGGCGTCGATGGGCCGCTGGCCTGTCAGCAGCTCGTAAAGGATCACGCCCAGGCTGTAGATGTCTGCCCGGGTGTCGATGTCCGTTCCCAGGAAACCCGCCTGCTCCGGGGCCATGTATTCCAGGGTGCCGATGACCGCACCCATCTGGGTGGCCATGGACATGTCCAGCTGGCTGCCTTTGGCCGCCTTGGCCACGCCGAAGTCGATGACCTTGGGCGTCGGCTTTCCATCCACCCGGGTGACCAGGATGTTGCCGGGCTTCAGATCCCGATGGACGATGCCCTTCTGATGGGCATGCTGCACCGCCTGGCAGATCGGAACGAAGAGCTCCAGCCGCTGCCGGGGCGTGAGGCGCGCCTCGTCACAGAACCGGGTGAGGGATTGGCCGTCCACCAACTCCATCACGAAGAAGGGCTGGCCCGTGGGCGTCAGGCCCGCATCGAACACCTTGGCGATGTTGGGATGATCCATGAGGGCCAGGGCTTGGCGCTCCTGCTCGAAGCGGGCCAGCACCGACCTGGAGTCCATGCCCGCCTTGACCAGCTTCACGGCCACGGGGCGTTTCACTGGCTCCGACTGCTGGGCCGACCAGACCGAGCCCATGCCACCCTCGCCGATTTCCTCGATCAGGGTGTAGCGCCCGGCCAGCACGGTGCCCGGCTGTGCGGCCGATGCGTGAACCGGGGAAGCTCCCGGCAGCGATTTTGTGAGCAGCTTGGAGAAGGGATCCGCGTGGATGGAACGCTGGGGGAAGGCTCCCGGTCGCTCATCGGCCTGGCCCAGGGCCGCCAGCTGCTGCTCCACGGCAGCCCACAGGGGCAGGTCATCTCCGCAGGTACTCGCCAGGAATGCCGCGCGACGGTCAGGTGCCAGTTCCCTCGCAGCGAGGAACAGGTCGTGGGCCCGATTGGAATCGATGGACATGCCCTGGCCTTGGAAGTTCCATGATCATGCATGGCGAGGGCAGAATAAGAATTGAAAAACATGAAAAATGGTAAAAAAGGCAAACCTATTGAATGCCAAAACGGCTCAGGGCACCCGTGATGAGATCGGCTAACTCCTTCATCCCTATTCACAACGAAGCCATGAAATGTGAAACCGCTTACCCTAGCCGCACGGTCCGCATGCAGCGCTCGGCCAAGCCGGGATTGTGGGTGACCAGCAGGGTGGTGGGTCGCAGCTCGGCGTGGAGGCCCAGCAGAAAGCCAAACACTTCCTCGGCGGTGGCGGGATCCAGGTTGCCAGTGGGTTCGTCCAGGAGCCAGAGGGTGGGCTTGCGCACCAGGGCGCGGGCCAGGCCCACGCGGGCCGCCTCGCCCCCGGAGAGCTGGCCGGGCATGCGCTCACCTAGATTGCCGAGACCCACGGTGGCCAGCAGTTCTCGGATCCAGGCTTCGGCCTTGTCTGATACTTCGCCCTCGATGAGCAGGGGCATGCGCAGGTTTTCCAGCACGGTGAACTCGGGCAGCAAGTGAGGCTGCTGGAAGGCCAGACCCACCCGGCGGCGCCGGTAGAGGGCCCGGGCCTCAGAGCCTTCGGGCACGGGTTCCCCGTCGACGGAAATGCTCCCGCTTTCCCAGTGGTCCAGGCCCGCCACGCAGTTCAGCAGAGTGGTCTTCCCCACGCCGGACACGCCCACGACGGCACAGAGGCTGCCCGCCTCCACCTCCAGATCGAAGCCATCGAACACGGGATGGGCATTGCCCGGATAGGTCTTGTGCAGGCCCTGGATGGAAAGCGTCTGGCCGATCATTCCGCCCTCAGCGCGTCGACGGGGTCCAGGGCGGCGGCCTTCTTCGCGGGGTACCGCGCGGCCAGCCAGGACACGAGCAGGGGAAAGACGGCCACCAGCACGATGTCCGACACCTTGAGCCGGAAGGGCATGTAGGTGATGAAGTCGTAGACGGCAGCGGGCAGTTTGAGCAGCTTGAAGTGATCGAGGATCCAGCACAGGGGCACGCTGGTGCCCAGGCCCCAGGCCGTGCCCACGGCGCCGATGCGCAGGCCCTGCAGCTCGAAGAGGCGCTGGATCTGCCGGGGCGTGGCGCCCAGAGCCAGCAGCACCCCCAGGTCGCGGCGCTTCTCGGTCACCAGCAGCACCAGGGAGGCCACGATGTTGAAGGCGGCCACCAGCACGATGAGGCTGAGGATCGCGGCGAAGGCCCACTTCTCCACCATGAGCGCGGCGAAGAGGGCCTTGTTGGAGTCCCGCAGATCCGTGGCCTGGTAGGCCGGGCCCAGCGCTTCAAGCACCCGGGGTTTCACTTCGGCGATGGCGTCGATGCCCTTGGCGCGGACCTCGATCATCTCGGCCCGGCCCTCGGACCGGGCGATGCGCATGGCGTCCCCCAGGTGGATGAAGGCCCAGGCCTTGTCGTACTCTGAGCTGTGGCTGTGGAAGGTGCCGGCCACCCGGAAGGCGGCTACTTTCGGTTGCTGGCCACCGAGGCCCAGCTCCAGGCGGAAGAAGGCCAGGGCCACGGTGTCGCCCACCTTCAGGCTGAGCCGCTGGGCCAGTTCCTTGCCCAGGATGATGTCGCCTTCCTTCAGCTGCTCGATGGGCGCGGGTTGCACGGAATCGAAAATGCTCGAGGTGCCATGGGCCGTGGCCGGATCCACGGCCTTCACCACGACGGTTTCGGGCGGCATCTCGCTATCGGGACGCCGCAACAGACCCTTCTCCAGACGGATCGGTGAGGCCGCCTGCACGCCGGGCACGGCGCGGATCGTCTTCAGGGCGCCCTCGGTGTCCGGGATGTCTCCGGCCAGATGGAACACGGTGAAGTGGGCCGTGGCGCTGAACAGGGTGGCCTGGATTTCTTCGCGGAAGCCGTTCATCACCGCCAGCGTCACCACCATGGCGAAAACACCAAGGGCCGTGCCGCCCCGGGCGAAGCGCACCATGATTCGCACGAAGGCCCCCTTGCGGTGGGTCTTCAGGTAGCGGTCGGCGACGGTGCGTTCAAACAAGGGCATGGCACCAGAGTAGCCTGCCGGACGCTAGCCGATGCCCAGGTGCCCTTCGAGCATCTGAAGGAAGTCCGGGTCCAGCTCGTAGGGTTTCACCAGCAGCTGGGCCAAGCCCACTTCCTGAGCCCCGAGGACCAGTTCTGCATCCACGGAAGCCGCCGCCAGGACCACGGGAATGTTTTCGTCCTCCAGGCGCTGGCGCACCAGGGAGGCCAAGGGAAGGCCCTGGAGTTCGGCCACGCCCCCATCCACGAACACCAGCTGGACTTCTTCCAGGAAAGCCAGCAGCTCGGTGAGGGTCGCCGCGACCCGCACCCGGCCGTAGCCATCATTGGTCAGGAAAGCCGCCAACATACTCCGATCCGGCCCTTCGGGCATGGCCAGGAGGATGCCGCGGGAGCGCTTCTTCACCCGAAGCAGGGCGGAGCCGCGGGTGGCCTCTGGGGGTTCCGGCGCGGTGCTGGCGGATGGGTCAGGCATGGGCACTGGCACGGGCGCAGGGGCGACTGGTGCTGGTGCCATTGGAGGGGTCGGTGGGGCTTCAGGAGCCTTGGCTGCCACCGGCCTGGGCGCAGTCGGTTCGATGGGGGCTTCAGCCGGGGCGGATTTGGGTTCCTGGGGCCGACGGACCTTGGGGGGGACGGTGGTTGGGATCGCACCGGCCCGGCCCGCCACCAGGGCCTTCACGGGTCCGAGGAGGGATTCCTTGCCTGCTTCAAAGACGAACCCGATGGAGAGCCCGTTGCCCTCGGAAGCCACGTGGGTCACCGTGCCGGCGAGTTCGATCAGGGGGCACTTGGGCAGCTTGCTGAGCTTGATCAGCATGAAGGGCTCACCCGCCGACACGAGGTTCGGACCCAGGTGCATGGGGCCCTGGGTCTTCACGTTCATGGCCCGCCCCACCTTCATGCAGAAGCCGGCCTCGGAGATGTTGTCGACGGTGCCTGTGAGGCCGATGCCCTCGAACAGTCCCGTCAGGGCGATGGCGATGGCGCCCTCCCGCTGGTTCAGGCGGGCCCGGGGCTTCCTGCGCCGTTCCGCCAGCTCGATGCTCGAGGGCAGGTCCAGGATCATGGTGCCGGTCTTCAGGTCCTGAAGCCGGCCCTTGGTCTTCAGGCGCAGGCCATCGAGGTAGAAGATGAGCCCGACGCTTTCGCCCTTCTCGGCCATCACGCGTCCCTGGGTGGCGAGCGTGATCCGTTCCTCGGTGACAGCGACCAGGGAGGCGGGGGTCTCGCGCCCTTTGGGGTCCAGGGCGACCAGGGTCGCCCGCACGCGCTGGGCATCTTCCAGGTAGGCCAGGACCAAGTCGGAACCTTCCGAGGGCTTGGCTTTTTTCGTCCTGAACATGGCCATGTTGAGGGGGCTCCAGGTTCACTGCATCGTCCATCATGCCAGGGGCTTGATTATTGCCGTCGGGACAGTCAGCTTTGCGATATGGATGAATCGCCTCTCGGTTGTCTGCTCATCG
>Ga0302322_100006211_pt1 | contig 10560 bp, 9 predicted proteins | sample Fen_T0_2_FD_203757 | JGI IMG/M metagenome (GOLD analysis project Ga0302322, IMG submission 203757) | Peat permafrost microbial communities from Stordalen Mire near Abisko, Sweden - Fen_T0_2 | ecosystem: Environmental > Terrestrial > Soil > Wetlands > Permafrost | place: Sweden: Abisko... | reverse complement strand
GAGTTTGGCAGCAAGCCGCGCCGGGTGGCCGACAAAATTCCGAGAACCAACAGCGCCCCGCCGAGCGTCGAGGCTGCGATCGTGGCCTTTTTGAAGGGCTTCAGCGAACCCGGCGTGGTGTCGAGCAACATGACGATAAACAGGAACAGCGCCACGACTGCGCCCGCGTACACGAGCAGCAGCACAAAGGCCAGCAGCGCGGCGTCGAGCAGGACGAACAGACCGGCCACGCCGACCAGCGAGAGCAGCAGGAACATTGCGGCGTTGACCGCGTTCTTGTTCCAAACCACGAGCGCAGCGCTGCCGAGCGTGATGAAACTGAAGGTGTAAAAGAGAAAATCAGACATCGCAGTGAGTAGCGGACAGTGAGTGGCGGGTGGTGAGTAGCCGAAGCCAGCCAAACACCACGTCTCCGTGATGCTCGCTACCTGCTACTCGATGCCCGCTACTTGTATTCTTCATTAGTGTGCGTTGCCGTGCTCGGCCGCGTCCTTCTTTTTGTCCCACTTGAAGTGCTGGTCGGGCAGCGTGCCGCCCAGTTCGTACAGCCGGGCCTTGTCGTTGACCATCTCGGCCCGGGTGTAACCAGTCATCGAATACTGGTTCTGCAGGAAGATCGCCTCCTCGGGGCATACTTCCTGGCAAAGTCCGCAGTAAATGCACCGCAGCATGTCGATGTCGAAGGCCTTGGGTCCCTTCTCGACGTGCGCACGCTCGGGTTGGTCCGCGGGCACCTCGCCCGGGGTGATGCGGATCGCTTTCGGCGGGCAGACGAATTCGCACAACTGGCAGGAGACACATTTCTCGCGCCCGTGCGGGTCCTTCACCAAAGTCGGCACGCCGCGATAACCGGGCGGAATGACCGGCCGTTGCTCGGGATATTGAAGCGTGACGGTCTTCGAGAACAGGTGGCGCATCGTCACCTTCATGCCCGCGAGGATCTGCGGGATGTAGAAGCGCTCGGAGAGCGAGAGAGATTTGCGGTCGACGACGTAGGCCATGGCGCTCAGAGGGTGGAAGGTTTTTTCGGGAACGCGAGGGCCACCCAGGCCGCCACGATGGTGCCTGCCGCCAATGCCGCCCAGGCGAGGGTTCCCAGGTCGAGCTGGCGAATGGCGACGGCCAGTACGTAGAAGACGAGGTTGCCGATGGCCAAGGGCAGCAACTTCTGCCAGCCGAGCTTCATCACCTGATCATAACGGAAGCGTGGAACGGTCCAGCGCACCCACATAAAGAGGAAAATGAAAGCCAGGACCTTCCCGATGAAAATGACGATGGAAAGAAGGCCGAGCAGGATTGGCTTGTCGGCCAGGTGCAGCCACGCGGCCACGTCCGCCAGCGGCACCCAGGGGAGCGGATTCCAGCCGCCGAGGAACAGCAGGATGAAAACGGCCGAGCCGACCATCATGTGGCCGTACTCGGCGACGAAGAAGAGGCCCCACTTCATCGAGCCGTACTCGGTGTGAAAGCCACCCACGAGATCGGCTTCACCTTCAGCCATGTCGAACGGCAGGCGGTTCGTCTCGGCAAAAAGGGAAACGAGAAACACGATCGCCGAGATCGGCATGATGAAGATGAACCACATGCCCCCGAGGAAGCCGGGTTGGCTCTGGAACTCCACCGCCCGGGCCAGACTCAGCGAACCGGTCATGCCCGGAGCGTTGATCCACAGAAACACGGGAATCACCGCCAAGGTCATCGACAGCTCATAGGAAATCAGCTGCGCCGAGGCGCGAATGCCGCCGAGAAAGGGGTATTTTGAATTCGAGGCCCAGCCCGCGAGAATCAGCGCGTAGACGCCGAGCGACGACACGGCGAAGACTGCGAGCAATCCGACATCAACGTTGGCCAGCATCAGCGGCACGACATGGCCCGAACCGTCGACATAGCCGCCAAACGGAACCGCACAAATCGTCGTCAGGGCCGGGATCATCGCCACGACCGGCGCGAGCAGGAAGTAGAACTTGTTCACGTGTCCCGGGACCGGATCCTCCTTGAAGAACATCTTGAGGCCGTCGGCCATCAGGTGAAACGCCCCGAGGCGCTGCAGGAACGGGCCGAGGATGGGCACCCACGCAAACCAGAACGGCATCGCGCGATTCGGACCGGGCCGGCCCTGCATCCACGCCGAGACCTTGCGCTCCACCAGCGAACACGCGCCGCCGATCGGGAAGATGACACCGATCACGCACAGGCCCTTGATCACCGCCTTCAGGAGCGGATCCAGACCCAGCCAAATTTCGATCAGCTTGTTCATGCGGTAAGAAAATGTAGGGCTGGCGATGGTCGCCGTGCCTCGTTCGCGGCCCTGCTGTTCCGGGCGCAATTTCGGTAGGGGCGCTTGCCCTCAAGCGCCCTCAGGCCGTTAGGGGCAACGGCCCCTACCCGCTGGAAATGAGCGTCGGTCGGTTTCTCGTGTAGGGCTGGCGCTTGTCGCCAGGCCTCGCTCGCGGCCCGCCGACCAGCGGCGGCCCTACCATTCGCGGCACCATTTCGGTAGGGGCGCTTGCCCTCAAGCGCCCTCGGGCCGTTGGGGGCAACGGCCCCTACCCGCTGATCTGTGCAGTAAGTCGACATATCAGGTGGCGGCAACAGCCGGAGCTGCGGGTTTAAAGTGAAGCGTCTCGCCTTCCACGAACGGCAGCGCGGACCACGGGGTGCCGTCGAGCAGCAGACCGGTGGCGGGAAGATTCGCGTAGGTGATCGTTGCCAGCGCCTTCACTTCGGCGGCGAGCGCGGACCACAACGCGCCGAAATCGGACGAGACCGTGGCGCCGCCCACGGCACTGAGCAGGTTGCTCAAGGTGACATGATCGTCGCTCACGCCGGCGGGACCGGGCACCGCCTTCGCAAACTTCTGCAGGCGGAACTGCTGGTTCACGAAGGTGCCGCTCTTCTCGAAAACCGTCAGGGTCGGAATCACGACCTTGGCCGCCTCGCTGGTCGCGTTCCGGTGCGTGCCAAGGTAAACCACTGAAACCTTCGCGAGCTGCGCGGCACTCAGGCCGGCCGCGGCGAGATCCTCGCCAAGCGAAAGCACCGTCTTCACCTTGCCCGCGTCAATCTCGGCAGCGAGCGAGGCCAAGCCACCGAAGCGGACATCGCTCGAAGCAGTCGCCACCCCAACGGCCGGCAGCGCGGAGATCAGGCCGGTGACGAGCGCGCCACGTAGGTTCGGATTTCGATCGGCGGAGACCAAAATCTTGTCGCCCTTCCCCACCCGACTGACGAGATGCACCGAGGCCTTGAGGGCGTCCGCGATCTTCTTGGTGAGAAACTGTTCTTCGACGGTACTGCGACCGGACCCGACGACGGCCACGCCGCCGGCCGAGAGCAAGTCCACGGCTGCCTTGAGCGCCATTTCGTTGGCCGTGGCGGAACCATTGATCGTCGGCGCCAGCAGGCGGCTGTCATCCTTCACCTGCTTGTAGAGCACGCGGCCGGAGTCGGCCATCCAGGTGTCGTTGACCGCGTCGTTTTGCCGCGGCGTGATCCGGTAAATGGCCCCCTCGCGACTCCACACCTCGGTGTTGGCGCCGACGGACGATTCGGTGTCGATGCTCGGCGTCTGCTTCAGGAACCAGACGCGCATCTTGAACCGAAAATCGGTGCTGGTAAGCGCGCCGACCGGGCAGATGTCGACGGTGTTCAGCGAATAATTGTTCTCGAGCTTCTTGCCGGGATAGCACGTCAACGTGCTGTAGCTGCCGCGGTCGATGAAGCCGAGCACGTCGTCCTTCGCGACTTCCTTGCTAAAGCGGACGCAGCGTGAGCAAAGGATGCAGCGCTCGTCGTCGAGCGTGACACGAGGCCCGAGCTGGGTGCGCTTCGGCTTCACGTTCTTCTGTTCGACAAAGCGCGAGTAACCACGGCCGTAGGCCGTGGAATGTTCCTGCAGCTTGCATTCGCCGGCCTGGTCACAGATCGGGCAGTCGAGCGGATGATTGATCAGCAGCATCTCCGTCACGCCCTCGCGGCAGTCCTTGACCGCTGGCGTATTCGTGCGGATGTGCAGCCCGGGTGAGGCGTTGGTGGCGCACGCGATGGTCGGACGCGGCATCCAGTTGATCTTCTGCTTGCCCGTGGCCGGATCCATGATCGGCGCCTTCGTGGCGGGATCGACAGCCGGCATGCCCATTTCGACGAGACACATCCGGCAGTTGCCGGCGATGGTGAGCTTCGGGTGATAGCAGTAATGCGGCACCTCGACGCTGACCAGGCGGGCGGCCTCGATCATGTTCGTGCCCTTCGGCACGGCGATGTCCTTGCCGTCAACATTGACGGTCACGAGGTCGGGTTTGGGAGGAGCGATCATTGCGGAGAAGGAAGATCAGCCCACGGAACACACGGAATACACGGAAGAATCAATCGGATGGGATTTCATATCAGTGTATTTCGTGTGTTCCGTGGGCAAAAAAATCAGATCAGGGACAGGGCATCGTTGGGCTTGGGCGCCTTCTTGGTTTCCGGGTACGCCTTGAATTCGTCGCCGAACTTCGCAAGGAAGCTCTGGGTCGGCCACGAGCAGGCTTCGCCGAAGGCGCAGATCGTCCGGCCGGGGATCTGGTCGGCCACGCCCTTGAGCAGCGCGGCATCCTCGGCGCGGGCCGTGCCGTGCACCATGCGCGTCGTGATCTTCTTCATCCAGAGCGAGCCCTCGCGGCAGGGCGTGCACTGGCCGCAGCTCTCGTGGGAGTAGAACGCGTTGATGTTGGCGAGCGCCTCCACCATGTTGACCGTGTCGTCCATCACGATGACGCCGCCGGAGCCGCCCATCGTGCCAATCATGCCGAGCGAGTCGAAATCCATGGGCACGTCCTCGACGCCCCAGTCGTAGTCGACCATTTCCGCGCCGACCTTGCGCTTGCCCTTGAAGCGCTCGCCGAAGCGGAGGATCTTCGCCGACGAGCCGCCGGGAATGACCGCCTTGAACGTCCGGCCGGGCAAGGGTCCGCCGCAGACCTCGTTGAGCAACTGGCCCATCGTGATCTTGCCAGCCTCAAATTCGTAATAGCCTGGTTTCTGCACGTGGCCCGAGACGCAGAAGATGCGCGTGCCGGTGTTGTTCGGCGTGCCGATCTTCGCGTAGGTTTCGCCGCCCATGTCCACGATGTGTTTCACGTGGCAGAGCGTCTCGACGTTGTTCACGATCGTCGGGCACTGGTAGAGACCGAGCACGGCCGGGAAATACGGGGGCTTGATGCGCGGATTGGCGCGCTTGCCCTCCAGCGACTCGATCAATCCGGTCTCCTCGCCGCAAATGTACGCGCCGGCGCCGCGGTGGACGTAGATTTCGCAACTGTAGGTGCTGCCGAGAATATTCGGACCGACTAGATTCGCCGCGCGGGCCTCCGCGATGGCTTTCTCCAGGATGCGCGCGCCGTGGGGAAATTCGCCGCGGATGTAAATGTAGGCCTGTTTCACGTTGTTCGCGAAACACGAGATGATCGTGCCCTCGATCAGCTGGTGCGGATCCTGGTGCATGATGTAACGATCCTTGAACGTGCCGGGCTCCGACTCGTCGGCATTGACGATCAGGTATATCGGTTTGCCGCTCTTGCGGTCGACCAGCGTCCACTTCACCCCGCACGGAAAACCGGCGCCACCGCGGCCGCGAATGCCGGATTTTTTCACTTCGTCGATGAGCTCCTCGGGCTTGCGGGCAAAAGCGCGCTTCATCACCTCGTAACCGCCGTGCTTCTGGTAGCACGGGAGGTCATTGGTGTAGCCGGGCTCATCGATGTGAGCGAAGATCAGGCGGCGTTGGGTGGGAGCGGGCATCGGGAAAAATTAAGATCGATGATTTCTGATTGATGATTCGTCGGACTCAGCGCGGGTCGTCGAGGACAATTTCAATGCCGCCGGTCCAGCGCGCGGCGAAGTTATAGACCATCGCGAGAAGCACCCCGACCAGAAACCCGCCAACGGCGTGAATGAAGGGCATGAACAGCGAGGCGGCGCCCGCGAAAAGCCACGGAATACCGAGGAGCTTCGGCGCGTAGGCGGTGTCGGCCACCGTGAAGGCCGCGCCCAGCGTCGCCAGCAGGATCGGCGCGATGATCATGCCCACGAATCCATTGATCAGACCCAGCACGATGCCGAAGCGGACGGGAGGAATCTGCATGATGCGGTATTTCTTCATGCCTTCAGGCGCTGCTTGGCCGCCGCCTTGATTTGTTCGCTCAACGCGGTCGCCTTCGCGGCGTCGACGCGCTCGTGCAGGTCGTCGTCGATCAGCACGACCGGACCCGAGCCGCTGCTCGCGAGGCATTCCACGAACTCGATGGTCACTTCCCCGTCGGGCGAGATCTCGCCCGGGTGACAGTTGAATTCCTTCTGAAACTGGTCGCAGACCTTGTAGCCACCCGTGAGCGCGCACGACAGCGTGCGGCACACCTTGATGTGGCGGCGGCCGATCGGCTTCTGCCGGAACATCGGGTAGAACGTGACCACCTCGTACACGTTGATCGGCTGCAGCTCGAGCTTCTGCGCGATCCACTCGATCGCCTCGGTCGAAATCCAGCCCGCATCCTCCTGGATCAGGTGGAGCAAGGGCAGCGTCGCGCTGCGCTTCACCGGATAATGGGTGATCACTTCGTCGATCTGCGCGAGAGTGGCGGGCTTGAGATTCACGAAAGGAAAGGCGGGGAAATTTATGATTAATGAATTACGATTTAGGATGAAATCGTCCGGCAATAATCAATCGGCTTGGGCAAATCATACATCATAAATCCAAAATCATAATTGGTTACCGATCGCATTCCCCCATGACGAAGTCGAGCGAGCCGAGGATGGAGACGACGTCGGACACCATGTTGCCGACGCAAAGTTTGGGGAGGATGGAAAGATTGCAGAAGGAGGGGCTGCGAATCTTCAACCGCCACGGCACGCCGCCGCCCTTGCTCACGATATAAAATCCGAGCACGCCCTTCGGGTTTTCCGCCTCGAAGTAAACTTCCCCGGCCGGCATCTGCGGGCCCTCGGTGACGATCATGAAGTTGTTGATCAACTCCTCCATCGAGGTCAAAATCTTGTCCTTCGGCGGGGCAAAGATTTTCTTCGCATCCTTCGCGTACCAGTCGCCGCCGGGAAAATTCTTGATGACCTGGCGAATGATGCGGATGGACTGCTTCATCTCCTCGCCGCGGCACAGGTAACGATCATAGCAGTCACCCTTCGACCCCACCGGCACGTCAAATTCGTATTGCTCGTAGCCGCTGTACGGACGGTCCTTGCGGAGATCGTTGGCGACGCCCGAACCCCGCAGGTTCGGGCCGGACAACCCGTAGGCGATCGCATCGGCCCGCGAGATCACACCCACGCCGACGGTGCGGTCGAGGAAGATCTTGTTGCGCGTGAGCATCCCGAGAATCTCCTCGAGAATCGGCAGGAATTGATCGCAGAAAGCCTCGACCTTCTTCGTCCAGCCCTCCGGGACGTCGCGCGACAGGCCGCCGATGCGGGAGTAACTCGTGGTGAATCGCGCGCCGGTCAGTTCCTCGAACAGCGTGTAGAGTTTTTCGCGCTCCTCGAAGCAGTACATGAACACCGACCAGGCCCCGACATCGATGCCGAACGCGCCGAGACCCATCAGGTGAGCCGAGACGCGCGCCATTTCCGCCGTCAGCACGCGGATCGCCTGGCAGCGGGCCGGCACCTGCAGGTTGGCCAGGCGCTCGACCGCGATGGCATAGGCCATGTTGTTCGCTAGCGGCGCGAGATAATCCAACCGGTCCGTGTAGGGCACGAACTGGTTGTAGGTCATGTTCTCGGCGATCTTCTCGTCGCCGCGGTGCAGGTATCCCAGCACCGGGTCGGCCTTGGTCACCACCTCGCCGTCGAGCTCGAACTGGATGCGCAGCACGCCGTGGGTGGACGGATGCGAGGGCCCCATCGAGAGCGACATTTTCTCGGACTCGAATTCCTTCGGCATCGCAGCCGCCTTCGCGGCGGTATCGGGAAATGAAAAATCGGTGGCCATCGCGGATTATTCGGGTTTTTCGCTCTGCTCGTTCCAGGCTTCGTCCTTGGCGCGGGGCTCGGAGGCGCTCATCGGTTCGCCGGATTTCGCCACGAACGGCCCACCCGCCATCGGCGCGGCGATAAGCCCGGTCTTCGTTTCGGCGGTGATTGCCGGGTCGTGGAAATCGGCCGGCAGTCCGGCCAGCGGGAACTCCTTGCGCAGCGGATGATACGGATAACCGTCCCACATTAGGATGCGTCGGAGGTCGGGATGCCCGGCGAACTTGATCCCAAACATGTCGAACGCCTCGCGTTCGTGCCAGTCCGCTCCCGCCCATAATACCGTGGAGGTCGGCACTTCGGGCTCCACATCGCTGGCGCAGTCGGCGGCGACGCGCACGTAGTTGTGGTTGGTGCTGGAATAGAGGTGCCAGACCACCGTGAAGCGCGGGGATTTATCGGCGCTCCAGTCCACGGCGGTGAGATCCATCAGAAAATCGTAACCCCGGGCATCGCGCAAAAATTCCAGCAGGCCGATCACGTCGGCCACCGGCACGTTGAACGCCGGGCAGTCAAGGCTCGCTCGGGGCGTGGCCGAGGGAAATTTCTGGCTTACGGCAGTCGGGAGTTCGACGTCGGTGATGGTCATGCGCGGCAGCGGGTGCGTTAGGCGCTAAGCAGCTTTGAGGCCGAATGCTCGCGTTTGACCTTGGCCTGAAGTTTCATGAGGGCGTCCAGCAGGGCTTCCGGCCGCGGCGGGCACCCGCTGATATAGACGTCGACGGGAACGATGCGGTCCACGCCCTGCAGGGTCGCGTAACTGCGGTACATGCCACCCGACGAGGCGCAGGCGCCCATCGCGATGACCCACTTGGGTGCGGCCATCTGGTCATAGATGCGGCGGACGGCGGTCGCCATCTTGTAAGTGACGGTGCCGGCCACGATCATGCAATCCGACTGGCGCGGGGAAAAACGCATCACCTCCGCGCCAAACCGGGCGATGTCGAACCGGCTGGACGCGGTGGCCATGAGCTCGATGGCGCAGCAGGCGAGACCCATGGGCATGGGCCACATCGAGTTGTTCCGGACCCAATTGATTGCAGCGTCGGCCCGGGTGACGATGACGTCGCCCTCGATCTTGCTATTATAGGCTAGCTCGGAATTAGCGGTGACCATGTAAAATAAAAATCAAGTCACCGTACCAGCGCACCCCGACCATGCAAGGAGGTTTTCTTTACAAAGCGGGTCTTAGTAGGAGCGCAGGCGGCCCCGAGGAATTTCCGTTGACCGGGGCGGTGAGTTTTAACTTAAATCGACCCTTAGGCCCGTCACGGAGAGGTGGCAGAGTGGTCGAATGCGCATGATTGGAAATCATGTGTAGGTGCAAGCCTACCGAGGGTTCGAATCCCTCCCTCTCCGCCATTTGGCCGTCTTCCCAAGTTTGGACAACATTGCCCAGATCGGCCTTTTCCCTCTGAAAAACGCGTACTTCGGTGATCGCGCCAGCCGGGTCGCTTTGGACAAGTGTACCCTCACTTGGACTCGATTTGTCAGATTTTGGGGAAGCTATTGGGGAAGGTAAGAACGAATCGAGTTTGCCGACCTCAGCGAACAGCGGAAGGCAGGTCGCGTCGGTGTAGGTGGTGCTTGAGAGACGCAGGTCACTATGCCGCATCAACTCCATCACAACCCGCGACGGAACGCCGGCACGCTGCAGCATCGTATTGAAAGTATGTCGCAAGGCATGGAAATCGATTCGCCGGCCCAACTCGTCAAACTTGGGGATTTTTGCCGCCGCCAAATCCTTTTGGAAGGTTCTAGGCATCGGCACACCCCGACGAAACACTTTGCCCACTGCGGCCTGCCCTTGGGCGCGAAATGCCAGCAAAGCCGCCGCCAAGCTGGGCACGAGGGGTTGCTGGGCGGTCTTCTTGTTCTTGGTCGTAGCAGCCCGAACGGAAATAAAGGGACGCGGCCCGTCGAGATTCATGTCTACCCACGCGAGGGATTTGATTTCACCGCGACGAAGCCCAGTGAACAAAGCGAGGAAGTAGACCAAGCCGCGGCCACCTTCTGTTTGGATTAGCCGCCCACGCTCGGCATCGGTCAAGGAACGCCGGACGCATCGCTCCAAACCTTTTGTTTCGGCCTTGGCGACGGTCTTGAGCGGATGGAAGGCGAGTCGCCCGTTGCCCACCAGCCAGGTCAGAAAACCAGAGACGTGGCCGAGGTAGTGATTGCAGGTCTTCGGCCCGAGCGACGTCTGACCGGCACGCCACCGATTGAAACCATCCGCGGATACGTCGCGCAGGAGACGCCATCCGCAAGCCTCACAAAGCCGGGTGATTCGGTTCCGGGTAAAGGCAAGATGCTTGGGCTTGCATGACAATGCAGCCAAATGCGCCACGTAATCCGCAAGATGATCGGTCACGGGCCGCAAAGCAGCCTCTCGGAGAGGTTTTGGAGCCAGCAACCCCATTAGTTCATCTTCCTGCTCGCGGACCAATTTGTTCAGTTTGGCCTCAGCCACATGCTTTTTATCGGTGTGTAGAGCGACGTCAAAGATGTGAGGCCCGTTGCTAAGACGATAACGAGCCC
>Ga0302322_100006209_pt1 | contig 10561 bp, 8 predicted proteins | sample Fen_T0_2_FD_203757 | JGI IMG/M metagenome (GOLD analysis project Ga0302322, IMG submission 203757) | Peat permafrost microbial communities from Stordalen Mire near Abisko, Sweden - Fen_T0_2 | ecosystem: Environmental > Terrestrial > Soil > Wetlands > Permafrost | place: Sweden: Abisko... | reverse complement strand
GGCGCGGAGGTGCAGCCGGAAGACGTCGCTGCGGTCGGCGCCGGAGACACCACCGGTGACCGGAGACGCCGGCAGCGGCACGCCGCGACGCCCGCTCGTCGCCGCGGTCGTGTCGATGGCAACGTCGAGCTCCTTCGTCTCCTCCACGTTGCCGGCCTTGTCGGTAGAGCGGAACTCGAGCACACGCGTGCGGCGGGTCGCCTTGGGCGCGGAGACCACGGCGCTGGGACCGGAGTGCCAGGCGCCGCCGTCGACGCGCCACTCCGTGACCGACACGCCGGAGCCGTCAGGACCGTCGGTGGCGAACAGAGCGACGGGCACGGCGACGTCGAACGTGCCGTCGCCGGGCGACAGCGCCGTCGTCACCGGCGGAGTGACATCGCCGGCGCCGTCAGAGAGCCGTAAGGCGGCACCCGCGTCGAGCGTGCCGCCGGTAGCCGTCCTCCTGGTCAGCGCCTCGACCGGGCGCGCCGAGTCGAGGATGCGGGCGATGCGCTGCGCGACCGTCTCCCCCGGGTGCGCGGCCGCGCAGAGCGCGACCGCCCCGGTGACGAACGGCGTCGCCATCGAGGTGCCCGACCAGCGCTCGTAGCGGCCGTCGGGTACCGTGCTCAGGATGTCCTCGCCAGGGGCCGCGATGTCCACGTTCAGGCGCCCGAAGTTGGAGAAATAGGCGAGATGCCCGGTCGAGTCCGTCGCGGCCACGGAGATGATGTTCGGCGAGTCGAAGCTGGACGGATACATCGGGTGCCAGTCGTTGTTGGTCGCGTCGTTGCCGGCCGCGGCGCAGAAGACGATCCCGGCGTCACCGGCACGGTTGATGGCGGCGCGCAGGAAGGGATCGGGCGCGCCGCCTCCCCACGAGGCGTTCATGGCGACCACGTTGACGCCGTAGTCGACCTTCTCGCGCACGGCGTAGTCGATGCACTCGATGGCGTCGGCGTCGGTGCCGCCGCCCCAGTAGGTGATCATCTTGAGCGCCATGATCTTGGTGTGCCAGCCCATGCCGGCCACGCCCAGGCCGTTGTCGCCGACGGCGGCGGCGATGCCCGACGTGTGCGTCCCGTGCCCGTAGTCGTCCATCGGCAGCACGGTGTGGTAGGCGGAGTTGATGCCGTACACGTCGTCCACGTAGCCGTTGCCATCGTCGTCGATCCCGTTGCCGGCGATCTCCCCCGGGTTGTGCCAGATGTTGGCGGCGAGGTCGGGGTGGGTGAGGTCGACGCCGGTGTCCACGTCGGCGATGACGACGTCACTCGAGCCGGTGGTGGCCTGCCACGCGTCGCCGGCGCGCACGTCCTCGAGTCCCCACTGGCCCGAAAGCCCGGGGTCGTCGGGCGGCAGAGACGTGATGTAGCGCAGGTAGTTGGGGCTCACACTCGCGACCGACGGATCCGCGCCGAACCGCGACGCCAGCTGCGGCGTCGACAGGGTCGCCGAGCTCACAAGGACCAGCGCGCGGCCGGAGGCGGCGGCGCGCGAGAGCAACCGCCGCGAGACGACGGCGCCGGCGCCGCGGGCGACCGAGCGGACCTGGGTGCCGGAGACGCCGGCGCGGAACTCGACCAGCAGTTGCCCGGGCACGTACGCCCGTGACTCGCCAGGGGTGACGCCCGCCGGCGGGGCGAGATTGGTAGCTCCCGGCAACAGCCGCGGCTTCCAGAGACGGACGCCGGCCGCGGCGATGCCCGGCATCGCCATGGCCACGCAGGCAGCCGTCAACGACAGGACGATGAAGACGCGGATGGTGCGCACTGTTCCTCCCTGCTGGCCCCCGGCGCCAGGGCGGCGCCGCCCTCGAGTTTACCAGTTTCGCCTCACAGGAGAGCGAAACGCTTTGCTCGCGGAGGAGACGCCTGGAGCCTGCAGATGGTGCGCGACGGTGACCTTGAGCGAGCCTCAGATGGCGGCGCTGGAGCGCAGGAGCGCCGTGACGGCCCCCGGTGAGAAATGCTGCAGCAGCGCGCCGCAGCAGGCGAAGATGTAGTCGCGGTCGAGGGCGACACGCGCGTCTGGCGGCGGCAGCAGCCGCTCTCCGCCGCCGCTCTTCGCGCGCGTGTCCGCGAGCACGGCCTCGCCGCCGGGCAGGCGCGTGAGCGCGCCCCCGGTGCCGATCAGCAGCCGGCAGGCGGTGAGGTCGCGCCCGCGCGCGACCGTCTGCCGCCCCGTCGGCGTGTAGAGATGCGCGAGCTGACCGGCGTGCCGCTGCACGCCGGTCACGGCGGCGAAGTGCGTGAGCGTGAGCGCCGCCGCGATCTCCTCCTGCGTCACCGGCAGCGGCGGCGGCAGGTGCACCGGCCGCTCCTGCTCCGCCAGCATGTCGACCACGTGCCTCGCGCTCACGTAGGTCCCGAGGTCGCCCTCGACGGTCCGCTTGCTGTGCGGCTGCGGCTCGATCATGAGCGCGGCGATCTCGGGACTGCCGTCGGTGATGGAGTGCACGTCTGTTGTGGCGCCGCCGACGTCGACGACGACCAGGTCGCCGACGTCCTCGGCGAGCCGCTCGGCGGCGATCAGCACCGCCCCCGGGGTGGGCAGGATCTTGCCATTGACCACTTCGCCGATGCGCTCCATACCGGGCGCGTGCGTGATGTGCTCCTCGAACGCGTCGTGGATGACATGGCGGGCCGGCACGATGTCGAGCTCGTCCACGGCCGGGTACACGTTGTTGGTGAGCTTGACCTTGAAGCCGGCGCGTTCCAGAAGCTCCTGGGCGTCGCTACGGACCACGGAGTTGCCCGCGTACACGACGATCGGCCGCGCCTCGAGCTTCGCCAGTTCGGCGGCATTGAAGAGGACCGTGTCGCAGTCCCCACCCTCCACACCGCCGGCGAGCAGGATGAGGTTCGGCCGGACGGCGTCGATCTCCCGCAGGTCGTGGGGCCGCAGGCGGCCGGCGGTCTGGTACTTGACGACCGCACCGGCCCCCAGAGCGGCCTCCCGCGCGGCCATGGCCGTCATGCGCTGTGTGAGGCCGTGGACGGTCATGCGCAGGCCGCCGGCGGCAGAACTGGTCGCCAGCGTGAGCTCGGGCGCGAGCGGGCCGGAAGCCGCCTCCAGCTGCGCCCGGGCGGCGTTCACGCCGATGGTGACGTCGCCGTCGGCGACCGAAGTGGCGGCGACACCCTGCCCAACGAGGCTGGGTGACGCCACCGGGTAGTCACGCAGTCCGGCGAACGCCGAGACCACGGTGGTCGTCGAGCCGATCTCGGCGACGAGCGCGTCGACGGGGCGCGGCTCCGTCACGTCACATCCCGCGCTCGCGCATGGCCTTGACGACGAACGACGCGACGCCGATGCCCTTGGCGCCGCGCCCGAAGCCGGCGTCCATGCCCCAGCTGCGGGCGAGCTCGTCGGTGACCTGCGTGCCGCCGGAGATGAGCAGCAGCTTGTCGCGCACGCCCTTCTCCACCGCCAGGTCGGCGAGCTTCTCCATGTTGTTCCGGTGCATGTCGCCGTGCGTGATGATCGTGCTGATGAGGACGACCTGCGCCGCGTGCTCGATGGCCGCGTCCAGCACCTTCTCGACCGGCACGGAGGTGCCGAGGTACTCGCACGAGAAGCCCCACTTCTCGAGGCCGCCGTGCTTGATGTCGATGATCTCGCGCATGCCGACGGAGTGCTCGTCCTCGCCGACGGTGGCGGCCACGCACTTGATCCCCTTCTCGATGACGAACGCCTTGATCTCCTCGTCCTTCATCACGACGGGCTCCGGCGGGATGACCAGGCGGGCCGGGTCGACGACGACGTCCAGCCGGCCCTTCAGCTCGATCAGCGTGCCTTCGGCCGGGTGCATGACCTGCTTGTTGATGACCTCGCACTCCTGCAGGTTCATGGCCTTGCCGAACTCGAGCGCCGCGAACTCAGCGACGCGCGGCGCCGCCGGCAGGAACAGCGTGACGACGACCCAGCCGTCGGCGGCCCACTCGACCTCCGGTTTGAGGAGGCCCTTTTCGCGGAGCTCCGCCGTCTGCGCGAGCCGCGCGTTGACGTTGTCCTCGGGGTCGAGCTCGTCGATGAACGGCACCTTCTCGGCGTCGCACAGCGTGCAACCGCCGATGAGGTCGCAGGGCTTGCGGGCGGCCTCGCCTGCGGCCGGGCCGCCCTCCGCGTCGCCGTACCCCTCCGGCAGGTGGTTCTCGCCGAAGTGGTGGCACACCGGCGCGAGGTAGTCGGCGGCGCGAGGCACGATCGTGCCTGCCGCGACGCCGCCGTCGCTCTTGCGCGCGATGCCGTCGTCGTGGGTCTCCGGGTAGATGCCCGAGTCGACGAAGTACGCCTCCTCGACGGCGCCGAAGTAGCCGCCGTCCTCGAGCATCGCCTCGAGGAAGAGCACGGCGCGCTCCTTGATCTCGCGCACCTTCTGGTTCAGCTCCGGCGCGTCGCGGTCGAGCTTGACCATCTCGCGCAGGCCGTCCATGCCCACGAGGCTCTGCTTGGCCGTATTGACGGCGGCGATGTTGTTGTAGTGCCAGGGCACGTTGCGGCCCTCGTCGGGTGTGATCGTGCTCTGGATGTCGGCGCTGGTGAGGCGGCTGATCATGAGGTTCATGACGTGGCTCACGGTCGCGTCGCGGCCGTCGGCCTCCATGTAGCGCGTGTTCTCCTGGGCGCGCATCTTGTACTCGCCGAAGAAGTCGCGCAGGGCCACCGCATACGGCAGGTCCATGCGCATGCACGGCGCCGGAGCGGCGTCCGGAGGCACCGTGCTCAGGCAGATGTCCTCTTTGGGCATCCCGACGGAGACGGAGTAGGCGCAGTTGATGGCGTGCTGCACGAGCAGCTCGGGCATCACGTTCCACGCCTCGACTGCCGTGGCGTTGGCGTTGTGGGCGCCGTCGATCTGCGCCATGCGCACGCTGGCCATGACGTGCTTGGCCACCGCCGCGTCCACGAAGCTGCGGTACATGTTGATGTTGCGGTAGAGGACGTTGTACTGCGGGTCCTGGTGGGCCCCGTTCACGCCCTCCTCGGAGAACATGACGGCCATCTCGGGGCCGGCCACGCCGCTGACGTAGCTGTGGAAGTTGATCGGCCGGCCCACCTCGTCTTCGATGAGGTCGAGCGCCCTGCGCGTGGCGCGCACCTGCTTGCGGGTGACGGCGATGCCGCCGACGCCCTCGGGAGTGCCCTCGAGGAGGCCGTCCATATGGCTCTGCCCGGCGGTGCGGATGACCATCATGTGGTCGGCGCCGTGCCAGGCCGCCATGCGCATGCGGCGGATGTCGTCCTCGAAGCGCCCGGAGGCGATCTCGGTGGTCACCACGCAGTCGGGCTGCGGGTCGATGTCGCCGAAGTAGTGGGCCGCCGGCAGCGGGATGCTGCGCTCGAGGCCCTTCGACGTCTCCTTGTAGACGAACTTGTGCAGCTTCTGGTCGGGCACCTGCTCGCGCCAGTGCCAGCCCTTGCGCCGCGGACGGTAGTCCTCGAGGCCCTCGAGGAGCCCCGCGAGGTCGAGCTTCTTGGTGGGGTCGAGCTTCATCGCGCTCCTCCCCACTTCTGATCGACCACGTCCCAGCCTTCGCCGGCGGCGAGCTTGCGCGCGGCCTCCGGCATGGCCACGCCCAGCTGGTGTGCGGAGTACATGACTATCTGGCCACAGCCGTGCCCCAGCAGGCCGCGCTTCTCGCACTCGCCGACCACGGCCATGCAGGTCGGCGAGTCGACGCCCATGCGCATCAGCACCGAGCGCTCGATGCTCGGTGAGGTATGCGTGCGGGCGAGCTCGACCATCGGGTCGACGACCCGCTGCGCGAGTTCCCAGAACCTCGCCTCGAGCTGTTCGTCCGTGAGCTCGGCCAGGTGCTCGCGGACCTTGAGGTACGTGTCCTCGCGGGCCATCTCAGGCCTCCGCGAGTTCGGCCAGCGTCGCCTGCACGGTGCCCGGGTCGGACTTCGTGTCGGCGGCCAGGAACTCGATGTCGTCGGATGTCGGCACGTAGCCACCGGGCGCGTTCTTGAGCGCGTTGCGGATGTAGCTCTTGCGCATGCGCGGCACGTCTGAGTCCTTGGCGTGGATCTGCTCGATCGCCTCCGGGATCACGATGACCTTGCCGGGGACATTGTTCTTCGGGTCCCCCGAGCACACGCCGACGCCCATCTCCTTGGCGAAGTTGAGCTGGCTCCAGTGATGCTTACCGGCGCCCGTGTATTCCGTCTCCTGCACGACGACGGTCGCGTCGCGCGGCAGGTCGCGGGCAAGGCTCACGGCCGCGGTCATGGCCGTGTTGCCCGCCGGGCCGCGCTCGAGGCCCTCGAGCTTGGCCATCGCCTCGGTGATGTAGAACACCTCGCCCTGCGTCACCGTCAGGTAGCGGTCGATGTAGCGGAGCGGACGGGCCGCGTTGCGCGGCACGTCGGCGCGGTCCGGCCACGTGGCGAACGGCACGCCGAAGCCGGTGTGCCCGGTGGTGAAGCTCTTGCGGTTGAAGTCGTCGTCACTGGCCATGTGCAGGCCGCTGAGGTCGACCGACGCCGAGACGATCTGGGTCTCGGTCGCGCCGGCGCGCTCCAGGCCACGGGCCGTGCCGGTGGTGTTGCCGCCGCCGGCGTGGGTGACCACGACGTGCGTCGGGTAGGCGCCCGTCAGAGCTTCCATCTCGCGGGCGATCTCGAGGCCGAGGGTCTCGATGCCGCTCACGCCGAACGAGCTGTAGAGCGAGGCGGCAAAGTAGCCTGTCACGTCGAGCAGTTCGACCATGTGGAAGAACAGCTCCGGACCGACGGTCAGCTGCACGACTTCGGCGCCGTAGGCCTCGCAGATGCGGCCCTTCTCGACGATCTCCGGCTGCCCGACGTGGCGGCTGTCGAAGGTCTCCTGCACGATGATGCACTTGAGGTCGTTGCGCGCCGCCTGGCTGGCGACGGCGGCGCCGTAGTTGCCCGACGTCGCGGCGATGACGCCCTCGTAGCCCTTCTCTTTGGCCACGTGGATGCTCACGCTCGCACGGCGGTCCTTGAACGCGCCGGCCAGGTTAGCGGCCTCGTCCTTGACGAAGATGCGCGCGCCCTTGCCGGGCTCGCTCACGCTGCGCACGAGGTCGGTGAGGTTCCTGAGCTCGAGCAGCGGCGTGCTGCCCACGCCGGCGCGCGCCTGGATGGCGACGATCTCGTCCAGGCTGTAGCCGTGCGCGGTCATCATGCGCTCGTAGTCGAAGGCGATGGGGCTCAGCTCGAACTCGCTGTAGTCCATGCCCAGCGCCTTGCGCATGATCTCGCCGCGGCGCGCCATGATGGCGTCGAACTTGGTGGCCATCAGCGCTCACCGCCTATGGAGGCGCGGTAGGCCGCGAGCTGGGCGCGCAGGTCGCGGCCCACGTGCGTCAGCTCCGGGATGGGGTTGCCGTAGGTGATGAAGTATCCGGGGTTCACGGCCGAGAGCGAACCAGTGACCTTGCGGCCGGTGATCGTCTCGATGGTGAGCTCTTCGCCCTTGGCGGCTTCGCCCAGGGCGAACCCCTTGACCCACATCATCAGCGGCTTCTCCGCCGTCTCCGGCGGGAGGTTCTTGCTGCGGTCGGCCGGGTCGAGCAGCTTGCACTCGACCTCGACCCACTCGCCCTCTCGGGCGCGGATCTCGTCGGTCACGCGGATCACTCCCTTCAGAGCGTCGGCGTCCAGAAGCGCGGCAGCGGCATGTCGACCACGGTGAGCATGCCGGGCTTGGCGTCATTCATGAGCGGGATGTAGTTGCCGGTGCTGGCGTAGGTGCCCTTGCCGCCGGGGATCTCGGGGGAGTTGACCATGTTCACGTTGGGGTCGCCGACGATCTTGATGTAGTCGCCGGTGCCCTGGTCGGCCATCTCGGGATGGATCTGCTGCGGGTGGATGAGGTGGATCTTGAGCTCGCCCTTGCTGTAGCCCTTGCCGACCTGCTTGCAGCCGGCGACCCACCCGGCGGGGACGTTCACGTGCGGCGTCGAGCGCTCGACCTCGGTGACGATGGGCTCGCGCGTCTCGACGATCTCGTCGATCTTCCAGTTGAGCGCCTTGGCGATGAGTTCGATGGACTCGGGGAAGCCGATGTGGCCGACGATGCTGCCGTCGGCGACGCCCTTCTCGAACTGCTCGACGGTGGTGCCGACGCCCTGGCCGACCATGACGGTGGGGCCGAACGGCGAGAGGTCGTTCACGCGAGAGGCCTCGATGGAGTCGACGCGCAGGCAGATCGAGCTCCACATGACGATGAGGGCGTCGAGCACGAACCCGGGGTTGATGCCGGTGCCGAGGATGCTGACGCCGTTCTCTTTGGCCACGCGGTCAAAGAGGTCGGCGCGCGCGGGGTCGCTGGCCCACGGATACGAGAGCTTCTCGGCGATGCAGATGACGTTGCAGCCGGCCTTGAGGGCAGGGATGACCTGAGACTCGATCTCATCGAGGTTGGACTGCGTGTTGATGCAGACCACGTCCGGCTTCTTGGCGAGCACGGCCTCGAAGTCAGTGGTCATCTTGACGTCGCACGGGCGGCCGAGCAGCTCGCCGACGGTCTTCCCCTCTTTGGCCGGGTTGGTGACGATTACGCCGACGAGGTCGATGTCCTTCGGGCGGTCGAGGATGAACCCCAGGAGGCCCTGGCCCATCATGCCTGTACCCCACTCAGCGACCTTGATCATGTCTCGCTCCTGTCCACGTGATTGGCGCCTCGCGGCGCTTGTTTTCACTCATGCATACGGAATATGCAGCGCTGGGCGAGACTCTACCATGCGATCGACGCGGGGTGGCGGGCGCTCAGGCGACCGATGAAGCCACTGCCGTGCGGCACGCCGAAGACGCGCCCGTGCATGGATGGGTCCGCCCGGACTGCGGGCGGGGACGCGCCGGAGCCGCGTCCCTCAGGGGACGCTCAGCCGGCGCTCAGCCGCGGGTGGCTGGGGGAGGCTGGTCGACCGTGTCGTGCGCGAGGATGGAAAGCTCTTTGCCCATCACGCCCCCTTTCGGTCGACTCCTGCCGGCGAGCGCCGGCGACTGCCCACAGGGTATGTGGGCCGGCCGAGGGGCGTCAACCGTCGCCGAAGAGTTCCTCGTTGGCGTAAGCGACGGCGTAGACGCGGTCGCGGTCGGCGACCGGCCTGCGGCGCGCGCCGATGGTGGCGCCGGGGAGGAACTTCTCGTGCGCGACGACCGCCAGCGTGGCGACACGTACCGGTTGCCGCCGCGCCGCCTCGCTCGGGAGGCACGCGGATTGTTCGCGGATGAAGCGTGCCGCCGCGAGCACCGCCTCGTGCAGCTCGCGGTCCTCGGCGCCCGGGTAGCTGAAGCGCCAGCGGCGCACCTGCGCCGCGATGTCCGCCCTGTCGGGCGGGACGTCCGTCGCGGCGTAGATGCGGCAGTCGTAGGTGCGGCAGACGAGCGGCCGGTCCTCGTAGATCGTGCACCGGCCGCCGATCAGCACCGGGCAGGCGCCCTCCTCCGTGTAGCCGGGCCGGGGAAAGAAACTCCTTGGGCAGCCGCTTGCGCGCCCGCTTCTCGCCCGGGCGCAGGTGGATCTGGTGGAAGGTGCGGCAGCAGGCGTTACAGCTTCCGCATGGCACATCGGCGGGCACGTCCTTCTCGAGCGTGTCTATCGTGGCCCGCAACCACGCGGCAAAGGGGACCGCCGGCGACTCGTCGCTCATCAGCCGCCGGTCACATCCCCGTTGCCACTCGAACGCGGACCCGACGGCGATGCCGTCGCCGGTGAGAAAGGCTCGTGTTGGTCGACGACTTCGCCGGCGGCGCGGACGATCGCCGCCGCCACGGCCGCGTCGTCCTCCCCCTCCGCGGCCGGGCCGCCGGGCAGGAAGACGCCGGCCGCCTTGACGGCGAGGACGGCGAGCTGAGCCGGATGGTCCGGCACGGCGCCGCCGGGGAACGCGGCCGCGTGGCCGCGGACCCAGTGCGCGGCGGCGGAGACGGCGGTGAGCGCGTCGCCCTCGCGCGGCTCCGTGCAGGCGAATCGCCAGCGCCGCGCCCGCCGCGTGACCTCGTCCCGGTCGGCGTCGATGCCAGCCGCGGCGAAGACCCGGCAGTCGTAGGTGCGGCAGGTGAGCGGCCGGTGCTCGTAGATCGTGCACCGCCCGTCGTCGCCCAGCATCGGACAGCGGCCGCGCTGGTCGTAGCCCAGGACCTCGTGACCCGCCGGCATGCCCGGAGCGGGGAACCGGAGGTCCGCGGGGATGTGCGCGAGCGCATCCACCTCTTCGGGTCCGACGTGCACGAAGTGCGACGTGGAGCAGCAGGCACAGCAGTCGCCGCAGGGCACGTCGGCGTCCGCTTCGTGCCGCAGGGCCGCCCACATCTCCTCGAGCCAGGCGCGGAAGGCGCCGGCGGCGAGGTCGTCCGGGCGGCTGTCCATCGAGTTGCTCACGCAGGTGACGTTGCCGCCGGAGAGGCGGCGCGTCAAGCCGGCGGCGCCGCGCCGCCGCCCTTCACTCCCCGTCGTGCGCGTGTTTGAGCCCGGCGATGTCCAGCTTCTTCATCTGCAGCATCGCCTGCATCGTGCGTCCCGCCTTCTCCGGGTCCGGGTCGCTCATGTACTCGCCCAGCTGCCGCGGCACGACCTGCCACGAGACGCCGAACCTGT
>Ga0302322_100006208_pt1 | contig 10561 bp, 11 predicted proteins | sample Fen_T0_2_FD_203757 | JGI IMG/M metagenome (GOLD analysis project Ga0302322, IMG submission 203757) | Peat permafrost microbial communities from Stordalen Mire near Abisko, Sweden - Fen_T0_2 | ecosystem: Environmental > Terrestrial > Soil > Wetlands > Permafrost | place: Sweden: Abisko... | reverse complement strand
TGGTCTTGCCGAAGCCGGCCGGCGCCGAGACGAGCAGGAGCTTCGCGTCAGTGGCGTGGGCCAGCCGGGCCTCCAGACGTGGGCGCGCGACGATCGTGCGGCGCCGTGACGGCACGTGCAGCTTCGTCGTGATCAACGGCGTCGCCATCGAGCTCGGGACCTCGCACTTCGTGCCTCGGGGGTGCTGGATGTGTGTAGCACGGACTCGCCAACGGCTTCCGCATGCGCCGGCCGCCCGACATCCAACCCCAGGCCCGACACGGAAGGCCTCGATCCGCCTACCCCTCCGACGGGTCGACGGCGGGGTGCATCGCTACATCCCAGTGCTCGGTGCCGAGCGCGCGGAGCTGACGGCTCGCGAACAACCAGCCGTTCGCCTCGCGCACGACCGTGTCGTGGTAGTAGCCCCACACCTCGGCCGTCGTCAGGTCGGCGCGTTGGTGCCATGCGTACACCGACGCGCGCACCTCGGCGCGGTCGGCGCCGGTGAACGTCACCAGCACGTTCGCGTTGTGGTGACTCGTCGCGAGGAACCCGACCGGGTGGTCGAACATCGCGCGCAACGCGCGCCGTCCGCGGATCGGCGCGTACTCCGGGCCGTAGTCGACGACGCAGTCGTCGGTGAACAGCATCGCGACGTCGTCGTACCGCCGGTGATCGACGCCGTACGAGTACCGGTGGACGAGGTCGACGATGGCGTCCTTGTCGACGAGGCGACGCAGCGCGCCGGATTCGTCGCGACTCATCGACGATCCCCGATCAACGCGAGGCCACTACGCGCTCGTGATCCCGGCCTCGAGCTTGGCCACCACCTCTTCGATGGTGAAGCTCGTCCCCCCAGATCACGAGGATGTTCGGCTGGGCCACGACGACTCCGATCCCGCGCGCCTCGGCCCGCGCTGTGCAGTCGCGCCACTCCTCGGGCCGGTACACCGCCGCCGCCATCCAGCTCATCGTGCGTGTGCGTCGCCCGGCTCAGCCGTCGACCGGGGTGTCGTGAGCCGCGGCCGGCAGCGTCGCCGACCAACTCGCGAGCAACTCGAGCGCCTCGTGCGACGGAGAGCCGGGTTCTGCCGTGTAGGCGAGGATGCGCTGCCCGGTGTCACCCGGGAGGTCGAGCGCCTCGTACGCGAGCGTGAGGTCGCCGACGATCGGATGGCGGAGACGCTTGGTGCCGGTGCGGTGGAACTTCACGTCGTGCGCAGCCCACCGCACCCGGAACTCCTCGCTCCGCGTCGACAGCTCACCGACGAGATCGGTGAGCCCCTTGTCGTACGGATCGCGACCGGCTTCGGCGCGCAGGATCCCCACTGCGTCGTTGGCGACGCTCTCCCAGTCGACGAAGAACTCCGGACCGCGCGCGTTCAGGAAGAGGAAGCGGGCGACGTTGGGTGGCTGCACCGGGTCGTCGACCACCTGGGAGTAGAGCGCCGCGCCGAGGGAGTTCGTGGCCAACACGTCGAGGCGCCCGTTGCGCACGTAGGCGGGAACGTTCACCATCGAGTCGAGGATGTGCTGCACGGTGGTGCGCACCCGTTGCTGCGACGGCGTGCGACGCGGCGATCGACTCGTGTTCGCGGCGCGAACGAGATCGTAGAGATGCGCGCGCTCGGCCTCGTCGAGCTGGAGGGCGCGCACGAGCCCCTCGAGCACGTCCTCCGACACCCCGCCCGCGTTGCCGCGCTCCACACGCGTGTAGTACTCGACGCTGATCCCGGCGAGGAGCGCAACCTCCTCGCGGCGGAGGCCGGCCACGCGACGCCGACCGGCAAAGGCGGGTAGACCGGTCTCTTCCGGCTGGATGCGGGCACGACGCGTCGTCAGGAACTCCCGGAGCTCTTGCTTCGCGTCCATGACGACACGGTATGACGACGGACGCGTCGGTGGGAGTCCCTGGCAATACCCCTCTCGGCAGAGTCTTCCTCGTCCGGCGCAACCGTGGTTACCTCGGAGTCGGCCCACCGGAAGGACGACGGATCATGCGTGCAGCCATCTACATGGGAACAAAGGACATCGCGGTCGGCGACCGACCCGACCCGAGGATCGAGGCCCCCACCGACGCGGTGGTCCGGGTCGTCCTCGCCTGCGTGTGCGGTTCGGACCTCTGGTACTACCGCGGCGAGTCCCACCACGACGTCGGTTCGATCGGCCACGAGTTCCTCGGTGTCGTCGAAGCCGTCGGCGCGGAGGTCCACCACGTCAGGTCTGGCGATGTCGTCGTCGCGCCGTTCATCTACAGCGACATGTCGTGCCCGCATTGCCGCAACGGCTCGACCATCAGTTGCGCGGCTGGCGGCACGTTCGGCAACGGCACTTCCGACGGCGGCCAGGGTGAGATCGTGCGCGTACCCCTGGCCAACAGCACACTCGTGAAGGTGCCGGGCCACGGGCACAGCGACGCGATGCTGCGCTCGATCCTCACCCTCTCCGACGTCATGGCGACCGGGCACCACGCGGCAGTGAGCGGCGGCGTGCAGGCCGGCGCCACGGTCGCGGTGGTCGGCGACGGCGCGGTCGGGCTGTGCGCGGTGCTGGCGTCGAAGCGCCTCGGAGCCGCGCGGATCATCGCGCTGAGTCGTCACGCCGACCGCCAGCGGCTCGCGCGAGAGTTCGGCGCGACCGACATCGTCGCGGTGCGCGGCGACGAGGCGACCGCGGCGGTGCTGGAGCTCACCGACGGTATCGGCGCCGACGCCGCGCTCGAGTGCGTCGGCACGCAACAGTCCATCGACACCGCGGCGGCGATCGCGCGGCCCGGCTCCACGATCGGCATCGTCGGTGTCCCGCATGGTGCCGTCCCGTTCGCCGACACCTTCTTCCGCAACGTGGCCTGGCGCGGCGGACCCGCGCCGGCGCGCATCTACATCCCCGATCTGCTCGACGACGTCCTCGCCGGCACGATCGACCCCGGACGCGTCCTCGACTACGAGACCGACCTCGACGGAATCGCCGATGCCTATGCGGCGATGGACGAGCGACGGGCGATCAAGTCGCTCGTCCGCGTGAGCTCGATCTGATCAGGAGTGAATCATGACTGAAGTCGTCACCGTCATCGGAGCGGGATCGATCGGAATCGCCATCGCGCGACGGGTGAGCGCGGGCAGGCACATCCTGCTCGCGGACCTCCGTCAGGAGAACGCCGAGGACGCTGCGCGCAACCTGCGCGACTCCGGGTTCACCGTGAGCACCGCCGCCGTCGACGTCTCGTCGCGCGAGCAGGTTCACGACCTCGCGCGGTCTGCGAGCGACCTCGGTGCCGTGACCGGCGTCATTCACGCAGCCGGAGTCTCACCCAGCCAGGCGCCGAAGGAGGCCATCCTCTCCGTCGACCTCTACGGGACCGCAGTCGTGCTCGAGGAGTTCGGCAACGTCATCGCCGCGGGTGGCGCCGGTGTGGTGATCGCATCACAATCCGGCCACCGCCTCCCGGCCCTCACCGCCGAACAGGACACCGCGCTCGCGACCACGCCCACTGACGAGCTCCTGTCCCTCCCATGGCTCCGACCGGATCAGGTCGAGGACACGCTGCACGCCTATCAACTCGCCAAGCGCGGCAACGCGCTGCGGGTCAAGGGCGAGGCCGTCCGCTGGGCGAAGCGCGGCGCGCGCGTCAACTGCATCAGTCCCGGCATCGTCATGACACCGCTCGCGAACGACGAGCTGACCGGTCCGCGCGGCGAGGGCTACCGGCGAATGCTCGAGCTCAGTCCCGCGGGGCGCGCCGGCACGCCCGACGAGATCGCAACGCTCGCCGCGCTCCTCCTCGGTCGCGACGGCGGGTTCATCACCGGCAGCGACTTCCTCATCGACGGTGGCGTGACCGCGTCGTACTTCTACGGCGACCTTCGACCCACTTAAGCCCACGGGAACCAGACCCGGCGCTTCGCTCTTCTTCGACCACCGAGATCCCGAGATAGTCGCCTGGCTGAACGGCCGAAAAGGCGGCGACTGATCGAGCCACCCTTGCCGGCCCCGCGTACCGCGCCGGCTTCCCTCAACTCTCGTTGCGTGCCGCGAGCAATGCTGCGCCGACAACCTTTCCGAGATACAGCAGCGTGCCCGTGATGAATCGTGCTGAGGGGTCGCCCATGAGCGCGACGGCGCAGATCACGACGGATTCGGCCTTGCATGACCTTCGTCGGCGGCCGTCGACAGCTCCTGGACAGTGCGGCATGCTCCTGGTGCACCAGATGAGTGCGCGCGGACGACGGGAGCGAAGATGAAGTTCATCGTGCAATGGTCGACACGATCAGGAAGCAACGCGAAGGACAACCTGAAGAGCAGCGAGAGCCTCCTGCAGGCCTTCGGGTCCTGGACGCCACCGAGCGAGTGGACCATCAGCGAGTTCCTCAACCGCGTCGATGGCCGCGGCGGGCTCCTGATCTGCGAGACCGACGACCTTGCCAGCATCGACAAGGCCGTCGCGCAGTACCTCCCGTGGCTCGACTACGACGTCATCCCCGTGGTCGACATCGGCGACAGCATCGCCAACCTCGCCGCCGGGAATGCCTGGGCCCGTTCGGCAGGCGGCATCGGCTGAGGCGTACGTCTGGCGTCGAGCTGGGACGTGGTCTTCTCCTTGATCGTCGGGCTCGCCTTGGAGAGCACACTCTCCTGGCGCCAGATGTCCAGGCCGTCGGCGATGTCGTTGTGCGTGACGAGGAGGTGGTCGCTCCAGAGGAGCACACCGGCGCCCTCGGCGTAGGGGCTGGCGTGGTCCTCGGAAAAGATCCGGTCCCAGGACGTGCCGTCGGGTGACCTCCAGACCTCGTCACCTTGCTGGTAGTTGACCGCGGCGAGGTACAGCTGGCCGCGCTCCACCGACGGAGCAGCGAGAAGGGTCGCGTCGCTGCCGAAGCCGTCTGTGCCCACCTGCGTCCAGGCCGTGCCGTCGGAAGACCGGCGCAGCTGGAAGCCCTTCGGCGGGTGGCGCTCGCTCGGGTGCCCCGGCGTCAGGATGCGGGGATCCATCGACTCGGTCACGAGGTAGAGCTGACCGCGGAACGCCTGCAGGAACCCGAAGATGTTGCGTTCCGGGCCCACGCCGAAGCCGTCCTCGACGACCTTCTCCCAGTGGGTGCCGTCGATGGTGCGGAACAGCTCGACGCCCTGAAGGGAGGTGAGGCTGCCCGTGGCTTCGCCACTCGCGTACAGCCGGTTCTGGAAGACGAGCTGCGGGGTGAGGCTGACGCTGCCCTGGCGGCCGAGGCCACCGGTGGCGACGCGCTCCCAACGCAGGCCGTCGGCGGTCCGCCAGATCTCGCCGCCGTGGGTCGGGTTGATCGTGCCGACGTACAGGTGGCCGCGGAAGTCGAGCGAACGGCCCGCGGCGGCGGCGTCTCCCATGACGCTCACGCCGTTGTTGGTCGGGTCCCCCATCCCGCCGTCGACGACGCGGCGGAAGCGCTTGCCGTCCTCGGACACCCAGATCTGGGCGCCTCGGGTGGTGTTGGAGACACCGAGCAGGAGCTTGCCCTGGTACACGAACGGCAGTGCGTAGTCGTTCTCCTTGTCGCCGAAGCCGCCCTGGGCCACCTGTTCGAAGGTCGTGCCGTCGTTGCTCGAGAAGACCTCGGCGCCGCTGACGTGGTTCACGGTGACGGCGTACAGCCGATGTCCGAACACGGCCAGGAAGGCCGACGTGTTGTTCGGGTCACCGAGGCCGGCGCCGCTGACCTGCTCCCAGTGGATGCCATCCTCGGTGCGGCGGAGCTGGGTCCCCGAGTAGGTGCTCCCCGTGTACACCGTCCGCGGGGTTGCCTCGGTCGTGGCGTAGAGCCGCCCCTTGAACGCGACCGACGAGAACAGGTAGCCGTTGTTCTTCTCCCCGAATCCACCGGACACGACCGGCGACCAGCCCGATGGGGCCCCAGATGCCCTCCCCGCCGGGCCAAGGGTGAGCAGGCAGACCGCAATGACCAGCACGCCGATCACCCGCCACCTCGTGGGCGGAACCATGAGCCGAGAAACCCTCATCGCCATCGCGGCCTCCTCGTCACCCTCGCGCAGGCCGGTTCCGTTCCGCCTCGGGTCTCAGGGTACGAAGATCGATGCGCGCCGCCCAGAGCCATTCGTCACCGCGCTGCCGAGCGTTCGGTCCGCGATCGCCGCACCCACTTCCACCGGACTCGCGGACCTCTCCCCCGGGATCGACTCGCCGCTGAGGATGGATTCGTCGCACTCGAGGTCATTCGCGGTCAGCAGCCGGACATCGGCGGGCACGATCGCGCCGACACCGAGGCGCACGACGTCACCTGGCACCACGTGCGTGACTTCCACGCTCGTCGGCTCACCGTCGCGAACGACCGTCACGAGATGCAGGATCTCGTGGTGCAGCGCCTCCGCCGCGCGCTCGGCCCGGTACTCGTTCGCGAAGCCCAAGCCGACCGACCCCGCGATGATCACCCCGATGATCAAGGCATCAGTCCCCTCAACGACGAACGCCGAGACCGTGGCGGCACCCAACAGCAACCACAGCAGCGGACTGCTCACCTGCCGCAGCACAGACCACGCGCTCCTGTGATGGGAACGCACGGCATTCGGACCGAACCTCTCGACCCGTGCCGCGACCTCATCCGCGCCGAGTCCCGCCGTGCCGGAGTTCAAGAGCTCCAGCACGCGATCCGAAGGCAGCGCGGCGGGACGTCGGGAGACACGTCAGGGAATCTACGACCGGGCTCGGTCATCGGTGCTCGATGCCCTCGGGCAGCGTCGCCCGATCAAGCCTCCGAGTCGCCGAGCGCGAACACGGGCTCCCTGTCGTCGCAGCACCTGGCGTACGGACCACGGGCCAGGCGAGTGGACCTCACACAGAGAGCGCCGTCATTGCACAGGTCCTCACAGTGAAAGAGGCGTGCTACTCGCCGCTGAGCCGTAGTTCGCAACGCGACCCTCCGCCGGCAACGCCGAGTCTGTGCTCTCAGACGTCGGTGTCGCTTGAAGCTGGTGGCATCATGTACGCGGCGAGCGGCTCGCGCTCGACAATCGCCGGACGCTCATAGGGGATTCGGGGCTCTTCCACGGGGTGCGCCTTTCGGAATCGACGACCGCTCTCAGCCTGAACAGAGTACCTCCACTGATCTAGCGTTGCGCACGGAGCGTCGCGGCGGGACGCCCACAAGGAGGGGTTATGGAATGGCGGCGCTCACCGGACGTCGTCTACGAAGTCGTCGACGGGCACGCCATGCTCGTCGACCCGGCGGGTCAGGAGTTCCTCACGCTGAACGAGGTCGGCACTTTGGTGTGGCAGGCTCTGGACGGAGTCCGGGGACCGGCCGAGATCGCCGCGGCGCTGATGGACCGTGTGGACGGCGTCACATTGGCCGAATTCGAACGCGACATCGATACGTTCATCGCGGAGACATACGCAGCGGGTCTCGTTGAGCGGTCCGACGGCGCCAACTGACTCCGAGCCTCCCCCGCCGACGGGCCCCCGGGGTGGTCGTCATGCACAGGTCGCCGCGCGTCTGCTGCGCCAAGCCGCTCGATCGGGTCCGCTGTGGCTCGAGGTCCGGGGTACGTCGATGGGGTGGTCCATCCCGAATGGTGCGCGCGTCCGCGTCGCGTTCGACCCGCCACCTCGCCGGGGAGAGGTATGGGCGTTCTGCACCAAGAGCGGTGCCGTCGTCGTGCACCGCTATCGTCGAGCGGTCGGCGCGCAGCACCGCTTCCAAGGCGACCACCGCGTCGAAGCCGATCCGCTCGTCGACCGCGATGAGCTCATCGGTCGGGTCGTCGAGATCGCGCCGCGTCGAGCGGGGTTCCGGTGGGGGCCCCTCGCCGGTGGGTCGCAACGCATTGCGACGCGGACACGCGCGGCAATCGTGAACCGCTTGCGTACTCGCCCGCTTGGTGAGGCCCCGTGACGGAGCACGACAACGTCGTGAGAACCTTGGAGGCCGTCGACGTGCTCGCCGAACCGGTCATCGATGTGGCGGGGGTTGCAACTCGGTTGAAAGCCGAGGATTCAGTGCGCGGAGCGGCAGTCGCGTCGCTCTTCCGTCACGCAGAGGTTCTCGACGTCGCGCCGGCGTGTTCATTGTGCTTTCGTCGACGCGACGTCGCCGTGCCTGCGTCCGCGCCTGCCACAGCAAACGATCGCGTTGAACTCTGGTGGTCGTCGGCGGGTGAGCTGAGGCTGCGGACGCGTGAGGGGCTGACGGCCCGGAGCACTGCGACCGAGATCGTCATCGGTGGCCAAACCCGCTCCCTCAACTCCGCCTTTCGGGCGGCATGCACGATCGCGGTGGCGAATCTGCTCATGCTGCACGGACGGTTCCTGTTCCATGCAGCCGCCGTCGCTCCTTCAGGCGCCGCGATCCTCGTCCTCGGCGAGACGGGCATGGGTAAGTCGACGCTCGCGCTCGCCGCGCATCGTCTCGGCTGGTCGGTCCTCGCCGACGACATGGTCGTGATGTACCCCGACGGCCCCTTGGTGCGCGCCCGCGGGGTCTCGCGACCGGTCTCGGTGCCCGTCGACGTAGCCGATGCACCACCCGGTGCCCGCGCGGTGCCCGGCGACCCGCGTCAGCGAATCGAGCTGCCGTCCGGCGTCTTGAGCTACCGGATCCATCCCGTCGCCGCTCTTCTCGCGATCGTTCCGAACCAAGGAACGGCTTCACTTGTGGAACCTCTGACCGGCCGCGAGACGTTTCCGTCGCTCCTGGCCGCAGCGCCCGTGCCCGGAGATCGCGGTCGCTTCGCCGAAGTGTTCTCGCTTTCGGGCACACTCGCACGTCTCCCGGCATGGGCATTCCGCCGCAGAAATGATCCATGCCGGGCGATCGAGGACGCGACCGTTGCCTTGGAGACGGTCGCACATCTGCTCGACGAACGAGGTCGCGCCAAGGCCCAAGGAAGCGTCGTTGCGCACCGAGACCCGTCGACAACGTGACGACGACGGGCCACGAAGCTGCACTATGGGCCTGGCAGATGCATCAGGTTTGCCGGAAGCGGCGGGCGACGCGTGCGCGCGTGTCGGCGAGCGCAGGCCACGCGGCGAGGACGCCTTGCTTGAGGTTCTCCGTGCGGATTCGCCGAGCAAGCGCGCGCACCCACGGCTCCACGACGTCGCGCTCCGCGGCCTCACGAACAATGACGGCGGCTTCCGACAGGAAGATGCCTCGCCTCGGTAGGCGGCGGGCCCACGCCACGAGCTCGTCGGCTGTGGGCGAGCGCTCGAAGCACGCTGGTTCGACGCCGATGACGCGCAGCTCCGCGAGCGTCAGCATGCACTTGTCGCAGGTTCCGCAGTTGCGATCGTGGCGCGGGTGCACAAGGCAGACGCGCAGCGAATCCATCGCCTCCGGCCATTGCACGAGGAAGGTCAACTTCTCGAAGCGGCTGTAGTAGGCGCCGTCGTGGGCAATCTCGAAGCCCGAACTGCCGAGCAACGGGTCACTCACTGGGCTCGAATTGAGCGGGACGACAAGATCGCGGTACGTGGCCGTCGAGGGCACGAGACCCGCACCGAACTGCCCGGCAAGTAGATGCAAGGCCGATATAACGCCGGGACCCGTGAAGGACCGCACGGCCGGAGGGAGAATCCACGCGTTCGTCGTCACGGTGAGGAATTCGAGCCCAACGCTCTCAGCCATCCGACGAGATCGCGCACCTGCAGATTCGAACGCCGCTGGATCGGTGATTGGGATGTCGATCCCTCGGACCATCATCGCCGCGGCGATTCGACGTTCACGGCGTGCGTCACCGCGCGTGTGCCACCAGGCGCTGAACGCGGAGTCGACGCCGCCCGAGAACGCGACGATGCCCAACGCCGAACTCGGCGTACTTTCGAGGGTCTCGGCCTCGACAGCGACCCTCTCGAATCCGAACCAAGCACTCCAGATTCGCTGGAACTCGGCGAGGTTGCGCAGAAACCTCGCGTCGACGGGTGCGCCGCGAACGGACAGATCACATCCAAGATCCATCGCCCGCAACAGCGCGGGGAGCACGAATGGATCGGCGCGTTCGTTGACCGTGCTTGCGTCGGCACCGCGAATCTCGAACCAGAGCTCACGGCTGCCGTGCGCGGATGACCGAATCTCTGCCGATCGTCGGACGCGCTCCGGCGCGCCGGCGGGTGTCAGGACTCGAAGCTCGAATGCGCCCCGAGATGTCATCGCTGGAGCGTACGCCGCGTGCCGTCGACGCTCGTCAACTCCGGTGCGTACAGGAAGCGTTGAAACTATCGCGGACGCGCGGCGCTGTAACCGCCGATCCCCAGGCGTGTGCGCCCGTTGGGCAGCTCGTTTCCGTAGAAACCGCCAGAGTCCGTCCATGGACACGTCTGGCCGAGGGCGGTTTCGAGTTCCGTCGGTGTGAAAGGCGGGTTCCGTCGGGAACCCCGAGTGGAGGTGATGGGACTTGAACCCACGACTTCTACGTTGCGAACGTAGCGCTCTACCGGGCTGAGCTACACCCCCGTTGGAAGAAGAGAGATTACCACCCGCCCCGAATCATCCCCCGGTCGGAGTTGCCCGCTCGACGGCCTCCCGCAGGCGTGACGCCACGAGCGCCGTGGTGACGTCGGAGCGGGTGCGTTCGAGCACGGCGCGCAGCGCGT
>Ga0302322_100006207_pt1 | contig 10562 bp, 7 predicted proteins | sample Fen_T0_2_FD_203757 | JGI IMG/M metagenome (GOLD analysis project Ga0302322, IMG submission 203757) | Peat permafrost microbial communities from Stordalen Mire near Abisko, Sweden - Fen_T0_2 | ecosystem: Environmental > Terrestrial > Soil > Wetlands > Permafrost | place: Sweden: Abisko... | reverse complement strand
CGGGATGACCGCGTTGGGATGGATCTGCCGTTTCATCTCCCGCACCGCCTGGTTGAAGGTGATGATGGTGCGGACCATCTTGATGCCGCCGCCGGTGGAGCCGGAACTGACCGACACGCACGACAGGTAGAGCATCCAGAAAGTGGCGAAGACCGGCCAGCCGTTGTAATCGGTATTGACGAAGCCGCAGTCGGTGGCCAGCGACACCAGGTTGAAACTGACGTAACGCAGCGCCACCCAGTAATCCGCGTACACGCCCCGCATCCAGAGATACCAGGCGATGCCGACGCAACTGCCCAGCACCAGCAGCAGGAAGACCCGGACCTCCGGGTCGTCCAGGTAGACACGCAGGCTCTTGCCGCGCCAGGCCAGGAAATGGGTGGCGAAGTTCATGCCGGCGATGAGCATGAAGATGATCAGCACGTATTCGACCTGCGGCGAGTTGAAATAGCCGACGCTGGCATCGTGGGTGGAAAAGCCGCCCAGGCCCATGGCCGCGAAGGCATGGCAGGTGGCCTCGAACCAGTCGAGTCCGGCCAGCATCAGGCTGCCGATGCAGGCCAGGGTGATGACGAAATAGACCAGCCACAGGTTCTTGGCGGTCTCGGTGATGCGCGGCGTCAGTTTCTCGTCCTTCATCGGGCCGGGTGTCTCGGCCTTGTAGATCTGCATGCCGCCGACGCCCAGCAAGGGGAAGATGGCCACCGCCAGCACGATGATGCCCATGCCGCCCATCCAGTTGAGCTGGTGGCGCCACAGGTTGATCGACTTGGGCAGATGATCGAGTCCGGATAGCACCGTCGCGCCGGTGGTGGTGAGTCCCGACATGGTCTCGAAATAGGCGTCGGTGAACGACAGGTTCGCGATATGAAACAACAGCGGCAGGGTGGCGAAGGCGGGCAACACGATCCAGATCAGGCTGGCGAGCAGGTAGCCGTCGCGCACCGCCAGTTCGCGCTTCACATGCCGGGATGAGACCCACATCAGCAGGCCGGCGAAGAAGGTGATGGCGATGGATTCGTCGTAGATGCCGAGCGCCCCGTCGTGGGTCCCCCAGGCCACCAGCAGCGGCATCAGCATGGTGAACGAGAACAGCATCACCACCAGGCCGAGCACGCTGACGACGGGAGCGAGCTTGCGCATGTCAGAAAAAACCCAGGCTGACCTGGAACAGCTTCTCCACCTTGGGGATCAGGCGCTTGTTGGGCACGAACAGGATGGCGTGATCGCCCGCCTCGATCACCGTGTCGTGGTGGGCGATGATGACCTGCTGGCCGCGGGCGATGGCGGCTATCGATACACCTTCCGGCAGGTCGATCTGTTCGATGCGGCGGCCGATCAGCCTGGAGGTCTTGGCATCGCCATGCACCACCGTCTCCAGGGCCTCGGCCGCGCCGCGGCGCAGGGAATGCACCACCGCCACATCGCCGCGCCGGATATGGGTCAGCAACGGGCCGATGGTGGCCTGGGCCGGCGACAGGGCGATGTCGATCTCGCCGCCCTGCAGCAGATCGACGTAGCTGCTGCGATTGATCAGCGCGACCACCTTGCGCGCACCCAGCCGTTTGGCGAGCAGCGAGGCCATGATGTTGTCCTCGTCGTCGTTGGTGAGCGCGCAGAAAACGTCCATCTCCTCGATATTCTCCTGCGTCAGCAGGTCTTCGTCGGTGGCGTCGCCGGTCAGCACCAGGGTGTGCTTGAGTTCCTGGGCCAGGAACGAGGTGATCTGCTTGTTGTGGTCGATGAGCTTGACCTGGTAGTCCTGTTCCAGGTTCATGGCCAGGCGCCGGCCGATATTGCCGCCACCGGCGATCATCACCCGGCGCACGGATTGGTCGGTGTGGCGGATCTCCTTCAGCACCGCGCGGATATGCCCGGTAGCGGCAATGAAGAAGACCTCGTCACCGTTCTGCACCACCGTGTCGCCCGCCGGCACGATGGCGCGGTCCTGGCGATAGATGGCCGCCACCCTGGCATCCAGATCGTCGCCCTCGCCGCGTTCGCGGAACATCAGTCGCATGTGTTCGCGCAGATGCCTGAGTTCGTGACCGACCATGAAACCGCCATGCGCCTTGACCGCTACCAGGCGGATGCGGCCTTCGGCGAAGTCCACCACCTGCAGGGCCTCCGGATAGTCGATCAGGCGGCGCAGATAGTTGGTGATCTCCTGTTCCGGGGCGATGACATGATCGACGCCGAAGTTCTCGGGCCCGAACAGTTCCGGGTAACGCATGTAGTCCAGCGAACGGATGCGGGCGATCTTGGCGGGGATGTGGAACAGCGACCCGGCCAGTTTGCAGGCGACGATATTGGTCTCGTCGTTGAGGGTCACGGCGACCAGCATGTCCGTGTCCTCCGCCCCGGCCTGGCGCATGACCGTGGGATGCGAGGCCTGGCCCAGCACGGTGCGTAAATCGAAACGGTCCTGCAGGGCGGCCAGCTTGTCGGCGTCGATGTCCACCACGGTGATGTCGTTGCCCTCCCGCACCAGGTGTTCGGCAAGATTGGAGCCGACCTGGCCTGCTCCCAGAATCAGGATCTTCACTGCCTATTTGCCCTTGCCGGGCTGCTCGATGCCGAGTTGCTTGACCTTGCGGTACAGGTTGGTGCGATCCAGCCCGGCGCGCTCGGCGGCCCGGCTCATGCCCCAGCCGCATTCGATCAGCAGCGCCTCCAGATATGCCTTCTCGAAGGCGTCACGCGCTTCCTTGAGCGGCAGGTCGATCATCAGTTCGATCCCCGCCCTGGCCGTTTCGGCCTGCCCGGCGCCGAGCATTTCGCGCACCGTATCCTGGCCGATCTCGCCCTCCCCGTCCTCCAGGGCCAAGCGGCTCATGGCCGATTCCAGTTCGGCCAGATTGCCGCGCCAGTCGCAGGCGCTCAACACCGTCAATGCCTCTCCGGTGAGCTTGCGCGGCGGCCTCAGCAGACGCACGCAGGCGTCTTCCAGCATGCGCTCGGCGAGTCCGGGGATGTCCTCGCGCCGGTCCCGCAACGAGGGCAGTTCCACCACCGCGTGCAGAAACTGGTCGTACAGTTCCTGGATCAAATCACCCGAAGCGAGCAGGTCGGCCGGCGCGCCCATGCAGGTCACGGCGATGCGCACCCCAAACTCGGAGCGACGCGAGACCAGCAGGACCAGGCCTTTCTGCTGCATCTGGGTGAGCGTTTCTACCTCCGGCACCAGGATCATTCCGCCCTTGGCTTGCGCCAGCAGCTCGGCCGGCCGGTCGGCCAGGTCGCCCGGATCCTCGATCACCGTCAGCGTGGCCCCGCCCGGTGTGAGAAAACGCGCCACCACCTCGACGCCGGTTGCGGATTCGCCCAGCAGCATCACCGGCAAGCCCGCCGAAGCGGCGAGCGTGAGCCGGTGGGTGAGCCGCTTGATAGATTCGCCTGCGCCCAGTTCGGACAGGTCGCCGCTGACCTTGGGCCGCGACGGGCGCGCGTCGATGGCCTTCTTCACCGTCTCCAGCAACTGCTTGTAGGCGACCGGTTTCTCGAGGTAGTCGAAGGCGCCCAGGCGGGTGGCCTCGACGGCGGTATGCACCGTGCCGTGACCGGACATCATCACCACCGGCATGGTCAGGCGCCCCTGCATCTTCCATTCCTTGAGCAGCGTCACGCCATCCACATCCGGCATCCAGATATCGAGCAGGACCAGATCCGGAACCTTGTCTTCCAGCGCTGCGCGCGCGGCACTGCCGTTCTCGGCCAGACGCACCTCGTAACCCTCCTCCTGAAGGATCTCGCTCATCAGTTCTCGGATGCCGGGCTCGTCGTCCACGACCAGGATCTCAGGCATTTTTCATATCCTCTCTGTCTTCCAGAACCGGCAGGCTCACGCACACGCGTGCACCGCCATTCTCGGCGCTTTCGACGCTGATGACGCCATGATGCTCGTCAACGATCTTCTTGACCACTGCCAGCCCCAGCCCGGTCCCCTTGGTCTTGGTCGTGGCGTAAGGCTCGAACAGGCGTTCCTGCAATTCGACCGGAAAGCCGGGTCCATTGTCCTCGATGCAGAACTCGACCCGGTCGCCGAGGCGCCGCGAGCGGACGCAGACGCAGGGCTCGCTCACGTTATGGGTGGCCTCCAGCGCGTTCTTCATCAGGTTGACCACGACCTGGCGCAGCAGGGCCGGATCGGCGGCCACCGGCGGGAGTTCCGGCGCCAGGCTCACCTTCAGGCGCAGGCTTGTTTCATACAGGTGCAGGACCTCCTCGATCAGGACGTTGAGGTCGATCCGCTCGATCCTGGCCGAGGGCAGGCGCGCGTACTGTGCAAAGGCATCGACCAGGCCCTTCATCGCCGCCACCTGGCCGACGATGGTGGCGGTCGCCTTGGCAAGGGTTGCGCGGTCGGCGTCTTCAAGTTTGTCGGACAGCTTGGCTTCGAGCCGTTCGGCCGACAGCTGGATGGGAGTGAGCGGGTTCTTGATCTCGTGCGCCATGCGCCGCGCCGCCTCGCCCCAGGCCGCGTCGCGCTGGGCGCGGATCAACTGGCTGACGTCGTCGAGTACCAGCACATAGTCGGGCTGCTCGCCGGACGAGAGCGGCGTGCCGCGCGCCAGCAGGCTGCGCGGGCCGGCAGATGTGCGCAGTTCGACCTGCTCACGCCAGCTGGCCCGCGGATGGTCCCTGAACTGCCGCGCCATGTCGGCCGCAAAGCGGGCCAGTTCGGCGCCGGCGCCACCCCATGCCTCCAGCGGCCGGCCCTCTAGTTCCTCGCGGTCGACCGCGAGGATGGCGGCGGCGGCCGGGTTCGCCAGGCGCACGGTCAGGTCGGCATTGAGGGTCACCACGCCGGCGGTGACGCTCGACAGGACCCCTTCGAGGTAGGCATTGGCCATGACCAGCTGATCATGGCTCTCGTTGGCCGCCGCGCGCGCATCGGCCAGTTGCCGGGTCATGCGGTTGAACGACTGGGTCAGCTGGCCCAGTTCGTCGCCGCTGTGCGAACTGGTCACCTGGCTGAAGTCGCCACGCGCCACGGCGCGGGTACCACGCGCCAGCACCCGCAGGGGCGCGGCCAGACGTTCCGACAGCACGAACGCCAGGGTGAAGGCGGAGAACAGGGCCAGGGTCAGGGCCAGGGTCAGCGCGATCCCGTAGAGCCGCTTCAGCCCCAAGCGCGACAGCAGCAACTCCTGGTAGCCCTGCCGCGCGGATTCGACCTGCTGGGTATCCTGGGCCAGTTGCGAGGGAACCGGCTGGATCACCTGCAGGATGCGCATGTGCTCGGTGAGCGAGATGACATTCACGGGCAGCACCACATGCACGTTGATCCCGCCGCTGTCGTCCGCCTCGAGTCGCGACCAGGGCTGCTGCATACGGACCTGCCAGAGCACGCCGCGGTCCGGCGGCTTGGGCAGCAGCCCCGACCGGCCGGAGGATGAAAACCCCAGCAACTTGCCGGAATCGTCATACAGCAGCACGTCCTGGACGCCCATGCTTTCGCGCAACTGGTTGAGCTGGGCGACCTGCAATACCGGCGACAGGTCGGACAGCTGACGCGCCATGCCCTCGGCGCTGTGCGTGGCCTCGCGGCGGACATAGTCGAGCGCCGAGCGGCCGAGCGCCAGGCCGCCTTCCAGGGCCCGCTCCATGCGCACGTCGAACCAGGATTCGATCGAGCGCACCAGGAACTGCACCGACACGCCATACACCACCATGCCGGGGACCAGGGCCATGAGACCGACGATGAGGAACAGCCGGGCGGTCAGCTTGGCCCCGAACACCCCCACCCGTATCCGCCGCACCAGCACGAAGCCCTGATAGATGATCAGGGCCGCGAGGCCGAACACGGTGGCCAGCGTGAATACCAGCAGCAGGGTGAGATGCCCGGTGAAGAAGGCAGTGTTGTCGGCCGCGGCCACCAGCAGGCCGATCAGGGTGGACCCCAGCAGCAGACTGAACGCGACGAGATAAATCATCAGTATTTAAAGATCCGCTCGAGCCAGCCGGAGTCGAGCTGCCAGCGCGGCGACGAGGCCAGGGCGTTGACCTGGATGGGCTTGGGCAGTTGCGTGACGTCCAGGTACATGTGCAGTTGCACCCGGTAATTGGACTTCCTGTGCAGATTCTTCAGGTTGAGCACCTGCCAGGCACGCAGGTCGCCGGCGGCACGCAACGCATCGGCAAGGGTTTCGTGCACGCTGGTCGCGCCGGCCACGGTGACCAGGTACTGGCGCAGCAGCGCGTTGTAGGAAAGGCGGACGCTGCGGTTGAAGCTGTCCATCGTGTCCGAAAACCACCAGTCGCGATCACGGCTGGTATCCACCTCCTGGACGAAGGTCAGGTTGACGCCCTTGGTGAGCGCGTTCTCCAGGGTCTGGGACAACTGGATATCGAAATAGCCTTCAAGAAGGACGAATTCGGCATTGGGCACCAGGTCGGCGTTGACCAGCTGAATGGTCTCGGCCGACGCCGTCCGGGCCAGCGCAAGCAGCGCCAGGCCCAGGCAGGCAATCAGGAATTCACGCCTTGACGAAGCGGGCATAGAAGAATCCGTCGGTATCCTCGTCCGGAAGCAACTGACCGCCTGTTTCCCCCGGCAGGTTGAGGGGCTCGCCGCGTGCATCCGGACAGCGTCGCAGGAAACCGGCGGCCTGATCCGCATTCTCGATCGGGAACAGGCTGCACGTGGCATAGAGCATTTTGCCATCGGGTTCGAGCAGCGGCCACAAGGCATCGAGCAAACGCATCTGTTCGGTCGCAAGTTGCTGTGCGTCTTCGCCACGTTTGAGCCAGCGCGCGTCCGGGTGGCGCCGCACCACGCCGGAGGCCGTGCACGGGGCATCGAGCAGGATGCGATCGAATCGCCGGCCGTCCCACCACGCCTGCGGCCGCCCGGCGTCGCCCGCCTGCAGTCGCGCCGCGAGTCCCAGCCGCCGCAGGTTCCCGTCGATGCGCTGCAGGCGCCCGGCATCGCTGTCGACGGCAACCAGATCCAACTCGTGCAGCTCGAGCAAATGGCCGGTCTTGCCGCCGGGCGCGGCGCAGGCGTCCAGCACCCGCATGCCGTCGGCCGCGTCGAGCAAGGGCGCCGCCAGCTGCGCACCCGCGTCCTGCACCGACACCAGGCCCTCGGCGAAGCCCGGCAGGTCGGCCACCGGCATGGGCTGTGCGAGCACCAGTCCCGAAGAACCGACCGGTCGAGCCTCCAGTCCCGCCGACCTAATTCGCGACAGATAGCCGTCACGCGACGCGCGCCGCCGGTTGACGCGCAGGGTCATGGGCGGATGCAGGTTCTGCGCGGTCAGGATCGCCTGCCAGCGATCCGGATATTCCGCCTGCAGACGCCGGATCCACCAGTCCGGCAGGTTCCAGCGCGCTACCGGGTCCGCGTCGATGCGGCAGGCGAGGTCCGCCCGCCGGCGCAGGAAATTGCGCAGGATCGCGTTGACGAAGCCGCGCACGCGGGGGGCGATGCGGGCGGCGTTGGCGACGGTCTCGTTGACCACCGCATAGGCCGGGGAGGTCTGCGCATCCAGTTCGAACAGCGCCACCAGGAGATGCCCCAGGAGCCTATCGGGATCGGGCTCGCGATCGACCAGTGCGGCCAGATACAGCCGCAGGCGCCCGGCCTGGCGCAAGGCGCCGAAGGCCAGGCCACGGGCAGCCGGCATGCCGGCTGACGCATCGCCCGGGGGAATATCCAGCACGGCCTGGGTCAGGCTGCGGCCTTCCAGCAGAACGGCATTGACCATGTGAGCGGCAAGTTCGCGTTCGTTGCGCATGCGCGCATTGTCGCCGAAGGGTGGCCGGCAAAGGGGTCAAGCAGCCATGATTGCCAGGAAAGCTGCGCGTCGGGAGTCTGATTCGCGACGCGGCCGGCCTCGGTCAGGCCGCGGTGCGGATGCAATCGCGGCCGGCGCGTTTGGCTTCGTAGAGGGCGTCGTCGGCCCGTCGCAGGAGGGCGTGGCCGCTTTCCTCGCTCAGCAAGTCGGCCACGCCGGCGCTGAACGTGGTCGTGACCTCGTGGCCTTCGTGCAGCAGCGGCGATTTCTTGACGACCTGCTGCAAGCGGCCGAGGACGAACATCGCGCCGCGGGAATCGGTATCCGGCAGCACCATGGCGAACTCTTCCCCGCCGTAGCGCACCAGGGCGTCGGACTTGCGCAATACGGATTTCACCAGACCGGAGAAATGCACCAGCACCTGGTCTCCCACCTCGTGTCCATACTCGTCGTTGACCAGTTTGAACAGGTCGAGATCCAGCATGGCCACGCAGAGCTTCCCGCCGCTTCGCTGGGCGCGGGCGATCTCGCGCGAAAGGGTCTGGTCCAGGCCGCGGCGGTTGAGTGCACCGGTGAGCGCATCCTCGTTGAGCAATTGGCGGGTCTCCGCCAGTTCCGCCTGCATGGCGGACAGCGAGTGCCGCGTTTCCTGCAGATCCCGCTGGCTGCTTTCGACCGTGGTCTGGATCCCGCCGGCCTGCATCACGACAGTGGACAGGAGCCTCAGGATTTCCTGCTTGTCACGGCTCGCGCGCAGGGTATACACGTTCTCCGTCAGACCCTTGTTCTTTTCGCCCAGTTCGTCGGCCAGATTGGCGGTCTTGTCGGCGACCTCCTGCACCGTGGCGCGGACCATGGCCAGCAGATCGGCGTAGTAGCCAGCATCCTGGGACAGAGCGACCTTGTCCGGGCGCGGCAATCCGGAAATATCGTAGTAAAGTCGCTCGTAGTTTTCAGGCGTGGCGGGCTCGCCAAGCTCCCTGAGCCGCTGCATCACGGCAATTCCGATCACATTGGGGGTCTGGGTCATCGTGGTATCGCGAGCGCTGGGTTATGCGGGTGTCGGTCTGGATATCGGCACTGCAGCCGATTCCTTTAGGGTGTCACCTATGCTTTTCAACACCGGCGAGGAGCATCAATCCATGCCGGCTTATGCGTCATAATCCATGCGCTTTTCCAACCGACGACCATGCACCTTCACATCCTCGGCATCTGCGGCACCTTCATGGGCGGTATTGCCGCCATCGCGCGCGCCGCCGGCCATACCGTCACCGGCTGCGACGCCAACGTCTACCCGCCGATGAGCACGCAGCTCGAGGCCCAGGGCATCGCCCTGATCGAGGGCTTCGGCACGGAACAGATCGGTCTCAAGCCCGACCTGTTCGTGATCGGCAACGTCATCGCGCGCGGCAGACAGCCGCTCATGGAAGCCATCCTCGACCGCGGCCTGGCCTATGTCTCCGGGCCGCAGTGGCTGGCGGAACAGGTGCTGCGGGATCCGAACTGCCCCCACGCTCGCAAGACCGGCTCGCATCCCACGTCCGACTTTGCACAGCCGGACGGCTGCGGCAGCGCGGAGCAATGCTCCGCGAAACCCTGCCTACGTCCCCCCGAGGGGGCCCAATGCCCGCCTCGGGGCGGCCCGTCGGCGGGCAAGTGGGTGCTGGCCGTCGCCGGCACCCACGGCAAGACCACCACCGCCTCTATGCTGGCCTGGATCCTGGAATACGGCGGACTCGATCCGGGTTTCCTGATCGGTGGGGTGCCGGTCAACTTCGGCGTCTCCGCGCGCCTGACCGACTCGCCCTTCTTCGTCATCGAGGCGGACGAATACGACACCGCGTTCTTCGACAAGCGCTCCAAGTTCGTCCATTACCGCCCGCGAACCTGCGTGCTGAACAACCTGGAGTTCGACCATGCCGACATCTTCCCCGACCTGGCGGCGATCGAGACCCAGTTCCACCACCTGGTGCGGACCGTGCCTGGCTCGGGGCTGATCGTCGCCAACGGTCGCGAGGCGAGCCTCGACCGGGTGCTGGCGCGCGGCTGCTGGACGCCGGTGGAACGTTTCGGCGTCGAGCCGGGCTGGCACTTGCGCACCCTCGACGATGGCCGATTCGACATCTTTCTCGGCAACGTCGCCCAGGGACAGGTCGACTGGGGTCTGCTCGGCGAGCACAACCGCATGAACGCGCTGGCCGCCATCGCCGCCGCGCGCCACGCCGGCGTGCCGGCGGCGGTCGCCTGCGAGGCGCTGGGCCGCTTCGAGAACGTCAAGCGCCGTCTGGAGATACGCGGCATGGTGCGCGGCATCACCGTCTACGACGATTTCGCCCACCACCCCACCGCCATCGCCACCACCCTCGCCGGCCTGCGCGCGAAGGTCGGTTCGGCACGCATCCTGGCCGTGCTGGAACCACGTTCCAACACCATGAAGCTGGGTGTGATGAAGGCCCGGCTGCCGGCCAGCCTCGAAGCGGCCGACCGCGTCTTCTGCTACAGCGGCGGCCTCGACTGGGACGCGGCGGACGCGCTCGCCCCCCTAGGCGACCGGGCCAGCGTGCATGCCGACCTCGATCAACTGGCGGCAGCCATCGCCGCCGAGGCGCGCGCCGGCGATCAGGTGCTGATCATGAGCAACGGCGGCTTCGGCGGCCTGCACGAACGATTGCTGGCACGCCTGGCCGGAGGTTGGGCCTGAGATGGAATTGCCTCCCTGCTGGCTCGAAGACGACGGTCCCGTCCAGGTGCTGCAACTGGCCGGCGACTGGACGCTGGAGCGGCTACCGGCCCTGTATGCGGCCCTGTCCGGACTCAAGG
>Ga0302322_100006206_pt1 | contig 10562 bp, 8 predicted proteins | sample Fen_T0_2_FD_203757 | JGI IMG/M metagenome (GOLD analysis project Ga0302322, IMG submission 203757) | Peat permafrost microbial communities from Stordalen Mire near Abisko, Sweden - Fen_T0_2 | ecosystem: Environmental > Terrestrial > Soil > Wetlands > Permafrost | place: Sweden: Abisko... | reverse complement strand
GGGAGTACCTGTTCTACATCGACTTCATCGGCGCGACGCAGGCGGACCCAGTCCGGCGGGCGCTGGAGCACCTGGGGGAATACGCGGTGATGCTGCGGGTGCTGGGGTCGTATCCGAGGTTCAGGGGCTAGGCCGATCAGGGCGCCATCCGGATGCATCCGGGTAAAAGATTTGATTTATTTGGGGCTGATCGCTCCTGGTCTGTCGCTTATTAAAAATGGGATCACTACCCTTGGATCGAGTTCCAGTCAGGTGTGACTGGTAAATAGTAGGCCGATGGACGTAGATACATGGCTGCGCGAATGGGGGAGAGTGGCACCAGTCTGCTGCACGCAGAGCTGGTTCATTTCTTTGGGAGGTTTCCATGAAGATTCTGAGAACCATTGCCTTCGGTGCGGCCCTTGCCGCCGTACCTCTAGCCCTTACCTTCTCCCTTGGTTGCGACAAGAAGTCGCAGGCCGAATCCACGGAAGGCAAGGATCTGGTCAACAAGGTCGCCGAGGTTCAGCAGGCCGAGGGCCAGGCCCAGGCAGCCACCCAGGCCCAGAACGAGGCCCTGGCCAAGGCGGGCCTGCAGCCGAACGCCGCTGTCATCCAGCTGACGCCTGACCAGCGCCGCATGCTGGAAACCCGGGTCAAGAGCGAGAAGGACAACAGCACGGCCGCCCTTCTCCAGGAGATCCTGGATCGAGACAAGCAGATCGGCGAGCTCACCACGAAGGTGGCCAAGCTGCAGGCCCAGCTGCCCAGGCCCCAGATCGCCACGGAGAAGGACAATCACTTCGCCATGGCCGTGCGCTACCTGAAGGGCCGGGGCCTTTCCGAGGAGAAGGCCCGAGCCCTCGCCGCCAAGGCCAACATCCTCGAAGACCTCCAGCCAGGGTGGCATGTCTACCACCAGCTGGCGGGCGGTACGTATCTCACGGCCGTCACCCAAGGCAAGGCCGATGTCAGCCCCACCGAATACCTGCACAGTCAGCGGGCAGCCCTGGAACAGGCCCGCGACGAGAACATGGCCAAGGCCAAGGATCTTTCTGAACAGGTGGAAGGCCTGGTGGCCCAGCGGGTGAAGGTGCAGGAGGAAGTGGACTCCCTGCGCACCGAGAAGACCACCCTGGTGGCCCAGATGAGTGAGCTCACCACCCTGAGCCAGTCCCAGAAGGCCAAGCTCAATTCCCTGCATTACCTGATTGGGCAGCGCAAGCAGCTGGTGGACGAGGGCGTCATCGTCGTGCCCATCTTCGCCAAGGACCGCATGGGCCCCAAGGCCCTGGCTTCCCGCTTTGTCACGGACCTGCCCCTGGACGCTCCGAACCCCGAGATCCAGATCAAGGCCTCGGATTTTGGCCTCAACAAGATCAGCAAAGTGAACGTGGTTCCCGGGTCCCTGGTGAAAGACAAGCAGTACACCGTGACCCTCGCCGAGGATAAAAAGGTCGCTACCATCCGCATCCTGGATCCCGAGCGGATGCGGAACGACCGCGTGGTGTTCGCCGTCACGGATTGAACGCACCTGATCCGTGAAGAAGCGCCCCGGGAACCGGGGCGCTTTTCTTTGTTGCCGGGCAATGGCGTTAACCTGAAGCCTGGCCTTGAGTCCCGTGGACTCCTTTCGCCGAGGTGACCATGCGCTACCTGCTCTCCAACCTGCCCCTGAACCTGGGTGAGGAGGCGCTGGATCTGGCCGGGCCCCTGGCCCAGGCCCTGGGCGGCGCGCCGAAGGACTACCGCGTGGCAATCCTGGAGCGCCGCAGCCTGGACGCCCGCCACAAGGGCGCCATCCGCTTCCTCACCGCCATCAGCTTCGAATCAGATCGCGTCCTCAAACTCGGCATCCTGCCGGGTGGATTGAAAGTCGAACTTGCGCCGCTTGCGGCGCCCTACGCGGTGGCTCAGCCACCGCGGAAGCCTCGTGTGGTGATCGTGGGCAGCGGCCCCGCCGGCACCTTCTGTGCTTTGCGTCTGCTGGACTACGGCATCGAACCCATCGTGCTCGAGCGGGGGCCCGCCATGGGCGAGCGGGTGAAGGCCATCGCGGGACTGTGGAAGGACGCAGTGCTGGATCCCGAGGCCAATGCCCAGTTCGGCGAGGGCGGCGCCGGCACCTTCAGCGATGGCAAGCTCACCACCCGCATCGGCCATCCCGCCACGCGCTACGTGCTGGAAGCCTTCGTGCGCTACGGCGCCAACCCCCGGATCCTCTACCTGTCCAAGCCCCACGTGGGCACCGATGTCATCCGCCGCTGCACCGTACTCATCCGGAAGGAAGCTGAAGCCAGGGGCGCGCAGTACCGTTTCCGGTCGCGACTCCACGATGTCCGGTTCGATGCCGCTGGCCGAGTGCGCGCCGCCGTGCTCGACAGTGGCGAGGAAATCCCCTGCGAGGCTCTCGTGCTGGCGCCGGGCCACAGCGCCCGGGATACCTTCGAGATGCTGCATGGCCACGGTGTCGCCATGCGCCAGAAACCCTTCGCCATGGGTGTGCGGGTGGAGCACCCCCAGGACCTCATCAACCGCTCCCAGTACGGGCCCAGCGCCGGCCATCCCTCCCTGCCCGCGGCGGACTACAAGCTGGTCTGCAACTTCGGTCTGAACCGGGCCGCCTACAGCTTCTGCATGTGCCCCGGTGGCGAGGTGATCCAGTGCAGCAGCGAACCCGGCGGGGTGGTGGTGAACGGCATGAGCAACGAGAAGCGGGACTCGGGCTTCGCCAACTCGGGCCTGGTGGCCAAGGTCAACACGGCGGATTTCGGCAGCGACCACTTGCTGGGCGGCATGTACTTCCAGCGGAAGTGGGAACAGGCCGCCTTCCGCGCCGCCGGGGAGACCTACGGCGCCCCGGCCATGGCCGTGCAGGATTTCATCAAGGGCCGAGCCACGGGCCAGCTGCCACGCACCAGCTTCAGGCCCTTTGCCGTGGCGGCGGATCTGCAGACCTGCCTGCCGGACTTCGTGCGGGAGCAGCTGGCGGGGGCGCTGCCGACCTTCGACAAGAAGCTCCACGGCTTCGCCAGCCGCGAGGCCATCTTGCTGGCCATTGAAAGCCGCACCAGCAGCCCCATCCAGTTGCTGAGGGGCGAGGACGGGCAGTCGGTGTCTCATCCGGGCCTCTACCCCTGCGGCGAGGGCGCGGGCTTCGCGGGCGGCATCACATCGGCCGCCGTGGATGGCATCCGCGTGGCCGAGTGGATCGCCCAGGCCGCCGGGGCGCCGGTCTTCCAGCCCTTTGAGAAGCAGGTGCGGGCGGCGGATCTGGCGAACGAGTACTAGGCCGAGGGTGCAGGCACCTGGATGATCCGCCACTCCCCCCCGAACTGCTCCAGGAAGCCCAGGGAGTAGCAGCGGAAGAAGACGAAGAGCGGCAGGAAGACCACGGCGTTGATGTAGGGCAGCACGGCCACGCAGCAGGTGAGGCAGCAGCCCAGCAGCATGAGCAGAGCGGCGGCGATCCCGAAGAGAAAACTCATCAGATAGAACCCCACGAAGCGCCAGCCGTTCCCGGGCAGCAGCTCCTGGCGCAGTGTGGCCCAGGCGGCGGTCACACCCACGTCGCGGCGGTACATGATGGGCACCACGAAATCGTGGAGCAGGGCGCTGATGAGGAGGATGGCGAGGAGGCCCAGGAGCAGGCAACCGCAGCCCACGACCATCCCGGTGATGGCCGTGACTCCGAACCTGTGGGCCTGGATATCCGGCAGGGCGATGAGGGCACCCAGCCCGCCGCAGACGAAGAGCAGGGCGAACCCGGCCAGCAGGAGCTTCAGGCGGAAGCCGAACAGCTGGTTGCCGAGGCGTCCGAGCCGGGTCCAGGGCTCCGCGATCTCAGCCTGGTCCCGGGCCACGCCATCCAGGAACATGAACTGTCCCCGGCTGCTCAGCCACTGGAACAGGACGGACAGCGCCAGGATGGAGAGGAAGATCAGGATGGCGAGGGCGATCACCAGGGGCAGGTGTTCGGAGATCCAGGTGGCGACAGGCTCGAAGTCGGGGTTCGTGGAGGAATGGTCGAAGGGGTTGCCGTTGAAGTTGTAGGAGCCGCCTTCGCCCAGCTGGGCCAGGAAGGCTGAGAAGCCCAGCACGAACCACTTCCGCGCGCTGAAGGGCTGGAACAGGATGCGCCTGGCATGGGCGATGGCTGGTGCGATGGGATCGGTAATGGAGATCATGGCCTCATCATTCCATGCGGGTGTTCACCCGAACTCAGCTATCGTGACTATCGCACCGAAAAAGAAGCACATCCGTCCCGGAGGAACCATGTTCGAATCCGCGGAACTCGGCCACAAGATCACCAAGGAAGTCTGGGACCGGGAAGTCCCCCCGCTCCGCGAGGCGCTGCTGGACGCCCAGTACGACCTCACTGCGGCGAAGTTCCCGGTGATCATCCTGGTGGCGGGGGTGGACGGTGCAGGTAAGAGCGAAACGGTGAACACGCTCAACGAGTGGATGGATCCCAGGCACATCCAGACCCACGGCCTCGACGACCCCTCGGATGAGGAGCGCGAGCGGCCCCACATGTGGCGCTACTGGCGCATCCTGCCCCCCAAGGGCCGGATCGGGATCTTCGACGGCTCCTGGTACACCTGGCCCATCATCGAGCGTGCCTACGGCCGCATCAAGACTTCGGAACTGGATCAGGACATGGGCCGGATCGCCCGCTTCGAACAGATGCTCATCCAGGACGGCGCCCTGGTCCTGAAGTTCTGGATGCACCTCGGCAAGGAGGCCCAGAAGAAGCGGCTGAAGGGCCTGGAGAAGGATCCCTTGACTCGCTGGCGGGTGACCCCCAGGGACTGGAAGCACTTCGAGATGTACGACACCTTCCGGCAGGTGGCCGAAAAGTCCCTGCGCGCCACCAGCACAGGCGACGCGCCCTGGATCGTGGTGGAAGCCACGGATCCCCGGTATCAGAAGCTCACTGTGGGGAAGATCCTGCTGGAACGGCTCCGCGCCCATCTGGATTCCCCCGCACCTGCGGCTTCCACGGTCCGGGCGCTCCCGCGGACGTCCATCGACAGCATGAACGTGCTCAAGGCCCTGGACCTCACGAAACGGATGGACAAGAAGGACTACGAGGGGGAACTGCTCACCCTTCAGGGAAAGCTGAACCTGCTGGCCCGCCATCGCAACCTTCGGAAGCATTCCATCGTGCTGGCCTTCGAGGGGGTCGATGCGGCCGGGAAGGGGGGCAGCATCCGCCGCATCACCCAGTCCCTGGACGCCCGCCGGTACCACATCCACCCCACGGCGGCGCCCACCGAGGAGGAGCGCGCCCAGCCCTACCTCTGGCGCTTCTGGCGGAACCTGCCGCGCCTGGGACAGACGGCCATCTTCGACCGCAGCTGGTACGGCCGGGTGCTGGTCGAGCGCGTGGAGGGCTTCTGCTCCGAAGCCGACTGGCAGCGGGCCTATAGTGAGATCAACGATTTCGAGAGCCAGATCGTGCGCAGCCGCAGCATCCTGCTGAAGTTCTGGCTGTCCATCAGCCAGGAGGAACAGCTGCGCCGCTTTGAAGAACGCCAGGTCACGCCGTTCAAGCGGTTCAAGATCACCGAGGAGGACTGGCGCAACCGTGAGAAGTGGCCCGAGTACGAGGCCGCCATCTGCGACATGCTGGACCGTACCAGCACCGAGATCGCCCCCTGGACCCTCGTCGAGAGCGAGAACAAGTACTATGGGCGCATCAAGATTCTGAAAACCCTCGTGCAGCGGTTGGAGGACGAGCTCTAAACCGCCCGTTCCTTGCCGAAGACCCGGTCCAGCACGAGGCCGGCGGTCTCCTCGATGCTGCGGCCGGTGACATCCAGTACCGGCCAGCGGCGGTGGCGCTTGAAGATGTCGTCCGCGTACTGCAGCTCTTCGAGGATGCGGCCCATGTCGCTGTAGCTGTCGGCGCTCCCGGTGGCGCCCAGCCGCTTCAGCCGGTAGGCGCGGATCTCCTGCAGCCGGTCGGCCTGGATGGTCAGTCCCACGATGCGGCCCTGGGGGATGGTTTCCAGTTCCGGTGGCAAGGCCACTCCGGGGACCAGGGGCACGTTCATGACTTTGAAGCCCTCCATGGCGAGGTACATGGACAGGGGGGTCTTGCTGGTCCGGCTGATGCCCACCAGGACGATGTCGGCGCCAATCAGTCCGGCCATGTCGATCCCATCGTCGAACTTGAGGGCGTACTCGATGGCATCGATGCGGCGGAAGTACTTGTCCCCTACGGCGTGGAAGCTGCCGGGGCGTTCTTCCGGGCGCTCCCGCAGGTAGATGGCCAGCGTGTCCAGCAGGTTGCCGAAGAGGTCCACCTGGGTGAGCCGCAGCTCCGCGCAGCGCCGGTCGATGTAGTCGCGCATCTCGCGGGATACGGTGGTATGGATGATGACGGCCCGCTTGTCCGCGGCCATCTGGAGCACCCGGTCCAGGTCCTCCAGGGTGCGCACGTTCTGGAAGCGACGCACCAGGGCCGAGGTTTCTCCCTTGGCGAACTGGGTGAGGGCCGCCTCGACCATGCGGTGGGCGGTCTCGCCGGAGCCTCCGGAGACGACGTAGATGGGCTGTCTATCCATGGGATCCAGATTAACCTGAGGTTACCCTGGGGACATGCATCCACGTGTGCTCGCCTGGCTGGTTCTGGCCCTTCCCATCGGAGCGGTGCTGGGTGGACTGCTCGTCCTGCTCTTCCGGTGGGTGCGCCTGCGACGTAGGACCCCCGCCGATCCCGAGGCCCTGCTGCTCTCGGCGGTGTCCGGCAGCCTGCGGGAGCGGGGGGAGCTGGCGGCCTCCCTGGGCGAGCTGCGCACGGTCCATGAGCGGCTGCTCGACGCGCTTCCCACGGGTCTGCTCTGGGTGGATCAGCGGCACCGGCTGGCGGCCATCAACCTCCGGGGCCAGGAACTCCTGGGCGTGAAGCCAGGGGTCATCGGCCTTGAGGCCGCCTTCGTGCTGGAGCCTTTTCCCTGGCTCCGGGAGGTTCTGCAGGGCGAGCCCGGCCCGGCCCAGCGTGTGGAGGTCCTGGGTCGCCGTTGGCGGATCCAGCGCATGGAGGCGCCGGACCGGATCGGCGCCCTGGTCCAGTTCGAGGACGTCACCGAGGCTGAGCATGAGGCCCGCCGCCGCCAGCTGCGCGAACGCTTCGCCGAGCTGGGTGAGATGACGGCTGGTGTGGCCCACCAGCTGAAGAATGGCCTGGCGGTGCTGAAGGGCCAGGGCCAGCTGCTGCAGCGGGCGGGCCATGGCGCCGCCGCCGGGGCGGTGCTGGAGGAGACCGAGGAGCTGGAGCGGCTGGTCCAGCGCTTCCTGCAGTGGGCCAAGCCCTTGGAGCCCCTTGCGGAGCCCCTGCTCCTGGAGGATGTGGCGGCCCAGTCCCTGACCGAACTGAAGCGCCGGCCCGTCAGCCAGGGGCGCACCCTTCATTGCGAAGGCCGCGGAGCGGCCGCCGGCGATCCGGTCCTGCTGCATCAGGCTCTGGTCAACCTCCTGGAGAACGCCTGCCAGGCCACGCCGTTGGGTGGCCGGGTGCTGGTGCGGATCTCCGAAGGGCGCATCGAAGTACTCGACGAGGGGCCTGGCCTGTCCGAAGACACCGTCATCCGCATGCTGCGGCCCTTCGAAAGTGGCCGCCCCGATGGCACGGGCCTGGGGCTGCCCCTGGCCTTGAAGTGGCTGAACGCCCAGGGGGCAGACCTGCGCCTGCTGCCCCGGCCCGGGGGTGGCACCTGCGCGGAGATCCGCTGGTAAGTTGGTGGGATGCGAATCGCGCTGTTGCAGCTCAATGCCCGCCTCGGGGACCCCGAGGGGAATGGTCGCAAGCTCGAGGCGGCCTATGCTGAAGCCGTCTCCTCTGGCGCGGAACTGGTGCTGGCGCCCGAAATGGCCATCCCGGGCTATCTGCTGGAGGATCGCCTATGGGAACCCGGCATGCGACGGCGCATCGAAGCGGAATCCCTGCGGCTCGCGGCTCTGTCGGGCCCGGTTCCGCTCGTATTCGGAACCGCCACAGCCGCCCCATCGGGGCGCCTCTGGAACGAGCTGTGGTGGTGCGAGGGCCGCGAGCTGCGGCACTGCGCCCGGAAGCGGGTGCTGCCCAGCTATGACGTCTTCGACGAGCACCGCTACTTCGAGCCCGATGCTTCGCCGCAGCCGCTGGTGGCCTTCAAGGACCACCGCATTGGCCTCTCCATCTGCGAGGACCTCTGGGCCGACCCGCAGCTGGGCAACGTGCCGGTGGGCTACGGCATGGACCCAATCGCGGACCTGGCCGCCGCCGGCGCCACGCTGATCCTCAACGCCAGCGCCAGTCCCAGCGCCCTGGGGAGTTGGCTGCCGGAGGGGCGCAGCGCTCCCTGGGCCATCCCCTCCAAGGAGGCCCAGCGCCGCCGCCTGCTGCCGGGATTGGCCCAGAAGCACGGCCTGCCCATCGCCTACGCCAGCCGGGTGGGCGCGGACAGCTGGCTGCTCTTCGATGGCGGCTCCGGACTGGCCCTGCCCGATGGTCGCTGGCAGGGCTGTGATTCCTTCCACGAGGGCACGCTCATGGTCGATCCGGCGGGACCAGGTCAGGTCTGGCGGGCCGTGGAGGAAGGCCCCTGGCTGCGCCGGGCCCTGGTGACGGGCATCCGGGACAACCTGGCCAAACAGGGACTGGAGGCCGTGGTGCTGGGCCTCTCCGGTGGCATCGATAGCGCCGTGGCAGCGGCCCTGGCCGTCGAAGCCCTCGGGGCCGAGCGGGTCCTGGGCACGGCCCTGCCCACGCGGTACAGCAGCGCGGACAGCTCCGCTTTTGCCGAGCAGCAGGCCCGCCACCTCGGCATGCGTTTCCTCAAGCTGGACGCCGATGCCCCCTTTGCGGGCTTCGCAGCTTCTCTAGAAAAGGCGTTCCCCGGCCGTGCCTTCGGCCTGACGGATGAGAACCTCCAGAGCCGGTGCCGGGGTAGCCTGCTCATGGCGCTCACCTCGGAACCCGAGGTGCACCGGAGGCTTGGCACCGACCGGGTGGCCGTGTTGAACACCGGCAACAAGAGCGAGGCCGCCACGGGCTACTTCACCCTTTACGGCGACGGCGTTGGCGTCTTCTCGCCTCTGGGCGATTGCCTCAAGGCCCGGGTCTACGCCCTGGCCGGAGATCTGGGCGAGGCCGTGCCCCGCAGCGTGATCGAGCGTCCGCCCACGGCAGAGCTGAGACCCGGCCAGACCGACGAGGCCAGCCTCCTGCCCTATGCGCAATTGGACGCCATCCTGGGCGCGGCCTTGGAGGCCCAGCGACCCGAGGAAGGCCTGGCCGACGATCTGGCGCTGCTGCTGGAGGGGCCAGCTCTGGCGCAGGCCCGCGCGGCGCTGCCTCGCATCCTGGGCCTGCTGCGCCGCACGGAGTTCAAGCGGCGCCAGCTGCCCTTCGCCTTCAAGGTCAGCCCCAAGGCCTTCGGTGCGGGTCGCCGCATCCCGCTGACCGCGCTTTGATGCTCTCCGGGGGGAGGCTCCGACTCCGCGACGAAGGAGCGGGAGCGGCCTCATGAGGAGGCCGCGTGAGGCGGAGGGCGCTGTGCGCACACCCCCGGACCCCCGCGCAGGAGCCAGGCTCGTGCTTTTCCTCTCCGGGGGTTCCATCCAACAGCGCGGTCAGGTGGGGTTGTGGCTTTGAAAAGCCGCGCCATTGCGATATTCTGGCCAATCTGGCCGGTGTGGCGAAATGGCAGACGCGACGGACTCAAAATCCGTTTCCCCCTAAAGGAGTGTCGGTTCGAGTCCGACCACCGGTACCAATCGACGGGCCCCGCAGGGGCCCTTCCTCATGGTGGTCGGACTCGAAATCGCGAATGGCGGCCAGGTAGGCGCCCCTGAGGACGCCACTTGATGTGGCGCCCTCTGGGATAAGCGCCGTGGCCAGCCAGTCGCGCGGCGGGAACCGGAGTCCGACCACCGGTACCAATCGACGGGCCCCGCAGGGGCCCTTCTGTGTCGAGGCAGGTGGGTTTGGCGCAAACGACAGGCTTAGTCACCACTGTGTAGCAATGGGGATCCTTCCGCCAGAGCTGCCAATTTGAAGGTAGGCCTGTCGCAGGGGGGTGAGACCTGGTGATCGAACTGCCCGCTCGCTGCCCTCCCCGTCGGTCCTCGTCGAGGTGCAACGTAGGTTGTTCGACCAAGGGCGACCGTTCAGTGGCTCCAAGGGGTAGGGCCTATCTAACCCCGTCCATCCACATGATCACCTTCAGCAGAAGGAAGGAAATAAACACGACCCCACCAAGATAGGACCAGATCAGGTACCTGTGGCTTCGGGATTCTTGCGTCGTCATGTGGCTCCCTCCCTGATGTGGAATGTGGTGATTTACAATTCTTGATCACCACAATACTTCACCCAGTGCCCGAAAAGGCATTGAATTTTTATGAACAAGTAAATACCGATTTTTACTTACTGCCCATTCGCCTGGATATGATGAAATCCGGCCATGAGGGGCAGCACCGCCGGGAATCGTGACGATTCAGCTCAGCCTGTTCGGCTAAGCCACGGGCAGGGGACCCTCTGCTTTACAAGGATGAGCTGCAATTTTCAGGGGTAGAAGGATTTTTACTTGATCCCG
>Ga0302322_100006204_pt1 | contig 10563 bp, 9 predicted proteins | sample Fen_T0_2_FD_203757 | JGI IMG/M metagenome (GOLD analysis project Ga0302322, IMG submission 203757) | Peat permafrost microbial communities from Stordalen Mire near Abisko, Sweden - Fen_T0_2 | ecosystem: Environmental > Terrestrial > Soil > Wetlands > Permafrost | place: Sweden: Abisko... | reverse complement strand
GGATGCCCGAGACCTGGCCGCCCAGGAAGATGAGGGCGACGATCGCGACGATGGCGATGAGCGCGAGGATCAGCGCGTACTCGGCGAGACCCTGGCCCTCCTCGTCGTGGCGGAGGGAGTCGAGGAGCTGCTGAACGAGGGCCATGATGACCTCCAACGATGAGTGCCGATACCCGGAGCCAATGGTGGCAACCCGGACGATAGATGGCGCCGGGCCCGAGGCCAAGTAGACGATCTTCCTACGTGGGGCAGGACCACGGCGCACGACGCACCAGGGCTCGCCGGGTGCCGCAAAGGACCTGCCGCTCAGTGCCCGCCGTGGGCGGCATCCACGAGGACGCCGATCAACCCCGCGAGCGTGCCGCCGAAGAAGATCACGATGATCGCGGCCAGCAGCACGGCCAGGCCGAGCACGATCGACGTCTCCAGGATGCCGGGGCCGTTCTCCGTGCCGTCGCGGCCGTCGGTCACGCCGGCTGCCCGCCCTCCTCGCCCGCGGCCGGCAGGGCGACGACGAGGTGCAGCTCGCCGCCCCCGCCCCCGATCTCAACCCTGGCGCCGATGGAGCCGGCGCGCTCCAGCACATCACGGCGCGCCTGGGGCGGCAGGGCGACGATCGCCGCCTGCTCGGCCGCCTCGACGGCGGCGTCGCGGGCGTCGTGGCGGTCCTGGATCATCTGCCTGAGGGCGTCCGGGACGCCGTCGGTGGGCATGTCCGGGAGCGGCTCGTCGCCGGACACGGCGGGCGTCCGGTGCGCGGAGAGGTGCGCCTCGAGCTCGTCGCCCCAGTCCATGCGGAGGAGCACGCGCTCGGGCGCGAGGTGGAGGTACGCCGCGAGGGCGTCGTCCAGGATCCGGAAGACCGCGCTCTCCACGTCCATCGGCAGGCGGCGGTCCGCGCCCAGCGACTCGAACTCCACGGGGATGTGGGCGCGGCGGCCGCGGTCCCGCGTGGAGCGTCGGAGCGTGGGCACCAGCCCCAGGTCGTCGAGGACCATGGGCCGCACGTCGAAGATGAAGTTCTTCGTGGCGTCCAGCGTCTGCTGGACCATCTGCACCAGCAGCCGCAGCTCGCCCTTGGCCATGCTCACGTCGCGGTCCACCAGACGCTCCACGATCTGCGCCTGCAGCACGATGTTCGTGAGCGACTGGGCCGGGCCGTCATGCATGGCCCGCGCGATCTCGCGCCGCAGGTCCTCCTGGGCGGACAGGACCACGCGCGACAGGGACGGCGGCAGGCCCTCGCCGTCGGGGGCGCCCGCCACGGCGGGGACGACGATCGGCACCCCCACCAGGCGCTCGACGAGGCTGGCCAGCGCGGCGCGGTGTCGCGCCAGCGCCTTGCGCTTGCCCTCCAGGACGTCGACCTGCGCCTCCATCAGCACGGCGCGCTTGGTGAGCGTGACGAGCGTGCCGTAGCCCTCGGCCAGCTCCACCAGGTTGGGGTTCGGGCCGGGCTTGAGGATCCTGTCGGTTGCCTGGGCGCGCTTCTGCTCGTGGCGGGCGGCCTCGGTCCGCGCCTGGCCCACGAGCATCTCGATCTCGGCGAGCTCGCGGTCGAGCGACTCGATCTCGACCTGTACCTGTGCTGCGAGCGGGTCGGCAGGTGCCCCGCTGTCGTCGCTGGCCATGGGTGAGGGTTCCCCGGGGGGTGGTCCCTCAGTCCTCCGGCATCCGGATCCAGCCCTGGCGCATCGCGTAGACGACGGCCTGGGTCCGGTCGTTGACGGAGAGCTTCCGGAGGATGGAGCTCATGTGGTTCTTGACCGTCTGCTCGCTGATCGACAGCGCGTAGGCGACCTGCTTGTTGGTCATGCCCTGGGCGATGTTGTCCAGGATCTCCACCTCGCGCGGCGAGAGCGGCGCGAAGATCGGGGCGGCCTCCTGGCCGTACACGGCCAGCTCGCGGAACTCCTTGAGGACACGCGACGCCACCGCGGGCTTGGAGAAGACCTTGTCGTTGATGAGGTACTCGCCGGCGACGACACGCCGGATGATCGTCACCAGGTCCTCGGGCGCGATGTCCTTGAGGATGAACGCGGCGGCGCCGGCCTTGATGGCCTCGAACAGCGCATCCTCGTCCTCCTCCGTGGACAGCACCACGATGGCGGCCGCCGGGAGCTCCCGCTTCACCCGCTGCGTCGTCTCGATGCCGCCGGGCGCCGGCAGCGAGAGATCCATCAGGATCACGTCCGGGTTCGTCGCGAAGGCGGCATCCAGCGCGCTCCGCGGATCGTCGGCCTCACCCACGACCTCGAGATCGGGCTCCTGGCTGAGGATCCCGCGGACCCCCGCCCGGAACAGCGCGTGGTCGTCGACGATCAGGATCTTGACCCGCTCGAAGGACTGGGTGCGCCGGTCCGGGCCGCCGCGGCGGCGGTCCGAACCCTGGTACTCGGTCATTCGGTCTCCTTGTGCGTCATCGGGATCGCGAGCCGCACGACCGTACCCGCCTCCGGCCGCGAACGAACTTCGAACTGCGCGCCAACGAGCTCGGCCCGCTCGCGCATGAACTGCAAGCCGAAGTTGCGGCGGCCCCGTGCCGCCACCGCCCCGGTATCGAAGCCGCGACCGTCGTCGCGGATCTCCAGCACCCATTGTCCATCAGCCAGCGCGCTGGCGACCACCACGTTCTTGGCGCCCGCGTGCTTGCGGACATTCTGCAACGCCTCCTGCACCACGCGCAGCGCCACCGTCTGGGTCGCCTCGTTCAGGCCGTCCGTGGCGGCGGTGAGCTCGGTGGCGATGTGCAGTCCGGACAGGGCGGCCTGCGTCGCGACGGTGTCGATGATGGAGCCGTCCAGGCCCAGCTCGTCCAGCACCGGGGGGCGCAGCTGGGTCAGGAAGCTCCGGACGTCGCCCAGCTCCCGGCGCAGCAGCTCCCGGAGGAAGCGCAGCTCGGTGCGGGCCATGCGCGGGTCGGACTCGAAGACCCGGTCGATGAACTCGACCTGGAAGATGGCGTTGGACAGCGCCTGGGCGGGGCCGTCGTGGACCTCCTGGGCAAGGCGGGCCCGCTCCGCCTCCTGGGCCTCCACGATCCGCATCTGGAGCTCGGTGGAAACGGTGGGCAGGGACGGCTCCGTGACCAGGCTCGCGTCGCCGCGCTCCATGAACAGCCACGTGGCCTCGAGGTTGCGGATCGCCAGCTCCATGCGCGACAGCTCGGCCTCGTGGCGGCCCAGGTCCCCGCGGGAGCGGTCCACCTCGTTGCGGACGAGGCGCAGCCGCAGGTCCGCAGCGCCAGCCTCCGCCGCCCGGGCGGCCAGCGCGTCGAACCCGCCCGGCTCGTCGATGCCCGGGGCACCCGCGGCGATCGCCGCGAGGGAATCGGATCGGGGCGCGATGGTGGCCCCCTCGTGCTCGAGCGAGCCCAGGTCGTCGGCCAGCGCCTGCCACCGGGACAGGTCGTCCAGGTAGGAGCCGCGATAGCGATCGCGGATCGCCCGGAGGGTGTTGGCGGCGTACGCCAGTGCCTCCGTCGCTTCCGCATGCAGCTCATCGAACCGGGTGCCCGCCGGCTCGCTCCGAGGAGTGTCCATCGGGCGGAGTGTAGCCGTGACGGGACCTACGGCGAGAGCCGCCCGGCAGGATCGTGCGTGACCCCCGCTGCCGCGGGTTCGCAGCCGATGCGCCATGCGCGCGCATCCTTGACCGCACGGGCGTCAGCCGGGTCCGCCGGGACCGGCAGCGACACCTCGTGGAAGCACGCCGCGGCGGGGTCCGAGGGGTCGTCCAGGATCACCGGCCAGGCCCCGTGGTCCTGCTTGGTCATGATCAGCCACTCGGCCCCGAAGCGCGGGTCCGTGGCCAGGTCCAGCACGTCCGTGGGTTTCTCGTCCGGCAGCGCCAGCGCCGGGATCCGCTGCGTCTCGGCCGTCCAGATGGGGAAGTCGGCGATGACCGGGTGCGAGCCGTCCAGCGGCGCGCCGATGGCGGCCATCTGCCTGGCGAGCACCGCGTACGTCCGCTGCGTCTCGAGGGCGCCCGCCGCAACGGATGGCAGCAGCGCGGCGGCGAGGAGCGCGGACCCGCCGACGGCCAGCACGGCACCCATCCACGCGACGGGGCGGGTCCAGCCGAGGCGCCGCCCGACCGCCGCCAGCATGCCGTCGAAGGCGCCCAGCGCCGAGATGATCAGGAGCACGTGGACCGGGGCGGCGGCGTGCAGGAAGGTGCCCCACGTCGTGGCCACCGGGAAGGCCAGGCTCGTGACCAGGAAGGTGATTCCGCCGACCAGCACCACGGGCCGCAGGGCGCGGTCGCGGGCCTGCCACGGCAGGGCGAGGAGCCCCACGACGGCCAGCGGGATGCCCAGCAACACCAGGACGTTGACGACGTTGTGCGCGATTCCCTCCACGCGCATCTCCAGGAGCCGCGCGGGCCCCACCGCGAGATAGCGGGCGAGGGTGGGCGGGTCGTTCCACGCGAAGATGTCGAACCCGGCCACGGACAGCGCGTTGGACACCGCCTGGCCCGGCAGGGGATTGCCGAAGACCAGCCAGTCGCGGAGCGCCCACGGCGCGAAGACGAGGACGCTCACCACCGCCACCACGCCGATCAGCCGGACGCGCTCGGCGCGCGGTGACCCGGCGCGACGCCCGGCCAGCCAGGCCCAGACGAGCGCGATCCAGAGCGCCTCGTTGCGGGTGAGCGCGGCGGCTCCCAGGAGGAGGCCCATCGCGAGCAGGCGCGGGTCCGTGGGGCGTGCGCCGCGCGGGTTTCGCAGGACGCGGGTCATGAGCAGGGCGGCGCCCAGCGCCAGGACCCCGAACAGGAGCGTGGAGTCAGGCTGTACGGAGTGGAGGATCAGCGGCAGGTAGACCGCGGTGGTGAGCCCGCTCCCGATCGCGAGGGTCCGCGCGCGGCCCGTCCCCAGCCCGCGCTCCGCGGCCACGTCGGCGGCCAGGCGCCAGGCCAGGACGGCCAGGAGCGCGCCCAGCGGGACGGTGACGGCCTGCCCGGCGCGCATCGCCGTCTCGAGCGGGATCGGTGCCGCCGCGCCCGAGAGCAGGAGCGGGATCGCGAACAGGAACGAGGGCAGCGGGAGCCAGACCTCGAACGCCGGGCGCGGGAACACCAGGGGCGGCGTCGCGTAGCTCCACAGGGCGTCGGACACGATGCCGCGCCCCTCCGCGATGTTCCGCGCGACGCCCACGTAGTAGGCGGTGTCCTCGGGCTTGGGGAACGGGACGGCGGCCGCCGCGACCGCCCGGACCAGCAGCGCCACGGCGAACACGCCCAGCGCGGTCAGCCACGCCTCGCGCCGGCTCACGCGCCGTCCCCCGGGTCGGGGACGCCGTCGACCGTGTCCGCGCCTCCGGCCGCGCAGCGGTCGTCGGCAGGGTTGGTGCACACCGGGTAGACCGCCACCTCGCCGGTGTCGAGCACCGGGACCCCCACCCAGGCCGGCCGCGCGCCGTCCAGGAGGATCCCCTTCGTGGCCGGCACGCCGTCGGCCTTCTCCAGCACGAGCCACCGGATGTCGTAGCTGCGGGCGACCTGCTCGACGGTCTCGAGCGGGTCGTTGACGAGGACCACGCCGCCGCGGCCCGTCCAGTACCGGGTCCCCGACGCGTCGATGGACATGACCCGGTCGCTCGCCGCGGCACCGGCCTGGTCCAGCGCCCCGGCGACGGCCAGGGCGCGGTCCCGCTTCACCGCCCAGCCGGCGTGCACGGTGAACGCGCCGACGACCGCCGTGGCGACCCCGAAGGCGACGGCCCCGGCGACGAAGATCCGCGCGGCAGCCCGCGGGTCCCACGCCCTCCGGCGCCGCCCGACCCACGCGACCGCCACCACGATCCCCCACAGGGCGAGCACGTAGCCGTGGGGCGCCAGGGCCACCGCGGAGTGGATGAAGGTGCCGCCCGGGACGTGGACCGCGGACACGATCGCGCTGAAGGCGAACAGCAGCGCCGCGTACCCGTAGTACGGCCCGAACGCCGCGTCACGCCGGCGGTGCCACACGCCGACGATCAGGAAGGGGACCAGGACGAGCGCCCCCACCAGCACGCTGAAGATGAACGCGGCGGCCACGAGGCCGCCGATGCGGGTCATCAGCAGCGGGCCCCAGCCCATGCCCAGGAGGTGGTCCAGCGTGGCCGGGATCGTGATGCTGTTCCACTCGCCGATGTCGCGGATGAACAGAACCTTCCCCGACGCGGCGGACGGCGACAGCGTGCCGAAGACCGCCAGCTGGCGCGCGTACCAGGGTCCCACGGCGCAGGCGAACAGCGCCACGGCCCCCAGCGCCGCGAGCAACGGGATTCGGGCCGGACGCCGCGGCCCGATGCCCAGGGAGACCCGCGTCCGCAGCCGGTCCCACAGGAACGTGGCGCCCAGCACCGCGAGCACCAGCACGCCGTCGTTGCGCGAGAGCGTGGCGATCCCCGCCAGCAGGCCGGCCAGGATGAAGGCGCGCGGGTTGCCGCGCATCCCCCGGCCGGCGAGGAACAGGGAGCCCGCCACCAGCGGCTGGTACAGCGAGAAGTTGTCCGGCTGGGCCATGTAGACGAAGGACAGGGCCGGCAGCGCCGTCAGCACGCCGGCGCCCACGCTCACGTACGAGGGGGCGCCCGCGTCCCGACCGATCGCCCACGCGAGCGGCGCCGCGAACGCCCCGCAGATCGCGAAGGGCAGCGCCGAGGCCATGGCCGTGGGACCCAGGACCGCGATGAACGGGACCTGGATCAGCGACGCCAGCGGCATCCAGTGCGCGTTGGAGGCGATGGGCAGCACCGGGTTGGCGGGGATCCTCCCGCCGACCTCCGCGAAGATCCAGACGAAGTCCACGGAGAAGCCGTGGCCGGCCGCGAGCTGGCGCGCCACGTCGACGTAGTAGAAGGAATCGGGATAGGCCGGGTCCGGGAACCCGGCGGCGACCACGAGCCGCGCCACGAGGGCAAGCAGGAACAGGGTGACGGGCGTGCGCACTGCCGGTGCAGCCTAGCACCGGGCCACGGGGCGCCAGAGGGGTACGAAGGGGCTACGCGCGACGCCGCTTCTTGAGGCGGACGGAGTAGAGATCCGCCTCGTCGGCGAGGAGCACCCTGGTGGGCAGCTTGAACGCCGCCAGCTCCGCCGCGCACGCCGTCCGGATCCGGATCTTGAGGTCCGCGGCGGACTCCGGGGTCTCGGTCACGACGCGCGCCACGACCGCGTTCCCGAGGAGGGGGTGCGGCTCGCCGAAGACGGCGACGTCCCGGATGTTCGGGAGGGCGAGGATCGCCTGCTCCACCTCGGCCGGGTAGACCTTCTGGCCCGCGACGTTGATGAGGTCGCTGTCCCGCCCCAGGATCCGCACCCACTCGCCGTCGACCTCCACGCGGTCCTCGGTGTTGAACCAGCCGTCGCCGTCGAAGCCGCTGGGGGCGTTGAGGTAGCCCACCATCGCGTACTCGGAGCGGATCCAGAGGATGCCGTCCAGGACCTTCGTCTCGAAGCCTTCGCCCCCGATGCGCACCCAGAGGGAGCCGTCCTCCCGAGATCGCGAGCGCAGGACGCCGAGCTCGGAGAGGCCGTAGGTCTGCTGCAGGACGACCCCCGGGAAGGCCGCCCGGACCCGGTCGAGCGTCTGCTGGGGCATCACCTCGGTGCCGTAGGTGATCTTGCGCAGGGACCCCAGGTCGAACCTCGCCAGCACGCCGGAACGGATCAGGAGGTTGAGGAACGACGGCGTCGTCGGGAGGACCTCGACGCGGTTGGCCTCGATCGCCCGGCAGATCGTGAGCACGGAACGGTCCTCGACGGTCACCACCGTCCCGCTCCCGCCCAGGATGGAGAAGATCGTGTTGATGCCGCCGAAGTGGTCGAGCATCAGGAAGGCGATGGCCGTGATCGGCGTCCCGGGCCTGCGGAACTTCGCCAGCACGGCCGCCATGTCGTGGAGGATCGCCTTCGGGCGCCCGGTGCTGCCGGACGAGAACAGGATGAGGCCCGGGACGCCGCGCGACGCGAGCCCGCGGATCAGCGGGTGGCCGGCCTGCGTCCCGGTCGCGCGGATCGTGCGCTCGGGACCGCGGGTGTCCACGACCCAGGCCGCCTCGGACAGCTCGAGCACGGTGACGAGCTCCACGAGGGACTCGCCCGTCACCGGCACGACGATGGCCCGCCGCCGGAGGAGCGCGAGGAGCAGGGCGAACACCTCCGGCGAGTAGTCGCCGAGCACCACGACCGGATCGCCCGGGGCCACGCCCGCGCCGGCCGCCCACGCACCGGCGGCGTCGGTCTCGGCCAGCAGCGCTCCGTAGGTGACCGTCCGTCCGCGATCGACGAACGCGGTGGAGCCGGCCGCCCCGGCGAAGCGGGCAGCCAGGAGGTCGAGGATGTCGTCCGGGTCCGTCACGAGACCATGAACGCGATGACCTCGGGGACGGGCACGCCGGGGCGACGCGGCACGGCGGCCCAGTTCGACACGTAGCCCTCGACCGCGAATCCCGCGGCCTCCAGCTGCACGATGACCTCGCTGCTGGTCCGGTAGAGATAGATGTGGTCGGCATTCGCGGCGTTGAGCGCCGTGGCGATGAACGCTCGCCCGCCGGGGCGCAGCATGGCGCGCAGGCCGCCGAGGAACGCCACGGGATCCTCGAGGTGCTCGAGCACCTCGACGCACACCAGGTGGTCGGCAGGCTCCGGCGGATCGGCGATCACGTCCCGCAGCTCCACCCGGAGCCGATCGCCGAGCCCGAACGCCTCGGCGTGGCGGCGCGCGAACGCGGCTGACTGGGGGCTGATGTCGAACGCCGTCCCGAGCAGGTCCGGGGCGGCTGCAAGGAGGCGCCGCGAGTAGATGCCGGTCCCGACCCCCACCTCGGAGCAGCGACCCGGGCCGGTCCGGGCCACGTCCTCCGCCCACGCGTCGAAGGCGCGGAGCTGGCGGTAGTGGTGCGGCCACAGGTAGTGGGCCAGCAGGAGGCCCGGCAGGTAGCAGGTCCGCATGTACTCGTCGTCCAGGTAGACCGCGGCCGCGACCTCGTCGTAGGTGCGGTGGCGGTACTCGCCGGTCTGCTCGAAGCGCGCCTGGAGCCGGAGCGCATCGAGCGCGAACCGCGCGTACCCGTCCACGGCGCCCGCGACGGCGTCGTCGGATGGGAGGAGGCGGGCGACGGCGTCGTCGGCGTCCGCTGCCCAGCGCCCGCCGAGGAGGGTCCGCACGCGGGGCACGGCGTCGCGGAAGATGGGCGAGGCCGACCGGAATCGGGCCTCGAGCCGGTCGAGCGCCGGTGTGGCGACGTCAGCCGCCGCCAAGCTGCTCCTCGACGACGGCGCGGACGATCGGGTACGAGGTCATCGTGGCCACGTCATCGTCCGGGATGGTGATGTCGAACGCCTGCTCGAGGGCGATGACCAGGTTCATGTGGCGCACCGAGTCCCAGGTGAGCACCGTGTCGGTGCTGGTGTCGTCGTCGACGTCCGCCACATCCAGCTCCAGCATCGCCGCGACGACCTCCCGCAGCCGCTCCTCACCAGGCACGGATCACCTCGACATAGGGGGGGACGGCGCCCCTGGGAGCCGGGAGCGCCAGCGAGTACCGGCGACGCCCTTCGGGGTCCTCGCCCTCGAGCCGGAAGCCTACGCGATCCCAGTACTCCCTGACCTGCGCGTTCTTCGCCGTGGGCAGGTAGGACGCGTGGACCGGGGTGTGGCCGCGCCCGGCGAGGTCATCGAGCAGGACCGGCCAGGCGGCGTCCTCGATGCCCCGGCCCAGGATCCGGCAGCTGAGCAGGAAGCTGTCGACCGTGGCGTCGCCCCCGGGATCGAGCGTGACGACCGCCACTCCGGTGAGCCCGGCGTCTCCGAAGCGGTCCTCCACGCTCAACGAGTAGACGCTCGCCTCCTCGGAGGCCATCAGCTCCAGGACCTGGGCCTCCGTGCGCCGCACGGTGGTGAGGTTGAACTGGTTGGACTTCTGGGTGAGCTCGGCGATCCGCCGCGCCGCGCCGGTGTCGTCCCGCCGGATCGTGACCCGGATGCCCAGCGAGCCGAGGTAGGCGTCCTGGCTCTCGAAGCGGCCGCGCTCCGCGAGCGCCAGCTCGCGGGCCCGGTACTGGGCGGTCTTGGCGGCGCTGCCGGGGGTCAGGCTCTCGACCGCGAACAGGTCCCGGAGCTCGTCGAGCAGCGCCGGGTAGGCACTGATGTCCGCCGGCACGGCGACGGTGGCCACCTCGGGCAGTCGGGCGCGCACGGCCTCCAGCTCGAACGGGGAGTCGTCAAGGAAGACGAGGGCGTCGAGGCCGATCCCGAGGGACGCCGCGATGTCGCGCAGGCTGTCGGCCTTGGCGTCCCAGCTCACCCGGCGGATGGCGATGTGCTCATCGCGCAGCACCATGTGGGGGTGGCGCGCGAAGACCTCGGCCACGTCGGCCTCGTTGTTCCTGGAGCACAGGCCGAGGAGCACGCCCCGCCGCTGCAGCCCCAGGAGCTGGTGCTGGACCTCCCAGAACACGCTCCCGGGGGCATGGCCGGGGCCGAGCGCGATCCCGCCGAGGAGGTCCTCGCCCACCGTGCCGCCCCACAGCGTGCCATCGCAGTCGAGGATGAGGGCCTTGTAGTAGTAGCTC
>Ga0302322_100006203_pt1 | contig 10564 bp, 9 predicted proteins | sample Fen_T0_2_FD_203757 | JGI IMG/M metagenome (GOLD analysis project Ga0302322, IMG submission 203757) | Peat permafrost microbial communities from Stordalen Mire near Abisko, Sweden - Fen_T0_2 | ecosystem: Environmental > Terrestrial > Soil > Wetlands > Permafrost | place: Sweden: Abisko... | reverse complement strand
CTCGTACCGCCACGCGCCGGCCTCGTCGGTGGGGACCGCCGCGGCAGCCTTCGCGAGCATCGGGGCCAGGGGGGGTTCGACCGGGAGCGCCATGCCCCGAGTCTTCCAGCGTTCGGCGCCGGGAGCGGGCAGGAGCCGCGTCGGTTGGGCACACGGCCAGGTCTGGCCTAACGTCACGCTTCGTGTCGCAGCACTCGATGAAGGAACGTCTCGAAGAGCTCGCCAACCGCAGGGAGCAGGCGTATCACGCCGGCTCCGAGAAGTCGGTGGCCCGCCAGCACGCCAAGGGCAAGCTGCTCGCCCGCGAGCGCCTCGAGTACCTGCTCGACGACGACTCGTTCCACGAGCTCGACCTGCTCGCCCGCCACCGCGCCCTCGACAGCGGGCTGCTCGAGCGGCCCTACACCGACGGCGTCATCACCGGTTGGGGCACCATCGACGGCCGCAAGGTCTTCGTGTTCTCCCAGGACTTCACCGTGTTCGGCGGGGCCCTGGGCGAGGTCTTCGCCGAGAAGATCCACAAGCTCATGGACATGGCCCTCAAGGTGGGCGCGCCGGTCATCGGCCTCAACGACGGCGCCGGTGCCCGCATCCAGGAGGGCCCGGTCAGCCTGGCCTCGTACGGCGGGATCTTCTGGCGCAACGTGCAGGCCTCGGGTGTCACGCCCCAGATCAGCGTCATCCTCGGCCCGTGCGCCGGCGGCGCGGTCTACTCGCCCGCCATGACCGACTTCATCTTCATGGTGCGCGAGACCTCGCACATGTTCATCACGGGGCCCGACGTGGTGAAGACGGTCACCGGCGAAGAGGTCACGCTCGAGGAGCTCGGCGGCGCCATGAGCCACGCCACCAAGTCGGGCGTCGCCACCTTCGTGTCGGCCGACGAGAAGTCGTGCCTCGACGACGTCCGCTACCTCATGAGCTTCCTGCCCTCGAACAACCTCGAGGAGCCGCCGGTGCTGCACTCCGGCGACGACCCCAACCGGCTCTGCCCCGAGCTCTCCGAGATGATGCCCGAGAGCCCCAACCAGCCGTACGACATGAAGCAGGTCATCGCCTCGGTCGTCGACGACGGGGACTTCTTCGAGTACTTCGCCCACTGGGCGGGGTCCATCGTCTGCGGCCTGGCCCGCCTCGACGGGCGCCCCGTGGGCATCGTCGGCAACCAGCCCATGATGCTGGCCGGCGTGCTCGACATCGAGTCCTCGGAGAAGGCCGCCCGCTTCGTGCGGATGTGCGACGCCTTCAACATCCCGCTCATCACCTTCGTCGACGTGCCCGGCTTCCTGCCCGGCGTCGACCAGGAGTACGGCGGCATCATCCGCCACGGTGCCAAGCTCCTCTACTCCTATTGCGAGGCCACGGTGCCGCGCATCCAGGTCATCACCCGCAAGGCCTACGGCGGCGCCTATGTGGTGATGAACTCCAAGTCCATCGGTGCCGACCTGGCCTTCGCCTGGCCCACCGCCGAGCTCGCGGTGATGGGCCCCCAGGGCGCCGTCGAGATCGTGTACCGCAAGGAGCTGGCCGAGGCCGCCGACCCGGTCGCCAAGCGGGCCGAGCTGGTCGACGAGTACACCGAGAAGTTCTGCAACCCCTACGTCGCGGCCGAGCGCGGCTTCGTCGACGAGGTCATCGACCCGGCCGACACCCGTCGCTACCTGTGCGCCGGCCTCGACATGCTCAGCTCGAAGCGCGAGGAGCTCCCGCAGCGCAAGCACGGCAACGTGCCGCTGTAGGACCACCGTGACCGCCCCCGACCCGTTCCGCACCGACCCCACGGTGCCGACCGACGACGAGATGGCCGCCATCAGCGCCGCAGCCGAGGTGCTGTGGCCCCGCCCCGGCTCCGCCGCGCCCGCGCCCCAGCCGTCGCGCTGGCGCTTCTCGGGTCGCTGGTGGAGCAAGCCGATGCCCGTCCGCCGCGACCGGCCGTGACACGGGCACCTGCTCCGCAGGTGCGGCTTCGCCATCCGGGTGGCATCCCTGGTGCTGCTCCGGCCGGCGCCTCCGCAGCCTGATCCGCACGCCGAACGGGGTGGCGTGCGGCTTCGGTAGCCTTTCCGGACCATGAACGCTGCGCCGTCGCCCGAGCTCACCACGGTCGGACCCGACCTGGCGGTGGTGCACGCCGGTCCCGTGGTGCACCGCTTCGACGGCCTCACACCCGACACCGACCACGACCTGGGCGGGTTCGGCTTCCGCACCCTGCCTGCGCCCGGCGAGCTGCTCACCCGCTTCGCCACCGTCAACGACGTGCACTTCGGCGAGACCGAGTGCGGGGTGGCCGGCGGGCTCGACATCGGGCCCATCTTCCGCAGCGAGCCCGGCACCGAGCCCTACCCCGAGCTGATGAACCGCGGTGCCGTCGACGAGATGCGGGCCATCGACCCGGCCGTGGTCGTCGTCAAGGGCGACCTCACCAGCGGCGGGGAGGCGGCCGAGTACCAGGCCTTCCTCGACCACTACGAGCCGGCCTTCGGGGCGCGGCTCGTCCACGTGCGCGGCAACCACGACGCCTACCACGGGGCCACGTTCGCGGCGTTCCCCACCCAGGAGGTCGTGCTCCCCGGCGTGCGCCTGGCGGTCCTCGACACCTCCCACGAGGGCCTGGCCGGCGGCGTGCTCCGCGCCGAGCAGCTCGACTGGCTCGACGCCCTCGCCGCCGACTCCGACCGACCGGTGCTGGTCTTCGGGCACCACCACCCGTGGAGCCCCACCTCGGGCACGCGGCCGAGCGGCTACTTCGGCATCAACCCCGCCGACTCCGAGGCCCTGGTCGAGGTCGTGGCCCGGCGGCCGTCGATCCTCGGCTACTTCGCCGGCCACACGCACCGCAACCGGGTGCGCACGTTCGCGGCCACCGGGCCGCTGCCGTGGGTCGAGGTGGCGAGCGTGAAGGACTTCCCGGGCGCCTGGGCCGAGTACCGGGTCCACGAGGGGGGCATCGTGCAGGTCTTCCACCGCATCTCCACGCCCGAGGCGCTGGCCTGGACCGACCAGACGCGCCGGATGTTCGACGGCGCCTACGGCAGGTACGCCTTCGGGGAGCTGGCCGACCGGTGTTTCGTGGTGTCGCCCCGGCCCGGCTCAAGATGAGTGGTCCACCGGCCGACGGAACAGCGTGACCGGTATCGACGAAGCACAGGCCCGCTGGCAACAGGTTCGGGCGAAGGGCCGCACGCGACTCATCATCGTGCTGGTGGTGGCCATCGTGATCCTCGCGGCCATCGCGATCATCGCCCAGGGGAGCGCCGGCATCGTCGTGGGGGTCGTGATCGGCGTGCTCGTCGTGGCCGCCGCCGTCTACCTGATGGTGTCGAAGCAGAAGACGGGCCTCAGCCTCACCCCGGAGTGGGCTCCCAAGGACCGTGGGCGCGACGAGGACGACGACGACGAGGCGAGCGGCGCGGCCCCGGCGGCCCCCGCCGAGCCGGCCGAGCCCGTCGAGCCGATCCGCAAGGTCGACGCCCAGATCCTCGGGGTCGACCTGGCGGGCCTGGGGCAGCAGATCGGGCCGAAGCTGCAGTCGAGCTACGCCTTGGGCGACCTCCACATCGAGGGCGGGAAGGTGTCGTGGGTGCCGTCGTCGATCAGCGGTGGCCAGGGCGCGCAGCCGCTCGAAGCCGCCCCCGGCGAGGTGGCCACCATCGAACGCGTGCCGCTGTGGGGCAGCTGGGCGCTGCTCCGCGTCGAGCGCAGCGACGCCTCCGAGTGGTGCTTCCGCATCCCGAGCAGCGTCGACCTCTCGCCGGCGCTGTCGGAGCTGGGCCTCACCCTCCGCTGAACCCGGACGCGACCCGGACGGTACGGTCGCACCGATGGCCGAACCTGCACCCCCCGGACCCCTCGCCGACCTGCGCGTGATCGACTGCTCGACGGTCGTGGCCGGGCCGGGGTGCGCCCGCTACCTCGCCGACTTCGGTGCCGACGTGATCAAGGTCGAGCGGCCGGTGCTCGGCGACACGACCCGGGCGATGGGGTGGCGCGACCCCACCGACGACGTCACCCTCTGGTGGAAGCTCGCCGGTCGCAACAAGCGCAGCGTGGTCCTCGACCTGAAGGACGCCGCCGACTCGGCGCGGATGCGGGCGCTGATCGACACGGCCGACGTGCTGGTCGAGAACTTCCGGCCCGGCACCCTCGAGCGGCTGGGGCTGGCCCCCGACGACCTCCTGGCCCGCAACCCGCGGCTCGTCATCACCCGCGTCACCGGCTTCGGTCAGGACGGTCCGTACGCCGGTCGGCCGGGCTTCGCCACCCTCGCCGAGGCGCTGTCGGGGTTCGCGGGCATCAACGGCGAGCCCGACGGGGCGCCCCTGCTCCCGCCCATCGCCCTCACCGACGAGGTCACTGGCCTGGCCGCAGCCTTCGCCACGATGGTGGCGGTCCACTCGGGTGTGGGCCAGGTCGTCGACGTGAACCTGCTCGAGTCGCTGGCCCAGCTGATGGGCCCGCTGGTGGCGGCGTGGAAGCTCACGGGGTACCTGCAACCCCGGCTCGGGGCCGGCATCCCGTACTCGGTCCCGCGGGGGACCTACCGCTGCAGCGACGGGCACTGGGTGGCGATCTCCACGTCGGCCGAGTCGGTGGCCGAGCGGGTCATGGCCCTGGTGGGGCTCGGCCACGACGAGCGCTTCGCCACGTTCGACGGCCGCGTCGCGCACCGCGACGAGGTCGACGCGCACCTCGCCGACTGGATCGGGGCGCGCACCCAGGACGCCGTGCTCGCCTCGTTCGAGGCGGCCAACGCCGCGGCCGCGCCCGTCTACTCGGTGGCCGACTACGCGGCCGACCCGCACGTGGTGGCCCGCGAGGCCGTGGTCGAGGTCGACGGCATGCCCATGGCCGCGCCCATCGCCCGCCTCTCGGCCACGCCCGGGCTCGTCCGCTGGGCCGGACGCCCCCTCGGCGCCGACACCGAGGCCGTCCTCGCCGAGCTCGACGCGCTCGACGAGCCCTAACCCCGCCCCAAACGCGTCAGAGCGGTGGGAGAGCCGTGGGTCAGCCGGTGAAGGTGGGCTGCGCCTGCACCGCGGTGGCCGGCTCGGCCGCCGCGATGGTGGTCGAGGTCGCTCCGGTCGCCACCGTGGTGGAGGCGCCGGGCAGCGTCGTCGACGAGGAGTCGACAGCCGTCGTCGTGGTGGTCGTCGCCGCGGTCACGGTGTAGGTGACCGTGACGAGGCCGTCGCCCGCACGGGCCCCGGCCACCGAGGCATCGCAGGTGCCGGCGCAGAAGCCGGAGCCGCCGCCGCCGCCGCCCGCGGTCACGCCGCTGCCGCCGCCGGCCGCGCCGCCGCCGCCGCCGTTGTAGCCGCCGCCCCCACCGCCGCCACCCAGGCCGTTGGCGTCGGTCCCGTTGCCGCCGGGCCCGCCGTTGAGGAACGAGCCGTTGCCGCCGCTCGAGTCGCTGCCGCCGCTCCCGCCCGTACCGACCGCCGAGGCGGTGGCACCGCCACCGCCGGTGGAGCCGGCCCCCGTGGGCGTGCCCTGTTCACCCGCCGGGCCGCCACCGGCACCGCCGATGCCCTCCTCGCTGCAGCCCGCGGCGCCACCGCCGCCACCGCCGGCGACGATCGCCCGGTCGCTCAGCGCGACGCCGGTGGGCCGGACGTCGGAGCTGCCGCCGCCACCGCCACCCTGCCAGAGCGCGGTGTTGAAGCCGGTGCCGCCGGAGTTGCCTCCGTTGAATCCGCCGAGCCCGCCCTCGGTGATGGGGTTGCCGCCGTGGCCGCCGACCACGATGTCGATCGACTGGCCCGGCGTCACCGTGAGGGTAGCGGTGACGTGTCCGCCGAGCCCTCCGAGGTCGTTGCAGCCGTCGATGGAGTTGTCGCCACCCGCCGCGCCGTACACGTCGAACTGGGCGCTCGTGACCCCGGCCGGCACGACCCAGGTCTGCGCGCTACCCGTGTACGTGAAGCTCGTGGTGGTGGGCGTGACGCCGGTGGCCGTACCGGCCCCCACCACTCCCGAGATGGCGGCGATGCTGCTGCCGACCAGCACGCAGCTCGCCAGGATGCTCTTGGTGCGCATGTGTCCGCCTTGCCGTTCGGGCCCGCTCTCCGGGCGCAACCGTGGACGGACGCTAGCAAACCGTGATCGCCACCCGCGGTGACTGCACGGGCCCGCTCAGCCGCGGGCGGCTTCGGCGAGGTCGACGATCTCGCCCATGATGCGGCTCAGCTCGAAGTCCTTGGGCGTGTAGACGGCCGCGACCCCCTGGTCGAGCAGCCGGGGCCGGTCGTCCTCGGGGATGATGCCGCCGGCCACCACCGGGGCGGTCACGCCCTCCGCACGGAGGAGCCGCACCACCTCGGGCACCAGCTCGAGGTGGCTGCCCGACAGGATCGAGAGGCCGATCACGTCGACGTCCTCGTCGCGGGCCACCGCCGCGATCTGCTCGGGCGTGAGGCGGATGCCCTGGTAGACGACCTCCATGCCGGCGTCGCGGGCGGCCACGGCGATCTGCTCGGCGCCGTTGGAGTGGCCGTCGAGCCCCGGCTTGGCCACGAGCAGCCGGACGGGCCCGCCTGCCAGCGCCTTGTTCCGCGCGGCCACGGCCCGCAGCCCCTCGAGGGAGCCGCCGGCGCCGACGGCTGCGGCCACGCCCGTGGGGGCGCGGTACTCGCCGAACTCCTCGCGCAGCAGCTGCGACCACTCACCGGTGGTGCCACCGGCGTGGGCCAGGTCGATGGTGGCCGGCATGATGTTCTGCCCCGACCGGGCGACGCGCCGCAGCTCGTCGAGTGAGCGCTTCACGGCGTCGTTGTCGCGGTTGGAGCGCCAGGCCTGCACGTCGGCGATGGCCTCCTCCTGCACCGCGGGGTCGACCTTGAGGATGCTCTCCTCCCCGCCGAGCGGTGAGGGGGCGGTCTCGGTGAAGCTGTTGACGCCCACGACCTGCAGCTCGCCCGACTCGATGCGGCGCATGCGCTCGGCGTGCGAGGACACCAGCCGGCCCTTGAGCTCGTCGATGGCCTCGAAGGCGCCACCGAGGGCGAGCACGTCGTCGAGCTCGGCGGTGGCACCGTCGACCAGCTCGGCCACCTTGGCGTCCATCACCTTCGACCCCTCGAAGATGTCGCCGTACTCGAGCAGGTCGGTCTCGAACGCCAGCACCTGCTGGATGCGCAGCGACCACTGCTGGTCCCACGGGCGGGGCAGGCCGAGGGCCTCGTTCCACGCGGGGAGCTGGATCGAGCGGGCCCGGGCGCTCTTGGAGAGGGTGACGCCGAGCATCTCGAGGACGATGCGCTGCACGTTGTTCTCGGGCTGCGCCTCGGTGAGCCCGAGGGAGTTGACCTGCACGCCGTAGCGGAAGCGCAGGGCCTTCGCGTCGGTGACGCCGTAGCGCTCACGCCCGATGCGCTCCCACATCTGGCCGAAGGCCCGCATCTTGGCGTTCTCCTCGATGAAGCGGATGCCCGCGTTCACGAAGAACGAGATGGAGGCGAAGACGTTGGTGAAGCGGTCCTCGGGGACCTGGCCCGACTCCTTCACCGCGTCGAGCACGCCGATGGCCGTGGCGAGCGCGTAGGCCAGCTCCTGCACCGGCGTGGCGCCGGCCTCCTGCAGGTGGTAGCTGCACACGTTCATGGGGTTCCAGAGCGGGATCCACTCCTGGCAGAACGCGATCATGTCGACGATCAGCCGCCGCGAGGGGAGCGGCGGGAAGATGTACGTGCCGCGGCTCAGGTACTCCTTGACGATGTCGTTCTGGGTGGTACCGCGGAGCTGCTTCGACTCCACGCCGTGCCGCTCGGCGTTGGCCACGTAGAGGCCGAGCAGCCAGGCGGCCGTGGCGTTGATGGTCATCGACGTGTTCATCTCGCCGACCGGGATCTGGTCGAGGAGCTGCTCCATGTGCCCGAGGTGCACGACCGGCACGCCGACCTTGCCGACCTCCCCCCGGGCGAACGTGGAGTCGGGGTCGTAGCCGGTCTGGGTGGGCAGGTCGAACGCGATCGACAGCCCGGTCTGCCCGCGCGACAGGTTCGTGCGGTAGAGCTCGTTCGAGGCCTTGGCCGTGGAGTGCCCCGAGTAGGTGCGCATCATCCACGGCTTGTCGCGGGTGGCCGTGTGCTGGTCGTTCGCCTCGGTCATGGCGCACATTCTCGCCCCGGAACCGCCGCGGGACACATCCCCTGACGGTCCGTCAGATCGGTCAGCCGCCGAGCTCCTCGGGAAGGGGCAGGCGCAGGGCCGCCGCGAGCCGCTCGAGGTAGTCGTGACGGGGGATGTCGACCACGCCGAGCGACGCCAGGTGCTCGGTGCGCCACTGGACGTCGAGCAGGCGGTCGTGGCCGTCGCCGCGGAGCACCTCGACGAGGCCCACCAGCGCCACCTTCGACGCGTCGGTGCGGCGGTGGAACATCGACTCGCCCGCGAACAGGCCACCGATGGCCACGCCGTAGAGGCCGCCGGTCAGGCGACCGTCGTCGAGCGACCAGGCCTCGACGCTGTGCGCCCACCCCAGGCGGTGGAGCATGACGTAGGCGTTGCGGATCTCCGCGGTGATCCAGGCGCCGTCGCGGGACGGGTCGGCGCAGGCGTCGACGACCGCTTCGAACGAGGTGTCGACCCGCACATCGAACCGGGCGCAGGCCTTGCGGAGCGAGCGGGGGACGCGCAGCCCGTCGAGGGGCAGCACGCCGCGGGGGTCGGGCGACCACCAGGCCAGGCGCCGCGTCAGTCGGCTGCGCCCGACGGGCATGGGGAAGAGGCCCGCCCGGTAGGCGGCCAGCAGCGTGCCGGGGCTGAGGTCGGCGCCCATGCCGACCACCCCGTGCTCGTCGGCCGTCGTGGCCGGGGGGAACGACCAGCGCGAGGGAGGCGGCTCCACCGGGGGCCGCGGCGGAGGCAGGTCCGCACGCGGGTGGCCGAGGTGCGACATGTCGCCAGTCTGCCCGGAGGTCGGGGGCGTCAGCGCCGAGGTGGCGGTGGGTAGGGCGGCGACCAGGTCGCGGGTGGGGGCGGTGGAGGGGGCGGGGGCACCTGGCCCGGGCCCACCGGGGGAGGTGGCGGCGCGGGCGCCGGCCACCCCGGCAGCAGGGCGGGGGGCGGCGGCAGCGGGGCGGGCCCGTAGCCGTGGAGCCCGAGCGAGCGGGCCACGTCGGCACCGAGCGCCCGGGTGGCCCGGCGGTTGAGCACGGCCCCGGCAGCGGCGCCGGCGAAGAAGGGGGTGAGCGTGGCGAGGTTGCGGCCGGTCTTGCGGGTGAGCCGCCTGCGCACCTGGGAGGTGAGCTGACGGCGGGCCGAGAGGTTCAGGAGGTCGGCCGCGCCGCGTGTCCCCGCCAGCGTGAACGCGATGCCGCGACGGTTGGCCCACGAGTGCGCGATGTGCACGCTCTGGGTGGTCAGCGGACCGGAGAAGGGGGTGCCGGCCACCACGTGCAGCTCGGCGACCAGCTTCATCTCGATGGCGATGACCACGAGCGTCTCCACCAGCAGCTCCGCCGGCAACGTCGTCCAGGTGACCGGGGTGGTGGTGCTCGCGGCAGCGATGGTGCCGGCGGTGATGCCCACCGCGCCCGCGGTGCGCGAGGCGTTGCGGACCAGGGCCTCCGCCAGGAGCGGGCCGCTCAGGCCGCGGTAGTGGGTCTGCAGCGCCTCGAGGTCACGCACGGGAAGGTGCCCGGCGGCGGCGATGATGACCTCGCTCGCCCAGCGCCCCGACGCGACGGCCTTGGCGCCCGACGCCCGACCCGACCGGGCCGCCAGCCCGCCGAGGCGGCGGAGCTGCGCGACGGTGGGCCGCTCGCCCCCCGACAGGACGGCGAGCTGCTCGGCGAGCACCTCGTCGACCTGCGCCGGCGTCAGCCGGGTCGCCTCGTCGCTCGGGTCCATCCCCCCAGTCTCGCCCCAACCCACCCGTCCTCCGCCGCGCCTACCGCGTTTCGTCCCCAGAAGTCGGGGAGTCAGGCCGGGCATCGGTCGAGCTCCCGCCCGATCGACGCAGCGACCCCGGTCGGTCGTTGCACGACGTCGTGCCAGGTGAACCGCAGCACGCGGTAGCCGAGCGCCACCAGGCGGTTCTGCCGGCCCAGGTCCGCCTGTAGCTGCGCGGCGGTGGCGTGGGCGTGCAGCCCGTCGACCTCGGCGACGAGGCGCGAGGCCGGCCACATCGCGTCGACGCGGATGACGGTGCCGTCGGTGGGGACCTCGACCTGGAACTCGGGCAGCGGGAGGCCGTGCTCGTGGCACAGCCGGGCGAAGATCACCTCGAGGACGCTGTCGGGCGGGCGCCCGTCGAAGAGCCACGTCTCGAGCGCCTCGCGCAAGGCGCCCCGACCGTTGCGCCCCTGGCGCCCGAGGTCGTCGAGCAGCTGCCAAAGCCGGTCGATGGTGGTGAGCCGATCGATGACCGCCCGCTCCATGGCCCGCGCCACCTGGCGCCGCGGCACCACGTCGCCCAGGTCGGCCAAGGTCCGCTCGATGGTCGTGACCGGAACGCCGTCGACGAGGCGGACGTGGCCCGGCGCCAGGTCGAGCGACCGGTGCAGCATGACCCCGTCGAGTCGCGGCCGGCGCGCCCGCGGCACGGTCAGATCGATCAGGTCGG
>Ga0302322_100006202_pt1 | contig 10564 bp, 8 predicted proteins | sample Fen_T0_2_FD_203757 | JGI IMG/M metagenome (GOLD analysis project Ga0302322, IMG submission 203757) | Peat permafrost microbial communities from Stordalen Mire near Abisko, Sweden - Fen_T0_2 | ecosystem: Environmental > Terrestrial > Soil > Wetlands > Permafrost | place: Sweden: Abisko... | reverse complement strand
GATACCAAAAAAGATATTGCTGTTCGCGTGATGGCCGATCACATTCGTGCGGTAAGTTTTGCGATTTGCGATGGTCAGTTGCCAAGTAATACTGGAGCTGGATATGTAATCAGACGAATCTTAAGGAGAGCAGTGCGCTACGGTTTTTCATATTTAAATTTCAAAGAACCCTTCTTGTACCGGTTGGTGCCATTGCTGGCTTTACAATTGAAAGATGTTTTTCCTGAATTGCATAAGCAGGAGGATTACGTGACGCGTGTTGTGCATGAAGAGGAAATTTCTTTTTTGAGGACGTTGGAGAAAGGATTAAAGCGAATTGAGAATGTTGATAAAACAATTTCAGGTGAAGCGGCCTTTGAACTTTATGACACGTTCGGCTTTCCGTTTGATTTAACTTCTCTTATTGCTCGTGAGCGAGGATTTTCTGTTGATGAAAAGGGTTTCAACGAAGAAATGCAAAAACAAAAATCCCGTTCCAAAGCAGATGCAACTAAAGAAACTGGCGATTGGATTTTAATTCGTGATGATAAGAAAACTGAATTCATCGGCTACGAACAATTAGATAGCGAAATCAAGATCGTTAAGTACCGTAAGATCAAGCAGAAGAATAAAGAACTCTTTCAGTTAGTATTTGATAAAACCCCATTCTATGCCGAGAGCGGTGGACAAGTTGGCGATACCGGAGTGATTGAATCGGTGAACGAAAAGGTTTTCATCACCGATACGAAAAAAGAAAATGAATTGATCGTTCACCTTGCAGAAAAACTTCCGGATAGTTTCAATTCAACTTTTGTTGCTAAAGTGGATGTTCGAAAGAGAGAATTGACAAAAAACAATCATTCGGCTACCCATTTACTTCATGCTGCACTACGACAAGTACTGGGCAAGCATGTGGAGCAGAAAGGATCTTTAGTGAATGAAAAAATCCTGCGTTTCGACTTCTCGCATTTTGCTGCAATGACTTTGGAAGAGATTGAAAAAGTAGAATCGATAGTCAATGAAAAAATCCGATCTAACATTCCATTGAACGAACAACGCAACGTTCCGATCGAAAAAGCGAAATCATTTGGCGCGATGGCGCTGTTTGGCGAAAAATATGGCGAGTTTGTACGCGTGATTACATTCGATCCTAAGTTTTCTGTAGAGCTTTGCGGAGGCACTCATGTTTCAGCAACAGGAAATATCGGATTATTCAAAATTGTATCAGAAAGTTCAGTGGCGGCTGGTGTGCGAAGAATTGAAGCCGTAACCGCTGAAGGCGCTCAAGAGTTTGTGAATGGTTCGTTGGCAGTACTGGATGAATTGAAGACTTTATTAAAGAATCCAAAAGATATTTCATCATCGTTGCAAAATTTGATTGAAGAAAAGCATTCACTCGAAAAGAAACTGGAAATTCTTTATCAGCAACAAGCCAATCTGATGAAAGATGATTTGGTAAGAAAAGCAGTGAAGTCAAACGGACATACATTAATTGTTGAAAAAGTGAGTGTGCCCAATGCCGACACGTTGAAAAATATTGCTTATGCATTGCGCAATCAATTTGATGATTTGTTGTTGGTGCTGGCAGCTGAAGTGGAAGGCAAGCCGCAAGTAGCTGTGATGATCGGCGAAAAACTGGAAGCATCAAAAAAATTCCATGCCGGTAATATGGTGAAAGAATTGGCCAAAGAAATTGATGGAGGCGGAGGAGGACAACCTTTTTTTGCTACGGCAGGTGGAAAAAATTTGAATGGCCTGGATGCAGTTTTATCAAAAGCGAAGAGTTTGATTTGAAATGGAAAAAGCCATCAGAGATAAATACACATTAGTAATTGGGTTGGAGGTTCATGCTCAGCTTTTAATGAAGAGCAAAATCTTCAATTCAGATTCAGCAGAATATGGTGGAGCTCCGAATACGCATGTTGGTGTAATCACTTTGGGGCACCCGGGCACCTTGCCTCGACTAAATAAATTGGCTGTTGAACACGCCATAAAAATGGGGCTGGCCTGTCATTCAGAAATTTCAAGATTGCAGATATTTGATCGCAAAAACTATTTTTATCCAGATCTGCCGAAAGGATATCAGATCACGCAAGACAGAACTCCGATTTGTAAAGGCGGATTCATTTCAGTCAAAACAAAGGATGGTCAAAAGCATAACGTCAAATTAAATCGAGTTCACCTTGAAGAAGATGCTGGTAAATCCATTCACCTCGAAACTGAAACCGACACACTCGTTGATTTTAATAGAGCTGGAGTTGCATTGATTGAGATTGTTACAGAGCCTGTAATTAAGAGCTCAGAGGAAGCAGCAACCTTGCTATCGGAGATCAGGAAAATTGTTCGTTACTTGGATATCTGCGATGGCAATATGGAAGAAGGTTCACTTCGCTGCGATGCCAATGTTTCGGTGATGTTGAATGATGCCAAGGAATTTGGAAAAAAAGTGGAAGTAAAAAACATGAACTCGTTTCGCCACGTGCAACGCGCTATCGATTATGAGTTGGAACGGCAAATTGATCTTTTGGAAAAAGGAGAGGCTGTTATTTCTGAAACGCGCACATTTAATGTGACCGACGGAAAAACCTACGGCATGCGCACGAAGGAGGAGTTGAACGACTATCGTTATTTTCCCGACCCTGATTTAAGCCCACTGGTCATTTCTAATGAATGGCTTGAAGAAATAAGATTACAAATGCCGTCTTTGCCTCACGAACTTTATCACAAGTTTGTAACGCATTATGGTTTGCCCGATTATGATGCTCAAGTTTTAACTGAGACGAAGGAACTGGCTGCTTACTTTGAAGAGTTGTGCTCCTTTAATCAACTCAAAAAAGAAAATTCGAATTGGCTGATGGGTCCGGTAAAATCCTATTTGAATGAGAACGGAATTTCCATCGAAGACTTTGCGTTAACATCGAAAAAACTTGCAGAGTTAATCGGAATGGTAAATGAGAAGCATTTTAGCCACACTATTGCTGTTCAAGAATTATTTCCGCGGTTAGTGCAGTCACCTAATTCGAATATTCTTCATTTAGCACAGGAGTTAAACCTTATTCAAAATAGCGATGATGAATTTATCGGAGGCTTGATAGACAACGTTATTAAAGAATTCCCTTTAAAGGTGGAGGAATATCATAATGGAAAAAAAGGTATTGTGAGTATGTTTATGGGTGAAGTGATGAAGCGAAGCTCAGGAAAAGCAAATCCGAAGGCTGCAAATGAGTTGTTGTTAAAGAAACTAACTGAATTAGTTAATCGTTAATAGGTGTCTGTGAATTGCAGAGAGAGTAGCGACAGATGTGATTTGAAAAACCGTAATTCGTAATTTATAAATTCGTAATTAAAATGAGAGCATTCATCAACTTCCTTTTCCTTTTTGCATCGATCGGTTGCAATTCAGAAAAAAAACCAGCCGATGCTGGATGGGATGTGATCATCAAAGGTAAAGTCAATTTTCCTCAGAATGGATCTATTCAAATCCAGGAATTAAAAAACGGAGGGGCTGGTGCAACTGAGTTAATTCAATTGAACAAGGACAATACTTTTTCAAAAACCCTCCATCTTACGGAACCTGGCATTTATGGAGTTAATTTCTACGGAAAGCAGGCTGTTAACCTGATGGTGGATCACAGTCCGATTGAGTTGAATGTAGATGGAAACAATCAGCAAGGCTTGACTGAAATCAAAGGCTCACCCGATCACGATCTGTATCAGAAAGTTCAGCTGATGTATCAGGGGCTTCAGGACGCACCTGGATTAAAAGCAATTGAGGCAGAGTTTCAAAAAGCAGCTGCTGCCAATGATGAAAAGAAAATCAATGAACTGCGCGCCGCTTACATGAAGGAATTAGAAAAGGGACAACTCCAAATAGTTGAACTGTTGAAACAGCAACAACCTTCGCTTGCACTTTTTCATTTATTACAAGATCCGAACCTGATCGACAAAGACAAGAACATTGATCTGTTTATTTCGGCTGTTGATAAATTCAAAAAGAGTTGGCCGAATTATCATTACACTCATGAATTGACGGATGTCCTTGATAAATTGAAAGTGACAGCGATCGGTCAGGTTGCACCAGAGATTGCCCTACCCAATCCGAATGGACAAATTGTAAAACTCTCTTCACTTCGTGGAAAATATGTGCTTATTGATTTCTGGGCGAAATGGTGCGGTCCGTGCCGCAAGGAAAACCCAAACGTGGTGAAGGCTTATCATAAATTTAAATCAAAAGGGTTTGAAGTGTATTCCGTATCTCTGGATCGCAAAAAAGACGATTGGGTGCAAGCCATCAAGGAAGATGGATTAACTTGGACACACGTTTCTGATTTAAAATATTTTGATTGCCAGGCGGCAAAAGATTACAACATTAACGCCATTCCGTTTTCTATTTTGTTAGATAAAAACGGAGTGATTCTTGCAAAGAATCTTCGTGGTGCAGCGTTGGAGCAAAAATTAGAAGAGGTACTTGGAAAAGTTACTCAGTAAAATCAGTTGCTGGTAAAGCAAAATGAAATCAGGTTGGCGCCCATTTTCAAAGCGTCTAGTCGTTTAGCTTCCGGATCATTGTAGATGCGTTGGTCTTCCCAACCATTGCCAAGGTCGCATTCATAGGAATAAAAAAGAACCAGGCGGCCTTCATAAAAAAGCCCGAAGCCCTGAGCTGGTTTACCATCATGTTCATGGATTTTAGGAAGCCCTTTAGGGAAGTCAAACTTCTGATGATAGATCGGATGAGCGAATGAGACTTCAATCAACTCCAAACCAGGAAAAACTTTTTTTAATTCTAATCGGAAGAACTTGTCGAGACCGTAGTTATCATCAACGTGTAAGAATCCTCCACCCATCAAGTAGTTGCGCAAATTAGTTGCTTCCTCGGAAGAAAAAACAACATTTCCGTGACCTGTCATATAGACGTAAGGATAATCAAATAGTGTTGGGCTGCTTACTTCTACAACGTCTTCTTCCTCTTGCAAGGAGGTTCCAAGTTCTTGATTGCAGAATTTAATAAGGTTTGGCAAAGCGGTTTTGTTGGCGTACCAATCGCCACCGCCATTGTATTTTAGTTTGGCTATTTTCAGTTGAGCGTTGCTTGTTGCGGTTACTAAAACCATCAGCAAGCATATAAAGGCCACAAGATTCGGTTGAAAGTAAGGTTTAGCCCCCATTTGAATATTTTTTAAATTATTTTAAACCTTGCTTTACGAGATTGCTCAAAGCAACAAAACAAACTAAAAGCCTCGATGAAATGGCCGAACGCAAGGTTCCACAAATGTATAACAATGAACGTGGCCATTCCATGTGACCTCTAACTAAAAATTATTACCACATGAAAATCAAGAAAAGTGTAATCAGTTTGAAGAATGTATCAGCCTTGGTAGCGATGTTGTTCATTTTTTTGGCGTCTTGCCAAAAGGACAGTAGCATTCTCAATTCAACCGATACGCAGAATGTGAACGCCGAATCTGCTTCCTCTGCTTATCTGAGTGAAGGGTCCGATGTTTCGACGAGTGCGATTGGTGGTATGTCAGCAACCCAATATTCCGGGGGAAGAACCGATGGTCAAATTAACGGTATGGCTGATCATGACGATCGTTTAAAGTGCGCTGTCGTTACCTTGAATTTTACAGGAACGAGAGATAATCCATCAGGAAAAATCACCATCACCTTTGATCCCACTTGCACGGACAAACGCGGTGTCAAACGTTCAGGTTCCATCGTAATTAATTTCAGTGGAAAGAGATGGATGACTGGTTCTTATTTTAGCATCCATTCTAATTTTTTCCGCAACGATGTTCACGTTGAGGGAGTTGATTCGGTACTCACAAAACTTGATCAATCAACCACGTTGGGATATCTTCAATTTGAATCCATCTTGACCGGTGGTAAAGTTACTTTTGGTGACGGTAAAACAATTACGCGTGAGCATGATATTACCCGTGAATGGTTCCGTGCTACCCTTCCGGTGAACGATGAGTGGCATACTTTAAAAGGCGGCACCGCAACTGGTACATGCAAAAACGGAAATACTTTTCAAATGCAAATCACTAAGGATTTGGTACAGAAAAATTCATGTCTCTCTGAGAAAGTATTCATCCCTGTCAGTGGCACAAAAGTTGTTACTGTAACCTCTTCAACCGGAACAAAAGAATATGACATTGATTATGGCGATGGTACTTGTGATAATTCCATCACCGTAACTGTTAATGGAAAAGTAAAAACCATAACCGTAAATGGCGAGGGTGACTAGATGCCAATAGATTATAATTTAATATTCATTAAACCTTTTTCTAACTAAATACTCAAAGCAATTAAATAACTAAAACCTCTATGAAAATGAAAAATGTGATCACCATGAAAAGTTTATCATCCGCAATGGTGGCGGGTATTTTGATGCTGACCTCTTGTTCAAAGAACAACGATGTACTTAATTCAGGCGATACTCAAAATGTAAATTCAGAATCCGTTTCTGATTCTTATACCAGTGAGACATCGGATATGGGTACTTCTGTAGTGAGTAATATTTCCCCTACAAGATACGGGTCAGGCAGGGTGGACGGTGCCGTAACCGGATTAGGGGACAAGGATAGCCGTTTGACCGGAGCGACTGTTACAATTACTCCTGCAAATGGCAGTACCAAGGACAATCCGAATGGAGTTATTACAATTGATTTTGGAGCTGATGGCAAAACTACAAACGGTATACTTCGCAAGGGGAAAATACTTATCTACTATAGCGGAAGAAAAAATATTGCGCAATCTTATAGGGAATTACACTATGACGGGTATTCACGAAACTCGGTTGTGTTTGATAATAACATGGTCTTTAGAAACACCTATACAGCCGGTACAGTAAATAGCCCAGACTCTACTCATTTGAATCATTCGCTCACGCTTGGAAAATTGACTTTCCCTGATGGTACTACCATTTTGAGAGAGGCTGATTATAATGTGACCTTAGATTACTCTGCAAAAACATTGACGTTGTCAGCCGATACAAGCCCCAACGCAAAATTGCATAGCGCGACTGGAACCACTCGCGCAGGAAAGGAGTACACAATGGACATTACATCGCCATTGGTGTATAAAACCGAGTGCCTTGCTACAAAAGTGTATATCGCGGTAAGTGGAGAGAAAACAATAACAGCAGGGTTGGTCGCTTATAAAATAAATTATGGTGATGGTGTTTGTGATAATACGGTAACAATAACAGTAGGAGGCAAATCTGCTACCATTACTGTAAACGGAGAAGGCAACTAAAGAAAAATGTGGGTTGGATAGGGTGTGAAAAGCCTCCGCAATACGCGGGGGCTTTTTTGTTTGCTTTCAGTTTTGTTTGAATCTTTTCCCAAGGTATTGTTAGCTTGCTGTTGTAATTTTCTAAACTTGAAAATGAAAGTCGAGAATATGATTGTGAAAAGTGTATCAGTCACTATGGTGTTAAGTATTCTAATTCTGGCATCTTGTTCAAAAAATAACGAGGTACTTAATTCAACTGATGTTGAAAACGTAAATTCAGAATTGCTTTCCGAAGCTTTTGTTGCTGAGACTTCTGAGATGAGTTTCATACTCCTCAGCAATATTAATGATTCGAAACTTGGCTCACCATCAAGTTCAATTCCTGACTTGAGTTCGATTGATAGTCCCTTGATCGGAGCAGCTATCGCAATTTCTGGGACAGGTGGAATGAATAACCCACAAGGAACAATTACAATCGACTTTAAAACGGGCACGACTGACCATCATGGCGTCCTTCGAAAGGGTATAGTAAAGATTACCTATTTAGGTCGCAGATGGGCTGCAGGATCAACCCACGCGATTTCTTTTTCCGGTTATTCAAGAAATAAAGTAATGATTAGTGATAGTACGACCTATACGATAACTAATTTAACCGCCGATTCTACTGACGTTACGCGTGATTTCCATCATGTGCTGAAAAGATGCCAATTAACTTTCCCCGATCAGAAAACTTTTAAGAGAAATGCGGAATTCATTGCATCGATAGATTTTGTGTCAAAGACTACTTCTCTTAAGGCCATTGATGCAACCAATAGTGCAGAAGGAACAACCCGCTTTGGAGCAAATTTTGTTACGAATATAACAGATTCACTTTTTTATAAATCACAATGCATTGGCTCGAAAATATTTCTGCCGAGCGAAGGGGCAAAAACCATTACGATAGGGCCATCAACCTATACGATCGCCTACGGCGGTGCAAAAACTTGTGGTCAGACTGTTACCGTGAAAGTTGGTGACAAATCGGCCACAATAGCTGTGAACTCGGACGGAAATTAAAATGCAAAATTGGAACGCGTGAAAGGCCTACTATCAAGGGCTTTTTTGTTTGCGTTCTGTTCCCGTATTTGCATAAAATTAATTGTATGCGCCAGTACCTCGATTTGATGCAGGATATTTTGGATAACGGTTCTGTTAAAACTGACCGCACCGGCACCGGCACCAAATCTGTGTTTGGCCGCCAGCTTCGCTTCGATTTAGCCGATGGTTTTCCGCTTGTAACTACTAAGAAACTTCATCTTCGCTCTATTATATATGAGTTGCTTTGGTTTTTGAAAGGTGAAACCAATATCAAATACTTGAAGGATAATAAGGTAACTATATGGGATGAATGGGCTGATGAAAATGGAGATCTGGGCCCTGTCTATGGAAGTCAGTGGAGAAGCTGGCCAGCGCCGGGAGGAAAAAAGATCGACCAGATTGCCAATGTGATTCAGCAAATAAAAAGCAAACCGGATTCTCGCAGGCATATTGTTTCAGCCTGGAATCCTGCTGAAGTGGATAGTATGGCGCTTCCACCTTGTCATGCCTTGTTTCAATTTTATGTGGCGGATGGAAAACTTTCATGTCAGCTTTATCAACGAAGTGCCGATTATTTTCTTGGCGTTCCATTCAATATAGCAAGCTATGCGTTGCTTTTAGAAATGTTTGCCCAGCAATGTGATTTAATTCCCGGTGAATTTGTCTGGACGGGTGGCGATGTACATTTATATTCAAATCATTTTGAGCAAGCGAAACTTCAACTTTCACGAGAATCTTTTTCTCTGCCCAAACTGATGATCAAAAGAAAACCGAGTTCTATTTTCGAATACGAGTTTGAAGATTTTGAAATTGTGAATTATCAATCACATCCTTCTATTAAAGCACCTATTGCAGTTTGATTTTAAATAAAACATAACCCTGTCTGTCTATGGTAAATTACAATCCTAAAGTTTGGCTTGATCTGATTTTTCATTCGTACGGCAAGCAGGTAATGAAAACACTTATGCCCGCTTTGCTTTTTATGGGAGTGTTTTCTTCGATTATATGTTATATTTTTCTGGAGCACATTGAACCCAATCATTTTCCGTCATCCACCAGTGCGCATTCTTTGTTGGGTATTGTATTGGGATTGTTCCTTGTCTTTAGAACCAATTCAGCCTATGACCGATGGTGGGAGGGACGAAGACTTTGGGGTGGGCTGGTGAACAGCACCCGGAATTTAGCGTTGAAATTGAATGCCGTGCTTCCTAAAGAATCAGCTGATCGTAAATGGTTTGCCCAAATGATTAGCAATTTTGTTTTTGTTACAAAAGAAAGTTTACGAGACAGTGTGGACTATACAGAATTAGAATTTTCCGATGATGAGGAACTTCGACAACTAAAAAAGGCATCACATAAACCAAATTGCATTGCAGCTGCACTCTATAAACGAATAGAAGATCTTTTTAAGTCAAACACCATAACTGGTTTTCATCTGACCAACCTGGATAAGGAACTTAAAGATTTTGTTGATCTGATGGGCGCTTGTGAGCGGATCAAAAGAACTCCCATTCCCTATTCCTACACGATGTACATCAAAAAATTTATTTTTATTTACATCATCACGTTGCCATTTGGGTTTATCACAACGTTTGGCTATTTCACTATCCCTACGGTGATTATAATTTCTTACATATTACTTAGTGTTGAACTGATTGCAGAAGAAATCGAAGATCCGTTTGGTAAAGACATTAATGATTTACCAACCGATGAGCTTTCCGCAAAAATCAAGGCAAATATTCGTGAGATTTTACTCTAGGCGAGTAAATTAATTCTCCTTTTTAAAATCTGAGTCAAGGATTTTATCCCACAACACTGAACTCACTCCATATCCCTTGTTGGGTTCATGGTAATGATGACGCATGTGGTGCTGTTTCAATTTCTTCAACAATGGATTTTGAAAGGTGAGATGATGAAAAGCGTAATGCGACATATCGTAAATCAGATAGCCTATCAAAAAAGCAGCGAAGAAAGAAGGCAACCAAGAAACTGGTAGCACGCTTCTAAACAAAAAATAGAAGCCAAGCGCAAGCGGAATACTTGCAGACGGAGGCATTACCAAACGCAAGCGATCACTTGGGTAGTCATGGTGCACGCCATGGAAAATATAATGAAGTCGGTGGCCCCATTTAGAATCTGGAACGTAATGAAACACAAAACGGTGAAGCGAGTACTCCGTAGCAGTCCAGAACAGCAAACCAGATCCAAAACTTAAGAAGAAAGTCAGGAGATTGAAATTTTCCAATGTGATCCCTCTCCATAAAAAGTA
>Ga0302322_100006201_pt1 | contig 10564 bp, 11 predicted proteins | sample Fen_T0_2_FD_203757 | JGI IMG/M metagenome (GOLD analysis project Ga0302322, IMG submission 203757) | Peat permafrost microbial communities from Stordalen Mire near Abisko, Sweden - Fen_T0_2 | ecosystem: Environmental > Terrestrial > Soil > Wetlands > Permafrost | place: Sweden: Abisko... | reverse complement strand
CTTGTCCATCGCCTCCTTCATTTTCAGGCCACGGGTCTGCGAATTGGGCGCATGGCCCCAGTAGATCATGGCCTTGACCGCCTTCTCCTGGTCCATGCTCTCGTCTTTTTCCAGCACCGCGTCAATCCAGCGCGACACGGTGGTGCCGGACTTTTCCATCATCCCGGGGGCGTACTGGGCCTTGATCCACTCGTAGTCGACGTTCCAGACCCGCGCAAAATGCTTCCAGGCGCCGGTGGCCAATCCGTAGTAGCCCGGCAGCGAGTCCGGGTTGGGGCCGACGTCGGTCGCCCCTTGCACGTTGTCATGGCCACGGAAGATGTTCGCGCCGCCGCCGGAGACACCGATGTTGCCCAGCGCCAATTGCAGGATGCAGGAGGCGCGCACGATCGCGTTGCCGATGGTGTGCTGGGTCTGGCCCATGCACCAGACGATGGTCGACGGCCGGTTCTTGGCGAACATCTCCGCCACTTTCATCAACTGCTCGGGGGCGACGCCACAGGCTTCCTGGACCTTGTCCGGGGTCCACTTGGCCATCACCTCCTCGCGCACCTTGTCCATCCCGTAGACCCGGTCGTTCAGGTACTTCTTGTCTTCCCAGCCGTTCTTGAACACCTGGTGCAGGATGCCGAACAGGAATGGAATGTCGGTGCCGGAGCGGATCCGCACGTACTCGTCGGCCTTGGCGGCGGTTCGGGTAAAGCGCGGGTCGACGACGATCATCTTCGCACCCGTCTCCTTGGCGTGCAGCGAATGCAGCATCGACACCGGGTGCGCCTCGGCGGCGTTCGAACCGATGTACAACATGCATTTGCTGTTCTGCATGTCGTTGTACGAATTGGTCATCGCCCCGTAACCCCAGGTGTTGGCCACCCCGGCCACCGTGGTGGAGTGGCAGATGCGCGCCTGGTGGTCGCAGTTGTTGGTGCCGAACAGGGAAACCCACTTGCGCAGCAGGTAAGCCTGCTCGTTATTGTGCTTGGAAGACCCGACGACGAACACGGAGTCGGCGGTGCTCTCCTTCTTGATGGTCTTGAGCCGGTCGGCGATCTCGGTGAGCGCCGTGTCCCAGGAAATGCGCTGGTACTTGCCGGATTTGGTGTCCAGCTTCATCGGATATTTGAGGCGATGGCTGTGTTCGGTGATGCCGTGTTCGCGGATTGCCGCGCCCTTGGCGCAGTGCGCGCCGAGATTGATGGGCGAGTCGAACACCGGTTCCTGGCGCACCCAGACGCCGTTTTTCACCACCGCGTCGATCGCGCAGCCCACCGAGCAATGGGTGCAGACGGTGCGTTTGACCTCGATCTTGTCGGCGCCCCTGGCTTCGTCGGCCGCCTGGGCTTCACCGATCATTGCGAACGGCAGGTGCGCGGCGAAGGCGCCGGCACCGGCGCCCAAGCCGGAGCGCTTCAGGAAACTGCGCCTGTCCATGCCGGTATTGAGGGCGGCGCCGACCGAGCGCGACAGCATGCCGCGGGCACGGGTCAACCCCTCGCCCGTGGATTTACGAGTGAGCAACATGGCGACCCCCTGGTTCAAACGGTGGTGGAACGATAGTAGTTGCGAACGTGTTCCGAGAGTTGGTAGCCGGCGCCCGGCGGCACCGTGGCCTTGCTGGTCTTCACGGCTGCGGGCTTGTTCGGCTTGGCCACCAGCGCTGCCGCGCCGGCAACGGTTGCGGCACCGGCACCGATCAGAAAGTGGCGCCTGGCGAGCGTTTTGGTCATATCCATAAGTTCAAGGTCTCCTGGGTCTCCGTTTCCGCCACCCTGCTTGTTCTTATTGTTCGAAGACGGAACTCTTGTCTATAAAAGTCCACCAGATATGATTTCCGGTACATAAGCATTTTGCTACGCTATTTGAAAACATTCAACTTCGATCTCAAGAAAGCTTGTTAGTAATAACCCTACGTGCCGGTAAAACCCGAGGCTCTTGGCCGTACCGAGCGCAATCCAGAAGGGCTTGTAGACAGGCGCGAGGTAGCTGCGGAAAAAACCCTCCTGCAACGCAACATCGTCGGCTCCGGCGCGCAATATCAGATGGCGCATCACATCGAGCAGGCCGGCCAGATGGTCTTCAGGCTCGACCGCATCAGGCTGGCGGGCCAGGCCCAGGCGTGCCAACTCGCCGCGCAGACTGACCAGGGTGTGGTCCTTCCAGTTCTCGCTCAGGTAGTGGGAGGCGTAGATCGAGACCGGCGCCTGGCCGACCCCGACAAAGATGTCGTCATATTCCTGCCGGGCTGCTCGCGAGGTGGTCACCCTGCAGGCAACTTGCAAGGCGCTCCAGGCCTGCGCCAGCGGCGTCCCGGCGGGCTCGACCAGATCGTCGGCCCCGGCAATATCGGCAAGCAGTTCGGCCGAGGGGCCGCGGTACAGCAGGCTCGCCAGGACGGCGTAGAGATTGGCGCGGGCGCGCTCCTCGGTCGCGGCCGTTGCCACGAAATTGACGGGCTGTTCCTGGCTCATCGCTTGACGTCGAAAATGGTAGCTTCGGATTTGTTCTCCATCATGTCCACCACCCGGCAGTCCGCGCACATCTGCAGGCGCCGCAGTGCCGGACCGGAGGCGAACATGGAATGACCGGTCAATTTCGCCACCATGCTATCAACCATCTGACGGGTCCCAAACGGCTTGCTGCAACGCACGCACTGAAACGGCTGCGCCTCGTTGAGCAGTTGCGGCTTTTTCGCCGCCTCGCTCAGGTTCAGGCGCGGCACCAGGGTCAGGGCATCTTCCGGGCAGGTGTTGACGCACAAGCCGCACTGCACGCAATTGCGCTCGATGAAGCGAAGTTGCGGCGTCTCGGGATTGTCCGCCAGCGCCGCCGCGGGGCAGGCTCCCACGCAGGACAGGCACAAAGTGCAGGTATCGCGGTTGATCTGCAATCCACCGTACATGGCGCCCGCCGGAAGCGGAATGATGTCTGCCGGTTTGGGCGCCTGCCGGGCCAGATGCTCAAGGGCGAATTCAAGGGTCGCGCGCTTTTCCGGCGCGACGTTGTAGCCGGCCACCTTGGCTACCTCGACACCATCCGGACGCGACCACACGGCCTGTTCCAGATGGGCGGCCGTGTGCGCATGCAGGACGGTCAATCCCGTGCCGGCATAGCCCAGTCCGGCGAGGATGGCGTTGCCGATGCCAGCCTGGGCCGCGACCGCATCCACATACTGCGGCGCCTCGCTGCCGGTCATCAGTACCGCCACCTGCCCGGCGCCATAGGCCAGGGCCGACAACCACAGGTCCAGCCCGATGGATGCGCTGTGATGCACCTCCATCGGGATGACCTGCGCCGGCAGTCCCTTGCCGTGGGCCTTGCCGCGCGCGGCGCGCCCGGCTTGTTCGATCAGCTTGCGCCCGCCGGCATCGTGGATCAGCAAGCTTGCGTCGCGGCCGCCGGCCTGGCGGTAGGTACGCAGCAGGGTCTTGACCCGTGCGCCCAGGTCGGGCGCGGGCGGGTAAGCGTAGCTCATCGCACCGGAAGGGCAGACGGTGGCGCAGGCGCCACAACCCATGCACAGGTGCGGCTCCACCTTGACATGGTCGCCATCGGCGCGGATCGCCAGGGTCGAGCAGATCTCGATGCATTTGTTGCAGCCGGATTGTTCGGAGCGGCTGTGGGCGCAGGTCTTCGGGTTGTAGCGAAAATACTTCGGCTTTTCGAATTCGCCTAGCATCTGCGCCAGTTCAAGCGCGGCCAGCGCCTGCTTGTGCGGGTCGCTTCCGGCATGCATATAGCCTTGCGGCGGCTGATGCTGGGTGAAGGCGGGCTGCTCGCGCAGGTCGAACACGAGGTCGAACTTTTCTTCCCGAAGTGCCGCGCCGCGATTGAAATCGATCGCATTGACCTCGCCGCAGGCCTTGACGCAGGCGCGGTGCCCGGTGCACTTGCCCATGTCGATCTGGTAGCTGAAATCGATCGCACCTTCCGGACAGGCGTCCACGCAGGCGCCGCAGCGGGTGCAGGCGTCCATGTCGATCGGGTTGTCGCCGGTCCATGCAGCATCAAAGGCACCCAACCAGCCCGACAGGCTGGTCAGCTTGCCGGTCAGCACCGGATACTTGCGGTCCACCGGCAATGCGGTACCGTCGGCTTCGGTGATCAGCACACACACATCCAGTTGCGCGGCCAGGCGCTCACCCCAGGCGAGCGCGTCCCGCGCGGCGCCCACGATCAGCGTGGTGCCGCGCGACTGGTAGGACACGCCACCGGGCGCGTCCGGTTCGGGCAACTGGGCCGCCGCCAGCAAGGCGGCCATTTTTGGCGTGGCCGCGCGCGCCTGCGACGACCAGCCGGCACTTTCGCGGATATTGACAAAACGTATCGGCACCGCCTTGTGGACGGAGGCGTCGGCTAGCTCGGCGAACAGCGGCGCTTCCTGCGTACAGGCGACGATCAGCGTGTCGACGGCGGCCCCGGCGGCGCCCAGCGCGGCCTCGAAGGCGCCGACCTGGCTACGGCACAACTCATGGTACGGGGTGAGAGCGGAATCGCCTAGGGACTGGCCGAGCGCCTTGCCGTCCAGCGGGATGGTGTGATTGCAGTTGCAGACTAGGCAGCGGGACACGTATGGACTTCACGAAATGGAACGATGGGCATTATGGGCCGATTATAGGGGCGCCGGTTCGCGCCCTGCTACTGCGGCGCAGCATCGGCGCGGGGAGCGGCGCCGTTCGGCTCACCAACTAACAGCGACACCTGGCTCGTGGATGCCTCGGGCGGCGCCATAACGGCACCAGATTCCCGATCGGTCGGGTCGGATTGGTCGGCAGCCGTGGCCGGCAAGGCTTGCGTCTCTGCGTTTTGCGTCTCTGCGTTTTGCGCCTCTGCGTTTTGCGCCTCTGCGTTTTGCGCCTCTGCGTTCTGGGCCTCTGCGTTCTGGGCCTCTACGTTCTGGGCCTGTACGTTTTGCGCGGCCAGCTCGCGCGCCTGACGTTCGGCCTCTTCCTCGGCCGAATAATCGAACAGCCTGAGTTCACGCGACTGCATCAGCGCGCGCAGCATCGCCGGCGGAATCGGGTCTTCCTTGGTGTAGTCGTCGATGTAGGTATCGAGCCCGTCCATCACATTGAAGTGGGGATCGGTGAAAAGCTTTTTCAGGGCCGCATTTTTCAATTGCGCCGGCACCTCGGGCTTCATGAAGGAGGTGAAATCGGCTTGCGGCGTAAGCGATTCCAGCGACGGCAGGTTCAGCGACGCGGCTCCCCGATCGACAGGCTCGTGCGACGGCCCGCCATCGGGAGCGGCGCCCGCTACCTGGGCAGGCGGGTTTGGCGTGGCCGGCTCCTGCGCGATGCGCTCGCGCTCCAGGCGCGCATCCTCGGCCTCGACCTGTTCCGGCGCGGACTGCTTGCGGCGCGACCAGCGCCCGAGAAAGGATTCACTCACAGCTTGGAGCGCTCGTCCGGCGTCAGAAAGGAATTGCGGGCGCGTTTCTTTTTCGGCTCGGGCTTGTAGTTTTCCGCTACGTAGGCTTCCAGCCAGGCGCGGATGCCGGATTCCATCGGCACCGCATCGACCTTCTCCTGCGCATCCATCAGGCGCGCCGCCTCGTTGTAGCTCAGGGTTACGGTCCTGGGCAGGGCATCGCCGCCCTCTTCTTCGTCCTGGCGCCACATCACGAATACTTTCGGATCGCCCGTCGAGGTGTTCAGGTAATAACCCTCGGCTTCATCGGGATACAGGCTGAGCACGTAGCCTGGATGGCGCACCCAGGCCGGATGCTCCACCGGATCGTCCGCCAGGGAAACAGCGGCAGCCGACCATTCGTGGCTGATCCAGCGGCTGGCCACGGCGCGCTTTTCCATCCACACGCAAACCGGAATCGACGGGGGGTTCATGGCTGGTTCCGCAATTGGGTGAAATCGGGCATCGGCAAATTGGCAATAGGGAGTTTCACTGGCGACCTTGCAATCGGCCCCTTTGTTATTATCTCAAGTTATCCCCGTCACGCACGAGAGTCTATCCCCCGTGATCAACAAGGTTATACCGATTGCCGACCATCGTCAGGCGCATGCCCTGCCGGCGATTCCGGCTGACGCCGCGGCCCCAATCGGCACGCTGCTGGACACGCGCGGCCGGCGCCTGCACGACCTGCGCATCTCGGTGACCGACCGCTGCAACTTCCGCTGCACCTACTGCATGCCCAAGCAGGTGTTCGACAAGGGCTACCAGTTCCTGCCGCACGCCGACGTGCTCTCATTCGAGGAAATCACCCGCCTGGCCGGCCTGTTCGCCGCGCACGGCGTGGAAAAGCTGCGCCTGACCGGCGGCGAGCCCCTGCTGCGCAAGAATATCGAAGGCCTGATCGAGATGCTGGCGCAACTGCGCACGCCGGCAGGCCGGCCGCTGGACCTGACCCTGACCACCAACGCCTCCCTGCTGCCGAAAAAGGCGCGTGCCCTCAAAGCCGCCGGGCTGCAGCGCCTGACCGTGTCGCTGGACTCGCTGGACGACGCGATGTTCCGCGCCATGAACGACGTCGACTTTCCGGTCGCCAAGGTGCTCGAGGGCATCGCCGCCGCCGAAGATGCCGGCTTTGCCAACCTCAAGATCAACATGGTAGTGAAGAAGGGCGTCAACGACACTGACGTGGTCGGCATGGCGCGCCACTTCAAGGGCAGCGGCCACATCGTGCGCTTCATCGAATTCATGGACGTGGGGTCCTCGAACGGCTGGCGCATGGACGACGTGCTGCCCTCGGCCGAAGTGATCCGCCGGATCGGCGCCGAGATGCCGCTGGCCGAAGCGCTACCCAACTACACCGGCGAAGTCGCCGAACGCTGGCGCTACCTGGACGGTAGCGGCGAGATCGGCGTGATCTCCAGCGTCACCCAGGCCTTCTGCTCGAGCTGCACCCGCGCCCGCCTGTCGGTCGAAGGCAAGCTCTACACCTGCCTGTTCGCCCAGGCCGGCCACGACTTGCGCGCCCTGATGCGCGCCGGTCACAGCGATGCGGAAATCACCGCGGCGCTCGGGCTGATCTGGAACAAGCGCAGCGACCGCTACTCGGAAATCCGCACCGCTGCGACGGTGCGCGAGAAAAAGATCGAGATGTCCTACATCGGCGGGTAGCCGATGTCGTGGCGGGGTCGGCGGGTAGCCGATGTCGTGGCGGGGTCGGCGGGTAGCCGATGTCGTGGCGGGGTCGGCGGGTAGCCGATCGCGTGGCAGGTTTGTCGGGTAGCCGATGCATGCCCTAGGGCAGTTTCATATCAAGCGGTATCTTTAATCCGCTCTCGGCTTCCAGCGAACCCTTGAACAGCAGAGGGGCGCGCCATTTGATGATCGGCTTTTCCGTCGCATCGGCGAGATACACCGAAAATGGCAATTCGCGAGTCTCGCCCGGCAGGATGGGGCGCTGCGAAACGGCGAAGTTGATCTTCTGCCCATCCCCGTCGACCGCACCCACTACCCCGTCAAGGCGGTCGTGGGCATTGCCTTCGTTGATCACCCGTGCAACCGGCGTGGGCTGGCCGTCGACATTCACGAGGCGAACATCGACCAGACGCAGTTTGGAAGCGGCGTCGCCAATGCGCAGATAGACAATTACCGCAATCCGGCCCTGCACCGGCACCGGCAGGTTGCCGGCCATCGCCTTGGATAACGTACTCTCGTCCTGCTCGACCATCAATGCGAATCGGCACTCCCCTGCCGGCGTGTCGGGGGGAATCTGCACCTCGAAGCGGATCTTGCGGTTCGCGTTGGGATTGAGCACGATGGAACGCCGCTCCAGCGCTACCCATGGCCGGCAGCTGTTAGGGGCCAGTGCGTCCTGGAAAGTCGGGCCGCCTGCCGGGTCGAGCAGCCAGTCGTTGGTGAACAGGCGGTAGTTGCCAGGCTCGGCGTCGGCATTGCTGATCTCCACCGAATCGCGCACGGTATCGCCGGCCTTGCCGGACAACTCGAAACGCGGCGGCGAAGCGACGGCAGCAAAGGTGGCGGCGGTGGCCGGGGCCGTGGGCAGCACGCTTGCCAGCGAGGCCGCCAGCACGAGCAGCGTCGCGGCCCAGCGTCGGCTACTCGGTTTCGATCTCGAAATAAGGCTCAAATTGGACATTGTTTCCCACTGTGCGGCTATCCGCGGTCACGTAAAAATCGAACCAGTCTCCGGTGATGGACGCGGCAACGCGCCCCTCGAAGACCAGGGTGCGGCTGCCAGGCGCGCCGATACCGGCCCGCATCGTGCCGCGGGTGCGCCACTCGAACAGCATGTCCTGCGGCAGCGCGCCGGCGCTGGAGAGCGTCGGCAGTACCAGGAAGATGCGTGCGTTGCGGCCGACATAGGCATCGGTTTTCAGGCGTATCTCGACACTGGCGCGCGCCAGCACTCCCATCAGGTCGGGCCGGCGACCGCGATTCGGAAAAGCGTCGCGCCATTCCTGCCGCAGCACCAACCGAGGCTGCGAAGACAGGCTGTCGTCCAGACGCGCCGGCGTCGCCTGTACGGGCGCTGCGGCGAGAAGCACGGTCAATGCAATCGCGGCGCGCATCATGGCATCGACAGCGTGTAGGTCACCCGACCCCTGTAAGTACCAGCCGCCACTATGCCGGTATTGGCGTAGCTGAACGTATGGCAGGACTCGTACTGCCGCGAGGTCGTCATGTTGAGCAGGGTCTGGGCGGCACCGGTGTTGAACGTGCCGGAGGGGATGGAGCCGTCGGACGAGGCCCAGCTGATCTGTGAAAAAGGCAGAGATACGCCGCTGGCGTTGGTCAGCGGCGCGGATGAATTGACCGTCAGGGTCGCATTGGCGACGCCGAAGGGCACGCGCGCGATTGCGCTTACCAGCACCTGGCGGCCATCGCTGCAGCTCAGTGCCACCGGCGGGTAAGGATCGACGGTGTTGGGGTTGCTGGTGCTCATTACCTGTGAGGCGGAGTTGCCCAGCGCGGCCGCGGGCACGGTGACGGAGACCACATCGACGGTCGGATTGACCGGCATCACCTGCGTGCCATTGCCGCCCGTGCCTACCTGCAGGTGCAATTGGCGGGTGGGCGAGTTGCCAAGGTTGAAAATCAGTGCCCGCGCGGGCAACACGAAGCCCAGCGCCAAGCCGGCGACACAATAAATGAAAAGGCCACGTCCCGGAAGACGCGGCCTTGAACTGCTACTGCTAGCGACTCCCATGGAGTCAATTATGTCACGCCTGGCTCAGGGTGCCGAAGCAGTGTAGGTGACGCGGCCATTCTTGGCGACCGTGCCGCCGTAGACACCGGCGGCAGGCACCGTGGTGTTCAGGTAAGCGAAGGTCCATTTCGCATCGGCGACCGTGATACCGGCGGCCGTAGGAGCAGGCGCGTTTACGGTCGCACCCAGGCCGGTCAGCGGAATCGTCGGCGCCGCCAGCGCGGTGGCCGAGGTCAGGACCGTCGAGGTGGTGCTGATCTCGCTCCACGGAATGACGTTGGTGCCCGTGCCGGTCAGTGCACCGGTGGTGGTTGCCGAAATCGTGACCAGGCCGCTGTTGGCGGTTACTTTGGCGGTCACCGCACCACCGGTCAGGTCGCCGCCAGCGCCGGCTACCGCAACGCTGTTACCTACCTGGGCAGCGGTCGGAGCAAAGGTGATCAGATCGATGGTGCCCGCGGCGGCGGTGCCGACTCGGAATTGCAGCACCTTGGGAATGGTGATCTGAAAGTCCAGGCGGGCCTGGGCGGTATTGGGCGCGCCACCCGCACCGGTAGCCGAATCAGCGAAAGCGCTGGAAGAAAAGGCAGCCGCCGACACGACCAGCGCGGCGCTGACAATCGAAGACAATTTGTTAAGTTTCATGGCTAAATCCTCGTAAATTTGAGATCAGTCTGGTAATGACCAGTTTTGTGGAATCCATTCCGGCAACTGATTAACTTTATGCTCTGTGGGTTCTCTTTATGACGATTCAATGCTAACGCGTCCATCATGCTAAAAGAAGTGTCATGACCTCGCAAATGCATGGATAAACTAAAACAAATGTTAAATTTCAGAGGAAATCCCTGCTTTTTAACACTGATTAACAATTCAGGGCTCAAGCCCCACTATTCGGCGCCGTTAGCGGGCGGATGCGGCGTCGTGGCAAAGACGCGCCCTGGCAGCCGACACTAGCCTTCGGGGTGCAAGCGCGAGGGCAGAGACGCTATTGGTTCAGGCGAACCAGAGGGAGGGTGATGTCGGAAGCTCCGCGTACCGGAGCCTCGATCGCTCGCGGGGAATCGTCGAGCAGTCCCCAAGGCAGGGGGATTTTGTCCACCTGCAGGGTCACGCGGTGAGCGCCGGGGCCGACAGGAGCGAATTCGAAGCGTCCGCCGGCATCCGTGTTCGTGCGGTACACACCGTCGAGCACCACGGTGATCCCGACCGCGGGCTTCTCCGCGGCCTGCCTGGTGCCGTCGGCGTTTTCGTCGAAAAATATCGTCCCGGTGATCCGCGCGCTGGCCGTCGGGCCACGGCTGTTGGGTGAGTAATAGGGAATGCCCCGCACCGTGTCATAGCGCAGATAGAACATCAACACGCGCTCGTCACCGGGTGGATTGCCCAGCAGCGCCAGGTCGGGATTGCGGGTGCGCCGCCAGGACGCCGTACCTT
>Ga0302322_100006200_pt1 | contig 10565 bp, 12 predicted proteins | sample Fen_T0_2_FD_203757 | JGI IMG/M metagenome (GOLD analysis project Ga0302322, IMG submission 203757) | Peat permafrost microbial communities from Stordalen Mire near Abisko, Sweden - Fen_T0_2 | ecosystem: Environmental > Terrestrial > Soil > Wetlands > Permafrost | place: Sweden: Abisko... | reverse complement strand
GTCGAATATATTACACTTACAATCGCTTTGTGAATATGCTGTGGATGTAACTAATATAAGTGCTAAAAAAACAATTTTTACGTATAAGATTTTCATTATCATAAATGGTGCAAAATGTTATACACTAATTAAAGCCGGCACATCTCCCCCGGTCATCATACTCAGGCTGCAGTTAGCACAGTGCAATGCCTGTAAGATAAGAAAAGCGTCACATTCTTTTTCAAAATCTTCATTCAATTGTAAATTGAAATCGTGCGATTCTTTTACCCAGTTTACATGAGGAATAATAGTCAGTAAGTCTTCGCCATCTTTATTACTGAGAAAAAATCGCAACTTCCACCCGGTAGATTTTTTAAAGAAGTATTTCTTTTTTTTTCCTGAAACCCCTACTGAAATTATACCCCCTGTTTCCACCCTAATTTTTGATTTTATTTTTAGTGTGTTTTCTGTGCACAAATGCGTTACCCAAATACCGGTGGCAATACAATTCAGCAAAAACTTTTCTTCTGTTTCAATCAAAGCATCGTCAAAGGCGCTGGAAGTATACTGCAACCGTGCAACAGGTTTTGTATTTTCATCTAATAGTGCAAAGGTTTTTTTATCGATGGTATTTACCGTCATCTGTCAGGTATAAATCGCAACTGTTTTAAACAGCACTGCTAAACTATTTGTTAGTACGGGTAATTAATGGCTGATTTGACTGGTATATTATTTCATTTCACCAGCGTAGTAATTTATTGCACAAGTGATTTGTAAATTTCTTTTGTACTTTTTTTGCTTTGCTGCAAATATGAAACAAATGGTTTCAAATATAAAATGAAAATTAAAACAGTATCAGTGGGTTTTAGTTTTGTGCGATACAAATTTTACAATAATGAAAAAAATAATTCTGCTTACAGCAATGGTATCAATTTCTATTGCGCCAAAAGCCCAGGATGCAAATTATAAAGGACCCGCAAAAATGGAAGTAACGGTATTTTGGAGACAAATTGAGTTCCTTAAAAAAGGTTCGGGTGGACCAACTCAGATTAGTAACGCAGAAAAAGCTCTGGCGGATGTAAAGCAAAAAGATGCCGCTTATAATACCGCTTCCATGGAGGAAGAATTAAAAAAATGGAAAGCCGAAATTGAAAATAAACAGGCTGTTAAGGATAATAATGCCAATAAAGAAGCAGATGCAATAAAAGCCCGGAATCAAATGCGTTCGGCTATTGCTGCCATGAATAATGATTTAACAGATTGCTTTCACAGAACAATACCCAGTGAGGAAAAAGATATTAATGATTTTAAAGCTTTAGTTAAAAGCATTTTAGACAGGAAAGATATTTTGGCCGCATTTAAGGAACGGGCTAAGGACAATTATTACAGCATGTTAGCTAACGAAATGAAAAGCTCGGCTGATATTCCGCTTAACAGGGAAATTAACACGGTTGGTTTGGAAATTAACGACCCTTCAGGCGGGGATGCTAGCGACTGGAAACAACCCTACTATAAAATACAAGGCATCAAAGCTTATTGGGAGGCAGCACAACAAGTGTTTCCTGAAATTCCTGAATGTGCAGATGCTTTAAAAAAATGTAACGAACTGGTAGATAAATATGGTTCTGAAGAAAAGATAAAAGGCATATCAAAGGCCAACAAAGCTACTGCCTTAAAAACGCGAAAATTGCCTGCTCCTGTGGTAAAAGATGCATCGCTGGAAAAAATACTTACTGAGGGATTTGATAAAAAATATGGTCCATCTTATAATGCAAAGGCAATTAAAGCGGTACTTACCCAAGACGGTTGGACCATAGAAAGAAATGCTATTTCGGGTATAGTTACCGGCCGCAACAGAACCGGCAAAATTGCCTATAAAACACAGGAAGGTGATGGTAAATGTTATTTATTGTCGGGAAATATTTTTATTTACCAGGCATTTATAGGAAATGCATTTACCAACACAGAAGTAATTTATAATGGACTTGGAGGGGATGAAATGCTTTGCGAAAATGTGAAATAAAACATCTTAATAAAAAATAATTGTTTACAAAATAAGTTGTGGTTTTAAATAGAGAATAAAGGCTCATTGAGCGGGACATGTAATTACCCGGCCAGATTATTGGCCGGGTTTTACATATTTGGGATATATTGTTAACTGTATAAAAAAAGTTGGGATGGTTTAAATTGCTATACCCGCATTATTGCTTTGTAAACTCTTGCCTTAAAAAGTTAAATAGAAGAAATTACCGGAATATTATTATGTTGGTGTATTTACCAAAAAAAAGATCCTGCTAGCTGCAGGGTGTTTTTAAACAACAAAGGTTTTGGGTTTTATAAATGAAGAATGCAGAGTATTATTTTTTTATTAGCAACAGCACCAGAAACGGAGGAATAGCAATAATAAAAATCGTTAAGGCTGGATAATATTTATAATCTCCCATCATTTTTGCCTGCTATATATTTATTTTAAGTGCAATAGGGTGTTGAGAAAATGTTAAGTAAGCGGCAGTTAACAACAGCGCTAAAGCAAGTAAACCGAAAATAAGGTTTAAAGTTTTCAATGATTGAGACGATTTTTAATTTTCCACCTTTCAATTTTTTTGTTGATGATTTTGATAAATTGTTTAATGAACACCCACAAATTATAAAGGCCGCAGCGATAACTGCAGCCTTTATAATTTATCATTATTTAACAAAAATCCCAAAGGCTTCAGCATAACCATTGGTGCCGGTGAGGTTTACCCCAACACCATTTTTCCAGTATTTGGCTATTTCATTAGGATTATTTCCCGGCGTTTCTTCAAAGCCTGCAACGTAAACGTCATTTCCTTTTACCGCAATGGCATTGGCGTAACTATCCTCTGTTGAATTGCCAAGATTAGAAGCCACGCCATCTTTCCAACCGGTGGCTAAATAACCGTTAGTACCAAAGTTGGTGGTAATGGCCAAATACACTTTATTGTTGCTTACCGCTACACCGCTTGCATAAGCATCGCTTGTACCAGAAGTAAGATTAGTGAGCTGTGGTGCTGCGCCATTGCTTACCTTCCAATGTTTGGCTATTTGAAAGCCAGTACTTTGATCGTACTCATTTCCTGCAATGTACACTTCGTTACCGGTAACTGTTATTGCACTGGCTTCGGCATATAAAGTATAAGGTGCCCCGTCGGAGGACAACACGGTTTCTACTCCATTTTTCCAGTATTTGGCAATTAAATTGCCGTTGGCATTACGTTCATTGCCTGCCACATAAACATCGTTTCCACTTACAAAAATAGCGGTTGCCACTGCCCGGTAGCTGCCATTGGTAAGGTTGGTGGCCACACCGTTTTTCCAGTATTTGGCTACATAATTGGTACCATTTTGTTCATATCCTGCCACATACACATCCGTGCCGCTAACAAAAACCGATTTTGCTATAGAAGAATAGTTGTTTACAGGAAGCAAAATATCTGTTCCGTTTTTCCAGCACTTTGCCACCGGATGGCTGTTGGTAAGGTCGTACGAGAAACCCGCCAGGTACACGTCGTTTCCATTTACAAAAACAGAATACCCTTCAGAATCTTTTGTGGTATCTACATTAGGGATGTGTGCCACGCCATCCTGCCAGTATTTGGCAATAGAATGATTGGAGTTGCCGGTACCATATTCTGTGCCTGCAACATATACCACGGCAGGCGCCTCAGGCACAACTACTGTATCGTTATTTTTTTTACAAGAAATAATTGAGAAGGTACTGCATACTGCAGCAATACAAATTGGTTTGAGTTTCATACAATTGGTTTTTAGTAAAATAGGTAAATGAATTATAGAAGCATGTAAAAACTATTTCCGTTTTTACATGCTTAAGATTTTTTTTCGACTTAAAAGTGATTAAGAAAAACTGATTTACTCAACAATGATTTTCCTGATGCGGTTGTTGGCAAAATCAGATACAAATAGCACGCCATTGGCATTATCACTAAATACGCCTACCGGGTTATTAAATAGTGCAGTAGCACCATCAGAAGCACCACTAACACCAGTAGTGCCGGCAAATGTAGTTACCACACCTGCGGGTGTAATTTTTCTTATGGTGTGGTTATCCAGATCGCATTCATACACATTGCCATTTGCATCTGTAGCAATACCAATAGGGCGGCTAAAAGTTGCGGCCGAACCTGTACCATTAGCCGAACCTTGAGATCCGTTACCTGCCAGTGTTGTCACTACTCCTGCAGGTGTTATTTTGCGAATGGCAAAATTGTGAGAATCTGAAACGTATAAATTTCCAGCTGCATCAAAAGCAAGGCCAAATGGATTATTAAAAGCTGCCGCTGTTCCGGTTCCATCAACCATACCCAGGCTGGTTCCGGCAAACGTTGTAACCACACCTGCAGGTGTAATTTTACGGATGCGGTTATTAAAGTAATCACCAACAAAAATATTTCCCGAAGCATCAACAGCAATACCAAGTGGTTCGCTAAACCTTGCAGCACTGCCGGTGGCATCCACCATACCCGAAACACCATTACCGGCAAGTGCTGTTACTACTCCGGCAGGTGTAATTTTTCTTATAGCATAGTTCAATCTGTCGCCAACATATATATTATCGCTGGCATCAATTGCTAAGGCATAAGGTTGATTAAAACTTGCACCGGTTCCTGTGCCATTTGTAAAACCGGCAGTACCACTGCCGGCAAAAGTGGTAACTACACCAGCAGGTGTCACTTTACGAATGCGGTGATTATCCCTGTCGGCCACATAAAAATTACCCGCAGCATCTTTTACCATGCTTGTAGGAAAATTAAATTGAGCAGCCGTACCAGTACCATCAGCAAAGCCCTGGCTGTTGCCCACAAACGTGGTGGTATATCCATTTCCAAAATAGGAAAATGTTGGGCCGTTTACCTGCACACCAGGCGTTTTTTCTATCTTAACCACACCAGACCCGGCGCTAGCCGGTACTGTAGCAGTAATAGAAGAGTTGGTGGCATTTTGCACTGTGGCCTGTACGCCATTAAAATACACTTTTAGCGTGGCTAAATTGGTGCCGAAGTTAGTACCCGTGATAGTAACTACTGTGTTTTTTGGTCCGGATGTTGGACTGATGGCACTCACTGCAGGAGCCGGATCTGGAGTAGGAGGCGGTGTGGTGTTAGTATCTTTTTTGCAAGATACAATTGACAAAATGCTGCATGCAGCAGCCATAACAAATGGTTTGAATTTCATAAAAAATTGGTTTTTTTGTTTAAATGGGTTGATAAATTCAATGCTAAAGTAGCAGCTATTTTTACCTGTGTAAAAGCAATTGTACAAATGATACAATCGGTGTGTCAGGTGCAAAGAATGGTTATGTAGCTGAAATTGGAGAATCTAGAAAATAAAAAAATCGCGGCCATTTTTTGGCTGTGGCAGGCAATGTAAACGGCAAGTTTTACAATTCGTAAGATTAAAGTTATACCTCAAAACTTTTTACTTCATTGTGCTTTAATAAAAAAAGATTTACGGCATCATAATTTCTATCGGGAGAACTTATGCGGTACATGTAAATGGCATCGCTGTCTTCCTTAATTGTTTTCATGCAGCGAAAGGTCATATCGTTTGTGGCAAAAAAAGCTTCCATTTCTATTTTAAAAGTATTGCCAATGCCGATGGTTTTTATTCGGTAATCTTTTACCCGGTGAAATTTATTGATGAAGCGCTGTACAGGCTCAAGCACAAACAATGCTATTACTACCATGGCCGTAACCACAATAGCCAATGGATAATTATGAAAACCAATGGCCATACCTAATGCAGCAGTTACCCAAATAAGTGCCGCCGTGGTTAACCCATTAACAGAAATACCTTCTTTAAAAATCACCCCGGCGCCAATGAAACCAATACCGGTTACTATATTACTGGCTATACGGTCGGTAGTATTGCTTTCTTTAGATAGAATGGTGTATAAGCAGGAACCCACGCAAATAATGATCATGGTTCTAAACCCTGCAGGCTTGCTGCGAAATTCCCTTTCTAAACCAATGATGGCGCCAATGATAAATGCTGCCGATACCTGGGCGGCTTCTTCAAAATAAATAGAGAGATCCATAAAGATAAATTTAAGCAATAGCAGGATAAAATTAAGATAAGAATTTTAATGGCACTTAAAATAATCAAATGGTTCTTTGCAATCATTGCACTGGTATAATGCTTTGCAGGCGGTGCTGCCAAATTCGCTGATGAGTTTGGTATTGGAGGAATGGCACTGGGGGCACTCCACCACAAGGTCTGACGTCCCGTCTGATCTTGTGGTGGGTGGCGCGATACCATATGCTTTTAATTTTTGTTTACCTGCTTCCGTCATCCAGTCGGTTGTCCACGCGGGCGACAAAATCGAAGTGATCTTTATTTTTTGATAACCATTTTCAAGTAATGCCAAACGGATGTTCATAGCAATCATGTCCATTGCCGGGCAACCGGTATAAGTAGGGGTAATGATCACTTCAACCTCATCACCATTTATTTTTACATCTCTTACAATACCCAAATCCCCTATGGTAAGTACAGGTATTTCAGGATCGCAAACTTGCTGAAGAAGGGTTAATATTTTTTGTTTACCAGTATCCAAGATAAATAAAGGTTAAGCCGATGGTATCAAAAATGGCGTGGCAAAAAATGCCGTACCACATATTTCTTTTATAATGAAGAATGAGTGCATGATAAACAATACCTGCGATAAATGCATTGATTATCCCACCAATACCTAACTGTACATGATACAACGCAAAGATGATATTGCTGAGCCAGAAACTAATGGTTACAGCATGTTTACCTGCAATTGATTTTTCCAGGCGGGTAAAAATGAATCCATGAAAAACAACTTCCTCATAAAATCCTCCAATTATCCAGCCCATTGCAATAATAAAAATATAAAATGGCGTATTGTGCCTTACTTTATTGTAGCCACCCAGTTCTGCCGGTGGTAGCTTCACTATTTTTTCCAATAGCGGAAAGAAAGCATAATTTAAAAAAGCAAACAATACTATTGCAGCGAGTGTACCAATTACAACAGATCTTATTTCAAACCTCTTTACACTAAAGCCAATACTTGCAAAATTTTCTTTGTTCTGCTTTAAAAATATCCAGATAAAGAGCAGCACAGGTATACTGTATGCAAAAGGTAATGGAATAATGCCTGATTGAGGAACTAAAGTAACAAATGCAATTGCGAATAATACCAATAGTATTTCTTTCAATAGTTTCATAGGCAGTTACCAGGTGGAATTAGGATAAGCCCTTTGTACATATTGCAACTCTGCTAAAATAAAACCCAGATGTTCTGTATGTATCCCTTCTTTGCCACCAGTTTGCATAAATACTTTTTCCGGCCATGGTAATGTTGCTGTTGTAAAAACCGTTTTTACTTTTTGTAACCAACTGTCTTTTAGCAGGGCGCAATCAAAACCGGTTTGGTCTGCAGCACTTTGTGTTTCGTACGTTGCAGGTACAAACATTTCTCCTGTATAGCGCCATAATTCATCAATGGCATTCATCATCCTGTTATGGCTTTCTGCTGTACCATCACCCAAACGAATTACCCATTCACTGCTCCAGCGCAAATGGTATTTTATTTCTTTCAATGCCTTGGCAGTAATTGCTGCAAGCTGATCGTCTTTACTGTTTTGTAATTGTTCAAACAATAAATATTGATATTGGCTGAACAAATATTGCCTGAGGATAGTTTGCCCCCAATCGCCATTAGGTTGTTCAACCAGTAATAAATTTTTAAATTCCCTTTCTTTTCTTAAATACGCTAATTGATCTTCATCAGTTAACCTGTTAATTGGTTGATTGGTTGATTGGTTAATAAGTAAGGCAGCATACTGATAAAAATTTCTTGACTGCCCGATTAAGTCTAAAGAAATATTGGTGATAGCTATATCCTGTTCCAATACCGGGCCATGGCCACACCATTCCGTATTTCTTTGTGCAAGAATTAAAGTGGTATCTGCAAGGTGAAGTATATAGTCTGTAAAAAAATTATTCATTATTCATTTAAAAATTATCATTTAAACTACATGTGGTTTACTGCATCAGGTAAACTATAAAATGTGGGATGGCGGTAAATTTTATCAGCAGCAGGTTCATACAATTCACCGGCTTCTTCGGGGTTAGATGCAGTAATGTATTTACTTTCCACCACCCAAATGCTTACACCTTCCTGCCTCCTGGTATAAACATCCCGTGCATTTTCTATGGCCATGGCCGCATCTGCAGCATGCAGGCTGCCCACATGTTTATGATCAAGACCTTGTTTGCTGCGGATAAATATTTCCCAGAGCGGCCAACTGGCCTCCCCAGCCTCTAAAGGAGGAATTGATGAAGCGATTTTTAATTCGTTGCCACCGGCATTTTCTTCAGGGATATCGCCGTAATAAAATTTTCTGATTTGAATTTTCATTTTAAAAAGAGTTTAAATTATTATGCTGCTTCCAAAGTCCCTCTTTTGGAGGGATTTAGGGAGGCTTTTTTATCCGCATATGCCATCGCAGCCTCTCTTACCCATTTACCTTCTTCATGTGCTTTTCTTCTTGCTTCTAATCTTTGTTTGTTACACGGGCCGTTACCTTTTACCACATTCCAAAATTCATCCCAGTTTATTGCGCCAAAATCATAATGTTTCCTTTCGTCGTTCCATTTCAATTTATCATCTGGTAATTGCATGCCTAATACTTTAATTTGTTCTGCAATCATATCTACAAATTGCTGGCGCAATTCATCGTTGGTTTTTCTTTTGATCTTCCATTTCATGCTTTGATCGCTGTTGGTAGATTCGCTGTCTTTTGGCCCAAACATCATCAGCGAAGGCCACCACCAGCGGTTGATGGCATCCTGGCACATGGCTTTTTGTTCATCTGTTCCCTGCGATAAAACCAATAACGATTCAAAACCCTGGCGCTGGTGAAAACTTTCTTCTTTACAAATACGCACCATGGCCCTGGCATAAGGGCCGTAGCTGGTGCGGCATAGCATTACCTGGTTTAAAATGGCAGCGCCATCCACCAGCCAGCCAATAGCACCCATATCGGCCCATGTTAAAGAAGGGTAATTAAATATAGAAGAATATTTTGCCTTGCCACTGTGTAAATCATTGATCATCTCATCCCTTGAGGTGCCCAGTGTTTCGGCAGCACTGTACAAATACAAACCATGGCCTGCCTCATCCTGTACCTTGGCAATTAAAATAGCTTTGCGTTTTAAAGAGGGTGCCCTGCTTATCCAGTTGCCTTCGGGCAGCATACCAACAATTTCGCTGTGGGCATGTTGGCTTATCTGGCGCACATTGGTTTTTCTATACGCCTCGGGCATCCAATCTTTAGGTTCTATCTTTATTTCCTCGTTGATTTTTTCCTGGAATATTTTTTCAAAATCCTGTATGGCCATAAAGGGAAATTTAGGCCTAAAGATAATAAAAACTAACGTTTGTTAGTATAAAGATTTGTTTTTTAAAACTACCGTTTAAACAAATGCTTTTCCACCAGTTCCATTACCTGGTCTTTACAATTTTTACTGATGGGCAATGTAATACCGGACAAAACCACTTCTTCGGGGTTTATAGATTTTATAGCATTTATGGCAATTAAATACGAACGGTGGATACGGATAAAAAGATGCGCAGGCAATTGTTCTTCAATGCCTTTAAAAGTGAGGTAAGCTATGTATTTTTTTTGAGCAGTATGAATGATAATGTAGTTGGCCATTCCTTCTACGTAAATAACCTCTTTGATAAATATTTTTTCAATTTGCTGGTTGCATTTAATAAAAAAATAATCGGCTGTCTCAACCTGTTTAAGGGTTGATTTTAAATCTATAAATTCTTTTGCTTTTAGTGCCGATTTATAAAACCGGTTAAAACTAATGGGTTTTAAAAGGTAATCCAGTATATCTAGTTCGTATCCCTCAATAGCATATTCGGAGTATGCAGTGGTAAAAATAACCGGTGGCAACTGCGGGTTATTTTTTAAAAAATCAATGCCTGTCATTTTGGGCATCTGTATGTCCAGGTATAACAGGTCTACTTTGTTTTGCAGTAAAAATGTGGTGGCTTCAATAGGGCTTTTACATTCGCCTGCAGCCACTAAAAAATCAATTTGTTTAATGTGCTCCAGTAAACCTTTACGGGCTATTGGTTCGTCATCAATTACCAGGCAGCTGATCATGATAATTTTAAATTTAATACCGATTCAAAAATTAAGTCGGTGTTGTAAACTAATAACTGTCCTTTCTGGGGGTACAACAGTTCCAGCCTGCGTTTTAAATTTTGTATGCCCAGTCCGCCCGATTGCAGCAGGTGCTCTACTTTTTCGCCTTTATCATAAGTATTGATTGCTTTTACCACCAGCAGCTTTTCTTTTATTTGTATATCAATATGGATCTTATTTTCTGCAGCGTTTTTAAAATGCGAAATATGTTTAAATGCATTTTCAACCAGGGTTAAAATCATAAATGGGGCAATGGCAAAACCTTCCAAACCTGTTGTAGTATGTAATTGTATATCGGTACCTGTTTCCAGCCGCTGGCTTTGCATGGCCACATAGCTTTGTATATAATCAATTTCT
>Ga0302322_100006199_pt1 | contig 10565 bp, 8 predicted proteins | sample Fen_T0_2_FD_203757 | JGI IMG/M metagenome (GOLD analysis project Ga0302322, IMG submission 203757) | Peat permafrost microbial communities from Stordalen Mire near Abisko, Sweden - Fen_T0_2 | ecosystem: Environmental > Terrestrial > Soil > Wetlands > Permafrost | place: Sweden: Abisko... | reverse complement strand
GGACGACCACCATTTCAATTTCGACGGGCAGCGCACCTGGGCTCAGCGCGCGTTGAAGACGATGAAGGACAGGGGCTGGTTCCACTGGGCCCCCTGACGCTCGCGTATGGTCTTTTCTAGTCAGATATTCCTCTTCTACTTTTTGCCGCTGGTTCTGGCGGCGTATTACCTCCTACCGTTTAGGGCTCGCACGGCCCTGATCGCGGTCTCCAGCTACGTATTCTATGGCTGGGCGAACCCGATTTGGGCCGTGATCATGTTCTTTGGCTCCAGCGTCGACTACGTGTGCGGCCTGCTGTTGCTGCGGATGTCGCGCTTGCCGGACGTGGACGGTCTGCCGCCGGTGATCGGTCCCGAGGTGGTGCGGACTCGCGCCATGAAGCTGGTGTTGGCGACTTCCATCGTCACCAACCTGGGCCTGCTTTCGGTGTTCAAGTACACGGGCTTCGTCGCTGAAAACGTCAACGCGCTGGGCACGCTCCTCGGCAGCTCGAAGCAGCTCGTGCCCGTTCTGCACGTGGTGCTACCGGTTGGTATTTCGTTCTACACGTTCAAGGCGATGAGCTACGCCATCGACGTGTATCGCGGCGAAGCGCGGCCGATGCGACGTTTCACCGACTATATGTGCTTCGAGGCCTTTTTTCCGGACTTGGTCGCCGGCCCCATCATTCGCTACGCGGCCCTCGAAGAGCAGATGCGGGTGCGGCAGCACACAGTCGATAAGTTCGCGCGCGGCGTGGCATTCTTTTCGCTCGGCATGGGCAAGAAAATCCTGCTGGCAAACCCCATGGGGCACCTCGCCGATACCGCCTTTGCGGCCGGCGCGAAGCATTTTTACGATGCGTGGCTCGGCCTGGTCGGCTACGCGTTTCAGATTTATTTCGACTTCGCGGGCTACTCGGACATGGCGGTGGGGCTGGCGTTGATGCTCGGCTTCGTCTTGATCCAAAACTTCGACTCGCCGTACAAGTCGCGCAGCATCACCGAGTTCTGGCGACGCTGGCACATCAGCCTCTCCACCTGGCTGCGAGACTATTTGTACATTCCGCTGGGCGGGAACCGCAAAGGGCCAGTGCGCACGTACGTGAACCTGATGACTGTCATGCTCTTTGGTGGCCTGTGGCACGGAGCGAGCTGGAATTTCGTGATTTGGGGTGGCATTCACGGCGGCATGCTGGGGCTCGAGCGCAAGCTCGGTAGAGCCCACCCCTTACGGCGGCTGCCCCCGAGCGTGAGCGTCGCGTTCACGTTCCTGATCGTTTGTCTGTCATGGGTCTTCTTCCGGGCCAAAACGCTCGGACAAGCCGTCGCCTATCTAAGTTCGCTGTTTGGGTTGAGCGCCGTGTCAGAGGCTTCGGAGGTCGTGTCCGGCGCGCTGTACCAGCCCTACTACCTCGGGTTATTCGCGGTGTGCGGGGTCGCCGTCTTCGCCATGCCGAACAGCTGGCAACTCACGGCGCGTTTGTCTTGGCCGCGCGTTGCATTCGCCACGACCGCGATGGTGCTGGCGACCCTGATGATGTGGACGCAGACCATCAACCCGTTCCTATATTTTCAATTCTGAGGCGGTTCGATGCAAAGTACGTTGTCAGCGGCATCGGCTACGCCTGAGCGCGGAGGGCCCACGGACCCCGGGCACGACGAGCGCTTGCGTCGGGGCATCATCGCGACCGATGTGACCCGCCCCGTGGCCTGGCTCGTCACTCTCATGTTCTTGGCCGCCATCTACGCGCTGCCGCTTTCGCAAGCGTTCCTGGAAAAGCGCGAAGGCGAAGACTCCTCGGTCGCAGAGCTGTTCAAGCGGGCACCGACTGCCGAGAATTTGCGACAGGTGGAGAAGGGCATCGAAGATGCTTCGTACGCCAAAGCATGGGTTCAACCGCGGGCTCAGCTTTGGCTCACACGCCTCGGGCGGGTCGGTAACAAGCTCGCGGTGGTCGGGCACGACGGTTGGCTGTATTTCACGCCCGGTGTCCTGCACGTCGGGGGCCCGGGGTTCCTCGAGCGCACGAGCCAGCAAAGTCGTGAAAAGGACGCGCTCGACGCGGGGCAAGCCGCCCTTCACGCCGACCCGCTGCAGGCGATCGTGGCGTTCCAGCGTGCACTTGCGCAGCGTGGCGCACGCCTCGTGCTGTTGCCCATGCCCGACAAAGCCGCGCTCGAGCCGGGCCCATTGCACGGCCGCACCGGACCCGCTGTGCCCGCTCAGAACGTCGACTACCAGCGTTTCCTCGACGAATTGCAGAAGGCGGGGGTTCTAGTCTTCGATGCGCGTCGAAGTGTCCCAGCCCAGCGCGAAAAACCGCTCTATCTGGTGCAAGATACGCACTACGCCCCCGCTTTCATGCAGCTGATTGCCCGAGATCTAGCGAAGATGGTCGGCGAAATCGGGGTATTGCCAGCGCTCGCCGAGGCTCCTCGACTTCACGCCGTGGAACAACCGGCCTCGCGTGTAGGCGACTTGGTCGACATGCTCAAGCTGCCGGACGAGCAGCAGTTGTTTCGACCCGAGTCCGTGCTCGTGCATCAGGTGCAAAACGAGAGTGGCGAGGCCTGGGAGCCCGACCCCGCCGCCGACGTGCTGCTGCTCGGCGACAGCTTCACCAATATCTTCTCGCTCGAGGGCATGGGCTGGGGAAGCGCGTCGGGATTGGCGCCGCACTTGGCGCTGTCGCTTCATCGACCGCTCGACGTGATCGCTCAAAACGATTCCGGCGCGTTCGCTACCCGCCAGGCGCTTTCACGCGAGCTGCAGGCCGGGCAAGATCGCTTGGCCGGCAAGCGCGTAGTCATTTGGGAGTTCGCCTCACGCGAGCTGTCGGTCGGCGACTGGAAACCCCTGGAATTTCCGACGCCACCCGCGGCAGAAGCCAAGTAGGATGCGCACGGTACTGATCACGGGAGCCGCTGGCGTCATGGGCACGCGCTTGACGGCGCGCTTGCGCAAGGCGGGGTGGAGCGTACGCGCGTTGGTCATGCCGCACGACCCACTGCGTTCACGAGTCGAACACCTGGGCTGTGAGGTGCGCGAGGGCGACGTTGGCGATCCGAGCACATTGAGAGGCGTTTGCGATGGGGTGGACCTAGTGTACCACCTAGCCGCGGTCATCATTTCGCACGACCCGACCGTGTTTCAACGGGTGAATCGCGACGGCACCGCGAACGTCGTCGCGGAGGCTCAGCGCAGCCGAGTCGGGCATTTCGTTTACGTGTCGTCGGCGTCGGTCACCTACCCGCGCCGTACCCGTTACGCGGAGTCCAAGCTGCAGGCCGAGCGGATCGTCGAAAGCGCCGGCATCCCGTACACCATCGTCCGTCCCACGCTGGTCTACGAACCGGGCGGCGGGCAGGAGCTGATGATGTTCCTCGACTACCTCAAGCGCTTCCCGATTGTCCCCTTCATCGGCTCGGGCGCGGCACTCAAGCGGCCGGTCTGGTCCGAAGACGTGGTGGACGGCCTGGAGCGTCTCGCGGGAGCGGCGATTGCGCGCGGGAAGACCTACAATTTCAGCGGTGCGGAAGCGATTTCGATGCGCGAACTGGCCGAGCTGTTGCTGCAGTATCACGACCGGCCGCGTCCCCTCTTGCCGTTGCCGGTGTGGGCTTGTCGCGCAGTTGCGGCTACCCTCGCGGTCCTCATGAAGAAGCCACCCCTCACGTCGAGCGCAATTGCCGGCATCGTCAACGACGCCAATCTAGATCCGAGCGAGGCGATGCGAGACCTCGGATACGCGCCGCTCGGGGTGCGCGCCGGATTCGAGCATTGCTTTTCGGGAGCCTCCGCAGCGCGGAAAAGCGCCCCTTCCACCAGCGCGACGCCGATCGCGAAAGGACAAATCCAATGAGTCTGCGTTCACCACTCAAACACCTGGCTCTTTTGTGCGTGGGCGCGCTGACTGCGTGCGCTTCGTTGTCGGGAGCTCCACCGAAGGGCGCGGACGAAGCGCCGCCGGCCGAGGCCACCGCGCTGATGCACGAAGTCGGCGAAAAGGCGAACGGCACCATCGTCTGGTCCAGTTCGCGCGTCGGCAATCACGACTTGTTCACGATGAAGACCGACGGCTCCGACGTGAAGCAGATCACCAGCGGCGACGAGGTCGATTGGTTCCCGCGTTATTCACCGAGTGGCGCGAAGATCCTATTTTGCCGGAGCAAGAAGGGTTGGGTCAGCGAGCGCGACGCCAATACCAGCGATAAATGGGACATCTTTACGATCAACCCCGACGGCTCGGAGCCGAAGAAGGTCGTGGAGAGCGCCAGCTGGGGCAGCTGGATCTCCGAGGACGAAGTCTTGTTCGTGCGCGGCACCAAGGTATTTCGCTCCAAGGTCGGGTCGACCGAAGAAAAGCAGCTGATGGATAGTGAAGGAGTCGCGGATCTGAACGGCGCGCTGCTTCAACAGCCAGAGCTATCGAGTGACGGCAAGTACTTGGCCATCACGCTCCGGGGTTCCAAGCGCGAAACCGGGATCTGGAACATCGCCAAGAAGACTTGGACCCAGACCGGGCTCGGCTGCCAAGTGAACTGGACCCCCGATCACGGCTCCATCTACTGGGTTCATCCCACCGGCAATGGCGGGAGTCGCGTGCTGAAGATGCCAATCGAAAACGGCACTCCGCCCAAAGACGTGGACGAAGACAAGCTCGAGTTCATGGACATGCCGGGACGCCGCTCGCACGAATACTTCCCGCAACTGTCGCGCGACGGGAAATGGCTGGTTTGGGGCATCACGCAGCGTGGGCACGACCACGACACGGCTGACTACGAGATTTACCTGTGGGAAGTGGGCACGCCGAAAGAAAAGGCCGTACGTCTCACTTACAACTCGGCCAACGATCGCTGGCCCGACATATTCATCCCCGGTGCCGGTAGCGGTCAATGAGTCCAGAACGCATTGCGGTCTTGGGGGCAGGCGGGTTCATCGGATCCCATTTGGTGCCGGGTCTGCTCGAACGCTTCGATTGCCAAATCGACGCGGTCGACGTCGACCTGCACAAGCTCGAGTGTGAGGACGCGCGCGTTCGACGCATCCAGGCACGGGTCGAAGACGCTGGGCTGGTGGAAGAGGTCACGAGCCGCTGTCAGGTCGTGATCTCGCTCACGGCGCTGTGCAACCCAGCGCAGTACTCGACCATCCCGCTCGAGGTGATCGACGCCAGCTTCACGCACCTGCTGCCGCTCGTGAAGCGCTGCTCGGAACGGAACGTGCGGTTAATCCACTTTTCGACCGCCGAGGTCTACGGTCGCCGTGCCCTGGACGCGCAGGGTGACCCGACCGAGCGCATGAACGAGGACGAATCGTGCTTCTTGCTCGGTCCCGTCGAACGGGAGCGCTGGACCTACGCTTGCGCCAAGCAGCTGCTGGAGCGCGTCATCTGGGCCCAGGGTCGACACGGCGCCCTGCCGTTCACGATCATTCGTCCGTTCAACACCATCGGCGCGCGCATGGACTACCTGCCGGGCATCGACGGCGAGGGCACGCCGCGGGTGCTGGCGTGTTTCATCGCGGCCTTGCTGCGCGGCGAGCCGCTGCCGCTGGTGAACGGCGGGCAGCAGCGGCGCGCGTTCATGGACGTGAGCGACATGGTCGAGGCGGTGTGTCGCGTGCTCGAACGCCCGAAGCAGAGCGACGGTCAGATCTTCAACCTCGGAAATCCCGACAACGACGTCAGCATCGCCGAGCTCGGGCGAATGCTGGCCGACGCCTTTGCACGGCTTTCGCCGGCGCACGAACCGGCGCGCTTCGAAGTGGTTTCGGCCGAGGCCGTGTATGGCCCGGGCTACGACGACACTCAGCGGCGCATTCCCGACGTGCGCAAGGCTCAGCAGCTCCTGGGTTGGAAGCCGCAGAAGAGCCTGGCCGAGACGCTGCCGCCGATCGTACACGACTACGCGGAGCGCTATGGCGCACGCGTGGCCGCCCAGCGGCCCGCTTGGCTGACTCGGCGAGCGAGCTCCGAATGAAGCTCGCCGTCGTCATACCTGCGTACAACGCTGCCCGACACATCGAGGCCGTGCTCGAGCGTGTGGCCGGGCTCGCGCAGTGCGGTCTGCAAGAGGTAATCGTCGTCGACGATGGCAGTCGTGACGCGACCGCGGAGCTCGTCAGAGCCCGGCAAGCAACGGCTTTTCGCCTGCGCTTGCTTTCGCGCACCCGAAACGGTGGCTACGGCGCTGCGATGAAGGACGGCCTGGCCTTGGCGCGCGAAAGTGAACCGGACATCGTTGCCTGCATTCACGCCGACGGGCAATACGCCCCCGAAGTCTTGCCGGGCATGATCGAGCAACTGTCACGGCGCCGGCTCGACCTGGTTCAGGGCTCGCGCATCGCCGCCGGCACGGCGCTCCGGGGCGGCATGCCGCTCTACAAATACGTCGGCAACGCACTGCTCAATCGCGTCGAAAATCACACGCTCGAGCTGTCGATGACCGACTATCACAGCGGCTACCTGGTCTACGGGCCACGCGCGCTCGGCTTGCCGTTCTCGAATCTTTCCGACAGCTTCGACTTCGATTTGGAAGTCATCGCTTCGGCGCGAGCGCACGGCCTTTCCGTCGGAGAAGTGCCGATTCCGACCCACTATGGCGACGAAGTTTCGCACCTGAACCCGCTCACGTACGGACTGCGGGTGCTACGCGTGATGTGGAATTACCAGCGAGGCCGTTATGCGCCGTGATCGTACCTGGTTCAACTCGAGGATTGCGAGCACGACCGTGGTCGTGGCGCTGGGTGCCTGCCACTCCGGAGCTGCCAAGTTTCCTTGGGGGGAAGGCAAGCGAGAGAAGGCCGTCGAGCACGTCGACGTGCGAACGCTGAACGAAGGCTACGCGCGAACGCGCTCGCAAGTTTGGGTGCGCGAGGTGACGCGACCGACGCGCGCCGCACTCGACTACGCGGCATATCACGCCAACTTCATGATCGCCGATCCGGAACCGGAGTCACCCTTACCTGCGTCCGGCGTGCCCGACACGTCGCACCCGTTCTCCGGCAAGCTCGAGACCGCTACCCTGACCGGTGACGTATCGAAAACGCCCCTGGATCCAGGTGAGCAGCAGCGTGCGTTGGCCTTTCCACCGCTCTCCGAGTTCTTGCAGGCGCACAAGGTCGCTGGCGCCGAAGCATTGGCCGAAGTGGGCTCCGCCGTACGCAGCGAGAAATGGGGCTTGCAGTTGCCGCCCGGGACGTCCGGGCAGATGCTGAGCGAGCTGTATTTGCACCAAACCGCGGGTGCCGTCGAGCTTTGGGCCAAAGTGGAATTTCAGCCTTGGTTCACGCAGTTCGCGGGAGCGTCCGATCAAGACGGTGATGGCTTCCCAGAACTCTATGGTCGTATCGCTCCCAGCGTAGTCACGCCCACGCTCGTTAGCGCCATTCAGCAGGACTACGTAGCTCCCGTGCTATCGGCCGCGGAGGTGAAAGGTTGGGCGAACCAACTTTCGTCGTATTGGTACCCGTCCTTCAACACGGACCTGATTCCGCCGGGTCCAACTTGGCCCGACGAGCAAACGGAATCAAACATCAAGCAAGAGCTCGGCGGACGTTCGTTCGCGGCGCCAACCTTCGTCTTGCGCGGTAAGCCCCAAGGCAAGGCCACGTACAACGTCTTCTTGGTACACACGCCGGGCGCGGAGCCGGAGGCCGCAGCGGCACCGAGCAAACCTGCTCTTCGACTGGCGAAGACTCGCCCGACCCCAACGCCCGGAGTGGTCGCTGAGAGCGTGCAGCGCGAGCTGGCGGCTCAGGGAGGCACCTGGGCCAAGTGGTCCGAAAAGCTCGCTCCCACCCAAGAGCGACTCAAGAAACGCCTCAAGGCCATGCCACCCAAGGTCAAAGCTCTGGCCGGCCGTGACGGCTTTTTGTTCTACCGCAACGACCTCGAATACGTGACCGGCGGGGATCTGGAAAAACAGCGCAAGGGCAAGAACCCGCTGCCGGTGATCGTAGAATTCAAGAAGCTACTCGACGAGCAAGGTGTCGACTTTCTATTCGTGCCCGTGCCGACCAAGCTCGAGGTTTACCCAGAAGAGCTGGACCCGGAGCTGAAGGAGCTCTCGGGTCAAGTCATCAACCCTGCGTTCCGCAAGCTGCTCGCGAGTTTGGCCAAGGACGGGATTGAAGTTTTCGACTTGTTGCCAGCGCTGCTGCAGGCCAAGTCGGCGGGCGGCCCGGAGCCGCTGTTTCAACACCAAGACACTCACTGGACCGACCGTGGGCTGCGCTTGGCCGCCGAGTTGCTCGCTACGCGAGTGAAGAAATATCCGTGGTTCGAGCAGCTGGCGAAGCAAAAGCGTGCCTACGATCTGCGTGAAACCAGCTTCACCCGCTTCGGTGACTTGCAGTCCCGGTTGCCGGAGGCCGAGCAAAAGAAGTACTCGCCCGAAACCCTCGCGGCGCATCAGGTTTTCGCAGCGGGGAAGCCCTACGACGACGACCCCGACAGCCCGGTGGTGCTCTTGGGCGACAGCTTCACGGGCGTCTACGAGCTCACGGATGCCGAGCACGCAGGCGTCTCCGCGCACATCGCGCGGGGCATCGGCTATCCTCTCGACTTGGTCATGAGCTACGGGGGCGGCCCCAACGTTCGGCAGAAGCTGATGCGCCGCGGTGTCGAAGCCCTTGGCACGAAGAAGCTCGTGATCTGGATGATGACAGCGCGCGATCTGTTCAACTACTGGGAGGACTGGGAGCCGCTGAAGAAGCCATGACACGCCGGACTCTCCTGCTCTTGCTTGCCGTCAGCGCATGCCACCGAGCGGGTGACCCGAGCCTCGCAATGGGTCGCGCATTGCTGGACGTCGCGCGCCAGAGCGGATTGGACGACGAGCGACTGAGTTGGAGCTTGGCGGAGCTCAGCCGGTTGGTCGCGCTTGCGAAAGGCGAACTGGTGGGCAGCCCCGGGCGCTCACCCGCCTCGGTCTTGAGCGCGCTGCTCTTCGAGCAGTGGGGGTTCGTTCGTGAAGTAGAGGACACCAGCCTCGGCTACGTGCTGCTGCCGAGCGTGCTCGAGCACCGTCGGGGCAGCTGCGTTGGTTTGGGGAGCTTGTTTTTGGCCCTCGCCAAAGCGTTGGGCTGGTCGGCCGCAGGCGTGTTGATGCCCGGCCACTTCTACGTCCGAGTACGCGAACCGACCGGCAACCGAAACGTCGAGCTATTGCGCGCAGGCGAGGCAATGTCCGACGCTTGGTACGACCAACGCTTTCCAGTCCCGGGCGGCGCGGCGCGCGAGTACGCCCGTCCTCTCACGGCCTCGGAGGTGCTGGGCGTCGTCCACTACGACGTTGGCAATGAGCGGCGACGGCGGCGGCGCTTGTCGGAGGCAGAAGCCGCCTTCGCGCGCGCTGCGCAGGCCTTTCCTGACTTGTCCGAGGCGCACGCTAGTTTGGGTGCGGTGCAGCATCTGCTCGGCGATTTGCCGGCGGCGACGGCGAGCTATCTGCGCGCAAGGGCTGCCAACCCGCACTTGCCCGGCGTGGCCGAGAACCTGGCGTTGCTCGAAGCAGAGCGGACCGCTCCGCGCCCGGCTGAGCACTGACCGCGTTACGGGGCCCGGCGAGGACGCGCGCCGGCGTCAGGATCGCGCGCCGCGCACCCGCGAGCGGGCTCGCGCCGCGGTGAACCACTTCCCCGTTTCTGGAGCCAGCACCCCTTCTTGACCGCCCGCGCAAACTGCCACATCGTTTACCGGCTTCAGTTTTAGGGTGGTCGGCTCAAAGAGCTAGAGCGGGTTCCGAGCGGCCCGGCTCACGCGGCAGATCTCCGAAGACTCGGGCTCAGATGCCTCTTACGCTCGTCCCGAACCAGCCCCAATCCCGAGGAACGACTCATGATGCGTCTGCTCGCCGTCTGCATCGCCGGCCTAGCCATCCTGGCTGGCTGCTCATCGACGTCTCCGACAGCTCAGCCCGGAACCGCAGGAACGCGCGAGCCGGGCGGCGCGGGTGCTAGCGGCAACGGAGGTACGCCCAGCGGGGGTAAGAGCGGCGATAGCGGTGGAGCGACTTCGACCGGCGGAGCGACTTCGACCGGCGGCACAGGCGTCGGCGGCGCAGGCGTCGGCGGCGCAGGCGTCGGCGGATTGTCAGGTGGCGCGGCGGCAGGGAGCGGAGGCTCGCCGGTCGGCGGGGGCACAGGCGGAGCGGCTCCATCGAACGGCGGAAGCTCGGACGGCGGAACCGCGGGGGCGACCACCGGGGCCGGCGGCAGTCCGGAAACCCCCGGACCGGCGATGCTGGTCACCTGTCCCGCTCTACCGGGAGCCACTGCGAGCCCGCTCTATTCCGTAACGATCGGGGGCAAGCCATTGTTCGTGGAGAAGCTGACCAAATTCTCCCCGGAGATGCAGGTGCACTATGCCCATGGTTCATTGTCGGGGACCGGCAACGCCACCGTGGCGGTGACCGTCAGCGAGAGCTTCAGCTCGTATACGGTGAGCCCCAAGAGTCGCAAGCTCACTGCCACCAAGAGTGGCAACACGATCAGCTTCGACACGGGCCCCAATTACCTAATCCTCAAGTTCGATTCGAAGGAGCTGCTGTTCATCCTCCTCGATGCGGAAGAGACCAAC
>Ga0302322_100006195_pt1 | contig 10569 bp, 10 predicted proteins | sample Fen_T0_2_FD_203757 | JGI IMG/M metagenome (GOLD analysis project Ga0302322, IMG submission 203757) | Peat permafrost microbial communities from Stordalen Mire near Abisko, Sweden - Fen_T0_2 | ecosystem: Environmental > Terrestrial > Soil > Wetlands > Permafrost | place: Sweden: Abisko... | reverse complement strand
GTCGCCGCCGGCGCCGCCGTGGCGACCGACGTGGGCGTCGGCGCCGGTGCGATCGCCCCCGGGGGGGTCGCCATCGGCGCTGTCACGCCACAGCCGACGGCGACCAGCATCAGGACGGCGAGCGACGACAGCCGGCGGATGCGCGCGTCGATCACCCCAGCTCGCGGCGCATGACCGGGAACCGCAGGTCGTCGACGGCGCGCTCGAAGCCCGCGGACTCCCAGAACGCGGGGGTCGCCGCACTCGTCGCGTCCGGCCGGGCCGTCGCCTCCGGATACGCCTCAACGGCAGCGAACCCGCGGGCTTCGAGGTCCTCGCACACCGCCGCGACGAGTCGGAGCCCGAGCCCCTGGCCGCGCGCGGCCGCCGTCGTCGCGATGCACGTGATGACCGCGGGCAGTGGCGAATCCGGCAGTTGCGGATAAAGGTCACGGGTGCGCTGGGCCCGCGGATAGGCGGTCAGCGGCCCGAACTGGCAATACGCCGCAGCCTCGCCATCGATCGTGAGGATCTTCGCGTAGCTCCCGGCCAGGGCCAGCCCTCGCGAGAGGAGCTGCAGCTTTCGCGGGGCCGTGGCGTCCACGACCGCCTGGCTCACGGCCGCCGGGGCGAACAGGTTGGGGACCTCGTCGCGATCGCCATCGAGGAAGGGGTTCATGGTCGATGGGCCTGCCGAGGGCGCGAACGGGTTGACGCCCGGAGGGGCCGGGCGTTCGGCGAGGAATGGGTTATCGATCGCGTTGCGCGCCGTCGGCTCCGACGCGGGCGCCGGCCTGGGTGGTTCCAGCCAGGCGAGTCGAGCGGCTTTGGAACCGCGCTCGGCATCCTCCCAGTGGTCGCATGTCCGATGGTCGAAACCCGGGTCCGCGCACGGCGGGATGCGCCGGAACCCGGCCTCGTCGATCACGTCCTCGATGCGGATATCGGCCATGTCAGGGTGGAGTCTACGGTGCCGGCTTGGTGTTGACCGAGGGCCACAGTGTTGACCGAGTGCCACATGCTGTTTGCTACAGTCCGCAGCGACGTGGTCGTGTCCTCGGGGAATGCGACCCGCCACTCGGGGAAGGGAACGCATGTACATGGCGACGGCGCCGAAGGATGCGTACGCGGTCCTGGGGGTCGACCCCGGAGCCGATGACGCCACCATCGCGGCGGCTTACCGGGTCCTGGCGAGGCGATTCCATCCGGACATCGCCGGCGAGACGGCCACGCGCCGCATGATGCGGATCAACGCGGCCTGGGACATGGTCCGCAGCCCGACGCGGCGCGCGGCCTATGACGAGGAGCTCGCGGAGGTCGATCCGGCGCGCGCGGCTGCGGCGCGACGACGACCCCATCGACATCGATCGACCGCCACCGATCAGGAGACCGCCGCGCCGTCGGGCCGATCGACCCGGGCTGACTCGCCCGGATCCGGATCTACGGCCTATCAGCGGCCCGTGCAGCGAGACGGCACCGGTGCCGCCGGCCGACCACCGGGACGACCATCAGGCAGCGTGCTGCCGTTCGGGCGACACCTCGGCTGGTCGCTCGGTGAGATCGCCCGAGTGGACCCCGGGTACCTGGTCTGGCTCGAGGACCGACCGGAAGGTCGGCCGTACCTCGAGGAGATCGATGGGACGCTCAGGCGGAGCGGGTTCCGCACGACGGCCGAGCCCGAGAAGAAGAAGGGCCGCTTCGGGCGTTAGGCGCCGGACCGGACCGGATCCGCTCGCCCCGGCCCCAGGCGTTCGGCGCTAGCCCGCGAGGTCGACCAGCGCGCCGCCATGCACCAGGTCGTAGGCGGCCGCGAGATCCGGCGCGGGCTCACGATCCTCGGCGAGGTGCGCGACGACCGCCCGAACCCTTGTGCGTGCCTCGCGGACACCCAGCCCCGGGACGGGTGACGGTCCGTCGCCCCCGAGCATCGCGATCCGCAGGTCCAGTGCCTGGGTGGCGACGAGAAGCTCGATCGACAGGATGCGCTCGACCCCCTCGAGGACGCGGCGGGCATGGCGGGCGCTCGTCGCCCCCATCGAGACGTGATCCTCCTGGTTGGCGCTTGTCGGGATCGAATCGGCGGAGGCGGGATAGGCCAGGGTCTTGTGCTCGGATGCGAGAGCTGCCGCGGTGTACTGGTAGATCATCATCCCTGAATCGATCCCCGACGAGGCGGCGAGGAACGGCGGCAGCCCGCCGTTGAGCCGCTGGTCCACGAGCAGCGCCGTCCGCCGCTCGCTGATCGACCCGAGTTCGGCGATCGCGAGCTTCGCGAAGTCGAGCGCAAGGGCGATGGGCTCGCCGTGGAAGTTGCCGCCGCTGATGACGCGGCCGCCACCGGTCGCCATCGTGTCGGCATCGGCCACGCCGCCGTCCGGAAAGACCAGGGGATTGTCGGTCGCGGAGTTCAGCTCGATGTCCAGCACGCGTCGCAGATGGTCGAGGGCATCGCGGACGGCGCCGTGGACCTGCGGCACGCACCGCAGCGAGTACGGGTCCTGGACCTTGTGCGCGGACGCGTGATGACTGTGCTGGAGTCCACTGTCACGCAGCAGGTGCCGAAGCTCTGCGGCGACCGTGATCTGGCCTGGGTGCGGCCGCGCAAGCTGGTACGCCGCCGCGAACGCGACATCCGTCCCAAGCAGCGCCTCGACGCTCATCGCCGCCGCCACGGACGCGGTCCGCACCAGCCGATCGGCATCGGCGAGGAGCAGCGCCCCGATCGCGCTCATCAATTGCGTCCCGTTGAGGAGCGCGAGCCCCTCCTTGGCCTGCAGCTCCATCGGCTCGAGCCCCGTCTCGCGCAGGGCGATGAGCGCCGGCACGACCTGACCGTTGAACTCGACCTGACCGCGCCCGATGAGCGGCAGCGCGAGATGGGCGAGTGGCGCAAGGTCGCCCGAGGCTCCCACGCTGCCCTGCTCCGGCACGACCGGATGGATCCCGAGCGCGAGGAACTCGAGAAGGCGGTCCACGAGGAGCGGCCGGCAGCCGCTGTGACCGAGCGCGAGCGTGTTCGCGCGCAACAGCAGCATCGCGCGAACGACTTCGCGCGGGAAAGGCGGCCCGACGCCGGCGGCGTGGCTCATCAACAGGCGGCGCTGGAGTTCCGCAGACCGCTCCGGCGGCACGAACGTCGTGGCCAGGTCCCCGAACCCGGTCGTGACGCCGTAGACGACCGCGCCCTCGGCGACGAGCGACTCGATCACGTCGCGCGCCTCCTGCATCCGCTCGCGTGCGTGGATGTCGAGCGCGGCCGCGACACCGTGCCGGGCGACGGCCTCGACATCGGTCACCGTCAGGTCCGCGCCGGTCAGGACGACGCGGTCGACCCCCCCACGGTCCGGGTAGAAGTGCGGGACCTCCGGCTCACTCACCGCTCCGAGGATAGTCGGCTATCCTCGCCGGTGCCCGCCCACCCCACCAACCGAGGCCTGCGTGCTCGCGTTCATCGATCAGATCGTCATCCCGTTCCTCAACAACCTGTACGGCGCCGTCGGCTACCTCGGCGTCATGCTGGCGATGGCGATCGAATCGGCGATGATCCCGCTCCCGTCGGAGCTGATCCTCCCCTACGCCGGGTTCCTGATCTCCGATCCGACGCAGCTCGAGCCGCTCACCGGTTCGCCCTGGAACTTCTGGATCGTCGTGATCGTGGCGACGATCGGGAACACGATCGGCTCGCTCATCGCCTACGCGATCGGGGCCTACGGCGGTCGCCCGTTCCTCGAGCGGTACGGGAAGTACCTGCTGATCCGCCAGCACGAGATCGACCTCGCCGACCGCTTCTTCCGCGACCATGGCAACGCGACGGTCTTCGTCGGCCGCCTCCTGCCGATCGTGCGCACGTTCATCAGCTTCCCGGCGGGCGTCGCCCGGATGCGGCTCGCCCCGTTCATCCTCTACTCGACCGCGGGTGCGTTCCTCTGGTCGACCCTCCTCGTCTATGCCGGGACCGTCCTCGGCGACAACTGGGTGGACATCCGGCACGCGCTCCAGCCCTTCGACCTGCTGATCGCGGTCGGGGTGGCCGGCCTGATCCTCGGGTTCATCTGGTGGCGGGTCGGGATGCCGGGCAGGCCCGGCCGCGCGAAGCCGACCGAGGCACCGACGGAGGTCGAGCCCGAGGCCTCGCCCAAGGCCGACTGAGGCCCGACCAGAAGCGATCAGGTGCGGACCTTCTGCTCCTCTGGCGGCTTCACGGACCGGAACTCGCGGTACATCAGCAGGTCGTACGCGATCTTGAACCCGCCCGCGAGATAGAAGGGCAGCGCCGCGTAGCCCGCGCTCGCCATCATGACCGACGAGAGCGACGGGGAGATCGCGGCGCCCGTCGTCCGCGCGACGCCAGTCACGCCGGCCGCCGCCGACCGCTCATCGGGGTCGACGACCGCCATGACGTAGGACTGCCGGGTCGGGACATCCATCTGGCTCAGGCTGAAGCGCAGCAGCAGCACGGCGATCGCCAGCGGGAGAGTGGGCATCAGTGGCACGAGGATGAGCAGCACGTTCGACGGGATGTGCGTGAACACCATCGTGTTGATGAGCCCGAACCGGGCCGCGATCCGCGCCGCGGACAGCGACGACACCGCCGCAAGGAGATTCGCCGCGAAGAAGATGAACCCGAGGAGCGCCGGGTCGACGCCCCATTGCGTGTGGAACCAGTACGCCATGAGACTCTGGGGGATGAACCCGCCGCCAAAGGCGTCGATAGAGAACAGCACCGACAGCTTGAGGACGATCTTCTTCGAGCGGCCGAGCCCGAGGCGTCGGCGGATCCCGTCCATCGCGGCCTCGCGCGGTGGCGCCTCGATCGTCGCATCGAGCCGCCAGAAGCCGGCCACCAGCGCGAACCCGATGAGCGCGTAGCCGATGACGATCGCCCGGTAAGCGTCGACCGGCGCCCAGCCGCCGTTCAACAGCACCTGGCTGATCAGGCCGGCCGCGAGCGCTCCGGAGGCCGTCGCGATGTACCCGACGACGTTGTACCAGGCGAATGTCGGTGTCCGGCGAACGTCGTGGACGGTCTGTGACAGCGCGGCCTGTTCCACGGCGAGGAACGGCCCGACCTCGTTGCCGGTCGGCGAGATCACGCCCACGGTCGCGGCGAGGATCAGCAACGGCACCCAGCTCGTGAACGCGAACACGATGCCGGCGACGATCATCAGGACCGCGCCGGCGACGAGGACCCTGCGGCGGCCGAACCTGTCCGCGTTCGTCGTCAGCCACAACGAGATGAGGGTGTCGCCGATCAGCGTCAAGGTCAGGACGATCCCGATCGTCAGCGGGTCGAGCCCGAGCGCATCGAGATACAGGACCAGGACGACCGCGAGGAACCCATAGCCGAACATCCGCAGGGTCCGGGTCGCGAACAGGAGACGGCCGTCCCGATCGAGCCCACGCAGGCTGGGGATCAGCCCGGGATCGGGAGGCGCGGCAGTCACATCACCGAGTCTACGCGTGCGACACGGGCCAGCGTCGTCTGCCAGAATGCCGCCGGAGGTCCGAGAGACGATGAGCGCCGACCCACACGCCGACGACGCGCCCGGCCATGCCGGATCGACTGGTCTGCATCACGACGTCACCGACCATGGCGACGACGGCGAGCACGATGACCACGCCCATCCCGAAGAGCCGCTCGGCCCCGTCGACCTGCGCGCGTGGGGTGCGGGCATCGCCGGCATCGCCATCGCGGCGATCGTGATCGCCTGCTTCGCCATCACGACGGGAGCCTTGACGCTCTGATCTCCTGACTGACGGTCCGGGGCCGATTCCGTGCGCCGATAGCGAAGATCGAACCGATCTCACGCCCGACACCTCATTGGGGTCGTGCAGCGGCTCCGCCACGGATGGCGGGTCCGCGCCGGGCAGCGGAGATCGGCGATGACGTCACGACTGGTTCCCATCATGGCCGCCCTGGTCCTGGTGGCGGCATGTGGCTCGACTCCGCTCGGCTCGCGCGGTACGGATACCGTCATCGAGGTCACCGCCGCGCCGACGCCGGGCGCCTCGGCTTCCGTCACCGAGCCGACCGCCGCGCCGACCGAGGCGCCGCCGACGCCATTCCCGGCCCCGGCCGACATCGGGCTGGACGACATCGCGCTCGGTCCGGATGGACAGCTCTATGGATCAAGTTGCGTGGCCGCCAGGGTGTATCGGCTCGTCGGGGACCATCAGCTCCAGGTCGTCATCGGGAGTGGTGGGAGCGGCTTCGACACCGGCTTTACTGGTGATGGCGGACCGGCGACCGACGCACAGGTCTCCTGCCCGATCGGGATCGTCTTCGACAACGCGGGCGAGCTGGTCCTCGCAGACCACAGCAACAATCGGATCCGGCGGGTCGACGCGAACGGCATCATCCAGACGATCGCCGGCAGCGGAGAGGCCGGAAGCAACCGCGGGATGTACGGCGGCGATGGTGGCCCGGCGACGTCCGGCTTTCTCCAGGAGCCGACCCAGATCGCATTCGATGCCGCAGGCAACCTCTACATCTCGGACCGCGACAACAATCGGGTCCGGAAGGTCGACGCGAACGGCATCCTGACCACGCTGGCCGGCGACGGCGCGGACGCCTTCGGCGGCGACGGCGGGCCCTCAACGAAGTCGAAGGTCGACGACCCAGCGGGGATCGCTGTCGCCCCCGATGGCACCGTCTACTTCGCCGATTCCAACAACCGGCGCGTCCGAAAAGTCGATCCCAACGGCATCATCACGACCATCGCCGGCACGGCCAAGGGCGGCGACAAGGGCGACGGCGGCCCGGCGAGCAAGGCCACGTTCGACGACCCCGAGGCGCTCGCGCTCGACGCCGAAGGCAACCTCTACGTGAGCGACGGCCCGGTCGTGCGGATCATCGACTCGAAGGGTCGGATCTCGCGGTTCGCCGGAACGGGCGTCGCAGGGACGTCTGGCGACGGCGGACCGGCGACCAAGGCGCTGCTCACGGCCATCAGCTCGATCGTCGTGGCCCCGAACGGCGACGTCTACCTCGACGACGGGGACGGCCACCAGATCCGCAAGGTCGCGCCAGACGGCACGATCTCGACCGTCTTCAGCCCGTCATGACGGGTGCCTGCGCACCGGGCGGCGGTTCCTGGTCGGCTAGAAGAGCCCGACGACGTTCCCGTCGGCGCCGATGTCGATCTTCGTCCCACCCGGCACGGACGGCAGGCCAGGCATCGTCCGCATCTCGCCGCAGAGCGGGGTGACGAACCCGGCACCGGCCGAGAGCCGGACCTCGCGGATCGGCACCGTGAACCCCGTCGGCCGGCCCTTGAGCGCCGCATCGTGGCTCAGCGAGTATTGCGTCTTGGCCATGCAGACCGGCAGGTGGCCGTAGCCGAGGTCCTCGAACTGCTTGAGCGATTTGCGCGCCGCCGGCAGGTACTCGACGCCCGCGCCACCGTAGATCCTGGTGACGATCGTCTCGATCTTCTCCGCGAGCGGCATCTCGTCGGGGTAGAGGAGCCGGAAGTTCGCGCCACCGTCCTCGGTCGCGGCCCAGACGGCCTCGGCGAGGTCCGTGGCGCCCGCCCCACCGTCGACGAAATGCGTGGCGACGACCGCATCGCGGGCACCAGCAGCCAACGCGACCTCGCGGATCGCCTCGACCTCAGCGGGGGTGTCCTGCGGGAACGCGTTGATCGCGACGACCGCCGGGATCCCGAACTGCGTCACGTTCTCGATCTGCTTGGCCAGGTTCGCGGCGCCGGCGCGCACCGCGCTCACGTTCTCCTCGAGCAGCGCGGGATCGAGCGGTTTGCCGGCAACGATCTTGCCGACACCTCCGTGCATCTTGAGCGCCCGCACCGTGGCGACGACGACGGCGGCGCTCGGGACGAGCCCCGACGCGCGGCATTTGATGTCGAAGAACTTCTCGGCACCCATGTCGGCTCCGAAGCCCGCCTCCGTGCAGACGATGTCGTTGGTCACGAGCGCGAGCCGGTCCGCGATGATCGAGTTGTTGCCGTGGGCGATATTCGCGAACGGACCGGTATGGACGAACGCCGGCCCACCCTCGAGTGTCTGGAGCAGGTTCGGTTTGATCGCGTCGCGCAGCAGGACCGTCATCGCGCCAGCCACACCGAGATCCTCAGCGGTGACCGCCGTGCCGTCGCTCCGCGTTGCCAGGACGATGCGACCGAGTCGAGCGCGCAGATCGAACAGGTCCGTGGCCAACGCAAGGACCGCCATGACCTCGGACCCGACCGTGATGACGAACTCGGTCTCGCGCGGCACGCCGTCCTCGCGACCACCCAGCCCGATGACCACATGCCGCAGCGCCCGGTCGCTGATGTCCACGACCCGCGGCCACAGGATCCCGTGAGGGTCGATCCCGAGCGGGTTCTTGTGATGGAGGCTGTTGTCGACGAACGCTCCCGCGAGGTTGTGCGCGGCCCCGATCGCGTGCACGTCGCCGGTCAAGTGGAGGTTGAAGTCCTCCATCGGGATGACCTGGCTGTAGCCGCCACCCGCCGCACCACCCTTGATCCCGAAGACCGGCCCCAGCGACGGCTGCCGGATGTTGACGGATGCCTTCTTCCCGATGCGGTTGAGCCCCTGGGCCAGCCCCACGGTCGTGGTGGACTTGCCCTCCCCGAGCGGCGTGGGCGTGATCGCCGTGACCACGACGTAGCGGCCGCGCGGTCGCTCGGCTTCGAGCCGCTCGATCGCCGCGAGCGTCACCTTCGCCTTGGTCGGCCCGTAGAGCTCGAGCTCGTCGTCCCTGATCCCGAGCTCGGCCGCGACGTCGACGATCGGGCGCGGCGTGACGGAACGGGCGATCTCGAGGTCGGACGGGAAGCTCATCGGTCTCCTCCAGAAGGGACGGGGTGGGTGCCCGAGGTCGTTCGCACGAGTGGCGCCTGACGCTCCGCCGCCCGGATCAGATGGGTCAACAGGATCGCGTTGGTGAGGGGGCCGACGCCGCCGGGCACCGGGGTGATGGCCGACGCCACCGCCGAGGCCGAGGCGAAGTCGACGTCACCCACGATGTGGCCGTCCACGACGTTGATACCGACGTCGACGACGACGGCACCCGGCTTGAGCATCGCGCCCGTGATGAGGCCAGGTCGGCCGGCAGCGACGACGACGATGTCGGCGCGCCCGACGTGCGCTGCCAGATCACGGGTCCGCGAGTGGCAGACGGTGACCGTCGCGTCCTCCTTGACGAGCATGAACGCGGCCGGCATACCGACGACGGCCGATCGACCGACGACGACCGCGTCTCGGCCGGCGATCTCGATCCCGGACCGCCGGAGGATCTCGATGGCCGCGTGGGCCGTCGCGGGCAGAAAGCCGTCGTACCCGAGCCGGAGGAGGCCGGCGTTCAGCGGGTGGACCCCGTCGATGTCCTTTGCAGGATCGATCGCATCGATCACGGCGCGAAGCCGGATCGTCGGCGGGAGCGGCATCTGGACGATGACGCCGTCGATCGTCGGATCGTCGTTGAGGGCCCGGACGGTCGCGGTGACGCTCGCTTCGGTGGCCTCACCTTCGAGTTCGACGAAATCGCCGTCGATCCCGACCCTCGCGCAGCCTCGAAGGATCCGCTCCAGGTAGACGGTCGACGGCGCATCCTTCCCGACGATCACGACGCGCAGGGCCGGCGGCCGGCCATGCGCGGTCCGGAAGCTCGCCACGTCCTCGGCGACGGCCGTCCGGATCTCCTCCGCGATCGGTCCGCCCTCGAGGAGTCGAGCGCCACCGGAGACCGGCACCGTCACTCCTGGTCCGAAGGGGGGAGCGGGGGGCGTGGTTCGCCACTCCCGACCGTCTGGCGCGTCTCGGCGGCCAGCCGCTCGATCTCGTGGAGCAGGTCGTTGACCTGGACCGTCATCTCGCCCTCGAACGAGGGGTCGCCGACCGATGGCAGGTTGACGAGCACGTTCGCCGCCGCGCCATGGGCGGCAGCCTCAGCGAGGAGCGAGGCGACGTTGAGGTCGCTCGACGCGTTGCTGTTGCTGCGCCCGGCGAGGGCCTCCGCGGCACCCACGACTTCGAGACACGCCTCCATGCAGGCGTACGGCACCTCGGCGGCGTGTCGGGCCGCCCGCTGCATCGCCGCGCTACGCGCCGCCTTCTCGTCATCGGTCTCACGGGGCAGCTTCATCGCGGCCGAGAAGACGGCGTAGGCCGCCGCGTCGTCATCAGCGAGCGTCAGCAATCGGTCCGCGAGTTCCTGACCCGTCGCCCTGGCCCACGCCAGGAGGTCCGCATGCTCGGCGTACTTGGGACGGCCTTCCGAAAGGGACGCCACCATCGCCACGAGGCCGGCCCCGAGGCTGGCCGCCACGGCGGAGGCGCTCCCGCCTCCCGGCACAGGCTCCGCGGACGCCAGTCGCCCGACGAACGCATCGAGCGTGAGGTCACGGAAGCGGTCGGTCGGGGAGGTCGGCACGAACAGATTGTAGGTTCGCGGCGACTACTCGGAGACGACCCTTCGCCATCTCGTCCCACGGGCTGAGCCGGCGGCGAGCGCCATACGCCCCGGAGGGCCGGTAGGTCCTTCCGATCGGGCGTCGGTTGGCGGAGCGGGAGCCGACTCGTGAGCGGCGCCCACGAAGGTGCTCGCGAGCGTTGGAGGCGAGC
>Ga0302322_100006192_pt1 | contig 10572 bp, 6 predicted proteins | sample Fen_T0_2_FD_203757 | JGI IMG/M metagenome (GOLD analysis project Ga0302322, IMG submission 203757) | Peat permafrost microbial communities from Stordalen Mire near Abisko, Sweden - Fen_T0_2 | ecosystem: Environmental > Terrestrial > Soil > Wetlands > Permafrost | place: Sweden: Abisko... | reverse complement strand
ATAGATTTTTGGGCCAGCTGGTGTGGCCCCTGCAGGCAATCGAACCCTTCGGTAGTAAGGTTGTACAATAAGTATAAAGACAAAGGCTTTGAAGTGTTTGGTGTTTCGATAGACAGCAAGAAGAATGACTGGGTAAAAGCCATTAAGCACGACAAAATAAAATACACCCAGGTAAACGACCGTGGTGGATGGAACAGTGGAGTAGCTGCCTCATTTGGAATAGACATGATACCCACCAGTTTTTTATTAGATAAAAATGGCAACGTAGTGGCCATAGATGCGGAGGGCAAAAAATTGGATAAACTGGTAAACGAACTGTTGCAATAATTATTTGCGGTTAGTTTTAAAACGAAAGGAAGATCCAACGGCAAAATAATAACCAGGGGCATATTTACTTACGCCCAACCCTGCAGAAACATCAACCTTAAAATTATCATTTACAAAGTAAGCAATACCTGCATCAATACTGTTTTCGGGTTTTTCATCTTTCCATATAAAACCAAAGGCTTCAATGTAAGCATACCATTTTTCACTCAAATTAAAACCGGGTGCAAAAGTGTAGGTATAAGCCGGTGGTTCTCCAAACCGTTCCCATTCCATACCAAGATTCAACCCAAAAGATAATTTTTCTGAAATGGTTTTTTGAAAAGTAAACCGGAAATTAAAACCATCAATGGTATCCTTGTGTATGGTTCTTAAACCTGCAAGATCATAGTGTGCTATTAAAGAAGTTTTAGGCCGCCATCCTTTTTCATCAAAGAAATTCAGTTTACCACCAAACTGCGCATTATCAATACCGGTTCCACTTACAATAATGCTGTTATTTTGTTTGGATTTTTCTGTTACAAAGTCTGTGATCAGCCTTAGCTCAAAACGTTTGGCAACGCCATATTTGGTTAACAGCGAAGGATGCTGAAAACGAATCAATTTCAATTGGTAAAACCCGTTATCATGGCCATTTTCAACTTCCTTTAAAAAGCCCGATTCAAGTTGCATCCACTTTTTAGGAACAATGAAAGGGCTTTCTGTTTGGTCGGGCCTGTCGGTATCAATTTTTTCAATTTGGGCAGATAGGGTTACTGTATAAAATAATAGAGGGGTCAAAAAAATAAATTTACATTTCATTAAAATAAAATTTAGTCTTGTCTAAAAATTAAAACAAAAATAAGGCTTTTATATAATGACAGCACTTTTCAAAAAAATAAATGGAGATAGCTTACTATTAAGGGTACCAACCGATGTCAGATTCTTTAAATTACTTTGCGGCTGCATTACCCACCACCAAATGCTCCAGGTTGTGTTCGTTAAAATAAGTTTTGCAAATAGCTTCGGCGCTTTTTAATATTTGTGGCAGCCTGGGTTGTTTATTGCCCAAAAACTGGTAAGCTTTTTCAAAAGCAGCTGTATCACTTATCTTCTCTGTTTGCTGCAGGGCTTCTTTAATTGCAATAATGCCCAGGCCGCTGTCTTTTAGTTTACCAAGTTCGGCAATCATCCAGCTTAAGGCATAAAAATAATTTTCGTTCAGCAGTAAAAAATATTTACAGTTGCCAACGTCGGGCATTTTGTTGTAAGGAGATGTGGTAATTTCTTTTGTAAGGTATTTAGTTAAATATTGGGGCGAAGTTTTTGTCTTGCTCAGTTGAATGCAACCCCTGAATGCCTGCGGGTAAATACTCAGCCACCTTAATTTTCTTCTCAGTTCATGCACTTCAGATTCTACATTACTGAAGTGCAGTTTATCCTTGTTTACAAATTCGGCTATTTCGTAAATGGCGGTACCATAAAATTTATTGATGGCCTTTACTTCGTCTTCTTCTTTCAGCCAGTCTGCTTCACCCAGTTTTTTTTGTATTTTTTTAATCCGGTCGGCGTTTGCGCCCAACCAACCTTCTTCGGTTAACAGTTCATTCAGGCTTTGTATCTTTTCCCGCGTTTGTGCCTGCAGGTAGGTAACTACGCCAACTGAGATATTTTTATTGGCTGCAAACGATTTCGCAAATGCATCGTAGTAATCAATGGCACCTAATACATCTTCTAAAAGTTTAAAATGGGCTTTTAATTTGGCAAACTTTTTTTCGTTGTGCAGGTAACTATACAATTTGGCCAACCCTTCCAGCATAAATAAAGGCGTGCGTGCATTATTCTGGTACAACCACAATGCCGGGTTTTTTTGCTTACCGGCTTTGGCTAATAAACTTTGCAGTTGCGTAAGAAAAAATTCAAATCTTGCTAAACCATTTTTCATTGCAGAATTTTTTATTGAACATTTATCATTGAATATTTAGCATTTGTATTTACCTGTATTTACAAAGTTCACCTCTCAAAGAAGGCTACCGATCCTCCAACCCACTCCTTATCCTTATTGTATCTTGTACCAATCATTTTGCCCTTGCTTAACCTGGAAAGATTATGTACCGCTTTTGGCCTTGCCCATCCATCTTTCCAAAAATAAAATAACCGTATCTCTGCTTTGGCAGGCACATCCGGGGTCTTAATAACATCAGCGTATTGTACTTTGCGTTGCAGTATCCAGTTTTCAGGATCTTTTACACCATCAATATCTTCTTGAGTAACGTCTATTACCACACCCATTCCGGCAAAAGAAAATAAAGGCTTTAAAACATAGTTTTCTAAATCGGCCGGTACCTGTTTCAACTCATTTAAAAAATACGTTTTTGGCACATGCGGATTATTAATAAATGGTAAGGTAAATTTACTAATGCGGTAAAACCAATTGGGATGTGGTACCCATTCCACATCATAATCTTTAGTAAGGTCAATAATATCACCGAGACCTTCCTGCTTTTGCAGGTCATCAAAAATTAAACGGTTGTAAATTCTTTTGATGAGGGTTTTTACGCCATTGTTATCATAAAATAATTTATTGCCTTCTGCAATTAATTTGGTAAGGCAAACCGTTTTTATGCCCAGCACTTCTTCTGTGCAATAAAAATCAATTCTTGTTTTTTGCTGGTCGGGATAAATTTCTAGCAGTATCACATTTTCAGTATCCAGGTCTCCCACTACAATTTCTTTAAACAATTGCAAATAGGATGCTTTATCATAACCATTTAAATACGCTGAAAAATTTGCCGGTACATGGGCATAAGCTGCTGTTATTTCGCTATGAAAAGCCTGGAAAGCAAAGAGGGTGGGAAAGCCCTGCATTTCTATCAACTGGGGTTCCAGTGCGCCGGATGCATCCTGGCAAATACCAAAATCAAAAGCAATAAAATGGGAGTGTTTATTTTGATTGGGCACTTTGGCATCGGCGGGAATGCCCCTTTCGGTAAGTGCAATAAATTTTTCATCTACAATTACATCTATGATATCCTCACAGGCATCCAGCATTTTTTTGGTGAAGTCTTTGGGAATAAAAATGGGTGTTTCTGCATTTCTGAAATCTAAGGCACCGGGATGGAGTGCTTCAATTTGTTTAACGTAAGCCTCGTATTTTTCTTTGGTAAAATTATCGTTGAATTGCTGTCTTAATTCTTTTATCATTATACACTGCGTTTGAAGATGAACAGGGATATTAAAAATAAAGAATTTAATTGATTTGGAAGGCTATAAACAAAGAAGTCAAGTTTTCAAAACTTGACTTCTTTGTTTATAAGATTAAACCTCCACCGGCTGCATACTTTCAACAGCCATATATAAAAAATTGGGGAGTATATGGGCGTAGGTCCACATAATTTTATCGGGGTCGTTAAGGTGCTCAATCATCGATTCCCATTTTTCCTGGCCATAATTTTCAATCACCGTTTTTTTCTTGTCCTCGGTTTGCAGGTGCATGCTCATACCCACAGCATCCGCTTCAGGATGAAACTGTGTACCTATCATATTTTCATTAAACCTTATGGCCATGATGGCCCTTTCAAGCGGTACATGCGGCCTTTCTTTTTCTATGGCTAAAATGCTGGCGCCCATTTGGTGCAGCTTATTGTGGTTGGGTTCAATTACCTGGAAGTCCCGGCTATCTACAGAATAAAACGGGTTTCTGAGGCCGGCAAAAACCGTTTCCTCATTACCACTGGGCAACAGGTGAATAGGGAACACGCCAAAAGCTGTGCTCTTTCTTTTACAAACAGTGGCAATTTTAAGATGGCGGCAGGCCAGTTGATAAGAGTGGCAGATAAAGAACACTTTTTTCTTTTGCACATTGGCATCGGCGGCATTCCATGCCATCACATTGCCCAGCCAGGTAAAATATACTTTTTCCCAGTCGCTGCCTTCACTTTCTAATGGGCTGCCCGGGCCACCGCTGGAAATATAGATATCGTAATTTAAATCTGGTATTTGTTGCTGCAGGCGTACTTCAAATTCATCCCATTCCAGGTCCAGGTTATTGGCGTCGCCAAATTGATTCAGTATTTCACGGATACAACGCATGCCCTGATTGGGCAGGCCTTCGTTCATATCTAAAATTGCAACACGTACAGCCTTTTTATCGGTCCAATTCATAGTGCAAACATAACAATTTTTTAAAAGACAGGATTTGCCCCGTCTCCTTTAATTTACTAACGATATGTGCATTAAAACATTGTGTAAAATAATTGTAATATAAAAGAATGATCTAAAAACACACTTGTCATGATAAAACTCAGTTTTTTGCCCTTTGGTTTTTACCATCTTGTAGTGGTATTAATACTCCATGTATGCACTCCAACCAGAAGCTAATGACAGCGCAATTGTTATTTAATTATTGCTATACCTGCCAGCCTTTACCCGGTTCTACAGAAGAGTTGCAGCAATTTGAAAAGATACAGGAAAGCCTCTCTAATCAGTTTGAAACGTTTTTTCCTGATAACCTGGCGTCCAAAACCATCGTAGTTGTTCCCAGCCTTACATTAGACCAGCAGGTATTGGCAAAGGTGGCCGGGTCGTTGTATTATGAAGAAAGGTTGTTGTGCTTACTGATGTTATTACGTATGCCTCGTGCCCATGTGGTGTATATCAGCAGTATGCCCATCGATCCGGTAGTTATTGATTACTATTTGCACTTGCTGCCAGGTATTACCGGTTATCATGCCCGGGAAAGGTTAACATTGCTCAGTTGTTATGATGCCTCTAAAATTTCATTAACAGAAAAAATATTACAAAGGCCCAGGTTAATTGAACGCATTAAAGAAAGTATACCTTACGGGCATGTGGCACATATTACCTGCTTTAATACTACCGGGTACGAGCGAACGCTGGCGGTAAGACTGGGATTGCCGATTTATGGCTGCGACCCTTCCGTATTGCATTGGGGTACCAAAAGCGGAAGCCGCAGAACTTTTTTAAAAGCGGGCGTTAAAATGCCACCCGGGGCAGAAGAGCTGAAAACTTATGATGATATTGTTCATGCAGTGGCCGCATTAAAAGATATGCACCCGAAAATAAAAAAGGCGGTGATAAAACTAAATGATGGATTTTCCGGGGAAGGCAATGCCATAATACAATACCCTGATGATGTGGATAAAAAAGAGTTGTTTGAATGGATACATCATAACCTGTACAAAAAAATTGTGCCAGTAGCCAGCGACGTTAGTGTGGAGGATTTTTTGAAAAAATTCTATGCCATGGGCGGTGTGGTAGAAGCATTTATAGAAGGCGAAATTAAAAGTTCGCCATCGGTGCAATGCAGGATCAATCCCATGGGCAAAGTGGATATTATTTCAACACATGAACAGATCATGAGTGGCGAAAATGAACAGGTGTTTGTAGGGGCACACTTTCCGGCAGAAGAATGTTACAGGGCAGAAGTGAGTGCCATGGGAAAAGCCATTGCAAATGAACTGAAGAAAGTTGGGGTGATGGGCCGTTTTAGTATCGACTTTATTTCGGTAAAAGAAAATGATTGCTGGAAACATTATGCCATTGAGATCAACCTTAGAAAAGGTGGCACCACACATCCATTTTTGATGCTGAAGTTCTTAACCAATGGCAGCTATGATGAAGCAACCGGGTTATTTGAAACACCCAGTAAGCAATACCGTTATTATTTTGCATCGGATAATGTACAAAGCAACGCTTACAAAGGCCTTACCCCGCGTGACCTTATTGATATTGCTATGTTTCATGGATTGCATTTTGACGGCGCTGCACAAACCGGTGTAATGTTTCATATGATCGGCGCACTATCCCAATATGGTAAAATGGGCATTGTATGTATTGGCTCTTCGCCGGTAGAAGCAGTGGAGTTTTATAAAAAAACCATTGCGGTGCTGGATGCAGAAACTGCGGTGCAATAAAAAAAGCCCAACAAAAAATATTATAGTATCAATAATACAGTACCTTTTCTTTCCACTACTTTACCATACTTATCAATGCCTTTTATCATCCATACATAAGTGCCGGCATTAGCAACATTACCTTTGTATTTTCCGTCCCATCCTTTTAAAAATTCGTTGGTTGAAAATATCAATTGCCCAAAGCGGTCGAATATGCGGAAGTATGTTGTGCTGGCAATACCCACAGGTATAGGAGTAAATTTATCATTAACACCGTCGCCGTTTGGTGTAAAGGCATTGGGTATATAATATGCCGGTCCGTCGTAAACTTTTACCAGTACATCATCAGTAGCAGTACAACCAATATCGTTGCTTACCAGTAATGAAAAGCGGGTATCGCTGTGCAAATTGGCCAATGGATTTTGTGCAAAAGGATTATCTAAAGGGCCGGAAGGCGACCAGGTATAAGTAATGCCGCCGGTGCCGGATAATAGTTGTGGTATACCGGTTATTGCAGTGGTGTCGTTTCCGGCAAAGGCAATTACTTTAGGCCTTAAAGTAACCAAAACAGAATCGGTAACTGTAAAATGGCAACCATAGTCATCGCTTACAATTAAGGCATAGGCTTGTGTACTGTCTGGAGTGGCAAATGAATTTAGTGTATTATTAGGCGTTACAGTAAATGGCCACCACAAATATTTAATCGGCCCTGATGTATTGCTGACGCTGCCATTTAAAAATACAGTGGACTTAAAACAAATAATAGTATCGTTACCGGCGTTAGGCACGGGCTTGCGCAAAACATTCACCCAGGTTGCGGCAGTGCGGCTGCAAATGCCCCATTGGGCCGTTAGAAAATAATGTGTGGTATCCGTAGGGGTTGCAACAGGTATTTTAATATCATCAAAATTTAATGCTGTAGCGGGCGACCATTTGTATTTACTGGTTTGCGTATTGGTAACCGGGATAAGTTGTAAGGGTTGTTCTGCACAGATAGTGGTGTCTTTAGGCATGGTTAAAAACATCTGGTCATTAACCAAAATAGTGGTGGCAGTACAAGGTTGTACGCAACCGTTAGCATCTTTAACTGCTAATTGGGCATAAGTGCCGGATGCCAGGCCGGTAAATGAATTCAAGGTTTGATAGGCCAGCCCATCTAACGAATAAGTATAAAAAGGCGTACCACCCGAACCGGTTAAAATAAGCTCGCCATCGTTATTGGAGCAAGTAGCTTTTACAAATTGCGCAGCAGTGGCTATAAGCGGCGGCGGTTGTGTAATAGTTAATGTGGTATCGATGATGCAGCCCGTGCTGCTCTTTACTTTAAAATTGTAAGAACCTGCTAAAAGACCTGTGAACACGTTACCAGCCTGGTAAGTGGCACCACCGTTGGACGAAAATTGGTACGGTGCATTAGGCCCTTTTGGCAAAAAGATTACCTGTCCCGTAGGTTTGTTATTGCAAAGTAAATTAACCACGCTGCCATTGGCATAAAATTCTGGTGTGGGCAAAATAGTGGCACTTGTTGCACCGGTGCATTGCGAACCTATTAACCTTGCTGTTACGGTATAAGTGCCCGGTGCCGGCGTAAACACATTTGATTTTTGCCAGCTGATGCCATCAATAGAATATTCAATATTTACTGCAAGGGGTTTTGTAACTGTTATAGTACTTACTCCACCCGGGCAAAGTGCGGAGTTTACGTTTAGGGTAAGTGGATTAAGCGTTTTATAAACGATCATCGTATCAGAACCTTCCGTTTCTACTGCAGGATTATCACATTGTTTGTAAAATGCTTTTACCACATAGCTCATACTGTCTTCTGCCTGGCAAATGTTAAGGAAAGAGGCCTCTAATTGCCCGTTGCCCACGTCTGTTACTGTGCCTGCGGAAACCAACACATTATTTTTATACAATTCTACCCGGCTAAAAAGAGAGTTGGTGCCGTTGGGGATATAGCGATAGCCTTCTCTTTTTGCAATCCAGGCGGTACCATTTTTTCCCGGCAAAATAACTGCTTTGTCCTGGTCCCAGTTTTGAAGTCCTGCAATAGCACGACCGCCATAGTAGGCCCTGCAGGCTGGCTTATTTAGATAAAAAACGTCAATTACACCGGTACCTTCATACATTACAGCCTGCATGGTACATAAGTTAGTATTATTAGGGCAGTTTACCACATCAAAGTTTCCAATCTGGTAATAAGCAACAACAAATTTTCTACAGGGAGCAGTACCTTCCACACGCCATTCTATCTTGCTTTTTGGAGGAGCCGGAGAGGTAACCGGGTTTAAATCGTAGTAAGCTAAAAAAATACTCGCCCTTGGCGCATAATACATGAATTGCGAATTAGGTATGCCCCCCGCAAAAGGGATAGTATCACCGGGATCAAGAACAAATCCCTCTATTTTATTGGCGTTTGTTGCAACGTCAAATGTAATAACACCATTAGAACCTATGCAAGCCTTGGCGTAAGTATTACCATAAAAACAAAACTTAAACGGAAGCGGAAAAGAATCGGAAAAATGATCATCATCGTATACTAAGGCAGATTCTGTTCCCCCTGGTGTGGTATACGCATAAGGAGCATAAGGAATGGTGGTTACAGTATAATCTTCCGTAGTTTTTATATTCGGTATCCTTGCTTTTAAAGCAAGGCAGGCTTGTAAACAGGAGATGGTGGTGTCTTTACCCGCATTTACATTAAAACAGGATTGGGCATTTGTTTTTTGAACAAATACTACAACAAGAAAAAATAAAAGTTTGGGTAAAAGTTTCGTCATTACATTGTCGGGTATTAACAACCAGGCAATGAAGATAAAAAAAAATTGGCTAACCACAAACCATTAGTACCGCCACCTTACAAACGCCTCCATAGCAGCATATTGTGTTAAGCCCAGTTTGGCATACAGTGAAGCAGTGCTGGCATTACGTTCTTCGGCCCGTTGCCAAAACTCACGGTCATCGCTACCCTGAAATGGCACACTGTCTTTTTGCGACTGGTGAATAAAAATGCCATGTCGTTTTTTTACCACCTGGTCGGGGCTCATGGGTATGGCCATTTCTATTTCGGTAATATCCCATTCCTGCCAGGCACCTTTGTACAACCACAGCCAGCAATCATCAATCCATGCAGCAGTCTTGTCTTTGTTATCTGTACTTTGTACTTTAATCCTTTTCAATGCCTCAATCACCACATCAAAACAAACTTTATGTGTACCATGCGGATCGGCAAAATCGCCGGCGCAATAAATCTGGTGCGGTTGTATTTTTTTTAATAAGGCCATTGTTTTTTCCACATCAGCTTCACCCATCGGATTTTTTTCAATGGTACCTGTTTCATAAAAAGGTAAATTCTGAAAATGAATTTGTTCATCTTTTAAACCTACATATTTACAGGTGGCTTTAGCTTCACATCTTCTTATTAATCCTTTAATGGCACGTATGGATTCGGTATCTTTTTCGCTGCTCTTTTTTGTTTTTAAAAATGCCGTGGCATCATCCAGTATTTTTTTGCTTTTGGTTTCATCTATATCAAACATATTTTCGAAGCCTACAGCAAAGTCGATAAAACGGGTTACAAATTCATCAGTAACTGCAATATTACCACTGGTTTGGTAAGCCACATGTACTTCGTGCCCCTGGTCGTGCAGGCGCATAAAAGTGCCACCCATGCTGATGATATCATCATCGGGATGAGGCGAAAAGAGAATTACTTTTTTGGGAAAAGGGTTGCTGCGTTCCGGATGTTTTCCTCCTTCAGCATGTTGTTTGCCACCCGGCCAGCCGGTGATAGAGTCACGCAACATGTAGTATACTTCCAGGTTAATTTCGTAAGCATTGCCTTTTTCGGTAAGCAGATCGTTTAATCCATTATCATTATAATCTTCATTGGTTAAACTTAAAACAGGTTTATTAATTTTTAGTGCCAGGTTAGTAACAGCACGGCGTACCATGGTTGGTGTCCACTCGCACTCACCGGTAAGCCAGGGGCTTTTAAATCTTGTTAGCTCACTTGCAGCAGCTTCATCAATAATAAAGGTACAATCATCATGGTTTTGTAACAGCGATGCCGGTATATCTTCAGTATCATCCAGCTCAACAGATTTTTGTATCACGGGCGCCTTGGTTTGCCCCCAGGCCATTAGAATTATTTTTTTAGACTTCAATATGGTGCTGATGCCCATGGTAATGGCCATACGGGGCACTTCGCTCATATTACCAAACTCATAGGCATTGGCAATACGGGTGCTGTGGTCTAAAGTTACCAACCGTGTTTTACTGTAAATACCACTGCCGGGTTCGTTAAAACCAATATGGCCGTTAATACCAATGCCCAGTATCTGCAGGTCCAGCC